>Ga0208849_1002268_pt1 | contig 10885 bp, 10 predicted proteins | sample NGESurdeep072012_10_FD_184470 | JGI IMG/M metagenome (GOLD analysis project Ga0208849, IMG submission 184470) | Arctic peat soil microbial communities from Barrow, Alaska - NGEE Surface sample 53-3 deep-072012 (SPAdes) | ecosystem: Environmental > Terrestrial > Soil > Wetlands > Peat ...
ATTGCGTCGTCCACCACTTCGCCGATGGCAATGGCCAGTCCGCCGAGCGTGATTGTGTTCAGCGTCACACCGAATTTATCCAGCAAAATGATTGCCGTGAGGAGTGATAACGGAATCGCCGTGACTGAAATGAACGCCGTGCGAAAATGGCCGAGGAATAAAAACAATACCACCGCCACGAGCGCCGCGCCCAGCAGCAGCGAATGGAGAATGTTGCGCAACGAATTGGTGATAAACGTGGCCGGACGATGCAGCTGCGGATACAGGGTTATGTTTTCGTTTGCGAACTCCGGCTTCATTTCGTCCAATGCTGTTTCCACCGTTTTGGTCACGTCCATTGAGTTCGCTCCGTATTGGCACATTATCGTCATGATGATTCCCGGACGCCCCTGAACCAGCGCATCGCCAAACTTCGGCTGCGCGCCCCAAACCACGTCCGCCACATCCTTCATCCGCACATTCTGGCCGTCGTGCTGCATGATGACGACTTCGCCGAGTTGTTCCGACGTGAGCAACTGTCCCTCGGTCTGGAGATTGATGCGAGCATTGGCCGTTTCGATGAAACCCGCGCCGCGCACGCCGGTCGCCTCGCGCGCGGCGTTCAACACATCTTGGATGGAAAGATTAAACGCCCGTAGCCGATCCGGTTTGACCTGAATCTGCAATTGCCGCACTTCGCCGCCAAAAATGTTGCAATGCGCCACGCCGGAGGCAGCGAGAAGTCGGGGTTGAAGCGTCCACTCGGCAAACGTCCGCAGTTCCATCGGCGATAATTTGTCCGATACCAAACCAATTTCCAAAACGACCATTGTGGACGACGTGAGCGGCGTCATTCGTGGCGCTTGCACGCCCGCAGGCAATTCACCCGTCACTGCCGCGAGCCGTTCCGCGAGCATTTGCCGCGCTATGTAAATATCCGTGCCCTCTTTGAAAATGGCGGTAATCACGGACAACCCTTGAATGGATTCCGAGCGCAGCGAAGCCATGTTGCCCAAACCGTTCACCGCCGATTCAATCGGTCGCGTTACCAATGCTTCGACTTGTTCGGGCGAAAGCCCCGGCGACTCGGTTTGAATGGTCGCCTGCGGCTGGACAAAATTGGGAAAGACATCGAGCTTCGCGTGCGAAGCGACGTAAAATCCGTAAACTAAAATTACACACGCCAGCGCCAGCACCACGCCGCGAAACCGCAGGGAAAATTGAACGATGCGGGTGAGCATGAGTTCAACTTGGCGGCGGCGATTGGGAAACCAGTTCCGTTGAGAGTAATTGTTGCGCGCCAGCCACGACGAGTTTTTCGCCGGGCGCAATCATGCCGCCCACAAACCAGCCGCCCGCGACCGGATGGTCGGTCACGATTTCCTTGCGCGTGAATGAGTCGTCCGCCGTCTGCGCGTAAATCCAGTCGCGTCCATCCGTATGCACCACCGCGTCTGCCGGCACGACAAGACCACTCACCGGCGTGCCGGAAATTTCCAGCCAGCCCGTCACTGATTCACCGGCGACAAGCCGCGCGGAGTTCGGTTTCACCAAAAACAAAAAGCTTCGCCCTTGTGTTTGCGGGTTCACCGTTGGAACAGAATTCAAATACGAAGCTTCAATGGAATTCGTTCCGTCGCCCAACGCCGTCACATGCGCGCCGGTCGGCTCGGCTTGCAACATTTCGCCCGCTGGCAAATCCAATCGCACCAGCGCGCTATCGCCCGCTGCGAGCGATTGGACAAATTCGGGCAAATCGTCACGGTCGGCCATAGCTTTGCCCCACGCGGCGACGAACCGCGCCCGCGCCGAATCTGCCTGCGCCGAATCGCGCGCCGCAGTTGCTTGCTCCGATTCAAAATCGCGCGTCGAGGCGATGGCCTGATCGGACAATTTTTTTAGTCGCGCCAATTCCTTTTGCGACGCTTCGGCGGCGGCGCGGGCGGCGATGAAATCCGCAACGGCGGCGGAAAGTTGCGTCGGGTCAAGCACGCTGCCATACGCTTTGCGCTCCTGCGGAAGTTGCGATGCCGTCGCTGGCGCAAGTTTCAAACCCATTCCTCGTTGCGTGGCTGCATCAAGCGTGACGACCGATTCGCCGTTCGTGTTGCGGCTCACCTGCCACGGAGATTGTGGTTTGGCCGTCGTTTCGGATTGGTCATTGCGCCCGCAACCCGCCGCGAATATCACGGTCAGCAGCAATGGCAAGATTTGTTTCATTTAATGAGTCACACATTTCTCAATGGTGGTGAGTGCCGGTGATATGCAGGATGGCGGCAAACAGCAGAACAAGAACCGCCGCGTGTGCCGCGTGAATCCCAACAATGCGTGTCCATCGTGCGCTATGTGTCACAAAAACCGGCTCACGCACCGGCGTGGCCTCGCCGCGCGGACGGGATTGCGATTGAACCGGCGATGCTCGACGCCGACCATAAGCCGTCATGCCCCACGGTTTGAACACCGAAAGCGTCATGGCTGCAAGCAACACCAACAGACCACCTGCGGCATGGATAAAGTCCGGGCGGAAATCGGCGCTGGACAACATCGTCTCTTTCGCCATGCGTGACACATCCTGCATGTGACGGAACAAAACAAAGATGGCAAACATTGTCAGCAGGAATTTCGTTGCTATCCACCAGTGCCGGAACAAACCCCACTGACTGCCAAGTGACATGACAAGCCCGCTCAACAAAGCGGCGAAGCTGAATGGGACGATGACATACCAGCCGATCAATTCCATCGAGAGACAGGCGGCGCGCACTACCTGGGCATCGCGGTTCGTCAGGTCAGTGATAACCAGAGCAAGGTAAGGAACGATTGCGCCGAACCAGCCGACCGAGAAAGTGATATGCGTGAGGAGCGCAAACTTTTGAAAACGAGGCGTCATATTCATGTGTGTGATGTTGGTTAATATCTCAGCTTGGTTGCAACTATAATTTCGTTTTGCGAAGTCGAAGCGCGTTGGCGATGACGGATACGGAACTTAAACTCATCGCTGCGCCTGCGATGATGGGACTCAACAGCAAGCCAAAGAATGGATAGAGCAAGCCTGCCGCGACGGGGATGCCGAGTGCGTTATAGGCGAACGCAAAGAAAAGATTCTGTCGGATGTTCCGCATCATCGAACGGCTCAAGGTGATGGCCTTGGCGATGCCCAGCAGATCACCTTTGACGAGCGTGATTCCGGCGCTTTCCATCGCTACATCCGTGCCGGTGCCCATCGCGATGCCAACGTGTGCGGCGGCGAGCGCGGGTGCGTCGTTGATGCCGTCGCCAGCCATCGCCACGATGTCACCTTGCTGCCGGAGTTGCTGGATGCGCTCGTGTTTGTGCTGCGGTTCAACGCCCGCTTCCACTTGATCAAGTCCGAGATTTTTTGTCACGGCGTTTGCCGTGCGCTCATTGTCGCCGGTCAACATGATGATTTTCAAACCGAGCTGGTGAAGTTGCTTGATGGCTTCGGGCGTGGACGCTTTGATGGGATCAGAAACGGTGAGAATTCCCGCCGCGTTGCCATTGATGGCAACGAACATCGCCGTCTGTCCTTCCGCTTGTAACGCCGTTGCCTTGGGTTCGATAATTTCCAAGTCTGTGACGCCGCGCTCTTGGAGAAATTTCAATTTGCCGACAGCGATCTCGCGCCCGCCGATTTTTCCGACGACGCCTCCGCCAGTCACGGAATTAAAACCTGTCACGGGTTGCAGCTTCACGTTGCGTTCTTTCGCGCCTTGAACAATCGCGGCGGCAAGCGGATGTTCGCTGTTCTGTTCAACCGACGCGGCAACGAGCAACAAATCATCTTCACTCACGCCATTGACCGGAAGGATTTGCGTGAGGCGAGGCTTGCCTTCGGTTAACGTGCCGGTTTTGTCCACGACGACGGTGGTTACTTTCTCAATGACTTCAATGGCTTCCGCATTGCGAATCAGGATGCCCGCTTGGGCACCACGTCCGATGCCAACCATGACCGACATCGGCGTGGCGAGGCCGAGCGCGCACGGACACGCGATGATCAGCACGGCGACCGCGTTGACGAGGGCGTGAGCGAAGCGCGGTTCTGGACCAACCAAAGCCCAGAGGATGAAGGTCAACACCGCCGCGGCGAGAACTGCCGGAACGAACCAGCCGGAAACTTTATCCGCCAACGCCTGAATCGGTGCGCGACTGCGTTGCGCGTCGGCAACCATCTGGACGATACGCGCCAGCACCGTCTCATTACCGACGTGTTCGGCTTGCATAAGGAAACTGCCGGTGGTGTTGAGCGTGCCGCCGGTCACTTTGTCGCCGGTGTTCTTCTCCACGGGAATCGGTTCGCCGGAAATCATGGATTCATCCACCGAAGTTTTCCCGTCGAGCAAAACCCCATCCACGGGAATTTTTTCGCCCGGACGCACGCGCAAATTTGCTCCGGCTTGAACCGATTCAAGCGGCACGTCACGTTCTTCGCCGTCTTGAACGACTCGCGCGGTTTTCGGCGCGAGATTCAGCAACGCGCGAATGGCGCTGCCGGTTTTGCTGCGTGCCCGCAGTTCGAGCATCTGGCCGAACAGGACGAGCACAACAATCACCGCCGCCGCTTCAAAATAAATTCCGACTTTGCCATCATGCGCCGTTGAAGCGGGAAACACGCCGGGCGCGAGCATCGCCGTCGCGCTGAACAGGTATGCCGTGCTGACGCCAATGGCAATGAGCGTGAACATGTTCAAGTGTCGCGTGACGATTGAACGCCAGCCGCGTTGGAAAAAGGGCCAGCCAGCCCACAAGACCACGGGCGTGGCGAGAACAAATTGAATCCAGCGAGAGGGGTCACCCATCACCCAGCTTTCGTGACCCAGCGACGGAATCAAGTGCGCCATCGCGAGCAGGAAGACCGGCAACGCGAGGACCGCGCCGATCCAGAACCGCCGCGTCATGTTGGTGAGTTCGTGATTTTCTTCCTCCTCGGCTGAAACCGTTTCCGGTTCCAATGCCATGCCGCACTTCGGGCAGTTCCCTGGGTGATCCTGCTGGACTTCCGGGTGCATCGGACAGGTGTAAATCGTTTTACCTGCGGCTGGCGCAACCGCCGATGGATTTCGTTCCAGCGCCATGCCGCATTTCGGGCAATCACCCGGTTTGTCCGACTCCACGCCGGGACACATCGGGCAAAAATACTTTGCGGCAGACGAAGGTTTCACTGTCGCGTTTTCGTGGCCGTGATGGGAATGGTCGTGATGTTCGTGGCCGCTCATACTCTCGGCGCGATTCGCAGGTGACGTCGCGGCCACGAACTTTTTCCGGCAATGGTCGCTGCAAAAATAAAAGGCTTCTCCATCGCGTTCGGCTTGGAGTGCCGTTGCTTCGTCCACCGTCATTCCGCAAATGGGGTCTTTAGCCATAACTCGATTTTTTGAAATCAGTCGTTTTTCTACCAAATGTAAAAGCCGCATCCGCCAGCGTCACCCGGACAGGTGACCAGCGGACTGCGCCATGCCGAACCGTTACTTTTTCTCCTTTTGCAGCTTCGCTTCTTCCTGCGCCAGCTTTTTGATGTATTTGTCCGGGTCTTTATTAAAATCCTTCACGCAATCTTTGCAGCAGAATTTCATTTCCTGGCCTTTATAGACCAGCGTAACCGGCTTGCCCATCTCGCCGATTTTATCGCCGGAAACGACGCAGGTTTTGAGCGGATATGGCTTCACCTTCGCATCGGCATTTCCAGCCGGGGCGTTGGTTTGTCCAGCTTGGTCGCCCATTTTCATACCGGGCATCTTGCTCATGTCCTGATCGTCGGCGCGGACGCTCAACGCCCCGGCAGCCAATCCGACCAGCATGGTCGCTGTGAGTATGTGTCTTTTTAGTTTCATGGTATTTATCTTTTGTTGGTTGTTGGTTTCTCACCGTCAACGTGACGGCAAATTGTTGGTTGTTTCAAATCACATTCCGCTGAACACCTGTTCGCCGCCGAGATGCCCTTGATAGGCCAGCGCAGCGACAAAAATGCCTCCAGCAACGAAATATGCCATCGTCGGCCACTGGTTTTTGCGGTGCAGGTTGAACCGCCAGAGGAACAGCCCGAACAACAGCGCGGCCAGCCCGGTTCCTAGCCATTTATGGATGGTCATGCCGGTTACGCCATTGTAATCACCCATCCAGAAAAGCCAGCCGGTGATGGCGGTGAAGGGCGTGACGACCGTTGCGTAGAACAAAGTCCACCAGCCGGTATTGCGGAGGGATTCAATCTTGCAAAAGCGGCCGATGAAATCGCTGGCCACCGACACCGGCACGAGCGCGGCGGTGAAATTGACCAGGACGGGATGCAATTTTGTCGCCATGACGAATTGTTTAAGCAGCGGAACAATACCCGCCGCCAGAATAGGTTCGATGTTTGTCATAATAGTTATGGCCTTTCTTTGTTCAGGTATTGATGTTGTCGCGTTTCAAATCACTTGCCGTAGCATTAGTGGAAACCGTGCCACTCGGATTTTTATACCAGCCAGGATCGGCATTGTCGGCGGGAACCTCATCGCGCACTTTCAGAATGGTGAACATCCCGCCCATCGTGATGTAGTCGAACGGACCCTCGGCACCCACCATCGGCAGAGAGTTCTTCGGCACGCGCATGCCCATGTCACCCATATCGCCCATGCCGTCCTGGCCCATCGCCATGTAACCCGGCACGAGTTTCCGCATCTTTTCATTCAAGCCGTCGGTGTTCATGCCGATGACATTGCCGAATTGATGACCCATCTGCGTCATAACGTGATGACTCATGTGGCAGTGCAACGCCCAATCGCCCGGCGCATCGGCCACAAATTCAATCGTCCGCGTTTGTCCGACGGCGGTAAGGACGGTGGTTTCCGGCCAGCGCGCGGATTCGGGAACTTCCCCGCCATCCGTTTCGGTGACGAAGAATCTATGCCCATGCAAATGAATCGGGTGATGATCCATCGCGCCAAGGTTTCCGATGCGGATGCGGACGCGGCTGTTCTTTTTGACGACCAGCGGTGCCGTGCCGGGAAACACCCGCGCGTTCATCGTCAGCACGTTGAAGTCCGTCATCTCGTTCGGGTCGGGCCGACGCGCCCCGACATCAATCCGCCATTCGCTCAACATGATGGCGAAGTCGTGATCCACTTGGGATTTCGGTTCGCGCGGGTGGATGATGAACAGGCCGATCATGCCCATGGACATCTGTGTCATTTCGTCGTGATGCGAGTGATACATGAAGGTGCCGTGCTGGATCAGCGGAAACTCATACATGAACGTCTCGCCGGGCTGGATCGCTTTTTGGGTCAGGCCGCCCACACCATCCATGCCGTTCAGCAAAAACAGGCCGTGCCAATGCACCGTGGTTGCTTCGGGCAGCTTGTTGGTAACGTAAATCCGCACGCGGTCGCCCTCGACAGCTTCAATGGTCGGCCCGTGAACCCGGCCATTGTAACCCCAGCATTCCGCCACGAGGCCCGGCGCGAACTCATGCGTCACCGGTTCGGCGATCATGTGATAGACCTTCACCCCGTCCACCATTTTCCACGGCAAGGTTGCGCCGTTGGTGGTGATGACGGGCCGGTAACTTGCGCCGCCCGGAGGCGTGAAAATTTGGGTGTCACTGCCGCTGATGCTGGATTTCATCGCATCCGCAGCGGTGGCATTGGGAACGAGTCGGGCGAGCAACGCGCCGCTCGCAGCGGTCATTGCGCCCTTAACAAATTGACGACGGTTTAACATAATTGTTGGTTATTAAAAATTAATGGTTATTGGGCATCGGCATGGTCATGGGCATGGATTCAGAATCTTTTTCCACAGGCGCGGGCGCAGCCGGTGCCACGGCCAGCCGTCCACCGACAGCGCTTTCGAGTCCGACCCGCGCCAGCCAGTAATCGCGCAATGCCGAGATGCGTGTCTCCTCGGCCATCTGTTCGCGTTCCTTCGCCATGAGCAGGTCAAAGCTGTTTTTCTGCATCGCGTTGTAATGCAAAAGCGTTTCGCCCAGGATTTCCTGGCGCAACGGCAATAGATTTTTTTGGGAGAACTCGACCGCCGCCCGCGCTGCCAGCAAGGCGTCCTGCGCTTCGCGCACTTCCGAGCGAACATTCACCTCCTGCGCCAGGTAGTTGTTTCTCGCTTGTTGAAACTCTGCCGTCAACTTGGCGACCGCAGGCTGGCCTTGATCGAACAACGGCAGTTCCAAACCGAGTGTCGGCCCGGTCACGCGTTGGCCGTCTGATGAACGCTCCGTGTCCACACCCAGCGTCACGCCGGGAATGTAGCGGGTTTTCTGTTTCAACTTTAACGCGGCGGCGATGGCTTCCGCCTGACTGCGCTTCGCCGCCAGATCCAGCCGCTGATTCACCGCGAGTGATTCCAGATTGGTGAGCGACAATTCCTTTTCCGGCAACGCCGGCAGTTCATCCGTGATCTGCCAGTAAATTTGTTCGCCTGACAAACCGAGCAAACGATTCAAATGTTCACGCTCCCTGCGGGCCTCGGCTTTGGCCTGCATCAGGTCAAGTTGCGATTGGATGGCGGGTGCCTGCTGGTTGTGTAATTCGAGATCGTTTATGTTGCCCGCGTCGTATTGTCGCTGGGCGATGTCCGCCCCGGCAGCATTGACCTCGACAATCATGTTCAGCCGTTTCGCCAGTTCGGCCTGTGATTGCAGTGTGTAAAATGCCATCTGCGTCTCGGCGGAAAGTTGCAACACCTTGTCGGCGACCTCTAGTTTGGTCTGCTCCAGATTTCGCGCCGCGATCTTTTTCCGGGCCGGCAGCGTCAGCAAATCCAAAACATCGGCGGCGGCGGAATACTCCGAATCCACGATGGACGGCGGCCGGTTGGGAAACCGCCAGCTTCCGAAAAGCTGGATGTTGTGGAGCCGTGATGCCTGCGCCACTTCCGCCTGCGAAATGCCGATCTCCCCGAATTCGGCTTGCAATGATTTGTTGTTGAGGAGCGCAATCGTCACGGCGGATTGCGCGGTGAGATTGGTTTTAAGCAGGACATTCACAACATCATTGCTCAAGCCAGTTATTTGCTGGCCGGTTCGCGCCATCACGGTTTTGTCCACGTCTTCGAGCGCCACCTTTGGATTCGTGCTGGCACAGCCGGCGACGATCAACGGCAGGGTGGCTATCAAAATTATCGATTTGGTTATCATGCTCATCGGTTGTCTTTGTTTTGGTTGAATGAATAATGTCTCTCCGTGACGAACGGCGGCACGGAACGGATGAAGGAGGCGAATCATCTGCGCACAGGACGCGCTTGATTCAGCTCAAAGAAGAACGTGGGGGAGCAAGACTGCGGAACGCCGCGCCAAGGCACACCTCGGGCGTGAACACCCAACCTCGGTCTGGCGGTTGTCGGGAAATGAAGGTTTCCGGTGGCGTGACGGCAACGATTTGCCGGGATGAAATAAAATCCAGTGTTAAAACCAGACCAAAATCCGGCTTGATAAAAGTTGCGCTTGGCGTGGCCGGGCAAACGGAATGGAGTGAAACGCAAAGCGAATCATCGTGGCTGTCGGAATCATGCGACTGGCCATTGGTCGTCGCGGCCTTTTTGATATGCGCCGTATCAGCATGGCAATCATCCCCCATGCAATCGGTGGAACAAAGGCCAATGGCAGCCAGCCAAACCACAACCAACGCCGCCGCACAAATGCGAAGCGACCGACTCAGTTTATGTTGTCGCAAACCGATCATGTTTAGGTTGTCACCTAACGGCACACTGCAAAATTTAATGCGCGTTGTCAATTGCCGCCTTGCAAACTCGGCCAAAGTGACATCTCCCAATTACTAATACACCTTAACTTGAAAAATCTCTCAAAAATAATCGTCAGTTCGCAAATAAAGCTCTATGGCCATTGTTCTTCAAAGATGTCCCACATCTTTTACGACGGACAATCATCTCTGCCGAGACGAGTCAAAAAACCTTGCATAGATGTCAATTCTTGGATTGCCGATTGTCCGGCAGAGTCAGCACAGCTCTGATGTCGCCCATAATCAAGTCAGATCCCATTCGACGATTTATTTTTGAATTTCCCCGCACTTGGACATGGCTTTTCCAAAGTAAGGATTGTTCACATTTCCGTCCTTTTGCAGCCAGCTTGCCCGGGCCATGGAACAATAGACTTGGACATAGGCGTCTTTGGCATTGTGATCGGCGAGGTATTTGATGAGCGAATCACTCAATGGCTTGAAGGCGGCACGCGCAGCTTTCAAGTCCGACGCCTTGACCAGCGTTTCAGCTTGGGTTGTGACCTCTGCGGGCAACATTTTCATGCTGTCGCCTTGAACGGCTTTTGCAATCGCGCTGGCATTTTCCGCCACACCTTTAAACGTATCGTTTGCCAGATCGGCTTGAATCGTCAGGTAGTGGTCATAAACCGATTTCACCGGCTCCATCAAAGCAGAATGGTCTGACATGGATTCAGCCATCCCGCCGCAACAGGACGGCATCGCGCTGTCCGCCGCCGTAAGTTTCGTGGCAAGAGTTGTGACGCCGATGACACCGAGCGCCCCGGCCAGGATGGTGATGTAAAATTTCGATATTTTCATGGTCAAGTTGGTTCAATTGTTATGGTGTTCAATTCTTTGAACAAGTGTATTAACCCGTCGGAACAGAAACCCCTCAATATATTTTCAATCATTTTCGGCACCGATACTTAACAACCATCAATCTGGACAAAAAACACAAGCGGCTGGTGAAATTTCCCAGGCCGCTTGTGAATGGAATTTTGATCTTGGTTACTTGGTGCCCATGCCGGTCGTCGGCTTGGCATTTGGCGTGGTCGCGCAGCAGAAACCGGAGTCGTCACCGCACGCACTGCAACTATGTTTGAGTTCGGATGTGGCACCCTTGCCAACACCGGTGATCGTCCATGTGCCTCCACAACCAGCGCACGCGTGTGTGCCGATAAGTTCAC
>Ga0208849_1002269_pt1 | contig 10884 bp, 14 predicted proteins | sample NGESurdeep072012_10_FD_184470 | JGI IMG/M metagenome (GOLD analysis project Ga0208849, IMG submission 184470) | Arctic peat soil microbial communities from Barrow, Alaska - NGEE Surface sample 53-3 deep-072012 (SPAdes) | ecosystem: Environmental > Terrestrial > Soil > Wetlands > Peat ...
CGCGACGGCCCTTGCGCCAATCCACCCCAGATCCAGAACACCGCCGCGGTGGACAGCCACGCCAGGATACGGATCGCGTTCATCCGGATCGAAGGCCGCGCCCGCGGGATCGACGCCAGCAGAAACAGGGTGCGGCCGACCTGCATCGCCGCATAGGCCAGCGCGAACCAGAGGCCGCGCGATTCAAAGGCTTTGGGAATCGAAGTCGAGAGCACAAGCCCGCCGAGCATCAGCAGGAACAGCAGTACCCGGACCGGGGTGAGTTCGGGGTTGAGCCAGTTGGTGAACCAGGCGGTATAGACCCACACCCACCAGACCCCCAGGAACAACAGGGTCGTCTGCAGCGCCCCCAGCGGGGTGAAGCGGTCGAGCAGCGTGTGCGATATCTGCGTCACCGCGAAAACGAACACCAGATCGAAAAGCAGTTCGGCATAGGTGACGCGGCTATGCTGGTGCGGCACCGACTTGCGAAACAGCGCGCCGCGCTGATTGTCCTCCGCCATGGCGTACCCCGCGCGCGGCCCGCTCCGCGGGACCTAGGTCTCGGGCACTCCGGTCTGCAGCGCCAGCGCGTGCAGAACGCCGCCCATCTGTCCCTGCAGCGATTGATAAACGATCTGGTGCTGCTGGACCCGGGACTTGCCGCGGAACGACTCCGAGATCACGGTCGCCGCATAGTGGTCGCCATCGCCGGCCAGATCGCGGATCGTCACCTCGGCGTCGGGAATCGCTGCCTTGATCATCGATTCGATATCGTGGGCGTCCATCGGCATCCCTGAGGTCTCCAGTCCTGCGGTCGAATCGTGGCCATCATGGCCACAGGGGTGCCAGAACCTAGCGTGGACACCCTTCTACGTCACGCGCTGTCGCACTATATTCCAGCTACAATCCCTGCAAAGCCGCTGGATCGCACCCCTCGATCACAACGGGCTGACCGAAAAGGCTGACGACCATGAAACTCCCCGGTCCCGACCACCCGATCACAATTACGGCAAACCCGAAGCGGATCCGCGTCGTCGCCGATGGCGTCGTGATCGCCGACACCACCCATGCCCTGACGCTGAAGGAAGCAAGCTATCCGGCGGTGCAATACGTGCCCCGCGACGACGCCAATCTGGCGCTGCTGGCCCGCACCGAGCGGGTGACGCACTGCCCCTACAAGGGGGATGCGAGCTATTTCAGCATTGTCGCCGGCGGCAAGGCACTGGAAAATTCGATCTGGACCTATGAGACGCCGTTTCCGGCGATGGCGGAGATCTCCGGCCATTTGGCGTTTTATCCCGACAAGGTCACGATCGAGGAAGTGGCTTGAGGCATTGGTCATTCCGGGGCGATGCGAAGCATCGAACCCGGAACGACGGCGTGTCCTATCTACACCCTGAAGATGGTCAGCCCCAGGATCAGCAGCACCAGGAAGATCACCACGAAAACATAGAACAGGAAGCGGGCAACATCCGCCGAGGCGGCGGAGATGCCGGTGAAACCGAGGATGCCGGCGACGATCGACACCAGGAAGAAGATCAGCGCCCATTTCAGAATTGTCATAGTCCACACCTCACAGCCCTTGCGCCGCCGGATCGGCAGCGCCTCGAAAATCGCTGATCTAACGGCCAACCGCAGCGCTGGTTCCCCGGCGGATTTTCGTCAAATTCGACTTGCTGAATCGGTCTCCGGGCAGCAAATTGGGGCGATCACCGGGCCGGGCGCGCATGACTTCAATTCCCCATTCTGCGACGTCAGCCGAGGTTCGGGCGGCGCCCAAGGCCAAGGTGCGCAACGCCGCGCTCGACCGCGCCCGCACTTTCCTGACGCTGGTGGTTCTCATCCACCACTCCGTCATCCCCTATACCTATTTCGGCCACACCGATCCCAAGTCGTGGATCGGCTTCGACGCAATCGTGCTCGCCACCGACAGCTTCTTCATGGCGATGTTCTTTTTCCTCTCCGGACTGTTCGTGTGGGCGGGCATTGCCAGGAAGGGACCGGCAAACTATTTGCGCGACCGCCTGATCAGACTGGGCCTGCCGTTCGCGATCTGCGCGCTCACGATCATTCCGCTCGCTTATTATGCGATCTCGCTGCGCCAGCATCCCGAGATCGGCTTCACCGAGTTCTGGTGGACGACGATCACCAGAGGTCCCTGGCCGAGTGGACCGATCTGGTTCCTTTGGGTGCTGTTCGGCTTCGACCTCGTCGCGTGCGCCCTGTTTCGGCTGTCACCCAACCTGCTCGACCCGATCAATCGGCTGTCGCTGCACGGTCGCCGCCGGCCCGCAGCGTTTTTCGCGATCATGTTTGCCGTCACGGCCGCGCTCTACATTCCCGGGCGAATTCACTTCGGACCAGGCAGCTGGTTCGAGTTCGGGCCGTTCTCGGTCCAGCACGGCCGCGTGCTGCTCTATGCGACCTATTTCTTTTTCGGCGCGGGCGTCGGCGTCATGAACATGGATCGTGGGCTGCTGGCGGCAGAAGGCCGGATGGCGAGGGTCACCTGGGATTGGATGGTGCTGGCGCTCGTTCCATATTGCCTGATGTGGGGGCTGATCTACATCAAGCGCGAAATACTGGGGAATCCGCTGCATTTGCCGTACTGGTATGAGGGGACTTACGCCTTCTGCTTCGCCCTCTTCAGCGTGGCCATCCTGTTCCTGATCCTGGCCTGTTTCCTGAAGTTCAAGCAATCGGGCTGGAGCGTGCTCGATCCGATGCAGGCCGACGCCTACGGCATGTTCCTGGTGCACTACCCGATCGTGCTCTGGCTGCAATACTGGCTGTTCGATTTTGATCTGCCTGCCATCGTCAAGGTCGTGATTGTATTCGTGCTGACGGTGTTGCTGAGCTGGGCCGCCACGGCGGCGTTGCGCAAGATTCCCGGTGCGAACCACGTGCTTTAGCCGCCATTGCAAGGAGCAACGGGTCGCGATGACGAGGAGCGGGTGAAGCTAGGATGCCTTGCCGTTCATGTAGGCCGGAAACCAGCTTTCGAATCCGGCTCTGAGCGACGTCAGCGACACCGGCGCTTCGCCCGTGAGGGCGATCGTGTCGCCGCCTGAGGTGCCGATCCGCGCGCACGGCACGCCGGCGCCCTTCATCTTCGCCAGTACCAGACCGGCCTGTTCCGCGGGCACCGTGACGATATAGCGCGCCTGATCCTCACCGAACCAATACGCGTGCGGCACGATCGATTCCGGCGCCGCCAGCAGCTGCGCGCCGATGCCGCCCGCCATCGCCATTTCAGCCAATGCGATCAGCAGGCCGCCATCGGAAACATCGTGCGCGGAGGTCGCGGTGCCGGCGTGGATCATGCCGCGCACCACGTCGCCATTGCGCTTCTCGGCGGCGAGATCGACCGGCGGCGGCGCGCCTTCTTCGCGGCCGCAGATATCGCGCAGATAGACCGACTGGCCGAGCCAGCCCTGGGTGTCGCCGATCAAGAGGATCGCCTCGCCTGCGGCCTTGAATGCCAGCGTCGCGGATTTGGTGAAGTCATCGAGCAGCCCGACGCCGCCGATCGACGGCGTCGGCAGGATGCCGCGGCCGTTGGTCTCGTTGTAGAGCGAGACATTTCCGGACACGACCGGGAAGTCGAGCGCGCGGCAGGCGTCCGCGATACCCTTCAGGCAGCCGACGAACTGGCCCATGATCTCCGGCCGCTCGGGATTACCGAAATTGAGATTGTCGGTGATGGCGAGCGGCCGGCCGCCGACCGCGGTAATATTGCGCCAGGCCTCGGCCACCGCCTGCATGCCGCCCTGATAGGGATCGGCTTCGCAGTAACGCGGCGTGACGTCGACGGTCAGCGCCAACCCCTTCGGCCCGTCCTCGACCCGCACCACCGCGGCGTCGCCGCCGGGACGCTGCACGGTATTGCCCAAAATGACGTGGTCGTATTGCTCCCAGACCCAGCGCTTCGAGCCGAGCTCCGGGGTCGCGATCAGTTTTTCGAGCGCAGGCATGATTCCGACCGGCGGTTTTATCTCGCGTGCATGGATCACCGGCAGCAGTGGCGACTCCACATGCGGGCGGTCATAGAGCGGCGCTTCGTCGCCCAGTTCCTTGATCGGCAGGTCGGCCATGACGTCGCCGCCATGCTTGACGACAAAACGCTTGCTCGGCGTGGTGTAGCCGACCACCGCAAAATCTAGTCCCCATTTGCGGAAAATCGCCTCGGCCTGCTTTTCCTTCTCGGGCTTGAGCACCATGAGCATGCGCTCCTGGCTTTCCGACAGCATCATCTCATAGGCGCTCATACCGGTTTCGCGGGTCGGCACGCAATCGAGATCGAGGTCGACGCCGAGATCGCCCTTGGCGCCCATCTCCACCGCCGAACAGGTCAGGCCGGCGGCGCCCATGTCCTGGATCGCGATCACGCAATCGGCCGCCATGATCTCGAGGCAGGCTTCCAGCAGCAGCTTTTCGGCAAAGGGATCGCCGACCTGCACCGTCGGGCGTTTCTCGGCGCTATCGTCGTCGAATTCGGCCGATGCCATCGAGGCTCCGTGAATGCCGTCGCGGCCGGTCTTGGAGCCCAGATAGACGATCGGCATGTTCACGCCGGAGGCCGCCGCGTAGAAAATCTTGTCGGTGTCGGCTAATCCCACCGCCATCGCATTGACCAGGATGTTGCCGTCATAGCGGGTGTGGAAACGCACCTGCCCGCCCACCGTCGGCACCCCGAACGAATTGCCGTAGCCGCCGACGCCGGCGACCACGCCCGAAACCAGATGCCGGGTCCGCGGATGCTCCGGCGCCCCAAAACTCAGCGCATTGAGACAGGCGATCGGGCGCGCGCCCATCGTAAAGACGTCGCGCAAAATGCCGCCGACGCCGGTGGTCGCGCCCTGATAGGGCTCGATGTAGCTCGGATGGTTGTGGCTTTCCATCTTGAACACGACCGCCTGGCCATCGCCGATGTCGATAACCCCCGCGTTCTCACCCGGTCCCTGAATCACCCACGGCGCCTTGGTCGGCAGCCCCTTGAGATGCAGCCGCGATGACTTGTACGAGCAGTGCTCATTCCACATCGCCGAGAAGATCCCGAGCTCCGTAAAACTCGGCACCCGGCCGATCAGCTTGAGAATGCGCTCGTACTCGTCGGGCTTCAGCCCGTGGCTGGCGACGAGCTCGGGGGTGATTTGCGGCTGGTTCATGAGGCTTCTTGCACGAGTGAGGTCCCTTATTAGGGAGATCGGAAGGGGTGGAGAAGGCCTTTTAGGGCGCAATTCCGGGCTGTCCATAGCTTTGCTGACGCGGGAGGCATGATGCGGGTTTGCGCATCGCGGATAGATCGGATTTAAGGACTGAACCGCTCAAACCCAAGGCTTAAATCGCGTGGACGACCTGACCAAAACCGCATTCCTCAACCGCCCAGACCTGCACGTCGGAACGGAGGGCGAATTTAAGGGCTGGCGGACCTGGAGCCGCGACAATTTCGAGACTCATAACGGACCGTTCTGGCACCGGATGGAGGACGACGGCCGCATCCGCTGCGCGTTCCGGGTCGAGAAGAAACACCTCAACGGCATGGGCAACGTCCATGGCGGCGCCTTCATGGCGTTCGCGGATTATTGCCTGTTTGCGACAGCAGCACCCTTGCTGCAGGGACCGGCGGTGACGGTGTCGTTCGCCTGCGAATTTCTCGACGCCGCACGCGAAGGCGAGCTGGTCGAGAGTTCCGGGGAAATCACCCGCGCCGGCGGCTCGATGATTTTCCTGCGCGGCATTCTCAAATCTGCCGAGCGGCCGCTGTTCAGCTTTTCCGGCACCATCAAGCGGGTGAAGCGGCGAATGCCGGCAGCGGGCAACGACGTGAGCTAAGGCACCGCCTACAACCGGGAGGGGCGTGGGGTGACCAGGTGACCAAGGACACTGGAATCGACCTTGAACGGATAACAGAGGCAACCGACGAGGCACGCCTGCTGATCGGCGAACTCGACCAGTTACTTGCAGCCGAATATCTGCCCGAGCAGCGGCACGGGCTGGCGCTGGAAGCGCTGTTCCAGCCGCGCATCTGCTTCTTCCTGGCGCGGCTGAACGGCGTTGCCGTCGGCTGCGGGGGGATCGCCCTGTTTGATGGTTTTGTCGAAGTGAAGCGCATGTATGTGCGCCCCACCGTGCGTGGACGCGGTCTGGCGCAGGCCTTGCTGACGCGGATCGAGATCGAAGCTCGTATCGCAGGATTTGTCATCCTGCGCCTGGAAACCGGAGAACGCCAGACGGCGGCACTACGCTTTTATGTGCGGGCTGGTTTCCGGCCCTGCGCGGCGTTCGGTGACTACGCAGCGATGCGCCCAAAGGACATCGCGACCAGTATCTTCATGGAAAAACGACTGGCGAAACAGACCGCGTGAGCCGCGGCATGACGCGATGTCGCGCGTCCAACGCCTGCGCCGCGTGCCGCCCGCGTTCCTGCTATTTTGTTTGCTTCGATTGACTGATCGATGCCCGATCCGAGGCGACCGCAACCCCGGTCTTGGGTCTCACGCGGGAGGCGCTGGCGCCTCCGGGGTGCCTGGCCCCTGCCGCAGGCAACTCCACATTTCCCTGCTGCAAGGGCATGTCGGCGGCGGCGTCCGGATGAAGTCGCAACTGCTTCACTTCTTCAGCAGCGCTGGAAGAAACAAACCCGCCGACGCCCGCCGCGATGACGACGGCCAAAATCGCGTTTTTCATTCCACATCTCCCATCACGGTCTTGCTTGCGGACACTATATTCAATCTGCATAATGGCACAATCTCAGCGAGTATCCAGGACTGAGGCTTATCTCAACGCTGGGCGACTCTATAAACTCGGTGACTTTATAAATAGGTGAGGATCGCTGACAAAAGGGAGGCGGCAGTGCGGAAGCTTTTGGCGACAATCTCTCTCGGCCTTATGCTGATCGTTGGCGCGGGCACCGGATCGGCTCAAAGCGGCGACACGACCTTCAAGCTGACCGATCAGGCGGGCACCAGCATCATCGTCAAGTTCTACTCCGAGACCCGCAATTGGGTGTGGCCCAGCGCCACCACCCACTGGACCCTCGGCGACACTGCGCAGCACGCTTTCAACCTCGCGTGCAAGAATGGCGAGAAGATCTGCTACGGCGGAGCATTTGCTGCCAACGACCAGACCTATTGGGGCGTCGGCTTCAAAGGAGACAAGTCCTGCAAGGATTGCTGTCTTATCTGCGGCAACAATGTCTCGCACGCCTGGAACCTGACCTCGGCGCCGTCCAACACCTGCGCGCACTGCAACGACGGCAGCTGTCAGTGTGGATTTGGGACCCCGGGCGGCCTGTGCGCGAGCCATGGCGGGAACGACCCGAGTCTCGGATGTACCCAGCAGCCGTGAACCGGCGACTCCAGCGGCTAATGCCGTAGCGGCTGGCAACGACGATAACAGTGTTCAGGCCGCGCGCTCCAGGTGCGCCACCAGCCCCGCGAACAGGCCGCGGCCATCGGTGCAGCCCATGATGTCTTCGACGTGGTTTTCCGGATGCGGCATCATGCCGAGCACGTTGCCGCGATCGTTGATCAGGCCCGCGATCGATTGCGCGGCGCCGTTGAAGTTGGAGCGCTCGTCCACCGTGCCGTCGGCGGAACAGTAGCGATACAGCACCCGCCCCTCGCCTTCGAGCCGCTTCAGCGTCTCTTCGTCGGCCTCGTAATTGCCCTCGCCATGCGCGATCGGCACCCGAATGACCTGCCCGGCATTGTAGCCCCGGGTGAACGGCGTATCGGAGCGTTCGACCCGCAGATGCGCGTCATGGCAGATGAATTTCAGCCGCGCGTTGCGCATCAGCACGCCGGGCAGCAGGCCGGACTCGCACAGAATCTGGAAACCGTTGCAGACACCGAGCACCAGGCCGCCATCAGCCGCAAAATCGCGCACCGCGTCCATCACGGGCGCGCGCGCGGCGATGGCGCCGCAGCGCAGATAATCGCCGTAGGAAAATCCGCCGGGCATCACCACGAGATCGGTGCCCTTGGGCAGTGCGGTCTCGGCATGCCAGACCATCGCGGGCTCATGGCCTGACGCCAGCCGCAGCGCGCGCGCCATGTCGCGTTCGCGATTGATTCCGGGAAAGACGAGAATGGCGGATTTCATGACGGCCCGACCTGCTGGCGTTGCTCTGCAACGAAATTTCGCCGCAGAATTTCAGGGAAATCGAAGCGAGCCGCCAAAGGGATACGCCGACGAGATCGCTTGCGTCAATAAGCAGCTAACCTCTCCGCAAACCCGGCGCAAGTCGCGTAAAAACACAGAGTTTTTCCCTGAGGCGTCCGCTCGTCGCGACCTCCTGAAAGGAACCGGCGCGACATCGACGCCCGGCTCCGCCGATTCTCTCGAGGACCGGCTTGGCCGCGATTGACCGCGCTGGGCGTCGGCTGCAGAGCAGCCGGGCCTTGCGGTGCTGCGCGTGTCGCCTACGGTGTTGTGCAATAGAACCCGATTTGCTGCATAGGAAGCAACGCCTCGCGCAAGGGCGCGGGCAGCGCAGCCTAGCTCAGAACCTCAACCCGGTAATTCTCGATCACGGTGTTGGCGAGCAGCTTGTCGGCGGCGTCTTTCAAGGCCGCTTCGGCCTTGGCCTTGTCGGAGCCCGACAGCTCGATGTCGAACACCTTGCCCTGGCGTACGCTGGCGACGCCATCGACGCCGAGCGATTTCAGCGCGCCCTCGATGGCCTTGCCCTGCGGATCGAGGATGCCGGTCTTAAGCGTAACGGTGACGCGCGCTTTCATCTTTTCAACCCAGTATTGAGGACGCCACCCTGAGGTGCTCGGGCGAAGTCCCAGCCTCGAAGGGCGACCTCGTATTTCATATTCACCCTTCGGGGCTCGCCGAAGCCCGCGAGCACCTCGGAATGACGGCGACCTCAGCTCTTAACCAGCACCGGACCGGAGCCGGCGGGCCGCTCGTTCTCCATCAGGATGCCGAGCCGTTTGGCCACTTCGGTATAGGCTTCCAAAAGCCCGCCGAGATCGCGGCGGAAACGGTCCTTGTCGAGCTTCTCATTCGACTTGATGTCCCACAGCCGGCACGAATCCGGCGAGATCTCGTCGGCGACGATGATCCGCATCATGTCGTTTTCGAACAGCCGGCCGCATTCCATCTTGAAGTCGACCAGGCGGATGCCGATGCCGAGAAACAGCCCGGTGAGGAAGTCGTTGACGCGGATCGCCAGCGCCATGATGTCGTCGATCTCCTGCGGCGTGGCCCAGCCGAACGCCGTGATGTGCTCTTCGGAGACCATGGGGTCGTTGAGCTGGTCGTTCTTGTAGTAGAACTCGATGATCGAGCGCGGCAGTTGGGTACCTTCCTCGATGCCGAGCCGCTGCGACAGCGATCCCGCCGCCACGTTCCGCACCACCACCTCCAGCGGCACAATCTCAACTTCGCGAATCAGTTGCTCGCGCATGTTGAGACGGCGGATGAAATGGGTCGGCACCCCGATGTCGTTGAGGTGCTGGAAAAGGTATTCCGAGATCCGGTTGTTGAGGACGCCCTTGCCCTCGATGATCTGGTGTTTCTTGGCGTTGAACGCGGTCGCATCGTCCTTGAAGTGCTGGATCAGGGTTCCCGGCTCCGGACCTTCGTAGAGGATTTTCGCCTTGCCTTCATAAATGCGGCGTCGCCGGCTCATTGGGATGTACCGTGTATTGTTGAAATCCATGGAATTGGTGTGCTCCGGATGACAAGGATGCGACCCACGACGGAGCTGCCGTGAAGACCAGGAACGGGAAACAGAACGAGAACCGGGCCTGATTCCAGCCTAACCGATTGGTTTAGGCAGCACAATCGATCCGGTCCGATGGCGTCGAGTTTTACCGCGTCGCCTGCTCGGCCTTGCGGCCGTTGTCTTGACGTTTAGCCTCACTTATCTAGGTATCGGGGCGGGTTGGCGCAACGAGGCCGCGCTCAGCCCTTCGAGATCTGCGATCGGAACCCCGAGGTCATGACCACCTTCGACAAGCGCGAAGAGACCTTCGAGCGCAAATTCGTGCTCGACGAGGAGCAGAAGTTCAAGGCCGAGGCGCGCCGCAACAAGCTCCTCGGGCTGTGGGCGGCTGAAAAGCAGGGAATCTCCGGCGAGGCCGCCAAGACATACGCCAAAGAGGTGGTCGCCGCCGATTTCGAGGAACCCGATGGCGCGGCCCGCAAGGTGTCGGGCGATCTTGCCGCCAAGGGCGTTTCCGTCACGGAGCCGCAGATTCGCGCCAAGCTGGACGAGTTTTTGGCGCTGGCCATCCTGCAGGTCAAGGCGGGGACGTAAGGCGCTACGTCATTCCGGGATGGTCCGGAGGACCAGACCCGGAATCTCGAGCTGTTTTTCTCACGTCGAGACTCCGGGGTTCATGGTTCGCATGCCTGGAATGACCCCGAAAGCCCTCACCCCTCCTTGAAGCCATATTCCGGCACGTTGCCGCTGGCACCGTAATATTTATACGGCAGGAATTTGCCCGACATCGTGATCTTGACCCGGTCGCCCTTGGGGTTGGGCAGGCGCTCCATCACCACGTCGAAATCGATCGCCGACATGATGCCGTCGCCATATTCCTCCTCGATCAGCGCCTTCCAGGCCGGGCCGTTGACCATGATCAGTTCATAGAAGCGGTAGATCAGCGGATCGGTCGGCGGCATCGGCATGCCGCGCATCGGGGTCTCGTTGATCATTGCAGTCTCGGATTTGGAGAGCCCGAACAGTTCGCCGGCATTCGCCGCCTGCGGCTTTGTCAGCTTCATTTGTCCGAGGATGGCGCCGACGATCAGGATCTCGGAAGTGCCGCCGATCTTTTCGCAGATGTATTTCCAGCTCCAGTCTTTCTCGCGCTTGATGTCGAGCAGCTTTTCGGTGAGGTCGGATCGTTTCATGCGCTCTCTCCCTGGCAGATCACAGCA
>Ga0208849_1002270_pt1 | contig 10876 bp, 11 predicted proteins | sample NGESurdeep072012_10_FD_184470 | JGI IMG/M metagenome (GOLD analysis project Ga0208849, IMG submission 184470) | Arctic peat soil microbial communities from Barrow, Alaska - NGEE Surface sample 53-3 deep-072012 (SPAdes) | ecosystem: Environmental > Terrestrial > Soil > Wetlands > Peat ...
AAGCGGCCCCGGCTCGTCCTGCTCGACGAGCCGTTCGCAGGGCTCGACCCGCTTGCGGGGCGCGAGTTCCTGCAGCTCCTGATGGACGGCGTGGCCGAGACCGCGGCAACGGTGGTGATCGCGTCGCACGTGATCGCCGACATCGAGCGCGTGTGCGACCACATCGTGCTGTTGACCGGCGGCGGGGTCCGGCTCGAGGGCAATGTCGAGGAGCTGCTCGAGTCGTACCGCATCCTCATAGGCCCGCGCCGTCCCCTCGGCTCGATCCGCGGCGTTCGCTCGATCGTCCGCGAGCGGCACAGCGGTCGCCAGCTGACCCTGCTCGTGCGAACCGATGGGCCGATCGTCGACCCGTCGTGGACGGTCGAGCCTGTCGGCCTGGAGGAGTTACTGCTCGCCTACATGGCGCCGGAGCGAATGCCCGAATCGGCGCCGCCCGAGAGGCTTCCGTTGCGATGGCATGGGTAACGTGGCGCCAGCACCGTCCACAGCTCGTCGCGGGACTCGGGCTCCTCGCCGCGCTCGCCGTCGCCGCGTTCGGCACGCACCTGCCGATTCAGGCGGCGTACCACCGCGACGCACTGGCGGACTGCCTGCCGCCCGCGTCGCGGTCGGGGTGCGACATCATCGTCAGGCACTTCGAGAGCGAGTTCGACAGCTGGGTCGCCGCGCTCCGCGGACTGGCGGTGCTTCCCGCGCTCGCCGGACTGTTCGTCGGCGCGCCGCTCCTCGCGCGCGAGATCGAGCACGGCACGCACCGATTCGCGTGGACGCAGGGGGTGACGCGAAGTCGCTGGCTGCTCTCCAAGACGGCGCTTCTGGCCGGCGCCACGCTTGCAGCCGGCGCCGCCGCAAGTGCGATCGTCATGTGGTGGCGTAGCCCCTTCGACACGCTCGAGGGACGGATGGCGCCGAGCGGCTTCGACATCGAGGGGCTCGTCGTGCCCGCGTACGCCCTCTTCGCGCTCGCGCTCGGCGTGCTCGCCGGGCTCGTGTACCGCCGCACGGTGGCGGCGATGACCGCGACGCTCGTGGCGTTCGCCTCCACGCGCTTCGTGGTGCTCAAGTTCCTCCGGCCTCACTTCCTCGCACCGCTGCACAGCATCGTGATCGCGACCGACTCGCCGCCCGCGGGCGGCGACTGGGTGTTGAGCGACATCCTCGTCGACGGCGGCGGCCGCCGCATCACGGCCGGCAGGGAGGACCTCGCCGTGCTGCACGCGCAGCAGGCGGGGATCGATCCGCACACGTACCTTGTCACTCTCGGCTGGAAGCGCGTGATCTCCTATCAGCCCGCCGCGCGGTTCTGGACCTTTCAGCTGATCGAGGCCGGCCTGTTCGTCGCGCTCGCGGTCGCAGTCATCCTCGCGACGCTCTGGCTCGTCCGCAGGACGCCGACATGACGCCGGGGCTCGACCGCGCTGCGATGCTGCGGCTCGCGGTCGCGGCTGTCGCGGGCGCGGTCGCGCCCGACGCGGCGCTCGCAGCCTCGGGGATCGGATTCCCCCAGGCGCACCCGCGCTGGCGCTTCGTCTTCGTCAACCATGCGCTGACCAACCCGTTCTTCGTCCCGGCGAAGAACGGCAGCCAGGACGCCGCCGCCGCCGTCGGCGCTTCCGCCGAGTGGACCGGCTCCGTGAGCAGCGACGTCGGAGAGATGGTCAAGGCGATGCGTCACGCAATCGCCACCGGGGCGGACGGGATCGCCGTCTCGATCATCGATCCGAACGCGTTCGACGGCCCGACGGCGCTCGCGCTCCGAAAGGGCATCCCCGTCGTCTCGTACAACGCCGACGGCGGCAAGGCGAACAAGCGGCTCGCCTACATCGGCCAGGACAACTACCAGTCGGGGCTCGAGATGGGTGCGCGCATCGTCAGCCTCGTCGCCAGCGGCGATGTGTACGTCTTCATCGCGACTCCCGGCCAGGAGAACATCCAGCCGCGCATCGACGGCGCGCTCGACGCGATCCGCGATTCCGGCCGGCCGCTCCGTGTGCACGTCGTCGCGAGCGGCGTCGACGTGCACACGGAGCGCAAGAAGATCGAAGCGACCTACGAGGCGAACAAGGGCCTCCGCGGCCTCTTCGCCGTCGACGCCGGATCGACCGCGGGCGTCGCGGCGACGATGCGCCTGCATGCGCTGCACGCGCGCGGCGTTCGGGCCGGCGGGTACGACCTGTTGCCGGCGACGCTGCAGGCGATCCACGACCGCGACCTCGACTTCACGATCGACCAGCAGCCGTACCTGCAGGGGTTCCTGCCGGTGCTCCAGCTCTTCCTCGATCGCTACAGCGACGGCCTCGTCGTGCCCGCGGACACGAACACCGGCCTCAACTTCATCACCCGCGCCAACGTGCGGCGCTACCTGACGACGAAGAGCCGCTTCGAGGGAAGCTCGAGCCGCGAGGAATACCCGGTCAGATAGCCGCCGAGCGGAGACTTGAACTATTGCGCTAGGGGAGTAGTATTGGCGCGCCCGCGGCCTAAGCCGGTCGCGGCTCGGCTGGAGTCCCGCCGGGCGCGCGCCGACGCGCGCCCGTCCAGGAGGCGCTCGAGGGCGCTCAACGAAGGAGGCAAGAGGGTGAGGAGATTTGCTGGTAGGACGGGTCTGGTCCTGGCGCTATGCGCAGGGCTCACGGCCACGGTGGTTTCCGCGGGCGCGATGGCGGGCGTGAGCAAGAAGGCCGCGAGCGTCCAGGTTTGCGTCCTGCTTCCGGACACGAAGTCGTCCGTCCGCTGGGTGCAGTTCGACGCGCCGGACTTCAAGAAGGCGTTCGCGAAGGCCGGAGTGTCGGCTTCGATCAACAACGCGCTCAACGATCCGGCGAAGCAGAAGGCACAGGCTCAGGCGTGTCTCGCAGCCGGCGCCAAGGTGGTCATCGAGACCGCGCTCGACAACGGCTCCGCAGCCGCCATCGAGAAGCTGTTCACGTCGTCGGGCGGATACGCGATCGACTATGACCGTCAGGTCCTCGGCGGCTCCGCCGCCGTCTACGTCACCTTCGACGGCAAGTCGGTCGGAGAGGCGCAGGCCAAGGGCGTCATCGCCGCGATGAAGACGAACGGGACGTACAAGGGCGGAACGGTTGCCGAGCTCTGGGGCGGCCAGACCGACCAGAACGCGTTCTGGTTCAAGAGCGGCAACGACGCCATCTTCAACCCGCTCTTCAGCAGCGGCGCGATCAAGAAGGGCCCCCAGCAGTTCGTGCCCGACTGGGATGCGAACAACGCGGCGACGATCTTCTCCCAGATGCTCGTCAAGACGAACAACAACATCCAGGGAGTGCTGGCGGCGAACGACAACATCGCCGGCGCAGTGATCGCCGACCTCAAGGCGAAGGGCCTGAAGCCGGTTCCGATCAGCGGCCAGGATGCAACCGCGCAGGGCATCCAGTACATCCTCGCGGGCTGGCAGACGGGCACCGTCTACAAGTACGTGCCGCTCGAGGCGAATGCGGCCGCAGCTGCTGCGGTTGCGCTCATCAACGGGCAGAAGCCGAAGGCGAACACGTTCCGGCTGAACGGCAAGAAGAAGGAACCGACGCAGACGCTTCCCGTGGAATGGATCACGAAGGCGAACTACACCCAGCTCTTCACACAGGGCTTCCTGAAGAAGAGCGCGGTTTGCGTCGGCACGTACAAGCAGTACTGCAAGTAGGATCCGCAGACTGGCCGGTGGAGGCGCCCTGCAGGGGCGCCTCCACCGCGTTTCAGCCGTGAACCTCCTGCGATGGCAGAGACCCCACTCCTCCAACTTCGCAACGTCACGAAGACGTTCGGCTCCGTGGAGGCGCTCACCGACGTCGACTTCGAGGTGCGGAAGGGCGAGGTGATGGCGCTCGTCGGCGACAACGGCGCCGGCAAGTCCACGCTCGTCAAGTGCGTCGCCGGCACGCATGCCGCCGACAGCGGCGAGATCGTCTTCGAGGGCTCGCAGGTTCACATCACGGGACCAAAGGACGCGGCGCGCCTCGGCATCGAGGTCGTCTACCAGGACCTCGCGCTCTGCGACAACCTCGATGTCGTCCAGAACATGTACCTCGGCAGAGAGGTGAACCGGTTCCAGGTCCTCGACGAGCCGACGATGGAGCAGTCCACGTCCAGGACGCTGAAGTCGCTCGCCGTCACGACGATCTCGTCGATCCGCCAGCCGGTCGCGACGCTCTCCGGCGGCCAGCGGCAGTCGGTCGCCGTCGCCAAGGCGGTTCAGTGGAACTCCAAGCTCGTCATCCTCGACGAGCCGACAGCGGCGCTCGGCGTCGCGCAGACCGAGCAGGTGCTCGCACTCGTTCGCCGCCTCGGCGAGCAGGGTCTCGGAGTCGTCATCATCTCCCACAACCTCCACGACATCTTCGAGACGGCAGACCGGATCACCGTGCTGCGGCTCGGGCGGAACGCCGGTGTGTTCGAACGCCGGAAGACGAGCCAGCAGGAGATCGTCGAGGCGATCACGGCCGGGACCCGGACCAAGGTCGCCGGCGGACCGTCGACGGGAGCCTCGGGTTGAGCGCGGCCGACACGCTCGGGCAGGAACGGGCGCCCGGCGGGATGGAAGACGAGCCGGCGAACCTCCTCACCCGGACGATCGCCAACATCCGGTCGGGCAACCTCGGGATCGTCCCGATCGTCGTCGGCCAGATCTTCATCGTCGTCTTCTTCAGCTTCAAGGCGACGAACTTCTTCACGGCGGTCAACTTCGGCAACGTCATCATCCAGATGGCGGGAACGACGATGCTCGCCTTCGGCGTCGTCTTCGTGCTGCTGCTCGGGGAGATCGATCTCTCGATCGGCTACGTCGCGGGAATCGGCGCGCTCACCGTCGCCGAGTTGCAGCTTCCGGGCAGTGGGCACCAGCTCAACGGCCTGATCGCGATCGTCATCGCGGTGGCCGTCTGCGCGCTGATCGGCGGCATCCAGGGTTCGATCGTCGCGTTCGTCGGCGTGCCCTCGTTCGTCGTCACGCTCGCGGGCTACCTGATCTGGCAGGGGGTGATCCTGGGCAGGCTGGAGGTTCCCGGGTCGATCATCATCCAGGACCGCTGGATCAACTACGCGGCCAACTACTACTTCTCGCCGTTCGCCGGGTGGTTGATCGCGGCGATCATCACGGCCCTGTACGCGCTGGGCGCGCTCGTCCGAGTTGTAACCGCGTGGCGGAAGCATGTCGCGATCACGAATTGGTTCGCGATCGTGGGGACGACGGTAGGAGTCGCGATCGCCACGTTCGGCACGGTTGCGATCTGCAATCACGGCGTCGTCCAGAGCAGGCGGCTCGGCCTGCCGCTCGCCGGCGTCCTCATCGTGATCTTCCTGATCGTGCTCTCGTTCCTCGCGAAGCGGACGACCTTCGGGCGGCACGTCTACGCGGTCGGCGGCAACGCCGAGGCCGCGCGCCGCGCCGGCATCAACGTCCCGCGCATCCGCGTGCTCGTCTTCATGATCTCGGGAGCGACCGCCGCGGTCGGCGGCATCATCCTCGCTGCGTACGTGAACTCGGTCGCTCTGACGTTCCCGCCCGGCACGCTGCTCCTGAACTCGATCGCGGCCGCCGTGATCGGCGGCGTCAGCCTCTTCGGCGGCCGCGGCCAGGTCCGCGGCGCGTTGCTCGGCGCGCTCGTGATCGCGACCGTCTCGAATGGCCTCGATACGGCGGGCTACTCGAACGGAACCATCTACATCGTCACGGGCCTGATCCTCCTGCTGGCCGTCACGCTCGACACGGTTGCACGGCGCCTGCAAGTGCGCTCCGGGCGCTGACCGCAGCCGGACGGTGCAGCCGTGAAGCTGGAACACGCGCTCGCGATCGTCAACCACGTCGTCTCGAAGGCACCGGGACCGGTATCAGTCTTCGTCGCCGACGACCACGGCGAGCTCGCCGCAGCAGCGACGATGGACGGCGCGGCGCCCGACACGCGCCTCAACGCGCAGCGGAAGGCGTACACGGCGGCGCGGTCAGACGCCCGGTCGACGCGCGAGCTGGCGGAGAAGGTGCGCGACGACGCGGTCGAGCGGGCGAGCTTCGACCCGTTCTTCACCTTCTTCCTCGGCGGCGTCGCTGCGTTCGACGGCGAGGTGCGCGTCGGCGCGGTCGGAGTGAGCGGGCTGCCGGGCGCCGACGACGAGGCGCTCGCCCGGAGCGCGCTCGCGGCGGCCGGGCTCTCAGCCGGCTAGCCCGTCCCGGAGAGCGGGAGACGGGCTCACGCTTCCACGACGACGGTCTGCCGCCGGATCCGCGGATCGGTGAAGACGTCGAGGTGATCGCGGCTCTCGGTTGAGAACTCGGAGACGACCGCGCCCTCGTCGCCCCCCTGGAACCAGTGGAGCGTGCCGGGGGCGATCGTGTGCTGGTCGCCGGGCCGGAGCACGATCTCGTGCCAGACGGTGAAGACACCGTCCTGCGGCGGCCGCGCGACCGGCTGCGAGGCCGGCTCTCCCTCCGTGTAGAGGTAGACGATTCCTGCGCGGCAGCGGAACGTCTCCTCCTTGCCGGGCGTCCCCTCGAAGGGCGGATGCAGATGCTCCGGGCACAGCTGACGCGGGAAGAGCACGAGCTCCTTCGCGCACAGCCGCTTGGTGTTCATGTACACGACCACTTCGAGCCCCGTCTCCTCGAGACGGGAGAGGCCGAAGTCGGCGACCTCGATCGCGTCGAGTTCGGCCGCCGTCAGCACGATCCCGGCGCCGGCCAGCACCGCGGCGGCCCGTTTCCTCGCTGCGTCCTGCTCGGCCTGCGTCAGCATCGCTCTCCTAGGCGTGGAGGGTGAACGGGCGGCTCGTCTCGGCCGAGCGATGGAGGGCCTCGAGCGCGCGCGCCTGGCCGAGCGCGTCCTCGCGCCCGAGCAACGGCTCGCCCTCGCCCCGAATCGCGTCGCTGAGGTTCTCCAGCTGGAGCCGGTAGGAGTCGACCGGCTCGAGCTCGATCCGCTCGGTCTCACCGCCGCGGCGCAGCTCGATCACCGGGCGAAGGCAGTGCCACGGGTCGTCGAGGAAGAGCGTGCCCTCACTGCCGATCGCCTCGAGCTCGTCGCGTTCGGGGAGCGCGGTGCCGCAGTCGAAGAGCGCGAGCACGTCGCCGGCGAACCGGAGCTCGCCTGCGAACACCCAGTCGGTCCCGGTCTCGCCGAAGAACGCCTGCCCGTAGACGCTCTCGGGTTCGCCGCCGAGCAGCCGCGAGCCGCTGACGCAATAGCAGCCGACGTCCATCAGCGCGCCGCCCTCGACGTCCGTGCGCAGCCGGATGTTGGCCGGGTCGTACAGCGAGTAGCTGAACGTCGAGCGCAGAAGGCGGAGCGCGCCGATCGCCCCGTCGTCGACGAGTCGCGTCAGGCGCTGCGTCTGCGGGTTGTGCCGGTACATGAACGCCTCCATCAGCAGCCGGCCGCTGCGCTCGGCAGCGGCGAAGGCGGCCTCGACGTCGGCCGGGTGGCGCGAGAGCGGCTTCTCGCAGAGCACGTGCTTCCCGGCCTCGAGCGCCCGGATCGACCACTCGCAGTGCAGCGTGTTGGGCAGCGAGATGTAGACCGCTTCGATCTCTGGATCCGCGAGCAGCGCCTCGTACGAGCCGTAGGCGCGTCCGATCTCCCAGCGGCGCGCGTACTCGTCGGCACGGGCCCGGTCGCGACTTGCGACGGCCGCGAGCTCGACCTTCGGGGAGGCATGCGCGCCCGGTATCACCGCCCTGTTGATGTCCGCGGTCGAGAGGATGCCCCACTTGACGGCGTTCGCCACAGCTGTCTCCTGTCCGGTCGACACTCGATGCGTAATATCGCGGAATGGCAGAGATCGGGGTCGGGATGCTGGGGTACGCGTTCATGGGGAAGGCCCATTCGAACGCGTTCAAGAGCATTGCGTACATGACGTGGCCGCCGCCGCTCGAGCCGCGGCTCGTCGGCATCGCCGGGCGCAACGAGGCCGCCGTGGCCGAGGCGGCCGTGCGCTACGGGTACGACTACGCGACCGGCGACTGGCGTGACCTCGTCGCCGACGAGCGGATCGGCCTCTTCGACAACGGCGGCCCGAACGCACTTCATGCGGAGCCGACGATCGCCGCCGCGGAGGCGGGCAAGCACGTGATCTGCGAGAAGCCGCTCGGCCGAGACGCCGGCGAGAGCTACGCGATCTGGCGCCGTGTCGCCGCCACCGGGGTCAAGCACCTGTGTGGGTTCAACTACCGCTTCGTTCCTGCCGTCCGGCTTGCGCGCGAGATGATCGAAGCCGGCGAGCTCGGGGAGATCCGGCATTTTCGCGGGCGTTATCTCCAGGACTGGGCCGACGACGCGTCCCTCGACACCTGGCGTTTCCATGCGGATGAGGCGGGCTCGGGCGCGCTCGGAGACCTGGGCACGCACGTGGTCGACCTCGCGCGCTTCCTCGCCGGCGAGATCGCGACCGTGTCGGGTTTCGTCACCACCTTCCTGCCCGGCCGCGAGGTCGACGACGCACTCGAGGCCGCCGTCCGGTTCGAGAGCGGCGCGGTGGGCACGATCGAGGCGACACGATTCGCGCTCGGGCGGCGCAACGCGTCCCAGTGGGAGATCAACGGCTCGAAAGGCTCGCTCGCGTTCGACATGGAGCGCCTGAACGAGCTCCAGGTGTTCCGTGCCGACGGCGACCGCGCGCGCGGCTTCAAGACGGTGCTCGTGTCCGAGACCAACCACCCGTTCTGGGAGCACTGGTGGCCGCCCGGCCACATCATCGGCTGGGGCGATACCTTCGTGCACGAGCTGCACCACATGCTGCGGGCAATCGCCGGCGAATGTGACGTCGCGCCGTACGGCGCGACATTCGAGGACGGCTACCGCGCCGCCGAGGTGTGCGACGCGATCGTCCGCTCGGGTGAGAGCGGGCAGCGCGAACAGGTCCCGTACCGCACGCTGTAGCCGGCGCCGGTCTCGGCCTCGTTTCGCACCGCGATCCCGTTCGCCCACAGGCATCGGGCCGATCTCGTGACCGAGACGACGCGTAGTTTCCCCCCTGTGCGCGGCGCCTGCGACCGCCGATACGTTGAGCGGAACGATGTGCTTTGCGGCGAAGGGACAGCCCATGTCGAGGACCAAGCTCGTGCTCGGAATCGCCCTCCTGTTGGGGCTGAGCGCCAGCGCGGCGCTCGTGGGGCTCGAGCGTAGAGCCGCAGCAAGTCGTGCTGCACAGGTCTCGCTTGCCAACGTCTCCACGGAGCTGACTCAGCTCGTGCTCGTGCCGCTTGCAGCAACGGCGATGCCCGGAACGCCGGCCCAGAAGAGGCCGGTGCTCGAGAGCACGCTTCGCGCTCAGGAGCAAGCGATCCGAAGCACGCTCGACCGCCTGAAGCGAGCATCGCCGCCGGCCCAGCTCGGCGAGGTGGGCAAGCCGCTCGATGCAGCTATGGCTGCCGCGAACGCGGGGCTGCCGGTCTGGCTCGCCAACAAGCAGGGGCCCACCACGATCAAGGTTCTCAATCGGCAGGGCGCCACGCTCTCCGCAGCGCTGCAGAGCCTCGGCGACGCGAACCACGCCTACGGATCGCGCGCGTCCGCATCTCAGATCGAGGCACTCAGCGGCTCGGCGGCTGTCGTCGCCCTCCTGCTTGGCGCTTTTGGCTTCTTCTACCGGCGGTCCGAGGCGTCGCGGCGCAGGATGAACGACCAGGGAGTGACGCTGCGATCGGCGCTGGGCGAGCTGGAGGCGGTTCAGGCTGACCGCGCACTCCTGCTCCAGCGGACGGTCGAGATCGCCGAGCACGAGCGCATTCGCGTTGCGGCCGACCTCCACGACGGGCCGATCCAGAGGCTCACCGCGGTGACGCTCGGGTTCGACCTGCTCTCCAACAAGCTCAAACGGGGAGAACACGAGCAGGCGCTGACGCTCGTTGAAGAGATCCGCGAGAGCCTCGCCGAAGAGACCGTGTCGTTGCGGCGACTCATGACCGAACTGCGACCGCCGATCCTGGACGCGCGCCACCTCGGTGCGGCTCTGCAGGATTGCGCGCTGCAAGTTCTCGACGGCAGCGCCGTCCGTTGCGAAGTCGATGTCACGCGCGCTTCGATCCACCTCTCGCCGGAGCTCGAGACCGTCGTGTACCGCGTCGTGCGTGAAGCGCTCGTGAACGTGCGCAAGCACGCGCCGAACGCGCACGCGAGCGTTACGCTCGAACCACTGGGCGACCTGCTTCGGCTCGCGATCGTCGACGACGGTCCAGGCTTCGACGAAAACACGCCCCTCGGACACACGAACGGGGCGCGCTATGGCCTGATCGGAATGCGCGAGCGGGTCGAAAGCGTCGGTGGCACCTGGTCGCTCGCCACGGCACCGGGCGCCGGCACGCGCATCGAGATAACGCTGCCCCGACGACTGCGCGTGGTCGCCGCGTCGCGGGAGTCGGCCGGACTCGCCGCCTGAGTCGCGCATGACGGCTGGCCCGAAAGCGGAGAAGGCGCGGCGGGTGCTGGTCGTCGATGACGACGACACCTTTCGACGCATGCTCGTGGCCGTGCTCGCCGACGAGGGCTTCGAGGTTCTGGGCCCGGCGACGGACGGGCTGGAGGGGGTTGCTCTGGCGCATGCCCTCCGCCCGGACGCAATCGTGCTGGACATCCGCATGCCGGGCCTCGACGGGCTCGCAGCCGGGCGCAAGATCCGCGACGCCGATCCTGCGGTTCGCCTCGTCTTTCTCTCCGCTTACAACGACAAGACGCTGCAGCGGGAGGCGGAGGCCCTCGGCGCGCACGACTTCCTCGTCAAAGGCTGCAGGCTCTCAGAACTCGTCGACGCTCTCGTCCGCTAGCCGGTGCCCCATAGAAAAAGCCCCGTTTCCAGGGCTTTCTCCGTAGCAGGCCTGTAAGCCGGATTTTGTCGAGGGTGACCATCCATCTGTGCGGCTACCCGGCTCCTCGGCGGG
>Ga0208849_1002271_pt1 | contig 10874 bp, 10 predicted proteins | sample NGESurdeep072012_10_FD_184470 | JGI IMG/M metagenome (GOLD analysis project Ga0208849, IMG submission 184470) | Arctic peat soil microbial communities from Barrow, Alaska - NGEE Surface sample 53-3 deep-072012 (SPAdes) | ecosystem: Environmental > Terrestrial > Soil > Wetlands > Peat ...
AGGCGCGGCCGGACTGAGCGCTTTAGCGCGTCCGGCTTTGGCGGATGCCTATCCGTCGCACGTGGTGAAAGTTCTGGTCGGGTTTCCGCCTGGCGGCGGCGCGGATTTGGCAACGCGCGTTGTCGTTGAGGGCCTTTCGGAGAGCTGGAAGCAGAAGGTGATCGTCGAAAATCGCCCCGGCGCGGGCGCCAGGATCGCGCTCGATGGTGCGGCCCACGCGTCGCCTGACGGCTATACACTGCTGCTGGCGCCGGGCTCGCCGCAGGTTCAGGGACTATTGTTCTCGCATTTGACGTTCGACCCCGTTGCGGATTTGGCGCCGGTCTCGCTCGTTGGCACCTATCCGAATATCGTCGTCGTGCCGAACTCTTCGCCGTTCCAGACGCTGCAGCAATTCATCACCCACGCCAAAGCGAATCCCGGCAAGTTGAGTTGGGCGTCGCCCGGCATCGGCACGGTGCCGCACCTCGCCGGTGAGTTATTCAAGCACATGGCCGGCATCGACATGACTCACGTGCCGTATCGCGGCGTGACGCAGGGCCTTATGAGCGACTTTATCGCCGGCAGGCTGGACTTGATGTTCAACACGACAGGCTCGCTGCTGCAGCCAGTGCGGGCGAAGCAGGTTCGCGGGCTGGCTGTGACCAGCGCGCACCGATTCGCCGACGAACCCGAGTTGCCGACGGTCGCGGAGTCCGGTTTGCCCGGCTACGACGTAACGTCGTGGTACGGCATTTACGCGCCCGTAAAGACGCCGGCTGACGTTGTCAGAAAGATAAACGCCGACATGGTCGCGATGCTGGCGAAGCCCGGAGTGAAAGAGAAATTCAAGCCGCTCGGCGTTGAGGCGCGTGGTTCGACGCCGGCGGCGCTTGCGGCCATGAATCAGGCCGACGCGACGCTGTGGGGACCTGTCATCAAGGAAGCCAACATCAAGGTCGAGTAGCGACCGGCGCGGGATCGCAATGGTTCGATGACAGTTCCTTAGGCGATGCGATAGCGGGCGATGACGCGCTCGTCGATATCGATGCCCAATCCCGGCCCCTGCGGCACCTGCATGGCGCCATCGCGCGCCGTGATGGCGTCGCCGAGCGGTGTCGCTTCCAGTTCGCAATAGAAGCGCTCGCACTGCGAATCCGGCAAGTCTGCCGCGATGACGTGCAACGTCGCGATCAGGCCCGGCCCGAAATAGGGCGAGTGCGGCATGATGCGCACGCCATGCTCTTTCGCAACGGAGATCGCTTTGCGCATGGCGACGATGCCGCCGATCTTGGTCACGCTCGGCTGAAGAATATCGAGTGCGCCGCGTTCAATGGCGTAGTGCGCTTCGCCGGCGTGGCCGATATTCTCACCGGCAGCAATCGTCATGCCGGTGTCGCGGCGGATGCGCGCCATCGTATCGTAGTCGTCGACCGGATCGACCGGCTCTTCGAGCCAATAGAGATCATAGGCCTTGAGCTTGCGCGCCATCTCGACTGCCTCGGCCGGCGGCCAGGCGCAATTGGTGTCGACCATGATGGCGATATCGGGTCCGGCAGCCTCGCGGCCCGGCGCGACGGTCTCGACCAGATGCTCGTGGAGCTTCACCGACTTATAGCCGCGGGCGATAGCTTCTTCGGTATAGCGCGCCACGAGGTCGCCTTTACCGTAGCGTAGAAGGCTCGCGTAGGTCGGAATGCGGTCCCGCGTCGCGCCGCCGAGCAGGCGATGGACGGGTACGCCTTGCGCCTTGCCGGCGATATCCCACAGCGCGATGTCGATGCCGGCGAGCGCGAAGCTGACCGGCCCGTGGCGGCCCATGGCATGCAGCTTGCGCGCCAACTCCGTCATGAACGCGCCGACGTCGCCGTTGAAATCGCGGCCGATACAGAGCGGCGCGACGGCGCGGATAATGGCCTCGCGGGTCAGCGGCGAGGCGGCAAAACCGAACGCCTCGCCCCAACCGGTGATGCCGGCATCGGTGTCGAGGCGCACAAGTAGCGTCTCCATATGCGACCATGGGCCGGATGGCCGCATCGGTTTCGGCCCGCCGTGCTCATAAGGCACGGCGATCAGGATCGGTTCGACACCGGTAATTTTCATGGCCGCCGCCGTTGGGTCGAATGGGTTACTGGGCAAGCGGCGTGGGATTATCGGCCGGCGGTTCGATGCCAAAACTGTTGGCGGTCATGCAGGTCATCGAAAAGCTGCCCGTCGTGGCGACCGAGGCCACCAGGCTTTCAAGTCCCATGGTCTTTTCAGCTGCTGCATATGTTTGGTCGCTTAAATTCTTGTTGGCCAGGAGTTCGTGCGCAACAGTGAAGCAGGCTTTTTCGCGTGCATCCGACAGGTTCGGGGTCTGGCGGGTGTTGATAGCGTCAATGACGGACTGCGGAATGCCGACCGAAAGCGAGCGACGGGCCTGTGCAAACCATGGATAGCGCGCGCCCCAGTGCCGGGCGACCGTCATGTTGATGATTTGCTGCTCGCGCGGCGATAGCGGACCGCCGGACATCGAGTCGCGCATGTTTTGAGCGGCCTCGAACAGTTTCGGCAGGCGGATGTAAGCGTAGTACGGGCCGCCAACGATGCCGCTACCCTGCTTGGCGACGTCGTAGACTCGTCCCTGTTCGGCATTCATGTCGGCGCGGTCGAGGATTTTAATACGAGGCATGATTTCTCTCCCTTTAATTCCGTGTTGTGGATGCGTTCTGAGGACGACGTCTCGGCTGGTGGTCCGATTCTAACATTCGCATCCCGTTTCGGCATGCTCTGATGCGAATGTTAGAATCACAGGACCACTAGCAAATATAAGTGCTAGTGGAGCTTTGGATTTGACATTCGCTTCACGAGTTCTCGGCTGGGTGGGTAGCGAATGTCAAATCCGCTCCACTAGTATACGACGACGCTGCGGATGCTTTTGCCCTGGTGCATCAGATCGAAGCCCTTGTTGATGTCGGCAAGCGGCATGGTGTGGGTAATCATCGGGTCGATTTCGATCTTCTTTTGCATATACCAGTCGACGATTTTTGGCACATCGGTGCGGCCGCGGGCGCCGCCGAATGCGGTACCACGCCAGGAACGGCCGGTGACAAGCTGGAACGGCCGCGTGGTGATCTCCTGGCCAGACCCGGCGACGCCGATGATAATGCTCTGGCCCCAGCCGCGGTGGCTGCTTTCGAGCGCGGCGCGCATCAAGTGAACGCTCCCGACGCATTCGAATGTGTAGTCGGCACCGCCGATCTGGTCGGCGCCGCTCTTGGTCATATTGACGAGGTGCGCCACCAGTTCGCTCATCCCGCCGCCGATCTCCTTCGGATTGACGAAATGCGTCATGCCGAAGCGTTCGCCCCACGCTTTCTTGTCCGGATTGAGGTCGACGCCGATAATCATATCAGCTCCGGCAAGCCGAAGGCCCTGGATGACGTTCAGTCCGATCCCGCCGAGACCGAACACAATGGCTTTAGCGCCTGGCTCGACCTTGGCAGTGTTGATGACGGCGCCGACGCCGGTGGTGACCCCGCAGCCGATGTAGCAGACCTTGTCGAACGGTGCGTCCTCACGGATTTTAGCTACTGCGATTTCCGGTAGCACGGTGAAATTGGCGAAGGTCGAGCAGCCCATATAGTGGTGCAGTTTCTTGCCCTCGACCGAAAATCGCGATGTGCCGTCGGGCATGACGCCTTGACCCTGCGTGGCGCGGATCGCCGTGCATAGATTGGTTTTGCGCGATAGGCAGGACGGACACTGCCGGCATTCCGGCGTGTAGAGCGGAATAACGTGATCGTCCTTTTTGACCGACGTCACGTCGGCGCCAACGTCAACGACGATGCCCGCACCCTCGTGGCCGAGGATGGCGGGAAACAGGCCCTCGGGATCGGCGCCAGACAGTGTGAACTCGTCAGTGTGGCAGATGCCGGTGGCTTTGATCTCGACCAGGACTTCGCCAGCGCGGGGTCCTTCGAGCTGGACCGTCGTCACTTCGAGCGGCTTGCCCGGCGCGTACGCCACAGCGGCGCGAACATCCATAATCGGGTCCTCTGTCATCCTTCGGGGTGAACGATCCGCGGCTCCTGGACCGCTCCCCCCTCATACGAACTATGGTTAGCGTCCTCAAGAACCCAAACCGACGGATCCAACCGGATTGATCTTGCTTTCGACGTTCAACCACGACCTCCGGTACGGTGTGGTCTCATTCACACAACTGGGCGTTCGAGGGTAATATCGCGGCCGACAACGAAACCTCATTTTGCAGGGCAGGGGACGGATGGCTATTCGAATTGGCAGGCGCGCTTTGATTACCGGCGTCGGCGGCACGGCACTACGCTGGCCGCTCGGGGCGCACGCCCAGAGCGCAGGCAGCGGAAAGCCGATCCGCATGGTGGTCGGATTTGGCGCTGCCGGCACAACGGATATCGCCGCGCGTGTTCTGTCCGGCAAGCTCGGTAAAATTCTCGGCCAGCAGGTCTTTGTCGATAATCGCACCGGCGCCGGCGGCACCATCGCGACCGAGCAAGTTGCACTGTCGGCGCCGGACGGATTGACACTGCTGGCGACGCCGTCTGCCAATGCCGCCAACGAAACGCTGTTTAAGAATTTCCGCTACACCTACGAGCAGTATTTCGCCTCCGTGGCGCCGGTGGCTGACACAAACAACGTGGTGGCGGTCCATCCATCGTTGCACGTGAAGACGATCGGGGACCTGATTGCGCTCGCAAAATCGCAGCCGCCCGGTGCGATTTTGGCGGGCTCGCCCGGCGTTGGCACCGCCTCGCATCTCGCCAACGAACTCTTTAATCAGATGGCCGGCATCAAGATGACGTCCGTGCAGTATCGCGGCGGCGGCGACGTGATGAAGGATCTGGTGTCGGGCCAGATCAAGGTGGGTATCGCGCCGATCCCTACCGTGCAGCCGTTTCTCCAAAATGGTTCGGTATTGGCAATCGCGACCACCGGGCTCAAGCGCGATCCCATGTTGCCCGATGTTCCAACCGTTGCCGAGTCAGGAGTACCTGGCTTTGACGTGCGGTTGTGGATAGGCATCCTGGCCCCGAAGGCGACGCCGCGACCCATCGTCGAGCGGATTGCGACCGCGACCGCCCAAGCGCTGACGACGCCGGATCTGAAAGCCGCATTTGCCGCGCAAGGCCTCAACCCGCTGCCGGGCGGCCCTGACGACTTTGCCGCCTTCTACCGCAGCGAGGTCGTAAAATGGCGCAAGGTCATCGTCGCGACCGGAATGTCGCTGGACTAATGGCGCAGCCAACCCGCTCCCGAGAATGAAAGCCAAATCAGCAGGCAGGACTTGAAAGTGCCCACAGAAAATGGATCGCGGCGCGAACGCGTCGAAATGCACAACGACAATGCGCTGAAGATCGGTCTGTTCGGCGCCAATTGCTCGTCAGCCCGCACCGCGACGCTGGTGCCGGAGCGCTGGCTTGCGACCTGGCCCGATTGTCTGGAGATGGCCCGCATCGCCGACGACGCCGGCGTCGACTTTCTGCTGCCGATCGGCCGTTGGAAGGGCTATGGCGGCAAGAGCAATTTCCACGGCACGACTTTCGAGACGGTCACTTGGGCGTGCGGCCTGCTTGCCGCGACTAAACGCATCACGGTCTTCGGCACAGTCCACGCGCCGCTATTTCATCCGCTGATTGCCGCCAAGGAGATGGTCACCGCCGATCACATCGGCCAGGGCCGATTTGGTCTCAACATCGTCGCCGGCTGGAATGAAGGCGAGTTCGAGATGTTTGGCCTCGATCAGCGCGGTCATGAGGATCGCTACGAATTCGCTCAGGAATGGATCGATGTCATCAAGCGCGTCTGGTCCGAGCAGGATGAGTTCGACTTCGAAGGTAAGTTCTTCAAGCTCGAAGGCGTTCACTGCTTGCCAGGCCCTTATGACGGCACCCAGCCGGTCATCATGAATGCCGGCTCTTCGGCGACGGGCCAGGCTTTCGCCATGCGCAATTGCGACGCGTTCTTCACCTCGACTCATGCGCTGCGTCTGGCGGCCGCCGGCACAACACAGGACGCGAACGCGCCGGTATTCGATCGCATCGTGGAGCAGGTCAATCGCATTAAAGCGGAGGCGCGGGCGCTTGGCCGCGAGATCGAGGTTTTCACGCAAGGGCAGGTGATTTGCCGGCCGACCCAAAAGGAGGCTGAGGAGTATCATCATTACGCCAATGTTGAGAACGCGGATTGGCCTGCGCTGGAGCGGATGCTGGCGCTCAAGGACATCACACCGCAAAACACGCCCGCGGCGGAGTTTGCCGCCAAGCGCTCAATGCAGGCGGTCAGCGGCGTTGGCGGCTTTCCGTTCGTCGGCGCGCCCGACAAGGTCGCGCAGGAATTCGCCGACATCGGCCGTGCCGGTGTGCGCGGCATCGCCGTGTCGTTCGTCAATTATCTCAAGGAAGTGCCGTATTTCTGCGGCGAGGTGCTGCCGCGCCTCAAGCGCATGGGGCTCCGCGCCCATTAGACACTGCGCGCAGCGCAGGTCCTGGTGCGCTATCCTTGCCTGGTCGCCGGACGGCGGCGCCGGGAGGTTTGAATGACCAGCGATGAATTGGCCACGCCGGACCTGGACTTCGTCTTTGAAGCCGGGTCGCGGTCGGGCCGCCGCAGGATTTGGGCGATGTCGGCAAGGGCGGCCGGCGCATCGTGCCGATCACCGGCGGCGAGTTCTCAGGACCGCAGATGCACGGCGAAGTGCTGCCAGGCGGCGCTGATTGGCAGGTGCTGCGCAATGATGGTGTTGCGGAACTGGAGGCGCGTTACACGTTGCGCACTTCCGACGGAGTGCTGATCTACGTACGCAATCATGCGCTGCGGTACGGTCCGCCTGATGTCATGGCCGCGCTCGCAGCCGGCCGTGCGGTCGAACCGGGAAGCTATTATTTCCGCGGCGCGACTTTCTTCGAGGCCGGCAGTCCGGCATATGCCTGGATCACGCGCCACATTATCGTGTGCACCGGCGCCCGCGAGCAGGCGAGGGTGCTGGTGCGGTTCTACAAGCTGACATGAAGGGCCCGCGCGCCCGTTAGGTGACCGTTATGTACCAACCCGATCTGTTTCGCGTTGACGATGCCGCACAAATGCACGCGCTGATGCGGGCGCGACCGTTTGCTGCGCTGATCTCGGACGGAGCGCTCGGGCTTTACGCCAGTCACCTGCCGACTGTGCTGAAGGATGAAGGCCAGTTCGGCATCATCGAATGCCATCTCGCGCGCGCCAATCCGCATTGCAAGGAACTTTCAGCGGTCGAAAGTGCGCTGATGATCTTCCAAGGCCCCGAAGGTTACATCACACCCAACTGGTATCCATCCAAAGCGCAGCACGGCAAGGTCGTGCCGACCTGGAATTATGCGGTCGTGCACGCCTACGGGCGTCCCGAGGTGATGGACGATCCCGCATGGTTGCGCCGCCATGTCGGCGAACTGACGACGCAGCAGGAACGTGGTGCGTCACGGCCGTGGCAGGTGTCAGACGCGCCCGATAGCTACATCAGCGGCATGGTCCGGGCGATCGTCGGCTTCCGCTTCGCTCTCACGCGGCTCGAAGGCAAATGGAAAATGAGCCAGAACCGCGAAATGCAGGACCGCGAGGGCGTCGTGCAGGGACTGCGGCAGCGGCGGCAGGACGACGACCTGGAAATTGCCGATTACGTTGCCCTGCAGATCAAGCCGCCCGCCTGAATGGCGCTGGCGGTCCGCCTTACTCCTTGCCCGCGGGAATAACGATTTGCGTCTGCGTGACGATGGCGCAGAGTCTGCCGTCCTTTCGCGTGATGCGCGTCTGCCAGACCATGGTGCTGCGGCCGCGATGCAGCGGCGTGCACTCGGCATACGCCGTGTCGCCGATCGGGATCGGCGCGAAAAAATTGGTCTTGCTCTCGATCGTCGCGGTGCGAGCGCCCGGCGGCAGGTTGGCTGTGGTCGCCGTTCCGCCGAGATTGTCGGCAAACGCCATGATCGCGCCGCCGTGCAGGATGCCCATCCTGTTCTCCAGATCATCGCGCACGAACAACTCGGCCACGACCTTGTCGGGCGACAGGTGGGTGATATTCATGCCCATCAATTTCGCGAATGGCGGCTGCGCCTTGGCGTCGCAATCCGGTCGGTCGTTCATCGTCGAGCCTCTATCAGTGGGAAAACGAAGAGCGCGGCCGAAGCCGCGCTCTCGCACCCTAAAACTGGTTCGCCAAGAAAGTGACTACCGCGGCTGCGGCACCACGCGGATATAGGGTTTCGGCGTCTTCCAGCCTTGCGGGTAGAGCTTTTTGGCTTCCTCGTCGGTGATGGCGCCGCCCAAGATCACGTCCTCGCCCGGTTTCCAGTTTGCCGGCGTAGATACACGGTGCTTGGCGGTCAACTGCAGCGAGTCGATAACGCGAAGTACTTCATCGAAGTTGCGGCCAGTGCTCATCGGATAGACCAGCACGAGTTTGATCTTCTTGTCCGGGCCAATGACGAACACGTTGCGCACCGTCTGATTGTCGTTGGGAGTGCGGCCTTCCGAGCTGCCCGTCGTGCTGGCCGGCAGCATCCCGTAGGCCTTGGACACCTTGAGGTCGGTATCGCCGATCATCGGGTAATTCGGGGCGGAACCGGTGACGTCCTTAATGTCGGCGGCCCATTTCTTGTGGTTGTCGACGGGGTCGACCGAGAGACCAATAATCTTGACGCCGCGCTTGTCGAATTCCGGCTTCAGCCGCGCCATGGTGCCGAGTTCGGTGGTGCAGACGGGCGTAAAGTCCTTGGGGTGGGAGAACAGAACCACCCAGCTGTTTCCGATCCAATCGTGAAAGTGAATAGGTGCATCAGGAGGGCAATGGTCCGACTCAGATCGGCATTGCTTGTCGGCGCCGGGTCGACAAATTGCGATTTGAAGTCCGGTCCCTGCATCGCCGTGAAATTCCAGGTATCCGCGCGACTGAACGTGCCGTGCATGCCTTGGCCTTGCTGCAGGCCGGTATCGGCGACTTCGACGGCGCAGCGCACCGGTTCGCCGCAAACCGTATCGAACGAACGGAAATTCACAGCGATCGCCGGATGCGGCGTCAATGCGGACCCATCCAGCGCAATGTCGTCGAGGGTCAATGTGCCCGGATATTTCCCGAGCTTGGGATCGACAAACAGGCCGCTCACGTAATCCTGCGTCAGCAGAAAATCGATCACACGCTTGGCCACGGCTTTGTCGCCATCAGGCAGATAGATCATGTCTGAGCCGCCGTTGGCCGCCACCACCACTTTCGGATTGTTTCGGTCTCCACCGATGAGGCCGTTGCCGAGCCGCGTATGCTCGCCTGGCGCGATCGTCTTGTAGTCGCTGTCCGGGTCGAGCAGCGGCATCTTGAGTGCTCCGGCGAGGTCGAGTGCGACAAAGCCAACCGGCAGGTGTCCCGGCAAGGTGTTGGCGTAGTCGGTTCTCGTCGCCGGACTTGTCCGGCTTTCTTTTGAAATCGTCGAGAATCCGTGATCCGCCGTGACGACGATGTCAGTGGTGTCGAGCAATCCGAGTTCGTCGAGAGCGGCACGAATTCGCGCCAGATCGTCGTCCGCATTGCGGATGGCGGCGAGCGAAGTCGGGCCGTTGATGCCGGGAACGAGGTGGTTCAAGCTGTCGCCCTGATTATGCTGGCTGCCATCGGGATCGCGCGACCAGAACACCAGGACGAACGGCTTGTTGCGCTCTTTGAATAGCGGCAAAACAACTCTGGTGGTCACTGCCGCGAAATAATCCTGCTGCACGACGTTGGCGACGCGGGTGCCGGGCGTACTCACCGTTCCGGCCGGGTCGTTCGCCCCGCGCGATGGTGTGGCGAGTGGCAGGCTCGCCGCCTTTATCAGATTGGCTATTTCGGGCGACAGGGCAATGCCCTTGGGCGAGCCGGTCGCATCGTCGACCAGAATTGTTTGACTGCCCGATCGTTCGGTCGGGTCAAAAATCAGCGTAGGGCCGATCTTGCCGATCGAGGCCGTGCTGTAACCCTTGTCGCGTGCCAATTTTAGGATCGTCGCCTCGTCGAGATAATTGCCGGAAAAATGCTCGTCGACATCGCCGAGCACGACGTCGCTTTCCAGGAACGGCGTCAGGCTTTTGCCGGCGCCGGGCACTTCAAAGCCGGCGTCGATGGTGTTGGCGAAATCGCCGGTGTCGCCCAGCATGTGGCCGGTCGCCATCGCCGACGCGTTCGCTGTGGTGAAAGTCGGAAACAGCGCGTGGCTGTTGCGCAGGCTGACCCCGTTGCGGGCAATCGCAGCCATGGTCGGCGCGGTCGTGTCGTCCACGATCCGAGAGCGCAGGCCGTCGGCAACGAATAGCACAACATTGTGCAAGCGTGTCTGGGCCGTTTGCGCATCGGCCGACGACATCAGAGTAAGAGAAAGGATTGCCGGAGCCACAACCGAAATAGCGCGCACGTCGAACCTCCCGTTCAGCGGAGATGAATGATGAACGGCCATGTTGTTGGCCGATCGCATGACGGGGGTATGACGATTTCACTGAGGATTATCACGACGGCGCACGCCGCTGTTCATAACAAAATGGCGGCCCCGGGGGGGCCGCCAAGAATTCGCGCAAGAGAGGAGTTCGCCGCGAACCGGGACTTGCGAGCGGTCGGAGCCGCCCGCAAGTCAGCATTGCGTAGTGGCGATTATTCCCCCTCCGTCCCGATTGCGTAAGCGGTCTCGCCGTGAACCGCGTCGTCACCAACTTTCAACGTCGCGTCGTCCATGCGCAGCGGCACAATGAGGCCGATGATCTTGAGGATGATGTAGGTCATGATCACGTTGAACACGATGATGAACGCCGCGCCATAGACCTGCATCAGCAGCTGATGACCGGAGTCGCCATAGAGTAGGCCGGTCACAGATACGCCCGGTGCTTCC
>Ga0208849_1002272_pt1 | contig 10871 bp, 11 predicted proteins | sample NGESurdeep072012_10_FD_184470 | JGI IMG/M metagenome (GOLD analysis project Ga0208849, IMG submission 184470) | Arctic peat soil microbial communities from Barrow, Alaska - NGEE Surface sample 53-3 deep-072012 (SPAdes) | ecosystem: Environmental > Terrestrial > Soil > Wetlands > Peat ...
CCCGATCCCGGAGATTCCGGAGGAGATCATCCTGGCGACGTCGGGCGTCTACATCGAGGCGTTCGAGACCATCACCGGCCTGCCGTTCGTGAAGCCGGACGCCGGTGAGCCGGTGCTGGCGAGGGTCCGGCGCAATCTGGCGCTGTTCATGGGGACGGGGGCCTAGGCTGGTGCGCAGTTGTGCGCGCCGAAATCTGATTGCTGCATCAGATGTCTACGCCGGTTGGAGAAGTCACGACTTCCTACCGGTTAGAGATGAGATCACACCGCCGTTTGGGGTCGGGCGGTGAACGGGGGCGTAGCCCTCCCGTAGCGCCGAGGCCGACCCTGCCCACCGCCAAAGCGGTTGTTGCCAAGTTCAGAGAAGGGTGGTGAGCGGGCCTCCGCCTGTGCCTCACTCCGACAAAGCGGCGTGCGGTTCGTGTGTCAACCTCGGTTCCGCGCAACCCGGCCTCAAGCTACTCTGAAAAACCGTGAGCTGGAGGTTTTGCAGCATGGCGAAGCTCGTTTTTGGGGTGTCGCAGTCCCTGGACGGCTACGTCGACCACCAGGAAATGGAGCCAGGTCCCGGGCTCTTTCGTCACTTCAACGCGTGGATGCGCGACCTGAGCGGCAGTGTATACGGTCGCCGCACGTACGAGATCCTGCGCTATTGGGACGAAGACCATCCTGAGTGGAGCGCGGAGGAACACGACTTCGCCGCGGCGTGGCGGCGCCAGCCGAAGTGGGTCGTGTCGCGCTCGCTGAAGTCCGTCGGCCCCAACGCCACCCTTGTCGAGGATGACCTCGAGGCAGTGGTCCGTGGGCTGAAGGCCCGGCTCGGTGGGGAGATCGCCGTTGCCGGACCGGACCTGGCGCGAAGCCTGAGCGACCTTGGCCTTGTCGATGAGTATCGGCTCTATTTCCGCCCCGTCGTGCTGGGTCGCGGCACGCCATACTTTGCCGGCCCGCGGCCGCCGCTCCGCCTTGTGGCCAGCGATCTGATTGACGAGGACACGATCAGGTTGACGTACGTTCCCGCTTGATCGCGCCACCCGCCTGACGGACTGCGCCGACCCGTCAGGTTCGCTTGGGGTTGATTCTAGCCGGACGGGCCCGCGCTAAAAACAGACCTCGTCAGCCGACGCCGAACATATGTCCGCGCTGATCCCGCCGTTTCGGCGATCTGATGCTGCGCCTGTCCGGCTCATGCATATCCTGGCTCTGCCGGATCAGGTCGAGCAGCGACGCGAGGCGCTTGTCCTCGGTGATGGCGGCCTGGTTGATCTTCCTGATCTTGTCCAAGGTGCGGTAGGGGAGTCGGCCCACCGTGCCGGATCACCAGGCGCCCGTCGGGATAGTCTTAGACGGTGACGCGCTTGCCGGTCGCCGCCTGGGGTTTCGCGCCTAAGATACATTATCGGAAATGAACATCATGCTTTTGTCGGTTTGGCCTATAGCATCCGCACCGCGCCCTTGAGGGTCGGCAACCTGTCGACGGCCGCATGGAAGCGGCTGTCGGCCGTGACGACGTAGGTGTTCTCTCGGATCGCCAGCGCCAGATAGAGGCAGTCGTAGACTGGGTGGTCGAGCATGGTCGCCAGATCGGCGGCCGCCAACAGATCGTCCTCGATCCTGGTTGTCATCACGGGCGCGTTGCAGAGTTCCGCCAGGCGTTCCTTGGCCTCCTCGTTATTGATCTCGCCTCGCTGCGTGCGTCGCCAGAGGGCATTGGCGGCCTCCAGGAGCCACAATGACGGAGCAATCAGCTCTTCGTCGAGCAGCGCGTCAGCGGCTTCCGTTCCAGGTTCGTCGAGCACCCATTTTAGCGCGACGGACGCGTCGATGACGACACTCACCGGCTGTCGCGATCTTCGCGGATCAAGACGGCGGATTCGTCGACGATGCGCCCCCGGGTTTCTTCTCGAAGGCGCCCAGCGCGCGCGCGAAAGCCCTCGCGGCCTGCCTTGAGAGCCTTTTCAAGGATCGCGCGATGCTCAGCCTCGGCGCTCCGGCCATGGCTCGAGGCTTGGCGCTTCAGCGCTTCGACCACGTCGCGGGGAACATCCCTGACCAGTAACTGGGGCATGCGGCAGTGCTATCATGTGATAGCACTGCCTGCAATCGCGCCGGCTCGCGCCGACTGCGACAGATCCAACTCGCCCGCGGCAATGCGTTGCAGGGTCCGGACGAGCAGTTCCGGCTCGGCGGCCATAACCCGCCGCTCGATACTGTCTGCGGTCTCGCCCGAAGCAATGGCCAGACTCACCTGAGCCACCACGACGCCATGATCGTAGGCGTCATCGACCAGATGGACGCTGGCGCCGGTCAGGCGATCGCCGGCTTTGATCACGGCCTCGTGGACGCGCCGACCATACATGCCCTTCCCGCCGTGGCGAGGCAGCAACGCTGGATGGATATTGAGAATGCGTCCGCCATAGGCTGTCAGCACCGCCGGTCCAAGCTTGCGCAAATAGCCTGAGAGGATGACCAGTTCGGCGCCGGCGTCGGCGAACGCGGCCGCCAATGCCTCATCGGCGGCGGCCGGATCCCGCAAGGTTGGGATGCACCGCGCCGCGATTCCATGATCGGCCGCGAACGCCAGTGCCGGAGCCGCGCTCCTGTTGCTGACCACCAGGCATGCCTCAGCCTCCAGCTCGGCCGCCGCGATCGCCGCGACAACGGCGCGCAAGCCAGTGCCGTTGTTGGAGGCAAGAAAGCCGAGCCGCATCAACTGGCTGGCCCTGTCTGCTCTATGACTGAACGCAGTCCGTCGTAGGCGACCTCGACGCCCGCCGGAAGGCGGCTCGAGAGCTCTGCGTAGTCGAGATCGATGTGCATGTTGGTCAGGATCGCCCGCCGGGGCTTTACCGCCTCGATCCAGTTCAGCGTGCGCTCGACATGGGCGTGGGTCGGATGGGGGGTGTAGCGCAGCGCATCGACGATCCACAGGTCGAGGTCGCGAAGCGCGCCCAGCGAAGCATCGGGCAATTGGACCACATCGCTGGAATAGGCGACCCCGCCAAAGCGGTAGCCGAGAGACCGGACCCCGCCATGATCCTGGTCGAAGCTTACCACAGGAATGGGTCCCGAGGGGCCATCGATGCGCCACGCGACGCCATGCGCGGGGGTCGACCGCGCCGTCGCGATCGCTGGATAAAGGCCCTCCCCTTCGAAGATGTAGCCGAACCGCCGCATCAGCCGCGACTGCGTCGCCTCATCCAGCCAGCAATCGATCCGCTGGCGTTGGGCAATCGCGAAGGCGCGGATGTCGTCGATGCCGTGGCACTGGTCGGCGTGATCGTGGGTGAGTAGCAGGGCGTCCAACCGTCTGGCGCCGGCGGTGATGGTCTGCAGGCGAAACTCCGGCGCCGCGTCGACAACCAGCGTCGTCTGGCTTTCCGGGCCCGCGTCGGAAAGGCGCCGGACCATCAGCGAGCAACGCGAGCGGACATTACGCGGCTCGGACGGGTCGCATGCCCCCCAGGCCCCGTCGGCTCGTGGGACGCCGCCCGAAGAGCCGCAGCCTAGAATGGTCACCTCGAGCTTCACGGCCGCGGTATCTTTTCGAACAGGGCGAAGAAGGCCGCGGCGGTGCGCGCCTCGGCATCGTCAACCGGCCAGCCGCGAATCTCGGCCAGCCGGGCGATGATGTGCGGCAGGTAGGCCGGCTCGTTGCGCCGTCCGCGCATCGGCGCCGGGGCGAGGTACGGGCAGTCGGTCTCGACGATGATCCGGTCGGCCGGCATGTCGGCGATCACCGCCCGCACGCCGTCCGCCGCGCGAAAGGTGGCTATGCCCGAGACCGAGAACCACGCCCCCAGCGCCGCCGCGCGGCGGGCTAGGTCGGCCCCGGAGGTATAGCAGTGCATGAGGATCCGAAACGGCGCGGCCGCATGTTCGTCTTCGAGGATCTGCGCCATCTGCGCATCGGCCTGGCGGCTGTGGACGATCAACGGAAGGCCCGTGCGCCGGGCGGCCCCGATGTGGGCCCGGAAAACCGCCGCCTGAACGTCCCTGGGGCTCAGGTCGTAGTGGAAGTCGAGCCCGGTTTCGCCGATGCCTACGACTTTCGCCGCGGCTGCAAGATCGCATAAGGTGTCCGCGCTAAGCGACGGATCGTCCTTGGCTTCATGCGGATGTGTCCCGACCGTCGCCCAGATATCTTCGTGGTCGGCGGCCACCGCGTAAACAGCGGCGAAGTTGCTCACCCTGTCGCAGATGTTGACCATCAGCTCCACGCCGGCCGTCCGCGCCCGCTCGATCACCTCCCCGCGATCGGCGTCGAACTGCGGGGCATGAAGATTGACGTGGCTGTCGATCAGCATGCCGGGCGTCACCCGATCGATCGCAGGGTCGAAAGAGCAGTGTAGAAAGCATCGGTGCGATCGAGATTGAGCAGTTCCGCCTGGCGCGGCAGATCGACCAGCAATGTCCAGGTCTTGGCCCATCGCTCTGACCACGTGCCCTCCCCGGACATGACCTGGCTATCGGCGATCGCCGCCACCTGGGCGGCCAGGCGTTCGAAGAACAGCGAAAAGCGCGCGGCGCCGGTCGCACCACGGAAACTGTCGGCAATGGTCAGCATCTGAGCCTCATCGACCTTGGGCAGGCCGCGCAACAGCTCTCTGGCCGCTTCATCGGCTTCCAGCGCCCCCGCGGCGCCCAGCCGCCAGGCTCGGCCCGGCGCGCAGTCGGCCATCCGGGCCAGGCGCGTGGCCACCTCGATATCGACCTCGGCATGCGCCGCCACCCAGGCCGCGGCGGCGGCTTCCGCCGGCGGATCGAACCTCAGGCGCCGGCAGCGCGAGCGCAGGGTCGCAAGCAGGCCACCGGGCGCGTGGGAGACCAGGAACAACACCCCGCGATCCGGCGGCTCCTCAAGAATTTTCAGCGCCGCGTTGGCCGCGCTGGGGTTCAGATCGTCGGCCGCGTCGATGATCGCCACCCGGTAGGGCGCGCTCGCCGGCGACTTGCCGAAAAACTCCGGGAGCCCGCGCGCATCGTCGACCGAAATGCCTTTGCGGACCTTGCCGTCCTCGGTGTCGCGCTGGAGGACCAACAGGTCGGGATGGGCGCGCGCGATGATCTGGCGACAGACCGGATCGCCGGGCCTGGCCCCCAGCAGACCCAGCGCCGGCTCCGGCGCCGCGCCCAGCAGCCGGCGCGCGGCCCGGTAGGCGAAGGTCGCCTTGCCGACCCCTTCTGGGCCGACGAGAAGCCAGGCGTGATGCAGTCGCTCCCGCGCCTGGGCGTCCAGGAAGGCCTGCTCGGCCGCCTCGCCGCCGTGATAGTCGAAGCTCTCGCGGGGATGGGGAATGACCGGATTCATCGCAGGTCCAGGCGGTGCGTCACCGCCGTCCATATCGCCTGGGCCAGGGCATCCTTCGACTGCGCCGCGTCGACGACCACGCATCGCGTGGGTTCTGCCTCGGCGATGGCCAGAAAAGCCGCGCGCAGGCGCTGGTGGAAGTCCATGCCCTTGTCCTCGAAGCGCGTCTCGATCCCTGTGCGGGCAGCGCAGCGGGACAGGCCCGTCTCGGCCGGCAGGTCGAGAACCAGGGTCAGGTCGGGCCGGACCGCGCCCAGCACCCGCGTTTCGAGCGCTGCGATCAGGGCCTCCGGCGCGCCCCCCGCCGCTCCCTGGTAGGCCCGGGTCGAGTCGGCGAACCGATCGCAGATCACCGTCGCGCCCCTGGCCAGCGCCGGGCCGATCACCCGCTCGATGTGATCGCACCTGGCCGCATAGATCAGCAGGGTCTCGGCCGTCGCCGACCAGCGATCGGCCGCGCCGGTGACCAGAAGCGCGCGGATCGCCTCGGCGCCGGGCGAGCCGCCCGGCTCGCGCGTGGTCACGACCTCGCGACCGCCGGAGCCGAGCCGCGCGGCCAGAAGGGCGACCTGGGTCGATTTACCGGCCCCCTCCCCGCCTTCGAAGCTGATGAATCGGCCGCGCGCCATGGCCCGCGCACTTGGGCCGGTTCACCGCGGCTTGTCCAGAAGGGTGGCCGCCCCCTGGAACTGCAAACGCCCAGCCTGCTAGAACCGCGGGCCCGGACGGGTGGCCGAGTGGTTGAAGGCAGCGGTCTTGAAAACCGCCGTGGGTTCACGCCCACCGTGGGTTCGAATCCCACCCCGTCCGCCAGCGCCCCGGTTTCCCTCGGCCGCCACAGGCCGCCAACATCCGAAAATATAAGGCGATTTTTTCCAGAAAGCATCTTCCATTGATTGCCATTGTGCGCCATAGACCACAAATCATTTGTGGAACAGTTTGTGGAGCAAGAGTGCATGGCGCGCGCGATCGAGCGATTGAACAGCCTCTCTGTCACCCGCGCCAAGGCGCCGGGCCTCTATCCCGACGGGAGGGGACTCTACCTTCGCGTCGGTAAATCGGCGGGCGACAGTGAGCGCGTCGAAGCCCCGGCCGGCCCGAAATCATGGGTGTTCCGGTTCATGCTGAACGGGCGCGCCCGCTACATGGGGCTCGGGTCCCTGGAGACCGTGACCTTGGCGGAGGCGCGCGACAGGCGCGACGGCGCGCGCAAAGGACTCAAGAATGAGGGGATCGACCCGATCGAAGCCAAGCGCGAGGTCAAGGCGCGAGCCCGGCTAGAGAAAGCCAAGGCGGTCACGTTCAAGGAGGCGGCCAGCCGCTACATCAAGGCGCACGGCCCCGGTTGGAAGAACCCCAAACACGCGGCGCAATGGACATCGACCCTCGAAGCATACGTTTTCCCGGTCATCGGCGATCAGCCCGTCCAGGCCGTCGATACGGCCCTTGTGACTCAAATCCTTGAGCCGATCTGGACGGAGAAGAACGAAACCGCGAGCCGAGTGCGCGGACGCATTGAGGCGGTGCTCGATTGGGCTCGGGCGCGCGGCTATCGCGAAGGCGAGAACCCGGCGCGCTGGCGCGGCCATCTCGATCACCTTCTCGTTGACCGGAGCCGCCTCGCACGGGGCCACCATGCCGCCCTCCCCTACGCGGAGCTCGGCGATTTCACGGCCCTTCTGCGGGCCAGGGAAGGCTTCTCGGCCAGGGCGCTTGAATTCACGATCCTGACAGCCGCCCGGACAAGCGAGGCGCTGGGCGCCCGCTGGGAAGAGATCGACTTTCAAGCGCGCCTCTGGACCGTGCCGGCGGATCGCATGAAGGCGAAGCGCGATCACCGGGTCCCGCTTTCAGCCGCGGCGCTCGCGGTCCTGAAGCCGCTCCATGAAGTCTGCTCAAGCGACTATGTTTTTCCCGGCGGGAAGCCTGGAAAGTCGCTCTCAAACATGGCCCTGTTGGAAACGCTCCGCCGCATGGAGCGGGGCGACCTGACGGCCCATGGCTTCCGCTCGACGTTCAGGGATTGGGCGGCGGAGCGGACGAGCTATCCGCGCGACGTGGCCGAAATGGCCCTCGCCCATACGATCGCCGACAAGGTGGAAGCGGCCTATCGGCGCGGCGATCTGTTCGAGAAGCGCCGGGGCCTCATGGACGCGTGGGGCGCCTTCTCGAAACTGCCCTCCCTCAAAGCCTCGGGTGGCGTTGTTTCGATGCGACGGGCCTGATGGCCGGAGGGGCGCAGGAGCCCGCCTGGGTGGCCCTGGTGGGCGCCACGGCATGGATTGACGGGCGGTTCGGCCCCTACGCGCGTCTCGCGGCCGGTTGGCACGATATGGACGCGGTGTGCGCGGACGCTCTCGGGACCGGCGAGATCAGGGCCAGGGGTCGCGAGGGCGTGGCGCTCCTTCCCCTGCCGGCCACGCCGGGCGCAACGATCACGGTGAAATCGCTATGCGGCGAGGTGACGGTTTCAGCGCCAGGGGCGGCGCAGTGGCCGGCCATGGCGGCAAGGCCAATCCGGCGGGTCTATCGAGAGGTCGAGATCGAGGCGGAGAGTCTTGGCGCATGGTGCGACGTATGCCTTGGCGAGCACCCGGCGCCGCCGACGCTCGAATCAAAAGGGCAAAGGACCACGAAGCCCCTAGAGCACGCCGAGCGGGCCGTCAGGGAACTTTCCTCATCCGGAGAGTTGGCAGAAGCAAAATCCGATCGAGCGAAAAAGAAGTTGATCGTGGATATGGTTTCAAACTGGGGGATCAGAATTAGCGAGACAACCGCCGCCCGCGCTCTGGGTCTCAGATAGTCGTGCCGGAGTCATGCGTGGCAAATGTGGCAATCGCATTTGCAACATTTGCCCACGTTGCCCCATGAATTCGTGGTGATACGTGGAGAGTCGCCCTTAACAACGGAGCGATATCCATGTCTGAAATTCACAACCCGCCCCTCGCGGCGACCATCCCCGAGGCCTGCCGATTGAGCGGGCTCGGAAGATCGAGCATCTACGCCCTCATCGGAAACGGTCAGGTCCGCTCAACCAAGATCGGCAAGCGCCGGCTCGTCATGATCGAAAGCCTCCGCAGCGTCATCGAGAAGGGCGCGAGTCTCGACGCCCCGCCGGAAACGGCATGAGACGATGGCGCAAGAGAAACGCCCCGCAGCCGGTGCAACGGCTGGGCGGGGCGCTGAGGGTGCTTTGCCGGGTGGCGAGCATCACCAGCCTACACCACCTGGCGAAGCCGATCCATTTCTCGTTGCGGCGCTCGCGCTGGCCAAGAAGGGGCTAAGGGTTTTTCCGCTCGCGATCGGCGCGAAATATCCGCCGCGATTTGAACGTTTTCCCGAACTCGCCACAGCCGACGAGGCGGTGATACGCGAGTGGTGGACACGGTGGTCGGGATCGAACGTCGCGGTTGCAACCGGCCGTGACCCGAACGACCCGAACAGCCGCCCGCTCGTCGTGGTCGATCTCGACGTCCGATCTGAGCGGGATGGAATGCCCGCCACGAATGGTTTTGCCGACTTCAAGACCCTTGGGTTGTCAACCGAGACAGTGAAAGCCTGCCAGGCGAGCTACCGAGTGAAGACGCCCCATGACGGCGCCCATCTGTTCTTTTGGGGCGCGCCGAGGGAGGAGTTTGGTTGCAGCACCGGCAAGATCGCGCCCGGCATCGATATCAAGGCTGAACGCGGTTACGCGGTCGGGGCAGAGAGTATCTTGGACCCGACCGAAAGGGATCCCGGCGGAAAATACGAGGCCTTTCGCGGCCGAAGCGACGCGCCGATTCTAGACCTGCCCAATGAACTCAGGCCCCTGCTACGCAAGCCGAGGGAGCCCGGTGGGGGCGATCCCGCGCCGGTGGTGGACCTGGACGGCCCGGAATCCATCGCGCAAGCCGTGGCCTTCCTCGCGGGCGCCGAGATCGCGGTTCAAGGCCGGCGCGGCAACCACCTAGCCTACCGCACCGCCGCTCGACTGAAAGACATAGGAATATCGGAGAGCGCCTGTCTCGACCTGATGGTCATCGGCCGTGTCGATGACGGTTCGGACATCGACCGCTCCATGGCCGCCGCGCTCCTTGAAGGGAGTTGGAACAGCCGGTGTTTGCCGCCGTGGCCGGCCGACGAACTGGCGGAGCTTATCGGGAACGCGTTCCGCTACGGTCAAAACCGACCGGGCGTCGCCAGCCCTCAACATTTGTTTGCCGACGTCGAGATTGAGACGCCTGAAGCGAATTCACCCGGCGCACCCGGCGCAACGGGCACCTGGGATGAACCCGACCTAGGTCTTCTGACCGACGTGCTGGCGGCGGCCCCGCCCTTCCCCCGCGATTTGCTCGGTCCGGCGCTTACGTGGTGCGAAGGCGTGGCGGAATCGGCGAACGCCCCCTTTGACTATGCGGCGGCGGCGCTCCTGACGATCGCTGGCGCCTTGATCGGCAACGCGCGGGTGGCGGCGATGGACAGATGGGCGGAACCGCCCGTCGTCTGGACGGCGCTCATTGGGCCGCCTTCGTCCGGCAAGAGCCCCGCCCTGGACCCCATTCGAACCGCGCTCGCGGAATTCGAGAGCGATTGGGCCAAGAGATTCAAGGAGGAACTGCGCATTCATGAGGGGGCGGTCCAATGGGCGAAGAGCCGGCGCACCGCGTGGGAAATCGAACACAAAAAGCGCGCCGCCGGGGCTTTTGGCAGTTCTGGCGGTTTCGGCAACGGGCCGAATGGCGATCAGGCCATGGCGCCGGGCGAGCGGTTGAAAGAACGCCGAGCCGGGGCGGAACTTGATGGCGGGCCGCCCGATCATTCCCCGCCCCGTGCCAAAAGCGTCAAAACGCCAAAATCCGGCGACCGCGCCGCGTCGGAGATCAGCGTCCTGCCTATCGACAACGCCGCCGAAGCGGACTGGTCCAAGCTGCCTCTCGACGCCGTGGAACCGGAGAAACCGGTTCGGCCGCGCCTGGTCATCGCCGACGCGACAATCGAGGCGGTGGCCGTGATCGCCAGCGGCAGCCCCAAGGGCCTGTTGCTTTTCCGAGATGAAATCGCCGCCTTCTGGCGGAGCTTCAACCGCTATTCCGGAGGGGGCAAGGGCGACGATCAGTTTTGGGTGGAAGCCTACGGGGCTCGTCCCCACCTGGTGGATCGCCAAAAGCTAGAAAAGCCATTGCAGATCGCCAGGCTCGCGGTGAGCGTGCTTGGCGGCGTTCAGCCCGAACTCGTCGCAAAACTATTGGTCGAACGCGAGGCCGATGGTCTGACGGCCCGGTTCCTTTGGGTCTATCCGGCACCGGTTCCCGGATTCCGCCGTTTCCGCGGCGAACTGGATCACGGGCCATTGCGGCGGGCCATGGGCCGCCTGTGGGGCCTTGCACCCGAGCGAACGGAGTCGGGCAATCGTCCCCTCAAGTGCGAGCTGTCCGCCGGGGCCGCCGATCACTTCGAACCCTGGTGGTCCGCGACAAGGACACGGGCACAAGCCGAATCGGGCTTCATGGGCGAGTGGCTCGGCAAGGCGGGCGGCCTCGTCCTCCGTCTTGCGCTGATCCTTGAACTGCTCTGGTGG
>Ga0208849_1002274_pt1 | contig 10863 bp, 7 predicted proteins | sample NGESurdeep072012_10_FD_184470 | JGI IMG/M metagenome (GOLD analysis project Ga0208849, IMG submission 184470) | Arctic peat soil microbial communities from Barrow, Alaska - NGEE Surface sample 53-3 deep-072012 (SPAdes) | ecosystem: Environmental > Terrestrial > Soil > Wetlands > Peat ...
GACTGACCTTCAATGTTCTTGATGCGCGCGTCGGAATACGCATTGAATTCCGAACCTGCGATGCGGTCGCTTGCCCAGATGGAATAATTCTGGCCGGTCGGACTGCCCGTTGCATGGGCAGGAGTGCCGGTGATATTGTAGTATTCAAATGCACCCTGATCAACGTTGGCCACATTCCCTTCGACCTCGAGCAAAGCCTTCGTCGGCGTGCTCGTGCCGATGCCGACGTTACCGTTTCCATTCACCGCCATGACAGATTTACCTCCGGAGAGGAGATCCAGAATCCGGGCGGAAGAATTGGCAATGCTAACGACTACGCCGTCCCCAGCAGAACTGTTCCAAGAATTGTAGAAACCGGCGGCATAACCCCCTACGGTGGAATACCAACCCAGCGCTTCGGAACTCAGACCAAAGCCGTCGGAGCCATAAATGTTGTTGGCCGTGTTTGCCAAGAGAGTTGACGGACTGGCCGTGCCGATGCCGACGCTGCCGCCGGTGACGGTCACCGGGCCGTCCACGGTCATGCCCTTGCCGCTGGTCACAAAACGCGCGCCGCCCTGCGCCCGGACGTTGAAGGAATCGTCGGTTACCGAACTAAAACTCTTATTTTGCGAATCCGCCCAGACAAACGCGCCGTTGTTGGCGGCTTGAGCCTGGTTGCCGGCGGCAAAAGATGTATTTTTACTGGCGTTGTTGTTCTGGCCGCCAGCCACGATCGCACCGTCGCCGCTGGCAGTGTTGGCAAAGCCGCCGGTCACGGTCGCACTTATGCCGCTGGCGGTGTTTTCTTCGCCGCCGCCCACCGTTCCAAAGTTCTTCAGAACTTGGTTGGGGATGGATCCTCCAGCGTTTAGTTGACCGCCACCAGCGATAGTCGCTCCCACCACACCGCTGGCCACAAAGTTTGAACTGTAACCACCAATGACGTTGACTGACTGACTGAATGCGCTGGCCGCATATTCCAGCCGCAGCCCGCGCTGGCCGTTGACATGAAATTCCAGCGGTTGGTTGTCCGTGGTGCCAATGAAATTAGCGCCTGGTGTCGTGCCGGCGTTGCCGGTGCGGCTCCAAGCATCAGTCGAGCCGGGGATGCCTTGCGGACCCTGAGGCCCGGCGGGACCGGTGGCGCCGGTCGCGCCTTGGATTCCCTGTGGACCAGCCGCACCGGTGGCTCCGGTGAGTCCGATGGGACCTTGCGATCCCGTCGCGCCGGTCGCGCCGGTCGCGCCTTGAATTCCTTGTGGCCCTGCAGCGCCAGTCAGACCGGTATCGCCTTTGTCACCCTTGTCACCTTTCGCTCCTGCTGAACCGGTGGCACCGTCAGCACCGGTGAGGCCGATGGGGCCTTGCGGTCCCGTTGCTCCGGTTGAGCCTGTCGCGCCTTGAATTCCTTGCGGGCCTTGAGGCCCTTGCGGTCCAGCGGGAGTCATGGCGTAGGCCGCGTAAGGAACGGAAGTGATCGCCTGCCGGGGACTCAACGCGGCAAACGCGCCGCCGCCACTGCGCACCCCGATTTCCAGCCAACGCCCCGCGCCCGCAAACACGCCCGCGCCAAAATCCAGCGTCACGGTGAACAGGCCGTTGCTCACGGCCGTCGCCGCGTTGGTCAACGGCCCGGCGATGATCGTGCCGGGGCTGTTGGTCGAGTCGTAAAGCGTGAATCGCAAATCATAATTCCCGCTGGCCGGACTGCCGCCGCTGTTCAACCGGCCTTGATAGGTGAACGCCGTGCCTTGGGCGCGGGCGGAGAAACCGGTGGCCGCCAGCAGCCAGCCGATGGCGATGAGTTTGAGTTTGGTTTTCATTGTTGTGCTCCTTTCAATTTGATGTTTGTTTGAGAACGATTTTTTCCAACGCCTCGAGCCGTTGCTTCAAGTCCTGAATCTCCGTTGCCTGCGTGTTTAGCCTGGCATCCTTCTCGTTGAGTTTCTGATTCAAGCCCTGGATTGCCGCCAGTTCCACGCCGTCGAATTCCAGCGTGGTGATGCTCTTGTCATTCCGGCCCGGATAAAAGGCATGAATAAAATCCTGCGCCATCGGGCCGAGGTTCGGCGTGTCGTTGTCCACCTCCCATTTGTAACGCCATTGCTCGACCGGCACCTTCGCCAGTTTGGCCAAAACCGCCCCGGTGTCAACCGGCGCGAAATCTTTTTTGGCATTGCGGTCGGAAAGCGTCGCCCATGAAGTGGCGCCGGGCGCGAGCGAAACACCGGCAGTCGGAACACCACTGCCATTCACGGCGGTCACGAACCGAACGCCGCCCGTGGCGCGGGCGCTGAATTCATTGGCGGTCGTCGAACTGAACGGATGACCCGAAGCATCGGCCCAGACAAACGCGCCGTCGTTGATGGCATTGGCCTGGAAACCGGCGGCGAAGGCATAACTGCCGTTGACGACGTTGCTCGCGCCGCCAGGAATCGCGGCCATGTAACCGGAAGCGTTGTTGTCCAGACCGCCGCCAATCGCCGCGCCATAGACGAGCGATTGATTGCCCAAACCTCCCGCCACAGTCGTGACATAATCCGACGCCGCATTGCCGCGTCCGCCGGCAACCGTGGCCGAGTCCACCGCGTAATTGCCATAACCTCCGCCCACGGTGGCGCTGTCGCCGTCGGCCTGATTGCGCCAGCCGCCGCCCACGGTTGAGTAGTCGCCGGGCGCGGAATTGTCCGATCCGCCGCCGACGGTGGCAGCGTAACCGCCGCTGACATTGTTCGTGCCGCCGGCAACCACATCGGAGGTGTTGGTGGCGGTGTTGTTGACGCCGCCGCCGATGGTTGCAAAGAAATCGCTGACGTAGTTGTCTTGTCCGCCGCCAATCACAGCTTCACTGCCGGAAGAATAATTGTTGTTCCCGCCGCTGATGGTTGAGTTATTGCCGCCGCCGGAACCGTTGTTATATCCGCCCGCAAGAACGTCACCCGCGCCTGCGGCATTGTTGCCGGTGCCGCCCCCGATGGTTGAATAATCGCCGCCGGCATTGTTTTGTTCGCCGCCCATAACTGCGGTGGCATAGCCGCCGGCGGTGTTGCGGTCGCCGCCGCTCACAGTCGCATCGTAATTCGCCGCGCTGTTGCCCCAGCCGCCGCCGACAAACGTGTCGTCCAGCGACGCGGAGTTGCCGTCGCCGCCGGCGATGGTCGAAACAAAGCCGCTGGCCTGGTTGCCACGACCGCCACCGACGGTTCCAAAATCGGCGGTGACACTGTTAATGAAGGGATCACCACCATAATTGATCGCGCCGCCGCCGGCGATCGTCGCTCCCACCACACTGACGGAAACAAAATTCACCGGCGAACCGCCAATCAAGTTCGGCGCACCATTGGTATTTTGCTGCACCGTCATCCCTGGCATGCCACCGGCGTTCTCCGCGTAAATCGCATAGGGCGTCGGCGTCAGTTGCTGGCGCGGTGTCAGGGCGGTGAAACTTGTGACGCCGTTGGTCGCCACGCCGATCTGCAGCCAGTTGGTCGCGCCGTTGAACACGCCGGGACCAAAATCAATCACCACCATGAACAGACCGTTGGTGACGTTGACCATGCTGTTGGTGACCGGTCCGGCGAAGGCGACACCGCTGGCGTTGGTGTTGAACAGCGTGAAGGTCAGGCTGTAGGTGCCGGCGGCGGGACTGCCGTTGTTGTTGAGCCGGCCCTGATAGGTGAACGCCGCGCCCTGGGCGAAGGCGGTTGCGGGTTGAAGGTTGAGCGCGGCAGACAACGCCAGCGCGGCCAGCAGATTTTGAACATACGTCTTCATAAACTTCTCCTGTTGATTTTGGTTGGAACGGACGCTCTCCTCCAGGCCACAACTATTTCCTGGGAGCGACTCCAGCTTTTAATTGAACTGCTTTTATCCTGCAAAGTAGATTTTATTTCAAGCAGTAAATTGGGCGTAAAACCTGGCGGAGATTCAGACGCTTCAATTTTTCCTGTCCGCTTGCTTTCCGGGTTTGTTCGGTTGAAAATTTGCGCGTGAGGCCGCCGATGAAAAAAATGCCGCCGCGCGGGCCGGGCCGGAGTTCCGCCCGCGCCCGGGTGCTGACGCAATGGCGTGGCGTGGATCTGGCGCCGCTGGAAAAAGCGCGGGCCAGCGCGGCGCGCTCCGCCAGCGAGGTGCTGCCGGGACTGCTGAAGGATTTGCGGATGGACGCGCGACAGGATGAGGCCGAGATCGTGAAGGTCTGGAACGCGCTGATTGATCCGGCCGTCACCGCGCACGCGCAGCCGGCCAATCTGCACAAGGGCACGCTGTTCGTGAACGTGGACAGCAGCGTGTGGCTGGCGGAAATCGTCCGTTACCGCCGCAAGGAAATCATCGAGCGCCTGCAAAACAGCTTCGGCAAATCGGTCGTCCAGAAAATTTCCTTCCGCATCGGCTGAATTTTCAACCGATCAGTTTCATCTGTTTGGGCGTCAGCAGCCACGCGAGCGCCGCGCATTTTCCGGCGCGCAATTTTTCAATGTCCAGCTTGCACAGGCCGCCTTTTTTGAAATCCAGTTTCAACTGCCAGTCGCCGGTGACGAGCAGCGAAATCAGCCGGCTCAAATCTGGTTCATGCCCGACAAGCAGCATTTTTTCCGGCGACGGCTTCAGCCGGTCCAACTGCCGCAGTAGAATCGTGAGATCGCCGCCGGGCGCGAGCGCGTTGGAAAATTTCAGGCGGTTTTTCAGCTTCAGTCTGGCGGCGGTGATTTCCGCCGTCTGCTTCGCGCGCAAAAGCGGACTCGAAAGAATGAGGTCGAAGCGCAAACCCATTTTCTGCATCGCGGCGGCGATTTTGCGGAACTGCCGCCGGCCTTTGGGCGTGAGCGGACGCGCGGAATCATCCTTGAAACCGGGCGTGCCGCGTTCGACGGCGAGTCCGTGGCGCAACAGGAACAGTTCCATGAAATGAAAAATACACCGTGAGCCGCCCGGAGCAAAGTCCGCAAAATGTAACAATTTTCGGTTTGGAATCGGCGGCGGCGGCCCTATTTTGTCCCGACGATGGAATTCGCCCGCCGCGCCGTCATTGATGTCGGCACCAACTCGATCAAACTGCTCGTGGCGGACGTGTCGGGACGCGAAGTGCGGCCTGTCCACGAGGAAAGCCGCCAGACGCGGCTCGGCAAGGGTTTTTACGAAACGCGCCGGCTCCAGCCGGAAGCCATCGCGCGAACGGCCGAGGCCGTCTGGGAGTTCGGTGAAATTGCGCGCGAACGCAACGCCACTTCCATCCGCGTCATCGCCACCAGCGCCGCCCGCGACGCGGTGAATCCCACCGACCTGACGGTTGCCATCGAACGCGCCTCCGGCCTGAAAACAGAAATCATCTCCGGCGCGCAGGAAGCCGAACTGGCGTTTCTCGGCGTCGCCACCGACGAGGAACTGGCGCCGCAGCCGCTGCTGCTGCTGGACGTGGGCGGCGGCAGCACGGAATTCATCCTGGGCCACGGCACCAAAAAAAGTTTCGCCCACAGCTTTCCGCTCGGCACGGTGCGGCTGCTGGAAAAATTTCCGCACGACGACCCGCCCACCCGCGCCGAATTCACCAAATGCCGCGACTGGCTGAAACAATTCCTGCACGGCGAAGTCCGTCCGCAGCTCGCACCCGCCCTGGCCAATGAATCCGGCGAAATCCAGCTCATCGGCACCGGCGGCACGACCAGCATCCTCGCGCGCATCGAAAAAAAGCTGGACCGCTTTGACCGCGAAAAAATCGAGCGCACCATTTTGAGCTTCGACCGGATTGTCGCGCACCGGAAAGATTTGTGGAAACTGCCGCTGGCCGAGCGCAAGGAGGTTCCCGGCCTGCCGAAATTGCGCGCGGACGTAATCCTGACCGGCGTGCTGATCTATGAAGCCGTGATGGAGGAATTCGGCTTCAAGCAGCTCCGTGTCAGCACGCGCGGCCTGCGCTTCGCGGCGGTGATGGATTGAAGCATTTACGATTGATGATTTACGATTTACGATTTGGCTGGCGCACCGAACCGCGCAGCAATCATAAATCATAAATTTCCATGCGTGTTTTAATTGTCGGCTGTGGTTACGTCGGCCTGGCACTCGGCGCGGAATTGGTCCGCCAGGGCCATGAAGTGTTTGGTTTGCGGCGGAGCGCGGCGGCGGAAAAGGAATTGCAGGACGCCGGCATCAAACCACTCGTCGCCGACGTGACGCGGCCGGAAACGCTCGCCAAACTGCCGCGCGGCTTCGAGTGGGTGGTGAACTGCGTGGCGGCGGGCGGCGGGGCGGAGAATTACCGCCGGGTTTATCTGGAAGGCACACGGAACCTGCTCGAATGGCTGGCCGGCGCGCCGCCGGAAAAATTTGTCCACCTCGGCAGCACGAGTGTTTATGCGCAATACGACGGCTCGGTGGTCACGGAAGAAAGCCCAGCGGATCCGGTTGCGGAGACGGCGAAAATCCTGCGCAAAACGGAAAACATCTTGCTCGCCGCCGCGCGGGAAAAAATTCCGGCGGTGATTTTGCGCGTGGCGGGCATTTACGGGCCGGGGCGCGGCCACTGGGTCAAGCAATTTCTGCGCGGCGAAGCGCGCATCGAAGGCGACGGGTCGCGCTGGCTGAACATGATTCACCGCGACGACGTGGCCGGCGGCATCATCGCGGCGTTGAAAAACGGCCGCGCCGGCGAAATTTACAACGCCTCGGATGACGAGCCGATGAGCCAGTTGCACTTCTTCGCGTGGCTCGCGGAAACGCTCGGCAAACCGTTGCCGCCGTCGGTGCCCGAAACGCCGGATGAACGCAAGCGCGGCGTGGGGGCCAAGCGCGTGAGCAACGCAAAACTGCGCATGGAATTGAATTATAAATTTCGGTTTCCCAATTTTCGCGCGGGCTACCAGGCGTTGTTCGCTGAAGCGTTGAAACGGTGAAACGGCGGATGGCACGGATGTCCCACGCGTTCGACAAAACAGAAACACACGGGCGAGATGTCCTATCGCGCCGCGACAATCAAACCGCTTCCACGCCGCGTTCCTCGGTGCGGATGCGCACGGCTTCGTCAATCGTCGAGACAAAAACTTTGCCGTCGCCGATCTTGCCGGTCTTCGCGGCCTTGATGATGGCGGCGACGGCGGCGTCCTTTTGGGTGTCGGCCACGACGGTTTCAATCTTGATCTTCGGCAGGAAATCCACGGTGTATTCGCTGCCGCGATAGATTTCGGTGTGGCCTTTCTGGCGGCCAAAGCCTTTGACTTCGCTGACGGTCATGCCTTGGATGCCGAGTTCGTTGAGCGCGTCTTTGACTTCCGTGAGCTTGAACGGTTTGATGATGGCTTCGATTTTTTTCATAGATGGTCATTCATTGTAGGCACGTTCGCCGTGCTGTGACAAGTCGAGGCCGACACTTTCGTCTTCCTGGTCCACGCGCAGGCCGATGACCTTGTCCACCGCCTTCACAATCAAAAACGTGCCAACTGCGGCAAGCGTCGCCGTGAAGGCCACGCCGATGAGCTGGTTGAAAAACTGGTGCGAACTTCTCGCCAGCGAAACCACGGCACCGTCCGCCTTGAAGGTGCTGGCAATCGCCGGGTTCACCTCCGGGTTGGCGAGAAAGCCGAGCATCAACATACCCGTGATGCTGCCGATTCCGTGAACGCCGAACACGTCCAGCGAATCGTCATAGCCGAAGACGGATTTGATTTTCGTCACCGCCGTGTAGCAGACGACGCCCGCCACAAGGCCGATGCAAAACGCCGCCGGGATGCTCACGAAACCGGACGCCGGTGTGATGGTTGCCAGGCCCGCGACCATGCCGGCCGCCGCGCCGAGCACGCTGGGTTTGCCTTTCAATTTCCATTCCATCGCCGCCCAGCTCAACGCCGCCGCCGCCGCTGAAAAGTGCGTGGCCGCAAACGCGCTGGTCGCCAGCGGCCCGGCGTTTAATGCGCTGCCGCCGTTGAAACCGAACCAGCCGACCCACAGCAGACCCGTGCCGATGAGCGAGAGCACCACGTTGTGCGGCGCCATTTGTTGATGCGGAAAACCGGCGCGCTTGCCGATCATCAGCGCGAACACCAATGCCGACACGCCGGAGCTGATGTGGACCACCGTGCCACCGGCAAAATCCAGCACGGGAATTTTTCCGCCGGAGGCCCAGTTGAAATAGCCGCCCTGGCCCCAGACCATGTGGCACAGCGGGAAATACACTACGACCGCCCAGAGCAGCATGAACGCGACATACGCCTTGAACTTGATGCGTTCCGCCACCGCGCCGCTGATGAGCGCCGGCGTGATGATGGCGAACATCATCTGGAACAACATGAACGTCTCCGAAGGAATGGTCGCCGCGTAACTCGGATCCGGCGCCGCACCGACGCCCTTCAACAGAAAATGCGTGAGCGGATTGCCGATGAAGGCGTTGCCCGGCGCGAACGCCATGCTGTAACCGAACACCATCCAGAGCGCGGAGATGAGCGCCATCAAAATCAGGCTGTGCATCATCGTGGAAAGCACGTTCTTCGTCCGCACCAGGCCACCGTAAAACAGGATCAAACCCGGCGCGGTCATCATCAGCACCAGCGCGGAACTGGCGAGCAGCCAGGCGTTGTCGCCGGAGTTGATCGGACCGGCCGCGACCAGCGGCGCTGCGGACGGCTGGATTTGCGGCCCGGCTGAACTTGCGTCAACGGCCGAAAGCTGCGGGGCAAAAATTGAAAGAACCAAAACTAAACATGAAAAATACATTAACTTCTTCGCAGTCTGATGAATGAGATTCATGGATGCGAAGTTCATCAAAATCGCGATGGCCTGTCAATGACGGCGGGGCTGGCGCCGTAGATTTCAAATTGCCTTCAATGCGGCCTTGACCCGTTCCGGCGTCATGGGCAACTGGAACAATCGCGCGCCCGTTGCGTCGCAGACTGCATTGGCCACCAGCGCGCCCATCAGGACAATCGCCGGTTCGCCACCGCCCTGCGGCGGGGTTTCATTGTTCTCGATCAGGACGGATTCAATTTTCGGCACCCAGGAAAAACGCGGCAGCTCGTAGGTGTCGTAGTTGGTTTCCAGAATTTCCCCGCCTTTGAAATGAACCTCCTCCGTCAGCGTGTAGCCCAGGCCCATCGTGACGCAGCCTTCCAGTTGAATCTTCGCGCCCTCGGGGTTGATGACCACGCCCATGTCCTGCGCGCAAACGACGCGCTTCACCTGGACTTTTCCGCTGTCAGCGTCCACGGCGACTTCGGCAATCGCGGCCACATAAGTCCCGGCGTCAATGCCGCAGGCCACGCCAAAACCGCGCCTGGCCGGCGACTTTGCGGGCGTCCAGCCGAATTTTTCGGCGGCGGCCTGGAGAACGCGGATCATGCGCTGGTCGCTCAAATTGTTCAGGCGAAATTCCACCGGATCAATTCCCGCCGCAGCGGCCATCATTTCAATCTGCGATTCGCGGGCGAAGGTGTTCGTGTTGTTGCCGGGCGCGCGCCATGAACCGGTGGCGAAGGGATGCACGTTCGACCCGCCAAAACCGCCGCCGCGCGACGCCGTGCGATGATTCGGCACGGTATAGAACTGCTGCGCGCCGCGCTCGCCCGCGAAATAAACGTCGTAATCCCAAAACGCCATCTTCCCGGCGGCGTCAACGCCGGAATTAATTTTCACGACCGCAGCGGGACGGAACGTGTCGTAGAAAAATTCCTCCTCGCGGCTCCACATCACCTGCACCGGCTTGCCGGTGGCCTTGGCCAGCCGCGCCGCCTCGACCGCCTGCTGATTGTCGGTTTTCCCGCCGAAACCGCCGCCGACGTAGGGCGTGATGACCCGGACTTTTTCCGCCGGAAACCCGATGGCCTCCGCAACCTGTCCGCGGGCACCGAACGGATTCTGCGTCGAAGCCCAGACCGTCGCCTGGTCGCCTTCGATCTGGGCCAGCGCCGCGTGCGGCTCCATCGGCGAATGGGCGACGTAACTGTTCAGGTAGGTGGATTCAAATTTTTTGCCGGCGGATTTTTTGCCGGCCTCCAGATCGCCGCCTTGCTTCAAAACGCGCGGCTGCGGCGCGACGCTGACGAGATGGTCGAAAATGTTTTGATCGTCCACCTTGGCCTCCGGCGAATCGTATTCAGCTTTGATGGCTGCCAGCGCGTCGTCCGCCACGTCGGGAAATTCATGCAGCACCGCGATGAAATCGCCATCCTGAACGACCTGCACGCCAGCGATTGCCTTCGCGGGCGCGGTGTCCACGCTCTTCAGCTTTGCGCCGTGCGCGGGCGGGCGCACAATTTTCGCGTATAACATTCCGGGAACGTGGATGTCCGCCGAGTAATGGGCTTTGCCGGTGACTTTGGCTTCGCCGTCGCGGCGTGTGTGCGGCTGGCCGGCGATTTTGAATTGCGCGGGATCTTTTAAGGAAGGCCGGGCTTCAAGTTTGCGCTCGATTTTTTGACCCTTCGCAAGCTGGCCGTAGGTGATCTTGTTCTTTGGATTTTGCTGGTCAAAAATGACGCCGTCCCTGGCGACAAGCTGCGTTTGCGGAACTTTGAGCGCATCGGCGGCCAGTCCCAGCAAAACGGCTCTTGCTTCCGCCGCCGCCGCGCGCAGCGCCGGGCCGAAAATGCGCGTGGACATTGAACCAAACGTGCCCATGTCCCACGGACATTCGTCGGTGTCGCCCAGCACGATGTCCACCGTGGCCAGCGGCGTGTCCAGTTCCTCGGCCAGCATCTGCGGCAGCGACGTGATGATGCCCTGGCCCATTTCGATTTTGCCGGTGAGACAAGTCACCCGACCGTCCTCGCCGATGCGCAGATAGGCGTTGAAATCAGCGGGCATGCCGGGCCTGCCGCCGCGCGGACGCGGAGCCTCCTCCTGGCCGAACAACAAGTCGTTCACCGCGATAAAAATGAAAATTCCGCCGCCGACGCG
>Ga0208849_1002275_pt1 | contig 10860 bp, 13 predicted proteins | sample NGESurdeep072012_10_FD_184470 | JGI IMG/M metagenome (GOLD analysis project Ga0208849, IMG submission 184470) | Arctic peat soil microbial communities from Barrow, Alaska - NGEE Surface sample 53-3 deep-072012 (SPAdes) | ecosystem: Environmental > Terrestrial > Soil > Wetlands > Peat ...
CAAGTATATTATTACCCTATTTTGGGCGTGCGGCGGTGAAGTTCACTGCCGGGCGGTCGCCCACTGTGCGGGTGAACTTGATTCCATCCGCGTCGGCCTTGCCGGTATAGACGATCTTCATCTCATTGCCGTTGAAGTTCGCCACCTGCGTGAAGGTGATGTTATCGCCATCGATCTTGCCTTCGGTGATATCGCTGTCCCCGCGGGGGCTCGATATCTTGCCGGTGAGGGTTGCGCCATCGACGTGAAAGTCGAAGGTGAGGGTCTGAGTGCCGCGGGGTGTTGTGACATCGGCGGTCCACTTGCCGTTGAAGTCGGCGGCCAGAGCCGTGATGGAACCGAGCGCGAGAAACAGAACAGCGAGCAATGCCTTGCGAAACATAGGTTGCCTCCGGGTAGCTGCAAAGAAATTCGGCGGAGAGCAAGCAAATCCCTGCCTGATAGGTAGACGACTTTCCCGGCCGGTAGGTCTCAATCGACGGCACTGCGGCGGCGGCCGAAAATGGCCGATGGCCGCAGATTGTGTGCAAAGCCGGTTTTGGCTCAGGCCGCCGATGCGATGGCGGCAGCTAACCAGGCCTCGATCGCGCGATATCTGCTTGATACCGCCGACGGCTGGAACGAACAGATCGACGATTGGGCCTATGCCAGGGACACCGAGCTGTCGCGCAGGTTCGGCATCGACGGCTATTACATGCGCATCGGCTATTCCGGCGGCGGTGCCCACGCCAGATCGCACGGGCTGATTCCGATTCGCAACCGCGCGGACGGTAACGCCGCGCTCGAGGCCGGGATGTTGATCAGTCCCGACGCGCTGGCTTTGGTGCGGTTCGGACTTCGCGCCGCCGACGATCCGCGCATTCTCAATACCGTCACCGCAATCGATGCGGTGCTGCGGCGCGAATTGCCGGCCGGCCCTTATTGGTATCGTTACAATGCCGACGGCTATGGCGAGCATGCCGATGGCAGCGCGTTCGATGGCGCCGGAGTCGGCCGGCTTTGGCCGCTGCTCACCGGCGAGCGGGCACATTACGAGCTTGCGGCCGGCCGGCCCGACGAAGCGCGGCGGCTGCTCGCCGCCCTCGAAGCGTCCGCCAGCTCAGGCGGCCTGCTGCCGGAGCAGATATGGGACGGCGAAGATGTCCCGCAACGGCAACTGTCCCTCGGCCGGCCCTCGGGCAGCGCCATGCCGCTGGTGTGGGCGCATGCCGAACACATCAAGCTGTTGCGGTCGCTGCGCGACGGCGCCGTGTTCGACCTGCCGCCGCAGACCCTCAACCGCTATGTCCACAACACGCCGGCGCCGGCGCCGATCGTGTGGCGGATATCGTCGAAGGTCGAGCGCATCGCCGCGGGTCGCGTGCTGCGTCTGGAATTCCTGGAACAGGCCCGGATACGCTGGTCGATCGATGACCGGACCACGGTTTCCGACAGCGATACCGCCACGACCGGATTGGGCCTGCAGTTTTACGACCTGCCGACCGCGGGCCTGACCGTTGAAACGATTATCCGCTTCACCGTGTTCTGGCCCAAACAAAACCGCTGGGAAGGCACCGACTTCCAGGTCGCTGTCGGAAAGGCGCCTTGATGGGCCATCCCACTTATTTGAGTCGGATATAGATGATGAGCGGACAACGGGATATCCGGCTGCTGCTGGCGGACGTCGACGGCACGCTGGTGACGCGGGACAAGGTGCTGACCGAGCAGGCGATGGCGGCGGCGCAACAGCTGCGCGACGCCGGGATCACGCTCGCGCTCACCAGCGGCCGGCCGCCGCGCGGCATGAGCATGCTGATCGCTCCGCTCAAGCTGCAGGGCGCCATCGCCGGCTTCAATGGCGGGGTGTTCGTCAACCCCGACCTGTCGGTGATCGAAAGCCATCTGCTGGACGCTGCGACCGCCAAGGAGACGCTGGCGCTGATCCTCGATCAGAAGCTCGACGCCTGGCTCTACACCGAATCCGAGTGGCTGATCCGCGACAGCAACGCGCCGCATGTGGCGCGCGAGACCTCGACGGTGAAATTCGACGCCAAGGTCGTGCCTGCGTTCACCGACGCGCAGCTGGCGGACGCGGTCAAGATCGTCGGCGTTTCCGACGATCTCGATCGCGTCGCCGCCTGCGAGAAACTGGCGCAGCAAAAACTCGGAAAGCGCGCCAGTGCGGCGCGCTCGCAACCCTATTATCTCGATGTCACCAACCCGCAGGCCAACAAAGGCGACGTCGTGATGACGCTGGCCAAGCTGCAGGGCATTGCGCCGGCGCAGATCGCCACCATGGGAGACATGCCGAACGACGTCCGGATGTTCGCCAAGAGCGGCTTCTCGATCGCAATGGGCAATTCCAGCGACGAGGTCAAGGCGCAGGCCAGCGCGGTGACCGACAGCAACGAAAACGACGGCTTTGCCAAGGCGGTGCGGAAATTCATTCTGAAGACGGCCACTTGAATGGCCGCCGAACGGCACACGCTGTCCGCGCCGCTTGCGACGAGGAAGTGACGATCAGCCCTGCAGCGCTGCCAGCAACTCGTCGGGCCGCTCCACCATCATCATGTGGCCGGCGCCGCGCAGCACCACGGTGCGTGCATTCGGCAGTGCGGCGGCAAGCGCCTTGCCGGCCTTCAGCGGCGTCATCATGTCGCGTTCGCCAAGGATGAAGGTGGACGGGACCGTCACCTGCGCGGCGGCGGCCAGCGCGTTCTGATAGGCGTTGCAGGCGGCGAGGTCGTTGAACAGCACGCCGGGCCGGCATTGTTGGAGCACCCGCTGCGCGCCGCTGTGCATCCACAGCCCGGGCGCGAGGCTGCCGCCGAGCTCGGCCTGAAAACCAAGGCCCCAGATCGAGACCATGTCGACCGCGGCACGATCGTTGGCCTCGGCAGCCCTGAGCAAATCGGGCCCGACCGTCATGGTCGCCGCCGTTCCGATCAGGCTCAGTGCTGAAACTTTGGCCGGGTGCCGCGCCGCGGTCTCCAGCGCAATCAGCGATCCCATGGAATGACCGACCAGCCGCGCCTTGGCCGCACCCGATGCATCGAGCAGCGCAGCGGTCCAGTCCGCCATTGCGGCGATGGTCGACAGCGGCGCGCCGGCCGAGCGGCCATGGCCGGGCAGATCCGGCGCCAATACCCCAAAACCGTGATGGGCAAACCAGCGGCTGTGCAGCGCCCATGTGGTGTGGTCGAAGCCGGCGCCGTGCAGCAGCACGACGGTCGGCTGCGACGCGTCGAAGTCGCGGCCGCCGGTGGCGACGAATATCTCTTGGCCGTTGACGGACAGTTGCATGGCTCAAGCCTTCTGCGAAATACGGAGCGCCTGGCCGAGGTCATCGATGATGTCCTGGGCTGATTCGATGCCGACCGACAGCCGCACCAGCTCCTCGCCGATCCCGGAGGCTTCGAGCTGGGCGGCATCCATCTGCTGATGGGTGGTGCTGGCGGGATGAATCACCAGCGTCTTGGCGTCGCCGACATTGGCCAGATGGCTGATCATGCGCAGCGCTTCGATGAATTTCTTGCCGGCCGGCCGGCCGCCCTTGATGCCGAAGCTGATGATCGAGCCGGCGCCGCGCGGCAGCAATCGTTTCGCCAGTTCGTGGTCGGGATGGCTTTGCAGCGACGGATGCAGCACCCAGTCGACCGCCTTGTTGGCGACGAGGGCCTCGAGCACCGCATGGGTATTGGCGATGTGGCGCTCCATCCGGATGCCCAGCGTCTCGACACCCTGCAGCAGTTGAAAGGCATTGACCGGCGACAGGCAGGCGCCGAAATCGCGCAGGCCTTCGGTGCGCGCCCGCATGATGAAGGCGGCGTGGCCGAATTGCTCGTCGAAGACGATGCCGTGATAGCCGGCATAGGGTTCGGTGAGGCCAGGAAATTTGCCGGAGCCGCGCCAGTCGAACCGGCCGCCGTCGACAATGACGCCGCCGATGGCGATGCCATGGCCGCCGATCCATTTGGTGGCCGAGTTCATCGCGATATCGGCGCCGAGCTCGATCGGGCGGCTGAGATAGGGCGTCGCAAAAGTATTGTCGATCAGCAGCGGAATCTTGGCGTCATGCGCGATGCCGGCGACTTCGGGAATGTCCAGCACTTCGAGCCCGGGATTGCCGATGGTCTCGCCGATGACGAGGCGGGTATTGGGCCGGATCGCGGCGCGGAACTCGGCGAGCGCGCGGGGCTTGACGAAGCTGGTGGTAATGCCGAAGCGCGGCAGCGTGTGCGTCAGCAAATTGATGCTGCCGCCATAGAGCGAGGACGAGGCGACGATGTGGTCGCCGGCATCGAGCAGCGTCGCGATCGCCAGATGCAGTGCGGCCATGCCGCTGGCGGTGCAGATGGCGCCGACCCCGCCTTCCAGCGCGGCCAGCCGCTCTTCCAGCACCGCCGTGGTCGGGTTCGAAATCCTTGTGTAGATATGCCCGGCGCGTTCGAGGTTGAACAGCGCCGCCGCGTGCTCGGAATCCTGGAACACATAAGACGTGGTCTGATAGATCGGGACTGCGCGGGCGCCCGTCACCGGATCCGGATGCTGTCCGGCATGCAGGCTGAGGGTCTCGAAATCGGGCGGCTTCGGTGCGGGCATGGCGAACTCATGAAAGATGCAGGCCGATCGGCGCTGGGGACGATTGTGACCGGACGGTGGTTTGCAGCAAGCCCATATTGCGCGTTCCCGGGTCGGACACAATGCGCGGAATGGTTGCCGACGGGACGCCGACGGGCGTTGCCGCCGCCGCAAGCCGGCTTTCACCGCCTCCTATACGATGCGCTTTCCGATCGCGCTGAAGCGGATCGAACGGCTGCTTTGCAAGAACGAGCGCGCCGTGATTCGAACCCGGCTGGCGTCAGGCGAAATCCTCACCCTGGTGCCGGTCGCGGCGATCCTGGTGGCCAGCATCCGGCTGCATTTTCTCGATATCGTCCTCAACGCCGAAACACGGGGGCCCGTCCTGTTGCCGTGCGGTGTCAGCGTGCGCAAAGGCGATGAACTCGGCTGGTTCGGGCATGGATCGACCGTCATCGTGCTGGCGCCTGATGATTTCGAGTTCTGCGGTAACGTGGTGGAATCCGCGCGGGTCTGCGCCGATCAGCCCTGATGCGAAAGCCCGCTGATGCGGCGGGCTCAGTCGGGCCGCGTTAACGAACTTTTGCGGTAGCCGCGCGTTTTTCGTCAATGCAGCTATAATTCGCTGCGAAGACGAAAACAGGCCGTGCCGTATGAGTTTCACCTATGCCGTTCCAGACATCCATGGCCGCTTCGACCTGCTGTGCGACGGTCTCGCCCAAATCGCTGCGCATGCCGCCGGCCAAACTGGCACGATCGTGGCACTCGGCGATTTCGTCGACAAAGGGCCGGATAGCCGGCAGGTCGTCGAGCGCCTGCGAGCCGGCCCTCCGGACGGCTGGTCGTTATTTCCGCTCAAGGGCAACCACGACGCCATGATGGTGGAGGCGCTGCGTAACCCGGCCAGAATGGATTGGTGGCGGGAGCGCGGCGGCGACGCTGCGATCGCGTCCTATGGTGGCGACCCACTGAATGTACCGCCAGCCGATATCGCGTGGCTGGACCAGCTTCCGGTCATGCATATCGACCGGTTTCGAATCTACGTCCATGCCCGGCTTGATCCGCAACTGCCGCTCGATCAGCAGACCGAGAAGACCCTGTTATGGAGCCGCTATCCAAAGGAATTTCAGCTCGGTTTCGGCGATCGCCACGTCGTCCATGGTCACGATTCGTTTGTCGACGGTCCCAAATTGTACCAGGGCCGCACCAACCTCGATACCCGCGCATGGCGGACCGGCCGGCTGGTGATCGGTGTGTTTGACGATGAAACGCCCGGCGGGCCCGTTGATTTCATCCAGGTCATGGGGCCGCCGGCCGGCCAGACCGACTGACCGCGCCTTGGGCCGGAAAGGCTGCTCGGCGCGCCTGCTGGTCGCCGGCGCCATCACCATCTACGCGACCGATATCTACCGGTTCTTCGAGATCGATCTGTTCGCCGTCATCCTGTTGATTCAGAGCCTGCCGTCCCGGTGGGGTTGGCGGGACTGGAGCGTTTCGGCGACCGCAAATCGCTGCGATTGGCGACCGTTTCGGGCAGCGAGCTGAGGCGACGCCCGGGCGCCGCCCATGGCGCAAGCGGAGGTTCGTGCATATTTGCACTTCTGCATCGTTCGGCCGCATGTTGCGGTTTGATTGAGCTTCGGGAACCATCTCCGTGGCGTAGCGAAGGAGAACAGACATGACAGTTTCGACGGAACGGGCCGTCCTCGCCGGCGGGTGCTTCTGGGGGGTGCAGGATCTGGTGCGCCGGTATCCCGGCGTGATTTCAACGCGGGTGGGCTACACCGGCGGCGAGGTGCCGAACGCGACCTATCGCAACCACGGCAATCACGCCGAAGCCATCGAGATCACCTTCGATCCGCAAGTCATCAGCTATCGAAAATTGCTGGAGTTCTTTTTCCAGATCCACGATCCTTCGACCTTGAACCGCCAGGGTAACGACCGCGGCGCGAGCTACCGCTCGGCGATCTTCTATACCAGCGATGAGCAGAAGCGGGTCGCGCACGACACCATCGCCGATGTCGATGCTTCCGGCCTTTGGCCGGGCAAGGTCGTCACCGAGGTGGCGCCCGCCGGACCGTTCTGGGAAGCCGAGCCCGAGCATCAGGATTATCTGGAGAAATATCCCGACGGTTACACCTGTCACTTCGTCCGGCCGAACTGGACGCTGCCGCACCGGGCGGAGAAAGCTGAATCGGGCGCACGCGGGGTTTCGGCGGCCTGACGAGGAGCGGATTCGCACGCCATGCCCGGTGGGCGGCGCCGATGCGATGATGCAGCCGCCATCGAATCGATGAAGCGGATCGAGTGTGCACAACGCACATCGCGTTCGGGATGTCAGCAGGATGGCGCGCCATTCCGAATAAAACAGCGAACTCTTATGTTATTGAAATTGCTATATGATTTCGCGTGTGGGAGGACTGCCATTGCGCCGTAGCCAAGTGCTGGCAGACGCCAGTTTCGGTATTTGGCCTGTATCGGCGATAGAGAGCGGTGCGGATGACTCAGGCCGTCGACGGGTTCGGCGTGCATGGACTAAGACGACCGCGACCGCACCGCCCTCTCGATATTCTCGACGAAGACCCTGATCAGATCGGCCGTGCCCTGAACAAACGCCTTGGTGAAGACCTTCAGCTCGTTCCCATCCTTGTCGAAGCCGTTCCGGTGGACACAGTCGTGGCGCAGCATGACTGCCTTGAAGAGGCTCGGCTTGTCGCTGGCAAGATTCAAAATGCGGACCCCAAGCGCGATGTCGTAGAGGACATCGACCTTCGCCAGGTTATGATATAGAATTACCCGGAGATGTTCCCGGACCTTACGCTCGACCAACCCAGGATCTTTGGAGATCTCAGCAAGCGTGAACTTTTCCTTTGCCAGATCATCATCCTCGTCGATCATACGCTGCATGGCGGCTTTATCAGCCATAACCTCATTCATCAGTGTGTCGCTCAGGTAGGCTTCCAGGGCCGTGACCTGATGAGAAAAGACCATCCGATTTAGCAGATGGCCGCCGCTATCCCTTCCGTGATCGGCGAGAAGATCACCGGTGTGGTGATAGGAGCTCATGAAAATCGTGAACGGGTTGTCCGGGACGGTGTAATCGATCCAATCGTCAAGCTCCGGTGCGCTATGCACGAGGCCATAGTCGAAATCCTCGATCACCTCATGCGGCCCTGCCTTCGTCTCCTGATAGTTCTCAATTCCTACCGGATACTCCCAAAGGCCCCAGGTCAGTTCCCCAAGCTGGGGATGCTCTACAACCGCTTCGTAATGAATTTCCGGCCCCATTTGGCGCTCGTCGCCACCGACCGCATCCCAATCGAGCTCGTCGCTCTCTAATTCGTAAATCTCGCCGGTCGCGCCGTGTCTGATACGGGCTGTTCCTTTGCAGTAGACTTCCATCACGCCCTCCTTGAACGCACGGCCCTGCACCGAGCAACACATATTCGACGCGCTCATCCGGTTCGAGAATGTGCGGTGGACACAAGAGGATGCCGAGCGCGTGAACCGTGACATTAATCTGGCCAGCCACCCGCTTCTTCTCCGCGGCCGCCGTCAAAACCTCGCGGCAAGCACCTGCACTATCGAGGAAAGTCGCGCAGCCTCTTGCGGTGACGCCGTGAACCGAGCCTTCCATCCGTGACAACGCCTGCGTCAAGTTGGGATCGGTCAACCGTCCGACCAGTTTAACTATCTCTGCTGGCTCTGCTGTCATTCCGTTCCTCCAGCTCTGAATGCATCCATTCCGTCAGATCTGTGTCCAACTCGGCATCAACATAGACATTGCAACGGGGCACGACGCCAGCCTTAACGTCAATCACCAGGTGAAGGCCGACCGAATAGCCATAGGGGCCCGCTTGCTCCGTCATTCCCTGGAGCTTCCAAATATCCCCTTCGAAGTCTTTGTTCGTTGACTTCTTAACCTCCACCACCAGCAAGTTCTCTCTCTTGCCGACCCGATGTACGATCAGGTCGGGTACGATGGCATCTCTGCCAATCAGTTCATCCTCACTGAGCCCATATCGGAGACGTTTGATGACATCTTCTCGACGATTCCATTCAAGGTCGATCGACCAACCGTCGTAATGGCCGTGCAGAAGGTCACGAATTCGACCAACAAGAGCGCGCTCGGCTGGATCGGCATATGCAAGCTCCTTATCCCGCAGTAGCGCCCGAACCGCTGATGCGAATGTCGAAAGCGTTGTTTTTTGCTGGTCATCCATGTGAATTATCTATCATGAAATACTTCAACGAACTTCTTGAGTTCCAAGGTCAATCTATGCCCGAAGGACACGCACTTTCATCGGATTGGATGACCTGGATGCGCGATTTCGTCGACGCGCCTCGGCGGTAGCCATCAGCGATGAAGATGCCGCTGGCCTGGCCTCGTTCTTCCAGCTCACACAAAAGGGTCAAAGCCGGGACGGGAGGCGTGTGTCGGGTTCGTTAAGTCATTGAAACCGGTCATATTACTGAAGTTATTGTATTACTCCTTGAGCAATGTCGGGTTTTTGCCTATATTGAGTGTCGGGTTTTTGCAAGGAGGACCTCTATGCCTCGCAAGCACACATTACGCGAAAAGATTGAAAAGCGGATCGCCCGCAAGAAGGACGAGGACGTGTTCTTGACGCGCGAGTTCAAGACGCTTGGCGGCGAGGATCAGGTGCTTCGCGTTTTGCGCAAGCTGGTCGATGATGGCCGTTTGGTGCGGCTCGGTTATGGTGTCTACGGCCGCGCGACCGTTTCGAGCCTCAGCGGCAAGCCAATGCTCTATAGCCGCGACGGCTTCGCGGGCGTGGCGCGTCAGGCGCTCGACAAGCTCGGCGTGAAATGGGAACCGACGGAAGCCGAACGCGCGTATAATGAGGGCCGCTCGACGCAGGTGCCGGTGAACCCGGTGGTCCGCGTGAAAGGCCGTTTCTCGCGCCATCTACGGTACCGCAACGCGGAGCTTGTTCTTGAGCGATAACCCAACCCTCGAACAGCTGCTCGAAGTCCAGGAATATTTTGGGCTTCCCAGTCCGGCGCTTGTCGAGAAAGATTGGTATGTCGTCAAGGCGCTAGCCGCCATCGCTTCCGTTGATACCGGCGATTTCCGTCTCGTGTTCGGCGGCGGCACGGCGTTGAGCCGCGCCTACAAGCTCACCGAGCGCATGTCGGAAGATGTGGACCTTAAGATCGTCCGCGATAAGGCTCCGACGCGCGGCGAGCTCCGGAAGTTGCGCAAGAAAATTACCGCCGCGCTTCTGGACGCGGGCTTTGTCTTCGATCCCCAGAACAAAGACCATTGCGTCACGATGCACGAAGGGCGGTACACAAAATACCAGATGCCTTACAAAGCCCTCGCCGAGGGCAAGGGCATCTTGCGACCCGATGTCCAGATCGAAACGACGGTGTTTCCGCTACGCCGCGCCGCCGTGGACAAGCCGGTGATCTCCTTCGTCAATGAGGCCTACAAGCGCGATCCGGAATTGCCGAAGATCGCCTGTTCGTCCGTTCTGGAAACCGCCGCCGAGAAATTCGTAGCACTGACATGGCGCGCTGGGTCGGAACTGACAGGATTTCGCAAGGATCGCGATCCGACGCTGGTCCGGCATATCTATGATCTTCACATGATCCGCGACGGCTGCGACATCAAAGAAGCGGCCACGCTGGCCCATGAAGTGATGCTGGCGGATGCCGCGCTGCGCGGCGACAGTTTCCCGGCATGGAAGAAGGACCCGCTTGGCGAAACGTTGCGCGCGGTCGAAGGCATTCCCAAGGACAAGGTGTTCGTTGACGGCTATGCCACCTTCCAGCGTGATATGGTCTATGGCGACAGGCCGGATTTCACCGCGGCAATGGGCACATTGAACACGCTGGCCGATCACCTCAAGAAGGTCCCGGCCTGACATGCCCGCCGTTCCCTTCACGCGTCCGACGATCGTTGCCGCGGTCACGTTCCTGGCCAAGATATACCAAGCGCCGTTCAACCATATGGTCCTTCGCCTCGGTCTTGAGGACGAGATCGCGTCGGACACCGCGATCAGCGTCGCGAAGAAGGCGGACGTGCTTGGCCGCATTGTCGTTCAGCGGCCTTCCGATCCGGTCGATACGCTGGAAGGCACGCTGTCGCTGGCGGAGGCGGTTATTCGCGAAGCCGTCCAGCTCATGCATCCTGAGCCGGGGAATGATCTGGAGATCGATTTGGCGCGTGGTTTGGCGCGGGACGGCTACGTTGTTGCGTTCGACGAACAAACGAACCGCCCGACATTGCGCGCGGCCTTACCCGACGAACTCGGCTTGCCGGCGGTGGACGAT
>Ga0208849_1002276_pt1 | contig 10854 bp, 9 predicted proteins | sample NGESurdeep072012_10_FD_184470 | JGI IMG/M metagenome (GOLD analysis project Ga0208849, IMG submission 184470) | Arctic peat soil microbial communities from Barrow, Alaska - NGEE Surface sample 53-3 deep-072012 (SPAdes) | ecosystem: Environmental > Terrestrial > Soil > Wetlands > Peat ...
GCCATCATCGACCTCGACCGTTTCAAGGAGGTCAACGACACCTTGGGCCACGACAGTGGCGACCAGTTGCTCACCCAGCTGGCGCAGCGCCTCGCCGACCACATCCGACCCCAGGACGCCGTGGCGCGCCTGGGCGGGGACGAGTTCGGGGTCATCCTGTCCGAGGTCGGCGACGCCGAAGAGGTACTCCGGCGCCTGCGCGAAGTCATCGAGCACGAGGTCGAGGTGAGCGGGCTCCCGCTGTCGGTCGAGTCGAGCATCGGCTACGTCCTCTCCCCCGACGACGGCATCGACGTGGACGACCTCCTCCAGCATGCTGACGTGGCCATGTACACGGCCAAGGCTCAGCACACCGGTGTGGTGCGCTACGACGCCGCCCACGACCATTACGACGCCGCCAACCTGGGGCTCATCGCCGAGCTGCGTCGTGCCATCGATGCCGGCGAGCTGGTCATGCACTACCAGCCCAAGGCTGCCCTCGAGGACGGGCGCGTCGAGGCCGTCGAGGCCCTGGTGCGTTGGCAGCACCCCACCCTGGGCCTCCTGTACCCCGACCGGTTCATCCCCATGTGCGAGCAGACCGACCTCATCGACAGGCTCACGACCTGGGTCATGCGGACCTCGCTCAGCGACATCCGTGACCTCGGCGACGTGGCGGTGTCGGTGAACGTCTCGGCCCGCACCCTGGGCCGGGCCCGGTTCGCCGAGCAGGTCATCGCCGTGCTCGCCGATCTCGACATCCCCCCCAGCGCCTCATCATCGAGATCACCGAGACAGCCCTGCTCACCGACCCACCCCGGGCCGCGGCGGTGCTGGCCCGGCTCGACGCCATCGGCGTCAGGGTGAGCCTCGACGACTTCGGGATGGGCCAGACCTCGCTCGGGTACCTGTCGTCACTGCCGGTGCACGAGCTCAAGATCGACAAGAGCTTCGTCACGGACATGATGGCCAACCCCGCGCACGCGGCGATCGTGCGCTCCATCGTGGACCTGGGCCACAACCTGTCGCTGCAGGTCGTGGGGGAGGGTGTCGAGACCGCCGACGTCTTCGCCACGCTGCGCGAGGCGGGATGCGACCTCGCCCAGGGGTTCCTGCTGGCCCGGCCCATGCCGGCCGAGCAGTTGCGCGGGTGGCTGGCCACCGCCCCCCAGCCCAGCACCAACGCGGTCTGATCCCTCCGCAGCGCACCGGCGGCATCTGCTCCCACATCTGCCCCACCCGATCGGGGCGGGCGTGTCATCCTGGGCGGGGCGGTGCCACACCGCCCGCCGAGAGGAGATGTGGTGCCGCAGCCGTGGAGTGGACAACTCGCCGGTCGGATCGACGAGCATGTGATCACCTCGGCCGCGCTGGTCGGCAACCACCTCGGGGACCCCGTCGAGCGACCCCTGTGGGTGTACGTGCCGCCCGGCTACGACGACGCAGAGCAGCGGCTGCCGTCGATCTACGTGATCCAGGGCTACACCGGGTACCTCACCATGTGGGCCAATCGCAGCGCCTACGACCAGCCCTTCCCCGAGACCGCCGACGCCGTGTTCTCCAGCGGCCAGGCGCCGGGATGCATCGTGGTGTGGGTGGACGCCTGGACCGCCTACGGCGGGTCGCAGTTCGTCGACTCGCCCGGCACCGGTCGCTACCACACCTATCTCTGCGACGATGTCGTGCCCTTCGTCGACGAGCGCTACCGCACCCTCGACGCCCCCGCCCACCGCGGCATCCAGGGCAAGTCGAGCGGAGGCTTCGGGGCCATGATCACGCCCATGCTGCGCCCTGACCTCTTCGGCGGCCTCGCCACCCACGCCGGGGACGCGCTGTACGAGTGCTGCTACATCCCCGAGTTCCCCAAGGCGGCGCGCGCCCTGCGCAGCTGGGACGGCGACATCGGCGCGTGGTGGGAGGACTTCACCCACCGACCGGCGTTCACGCGACCGGAGGACCAAGTGCTGCTCATGATGCTCGGGGTGTCGGCGTGTTTCTCCGCCGAGGACGACGGCACCCCGGTGCTGCCCTTCGATCCCGGGAACGGGCGGCTGCGTGACGATGTGTGGGAGCGCTGGTTGGCGTGGGACCCGGTGCGCATGGTGCCCGCCCACGCCGACGCGGTGCGGTCGCTGCGCGCCGTGTGGATCGACGGGGGCACCCGCGACGAGTGGTACCTCGATCTCGGCGCCGTCGCCTTCCGGGACGCGCTGGAGGTCGTCGGCGTGACCGATGTGCGGTTCGAGCTCTTCGACGCCACCCACGGGGGCATCGGATGGCGCTACCCGTTGGCGCTCGCCTATTTGGCGCAGCGCCTGTCGGTCACGAGCTGAAGATCTGCTCCACCAGGTTGGCGACCAGGCCGCCCACCATGGCGTCGGAGAGGTCGCTGGCGATTGTCGTGCCCACGTGCTCGCTGAAGTCGCCCATCATTCTCGACGGTCCCGCCGCCAGCTTGACCCGGACGAAGTCGCAACCCTCGGTGGCGGTGATGGTCAACTTGCCCGGGCCGCGGTCACCGAAGCGGTCGATCCACAAGGTGAGTTCGAAGCTGCGAGGGACCCGGGCGGGCTCGTCCCGCAGGGTCTCGGTCACACGAGCCGAGAGGCCCCATTCGGCGAGCATCTCCGCGCTGCACTCGAGCACCGGTCGAAGCTCGTCATGACAGAGGGCCCGCACGGCGTCGAAGGAGGCTTCGGAATGCGCGTTTCGGGCGTCCTCGTGCGACTTGCGAGCCGCGTCACCCGACAGGCCTGAGGACACCACGAGGTCGATCCGGGCCTGCCACATCTGGTCCCCGCTACCGGCGGTGCGGGCGAAGACGTCGGTGGCCCGCCCGTGGCCGGAGGTGTCGGGCGTGGTCTCCCGGGGACCCCGGAGCGGGCCCGACACGAGCGGCGTCGGTTCGGTGGTCTGCCACAGGCGTTCGTGGCGCGCCTGGTCTGCTCCGACGTGCATACGGTCGTCGACGATGGACATGGGCCCCCCGGCAAAGAAGCGGCCGTCCCTGGTCAGGCCGCCTTCGTGGACTCACCCTCCCATGTCCGGCCCACCGCATCCTCTATCCAGCCTCAACAATCGGCCAACCGGGGCCCGGGCCGCCCCTCAGGCCTGGCACGTGAGGGGCTTGCCCCCGTTGAGGGTGATCATGTCGAGCAGGGCCGCCGCCACGTCGATGGGGTCCCCGGGGCGCGCACCCTCAGACTCGGCGTAGGCGCGGTGCAGGTTGCCGACCAGGCGTTCGGGATGGCCGAGCGTGGCGAAGCGTCCCAGGTCTGCCGAGAGCGCCGCCTCGAGCGGGGTGAGGCCGACCTCTTTGGCCTCGACGGTGAGCTTCTGGAGGAAGCGGAGGTATTCGCCGGCCACGTCGATCACCTCGGGACCGCACACCTCCCCGTGGCCGGGGACGATCACGGCGGGATCGAGCTCCATGAGGCAGTCCAGAGCCACGAAGGACCCGGCCACCGAACCCATCACCACGAAGGGCGTGCCCCCGTTGAACACCAGGTCACCGGTGAACAGCACCCGGTGCTCGGGGATCCAGGCCACCACGTCGTTGGTGGTGTGGGCGGCGGTGCCGAAGTGATGCAGCTCCACCAGTAGGTCGTCCACGTACAGGTCGAGACGGCGCTCGAAGGTCACGAAGGGCGGAGCGGGCTCGAGCTCCCCCCACTCCACGGGCTCCCACAACCCGTCGGGCCGCAGGATCCCCATGGCCTGGATGGCCTCACGACAGCGGTGGTGGCCGATGATGGTGGCGTCGGGCACGAGGCAGTTGCCGTTGGTGTGGTCTCCGTGCTGGTGGGTGTTCACGAGCATGCGCGCCCCGCCGCGACCCTGGTCGTCGCTCGGCGCGGGTCCCCCCCGCCGAGCGCGCCACACCGTGTCGACGGCCTGGAGAAAGGCGCGGGTGCGCCGCTCGGTGGCACAGCTGTCGATGCACAGCATCGTGTGGTCGCCGAGGACGAATCCGGTGTTGTTGATCCACCAGCCGCCGTCGGGCTGGATGTAGGCGTAGACGCCCTCGGCCACCTCCTGGGTCCGCGGCGGTGGGAGCTCGTCGGCGCGGGGATGGTCGTGGTTCGTCGAGGTCATGGCATCGTCATATCACCGTAGGATCGGGATGTGCGCAGGGTCGCCGACGGCGTCATGGGAGCGCTGGCCGGATTGCTCGTCCACATCTTCTTCCGCCGTGACGGCGTTGTTCTCCGAACGCGTCAAAGTGTGTCGGCGGTGCCGTGGCCGGGGCACGCGCCGTGCGGGGCCGCGGTGCGGTGATCGAGTCCGTGCTCGCCAATCGCCGCGCCGTGGTCGAACTGGCCCGGGATGCGGTGGACCGGGCCGGCCCCTAAGGCTGTTCAGAGGGGGCGTGGGCCCGACGGGCCGCCTCGACGGCGTCGTCTCCGGGGCCGCCGCTCGAGGCGTGTTCGGGTCGGAAATCGACATCGAGCACCGCCGCCACGCTGGCCCCCACCGACAGGCGCAGGGCGTCGAGGTCGTACCCACCCTCGAGGATGAGGGCCAGTCGTCCGGTTCCGGGCGCGAACCCCTTCACCCGCTTGGCGATGTCGGCGAAGTCACCCGAGGTGAGCAGCAGCCCGGCCATGGGGTCGGCACGATGGGCGTCGTATCCCGCCGACGCCAGGACCCACGTCGGGGCGAATTGCTCGACCACCGGCGCCACCACGTCGTCGAGCGCCTGGAGGATCACGTCCCCCGTGGCGCGCGGCGGGAGCGGCACGTTGACGGTGAGCCCCGGTGCGCCCGGGCCGCCGGTCTCCGCCGCACGACCCGTGCCGGGATACAGCGGCCATTGGTGGGTGGAGACATACAGCACCCTGGGGTCGTCCCAGAAGATGGCCTGGGTCCCGTTGCCGTGATGGACGTCCCAGTCCACGATGAGGACCCGTTCGCCGCGCCCTGCCAGCGTCGCAGCCGCCACGGCCACGTTGTTGAGGAGACAGAAGCCCATGGGCTCGGTCGCCAGCGCGTGGTGTCCGGGTGGGCGGGCCGCCACGAAGGCCACGTCACCGTCGCCCCGGGCCAGCGCGTCGACCACCTCGAGCGCGGCGCCCGCGGCGAGCAGCGCCGTGTCCCATGAGCCCGGGCCCACCATGGTGTCGGGGTCGATGGCGCCCCCACCGGCCTCACAGAAGGCACGCAGCGAGTCGAGATACGACACGGGGTGGACCAGGGTCAGTTCCTCGATGGTGGCCCGACGCGGTTGGAGGTCGATGACGGCGTCGCGCAGGCCGGCCTCGTCGATACCGGCCAGGGCGGCCTGGACCCGGGCCGGGCGTTCGGGATGGTGGGGCCCCACGTCGTGGTGGTCGAGCGCGGGGGACCCCGCCACGAGGAGCATGGCCTCACTGTAGGACTGTCCGGTTCGTTCCCGGGTCGAGGTGCACTGTGTCGAGGAGGAGGTGCACTGTGTCGGGGAGACAGTGCGTCGGGCGCGTTGCTACGGGCGACAACGGCGACAAGCGATGGGCTCGCCACTGCCCCGGGCCACGCTCCATGTGCGCAGCGCGTCGGCGTTCGGGCCACACACCCTGACCGTGACCACGCCGGCCGTGGGGGTCTCGGTGTCGGGTCGTCGGGCGACCACGGCACAGGACACCCGGTGCAGGGTCGGCGCCTTGGACGGGGCCGAGCGGGGTTGGTTCAACACCAGTCCGTCGCCATGCGCTTCCACCCAGGTCCAGTAGGCGGGATCGTCGGTGAAGAACTCGTGGCACAACGGTGTCACCTCGGGCACCGGAGACGACGTGTCCGGTGTCTTCTCGAGCTTCCAGCGCGACCGGTTCTGCTCGCGGGGATCGGACTGGTTGCGACCCGTGTTCACCGCACCGCCGGGGCGGTTGGGGGCCGACGACCCGGCGCGACGCGGCCGACGCACGATGACCGGAGGCTTCGGCAACGGGTCTGCAGAGGGCATGGGCCTCAGGTCGCGCACCACGCCGTGCATGGCGGGGTGATCTGCCGGGCTTCCCGGGAGATGACCCGTCGACCGTCGCATGGCGTATCCCGAGGGGTGCCTGGATTTCGCCTCGGCCTCGTCCCCGATGGCGGTCACGAGCCGGACGTGGGCTTCAGCGGCGGCCACCGGCACGAGGCGGCCAGCCCGCGCCGGGAGCGGGCGTATCGAGAGCGGGGGCGAGGGGACGGGTCGCAGGGCCACGGCTCGGGTGGCCACGAGCTTGACGTGCGCCTCAGGTGCGATGGCGCGTCGGGGGTCGGCGATGCGGCCGGTCGTCGGTGTGACGGGGACGACGAGCGCGCCGATGGCGTCGACGACGGCCCACATGTACTCCGCCGAGCGGCCCGTGGGCTCTTCGCCGAAGTGGTGCCACCGTCGTTGTTCGTAGAAGAGGCATCCCCGGAGCTCGTCGAGCGTGTGGGGCAGCGAGCGACGTCGCGTCCAGCGTTGCAGGACCCGCCCCGCCAGCATGGGCAGGTCGTCCCAGTATCCGTACCCGTCGTACGACAAGGCCAAGTCCGAGACCGCCTCCCAGGGCTCGCCCCGCCGGGGGACGGCGATGGTGTCGAGCTCGGCGTTGGGGATCGCCGAGGCGGCGAAGTCGCCGTCGGGAGCGGTGTGGGGGTCGGTCCACCGGAGCTGCGGCTCGGCCCGTTCGATGGCGGCGGCGCCGACGGGCGAGGTCACGAGTGACAGGACCGGGGATGACCGCCGGGGAGCGAGGAGGCGCGACAGGAAGTTCCAGAAGCCGTCGAGGGGGCGGACCGCGACGCCCATCGCCGGGGGGCGGCCGCTGCGGAGGGCGCTCGGGAACAACGTCATCCCAATTCATATCGGCACCCCGGGCCGTAGGTTGAGCAGTCTCACGCAGCGTGCCTGGCGAGCGGGCGTCCCTGGGCACCGAGCTGCCCCTGCGACCGCGAGGGGCGTCGGTCCGGGGGCCCGGGACACGGGTCGGGTCGCCCAGTCACGAGGGGCCGATCGGTAGCCTGCGGGTGCAATGCCGCGCCTGGTCGTCGCCAGCTTCAACGTGCACGGCGGCGTGGACGGATGGGGTCGGCCCTTCGACGTCGTCGACGCCTGCCGACGCATCGGCGCCGACGTCCTGATGCTCCAGGAATGCTGGTTCCCCGACGGTGGGGTCTCCATGGCGCAGCGGGTGGCGGAGCAGCTGGGCTACGAGTGGGTCGAGTTGGCCTTCGCCCGGGGCCGGATCACCGCCCCTCCTGATCGTCCCCCCAACCGGTGGGGCCCCCGCCTGCTGACGGCGAGCGTGCACGGACTGCGCCTCGACCGACGCCGCCCCGCCGCGGCGGAACGCCGGGCCTCGGCGCGTCCGCATCCTCCCAAGTTCGAACGCGGTACGTGGGCCATCGCCGTGTTGTCCAAGGTGCCGGTCAAGGACTCGTTCACCCTCGATCTGGGCAAGCTCCCCACCGACCACGCCCGGCGGGGCGCGATCGTCATGGCCGTGGACCTCGACGGCGCCGCCGCACCACTCCGCCTGGTGGGAACGCATCTCGCCCACCTCAGCCAGGGCTCGCTCCGGCACATCGCCTCCCTGCGCCGAACGCTCAACGCCATGGAGCCAATACCTTCCGTGTTGGCGGGCGACATGAACCTGTGGGGCCCGCCTCTGGTCGCCTTGCTCCCGGGCTGGTCCCGCGCCGTGCGAGGTCGGACGTGGCCGACCTGGTTATGGCGGCCGGTGGCGCAGCCCGACCACATCCTGGTGCGAGGGTCCGCCCGGGCCGAGACGGGTGCGGTCCTTCCCATTACCGAGTCCGACCATCTCCCCGTTCGGGCGACGCTTGTGATCGACTGAACGAACTGTATTGCAAGCGCGTGACGAAACGGAAGGCTATGTTGCTCCCACAGTCGTAGCTTCAGAGTTATTCGGACACGTGCCGAGCCAGAGAAAAGCACCGGTCCAGGGGGACGGTGGCGTCGTTGCCATTCGCCTTCCTCCCGATGCCGCGCATGCGTGCACGGCATCACATGCACGGCATGAATAGAAGCCAAAACCGAAGACAGCAAGAGAAAGCAGGAGAGCGATAATGCGAAACCGTGGTTTGAGTCGGGTGGCGGGGATCTCCCTGGCCGTGGTCGTGGGCATGGTGTTCACGGCGTGTAGCAGCACCCCCAAGGCGTCGACCACGACGACGACGGGGGCGGCGACAGCCAGTGTGCCCGCCGACCTCAGCGTGAAGTCATTCGACGTGTCGTTCTCGGAGATGCCGAAGTTGAAGTCGCTTGCCTCTGCGGGCAAGGGCCTGGTCGGCGTCATCCTCCCCGACACCACGTCGTCGACGCGCTACGTCGACTTCGATGCTCCGTACCTGACCAAGGCGTTCCAAATGGCCGGGTACAGCTCGTCTGACTTCAAGATCGACAACGCCCAGGGTGTGGACGCCACCGAGCTGGCCGATGCCCAGGCGGATGTGGCGCTCGGTGCCAAGGTCCTGGTCTTCGACCCCATCGACAGCACCGTGGGGGCCGAGGTCCAGTCCTACGCCTCGACGCACGGCGTCGCCGTGATCAGCTACGACCGGGCCACCTTCACCGGCACCAACACCTACTACGTCAGCTTCGACAACAACCTGGTCGGGAAGCTCATCGGCCAAGGCTTCGAGTCGTGTGTCTCGGCCTGGGGTGTCTCGAGCCCCAAGGTGTTCGAGCTCGACGGCGGTGAGGACACCGACCCCAACGCGATCTCCTTCGCCGGGGGCTACAACTCGGTCATCTGGAACTCGACCACGACGCCGTTGAAGGCGGGCCTGACCAACAGCAAGGGCTACACCCTCATCGGCGACCAGATCACCCCCGGTTGGGTGAACGCCACCGGCGCCACCATCTTCACCCAGCAGTTCACGGCCCACCCGACGATCAACGCCACTGTCGAGGCCAATGACGGGCTGGCCGAGGCTGTGGTCACCGACCTGAAGAACAAGGGTGTCGGGCCCAAGAAGATCCCCACCACGGGACAGGACGCCACGTTGCAGGGCATGGAGAACGTCCTGCAGGGCTACCAGTGCGGATCGGTCTACAAGGCCGTGTACCAGGAGGCCCAGGACGCCGTGTCGCTGGCCACCATCCTGCGTGCCGGCAAGACCCCGCCCGCGGCCCTGGTGAACTCGACCACCACGCCTCCCCATGGCGTGGCAGGATCGGCGCAGCCGGCATCGCTGCTCACCCCGGTGTGGGTGGACGCCACCAACATGGCGGCGACCGTGATCGCCGACAAGTTCATCTCGGCCTCGACGCTGTGCACCGCCGTGGGCAACAGCGTCTGCACCGCTGCCAAGATCACTCCGTAACCGCATCGACCGGACGTGAAGTGTGGGACCGTCGCCGCCTCGTGCGGCGGCGGTCCCGCGTCTGGTCGAGCCATGCCGTAATCTGGGCCGCGACGAAGGTGACGAGAGGATCGAGGCGAGCGTGGACGAGCCCCTTCTGAAAGTGCGGGGCCTCGCCAAAAGCTTCGGTCCCGTCCAGTCGCTCTCCGATGTGAACCTCGATGTACCGGCGGGTCAGATCACGTCGCTGTCGGGTGACAACGGTGCTGGCAAGTCGGTCCTCATCAAGTGCATCTCGGGCATCTTCGAGCCCGACCGGGGCCACATCTCCTGGGAGGGCAAGCCCGTCCGCATCCGCAGTGCCCATGACTCCTCTGCGCTCGGGATCGAGACCGTCTATCAAGATCTCGCCCTGGCCGACAATCTGGACATCGTCCAGAACATGTTCCTAGGACGCGAGCGGCTCCGTCATCGAACGCTCGACGAGGACGCCATGGAGCGCGCCGCGGCGGAGACCTTGGCCAGCCTGCGGGTGACGACGGTGCGGTCGATCCGCCAGCCGGTGGGGTCGCTGTCGGGAGGCCAGCGACAATCGGTGGCCGTGGCCAAGGCGGTGATGTGGAACTCGAAGCTCGTCATCCTCGACGAGCCCACCGCCGCCCTGGGAGTGTCGCAGACGGCACAGGTGCTCGAACTGGTGCAACGCCTGCGCGACCGTGGCCTGGCGGTGCTGATGGTCTCGCACAACCTCAACGACGTCTTCGCCGTGGCCGACCGCATCGCCGTGATGTACCTGGGGAAAATCGTGGTGGAGGACAAGACGACCGCCTTCGACCGACAGAGCGTCGTCGAGTACATGACCACCGGGGGCCTTGGCGTGAAAGCCGACGGGCCGCCCACCCCAGCAGGAGCGGTCGAGCATGGCCAGGACTGACCCCGGCCCTCCCGGCGTGCCGCCGGCGTCGGTGCCGCATGACGGAGATGTCGTCGAGGACCCTGTCGACCTGAGCGCGACGCCCGCCACTGCCGTCCCGCTCGTGCCGCCCGAGGTCGTGGCCCAGACGTTGGGGGAGTACGTCCACGGCCAGTGGCTCCGCATCAAAGGCGGAGACAGCGGGATGCTCCCCGTCCTGCTGGGGCTGGTCATCATGGTCGTCGTCTTCCAGATCATCAGCCCGCACCACATCTTCCTGTCGGCCGGCAACATCGTGAACCTCTTCCAGCAGAGTGCGGTGTTCATGGTGCTGGCCATGGCCGAGATCTTCGCCCTGCTGCTCGGCGACATCGACCTGTCGATCGGCTACGTCGGCGTAGTGGGGGCGGCCATCGCCGTGCAGCTCGTGCAGCCGTCGACCACCGACTGGCCGTGGTGGGCGGCGATCATCGTCTCCCTCTTGGCCTGTGCGCTGATCGGGGCGGTGCAGGGCTTGTTGATCACCGGGCTCGGGATCCCCTCCTTCATCGTGACCCTGGCCGGTCTGTTCGTCTTCAACGGGGTCCTGCTCATCGTGCTCGCCTTCGGGCCGTTCTCCGGATACCCCACCCTGACCGGCTCCCAGCCCAACCTGCGCGCCCTCTACAACCTCATGTGGGGCCACA
>Ga0208849_1002278_pt1 | contig 10850 bp, 10 predicted proteins | sample NGESurdeep072012_10_FD_184470 | JGI IMG/M metagenome (GOLD analysis project Ga0208849, IMG submission 184470) | Arctic peat soil microbial communities from Barrow, Alaska - NGEE Surface sample 53-3 deep-072012 (SPAdes) | ecosystem: Environmental > Terrestrial > Soil > Wetlands > Peat ...
TCCCCGCCGCTGGATTGCTTCGTCGCGGAGCCTGTCATCGGACCGCGCGACTTCGCGCGGGTCCGTTGGCTCCTCGCAATGACGATCGATTTATGGCGCTGCCGCCTTTGCCACCTCGTCGAGCGGCCAGCGGGCGCGCGGCCCGACATCGAGCGGGTCTGTGAGGCCGAGCGCGAGCCGCTCAGCGCCGGCCCAGGCGATCATGGCGCCGTTGTCGGTACACAACGCCGGCGGCGGGGCGACGAGTTGCGTGCCGGCCTCGGCGGCGAGTCGGTGGAGGACTTTGCGGATCGCCTGATTGGCGGCGACGCCGCCGGCGCACACCAGCGCGGTGGGCGTACCGACCCGCTCGCGGAACATGCGTAGCCCCCCGCGCAGCCGGTCCATCACCACGTCGACCACCGCCTGCTGGAATGAAGCGCACAGATCGGCGACGTCCTGATCGCTCAGCGGCGCGATCTTTTGTGCTTCGAGCCGCAACGCCGTCTTCAGGCCCGAGAGCGAGAAATCGGCGTCGTGACGGCCGCTCATCGGCCGCGGCAACGCAAAGCGCGCGGCGTCGCCACGGAGCGCCTCCTTCTCCACCAGCGGGCCGCCCGGATAGCCGAGGCCGAGCAGTTTGGCGGTCTTGTCGAACGCTTCGCCGATGGCGTCATCGACAGTCGTGCCGAGCCGCACATAATCGCCGACACCACGCACCGCCAAAATCTGCGTGTGGCCGCCGGAGGCGAGAAACAGGCAATAGGGAAACTGCGTCCCATCTGTCAGCCGCGCCGTCAGCGCATGCGCCTCAAGGTGATTGACGGCGATCAGCGGCTTATTGTGCGTCAGCGCGATCGCCTTGGCGGTGGTCAGCCCGACGATCACGCCACCGATCAGGCCCGGTCCGGCGGCGGCAGCGATGCCGTCGAGCGCCGCGTAGGTATACTTTGCCTCGGCCATCGCCGTGGCGATGATGCGATCGAGCGCCTCGACGTGCGCGCGGGCGGCGATTTCCGGCACCACGCCGCCGTATTCGGCATGTTCGGCGATCTGCGACAGCACAATGTTGGACAAAATCCGGCCGCAGCCGTCGCCGGTCCGGCTGACCAGGGCGGCGGCCGTCTCGTCACATGTGGTTTCGATGCCGAGAACGATCATGGGTGTATTATATGCATTGGAGCATCCGAAGGTGTAATGACCCAATCCTCCCGGAAGACATCTGTTTTACGCATCGGTTCCCGCGGTTCACCGCTGGCCCTGGTCCAGGCGCGCGAAGTGCAGCGCCGGCTTGTCGCCGCCTGCGGCCTTGCGGCCGAGCAGATCGAAATCAAGGTCATTCGTACTACCGGCGACGCGATCCAGGACCGGCCGCTGACAGAAGCCGGCGGCAAGGGCCTGTTCACCAAGGAGATCGAGGAGGCGCTGCTCGCCGGCGCAATCGACCTCGCGGTACATTCATCGAAAGACATGCCGACGTTGCTGCCGGCTGGCCTTGTTCTTACGGCCTTCCTGCCGCGCGAGGATGCGCGCGACGCCTTCGTCAGTCCTAAAGCCAAGACGCTTCAGGCTCTGCCCGAGGGCGCAACGCTTGGCACCGCATCGCTGCGGCGGCAGGCGATGGCCAAGCGGCTGCGGCCGGACCTGCGAGTGACGCCGCTGCGCGGCAATGTCGAGACGCGCTTGCGCAAGATCGAGGCCGGCGAAGCAGACGCAACCTTGTTGGCGGTCGCCGGATTAAAGCGCCTCGGCTTGTTGTCGGCGGCGACAGCGGTGCTCGAGATCGACGAATTTCTTCCGGCTGTCGGGCAGGGCGCCATTGGGCTTGAGACACGCGCGGACGATGACGCCACGCGCGCGCTCGTCGCCAAGGTCAACGATCCAGATACCGCGACCGCACTCGCCGCCGAACGTGCCTATCTGGCGGTACTCGACGGCTCCTGCCGCACGCCGATCGCCGGCCATGCGCGCATCGCCGGCGGCACCGTCCGCTTTCGCGGCATCATCGCCAAGCCGGACGGCAGTGAAGCTTATGAGGTTGCGCGCGAAGGCCGCGTCGGTGACGCGGCGGCGCTCGGTGCCGACGCCGGCCACGAATTGAAGATGCGTGCCGGCCCCGGTTTTTTCCCGCGGACCTAGACGATGCGGCTTCTGGTCACGCGGCCCGAACCCGACGCGGCGCGCACCGCGACGGCGTTGCGGGCGCGCGGCCATAGCGTGGTGATTGCGCCGCTCCTTCGCATCGAGCCGCTGGCCGGTGCGGCGATCGGCGCCGGACCGTGGGGGGCCGTACTGGTCACCAGCGCCAATATCGCGCACGCCATAGCCGGCCACGCCAGGCGCGCCGATCTCACTCACCTGCCGGTTTTCGCCGTCGGCGAGCGCAGCGCCCATGCCATGCGTGCGCTGGGCTGCACCCACGTCATTTCGGCCGGCGGCAACGCCGGCGATCTCGCCAGGATCGTCGCCGCGCATCTCAATCCGCCGGCGCGGCTCCTTTATCTCGCCGGCGAGCATCGCTCCGGCGACCTTGGCGGCGAGCTCCGCACCAAAGGTTTTGCGGTCGAGATCGCGGCGGTCTATCGCGCAGTCACTGCCGATATTTTGCCGCTGGAGGCCGCGGCCGCCTTGGCGGGCGGTCTCGATGGCGTGCTGCATTTCTCACGCCGCAGCGCCGAGGCCTATGTGGAAGCGGCCCGCGCCGCGGACCTGCTCGAAAGCGCATTGCGGCCGGCGCATTTCTGCCTGTCCGCCCAGGTCGCGGCGCCATTGCAAAGCGCAGGTGGCCGCCTTGTCCGCGTCGCCCGCCAACCCACCGAAGCTGCGCTGCTCGATCTGATAGGCGCTCATTGAGGTTAAGAACGTTGTTTTGATCGGGATTGATCCGATCTGTTGCCGCCACACTTCCCCCGTACTATGCGTGCCGACAGAGGCCGGGCAGCCGAATCGACCGTACGCGTTGGAGACAGCATGACCAGCGAGTCTGACAGCCAATCGCGCCGCCGGCCGCCGACCATCGATCTGACGGCCACCGAAGTGAAAAACGAACAAGCCGAGCCGGATGCCGCCGCGGCGGCGAAGCCGCGCGCTGGTGGCAGCTTCGGCGGCGCTGTCGGCGCATTGGTCGGTGCGGTGGTGGTGGCGGCGATCGGCGCTGGCCTTTGGTTTGCCGGGGTCGTCCCGCCGCGGAACGCAGCGCCCGAGCCCACGCCGGGGAGCGGCGCGATGAGCGCAATCACCGCGCAGCTCAATCAAATTCAGGCCGCGCTGGCGGCGCGTCCGGCCCCGGCCGATGGCGCGCTCAACGCCCGCGTCGTGGCGCTCGACGCGCAGATCAAAGCATTGGGCGATCAGCTTGCCGCGGCCAACCGGCGGCTCGACGGTATCGCGGTGGCGGCGCAAACCGCCCGCGAGCACGCCGATGCGGCTGTCGCTGCGGCACAAACCGCCGGCAAGCGCGCCGACGAAACCGCAGCAGCAATAAAGAGCGCGGCGCAGGGTAGTGTGGCGCGAAGCGACCTCGATGCGCTGGCGAACCGCGTCGCCGGGCTCGAAAGTACGCTCAAGACGCTGTCTGAAACGGCGGCTCACGCCGCCTCAAGCAGCGGCGATCGTGCCGCGCGGGCGGCGGTCGCCGCCGAGGCGCTCCGGGGCGCGGTCGATCGCGGTGCGCCGTTTACGGCTGAACTCACAGCGGTAAAAGCGTTCGGCGCGGATCCGGGCGCGGCGACGGCGCTCGCACCATTCGCCGCTGCCGGCGTTCCGAGCGACGCGGTTCTGGCGCATCAGCTCGTGCAGCTGATGCCAAAACTCCAGCCGCCGCCCGCTCCGGCGCCCTCGGGCAATAGTGGTTTCCTCGGCAGCCTTGAGAGCCATGCGAAAGGCCTCGTCCGCATCACACCCGTGGGCGCCCCCGTGGCAGATCCTTCCTCGGCACTGGCGCGGCTCAATGCCGATGCGGCGCACGCCGATATCGCCGCGGCGCTCAAAGACATCGCCAGCCTGCCGCCGTCCGCCAAGACGCTGGCCGAACCATGGGTGCAGCAGGCGAACGCGCGCAATGCCGCGCTCGCCGCCAGCCGGCGCATCGCCGCCGCGGCGCTCGCCGAACTCGCGAATGCCAACACCCAATGATCCGCCAATGATACGGGCAGTCCTTTTCCTCCTCGTTGTCGCTGCGCTGTCGTTCGGCGTCGCCTGGCTCGCCGACCGGCCGGGCGACGTGGTGATCGTCTGGCAGGGCCTGCGCATCGAAACCTCACTGATGGTTCTAGGCGGTGCGGTGCTGGTGGCGCTGGCGGTGCTGGCGGCGCTCTGGATGTTGATCAGCTTCGTGCTGCGCTCGCCCACGATGGTCGGCAGATTGCGGCGCGACCGCCGCGGCGCGCGTGCCTACGAGGCGATCTCGAACGGCCTGATCGCGGTCGGCTCCGGTGACGCCGCCGCTGCCCGCCTGCATTCCGCTGCCGTCAATCGCATCGCTCCCGGCGAGCCGCTGGCGCTTTTTCTCGCCGCGCAATCGGCGCAGCTCTCCGGCGACCGCGACGCTGCCGAAAACACTTTCCGCACCATGGCGAGCCGCGCCGACACCAAGGCGCTCGGCCTGCACGGCCTCTATGTCGAGGCGCAGCGGCGCAGCGATCTGACCAGCGCGCGCGCCTACGCCGAGGAGGCTGTGCGCACCGCGCCGGCGCTCGGCTGGGCGAGCCGCGCCGTGCAGGAGTTTCGCTGCGCTGCCGGCGATTGGGCCGGCGCGCTTGCACATCTCGAACGCACCAAGGGCGCACTCTCGAAGCTCGTCTATCGCCGCCAGCGCGCCGTGATGCTGACCGCTCACGCGCATGCGCTCGAAGACACCGATCGCGATCAGGCCAAGGCGCTTGCGATCGAAGCCGTGAAGCTCGATCCCACGCTGGTGCCGGCCGCGGCGACCGCGGGCCGTATGCTGGCCGAGGGCGGCGAATTGCGCAAAGCCTCGCGCATTGTCGCCAAGGCGTGGCGCGCCAATCCACATCCCGATCTGGCGCAAACTTATGCCGACCTGCGCTTCGGTGACGCCGCGCGCGACCGCCTCGCCCGTGTCGAGGCGCTGATCAAAAAAACGCCCGGTCAAATCGAAGGCGCACTCGCCGTGGCGCGCGCCGCGCTCGATGCACGCGAGTTCAAGAAGGCCCGCGCCGCGCTGGCGCCGTATCTGACGGCGGTGACGCGACGCATCGCGCTGATGATGGCTGAACTGGAGCGCGCCGAGCACAACGACGAGGGCCGCGCGCGCGAGTGGCTGGCGCGCGCGCTCAACGCCGCGTCCGATCCGCAATGGACCGCGGATGGCCACGTCTCCGATCGCTGGCAGCCGGTCTCGCCCGTCACCGGACGGCTGGACGCGTTCGAATGGCGCGTGCCGCTCACCGGCTCGATCGCGGCGCCGGTGATCGAGCCGCTGCCGCCGATAGCGCCGGTGCCGCCGCCCGAGCCTGCGATCGAGCAGACTGTGCTCGCGCCACAGCAAACAACACGGCCGAGCGCCGCGCCGCCGCCGCAGCCCGCGCCCCCTGCACCGCAACCCGCGGCGCTGCCCGCGTGGCTGTCCACCCGCGCGCAAGGCGCCGGCAGCACGCCAAAAGCTCCCGCGGTGATCCCGCTGGTCCACCCGCCCGACGACCCGGGCCCCGAAGCGCCCGAGGCCGCCGATCAGCCGGCTGGGCCGCAGACTTCAAGCTGGCGTAAGATTCTCGAGTAAATCCGCGGCGGATGTGTTGCCGCCCTTGGCAATGGCACCCGAAACTGCGCTATACCATATGCACTATAGTGCATCGAAGGGCGCCCTGACTTGGCTGGTCCCGCGGCGAAAAATCTGAAGAAGACGGCGGCGGTGGCCCCGCACGCTGACACCGCGCCGGTAGGAGGCTTCCTCGCCGCCATCGGCGCCGAGGTGCGGCGCAATCGCGCCAAGCGCGGCATGACGCGGCGGCAATTGGCGCAGGCCTCCGAAACATCCGAACGCTATCTGGCGCAGATCGAAAGCGGCGCCGGTAATCCGTCGGTGAGTGTGCTGCGCGCCATCGCGCGCGCTCTCGATCTGACGCCCGCGGCTTTGTTGCCGGACAGCAGCGCACGCCCGGCGGCGTTCGGCCATGTGCTCGATCTGTTGGCGCAGGTGCCAGAGGGCGAGCTGCCGGCGCTCGTCAAGGATATCGAGACGCGCGTAGCGCGTGCCGAGCATGCGGACCGCGGTCGCCGTATCGTGCTCGTCGGTCTGCGCGGCGCCGGCAAATCGACGCTTGGGCGGATGCTGGCGCAGCATCTCGGCTGGCCGTTCGTGGAACTCGATCGTCTCGTCGAACAAGACTACGGCGCCAGCATTCCCGATCTGATGGAAATGGCCGGCACCGCCACGTTCCGCCGCCATGAGCGTAGCGCGCTGTCGCGCGTCGTCGCCGAACGCGAGGCCGCGATCGTCACCACGGCGGGCGGCATCGTGGCGGATCCCGAAACCTACGCGCTGCTCCTGCGCCGCAGTCATACGGTGTGGATCAAGGCGCGGCCCAAAGAGCACATGAGCCGGGTGATGGCGCAGGGCGACTTCCGCCCGATGGCGCAGAACCGCCAGGCGATGGGCGATCTGGTGGCGATCCTCGATGCGCGCCGCGCCGATTATGCGCGCGCCGAGGCCGAGGTCGACACGTCGGGCGAGGCGGTGGAGCAAAGCTTTGCGAAGCTGTTGCGCGTCGTGACGGATATGCTCGGCGCGAGCGCTGCAACTCCCTCGCCCCGCGTGCGGGCAGAGGGTCGGGGTGAGGGGGCCTCGCCGCCAAGCTCAGAATCGCGGCAACGCCCCCTCACCCGCCGCGCTTCGCGCGACGACCTCTCCCCGCGCGGCGGGGAGAGCTGAAATGGCTCTCGCCGACACAGGCTATCTCGATCTGCCGCCGTTGCGGCTTGAGTACCGCATGATCGGCTCGCGGCCAGGGCAAGCGCCGACCATCGTGATGCTGCATGAGGGCCTCGGCTCGGCCGCTTTGTGGGGCGCGTTTCCCGACAAACTCGCGGACGCGACCGGCGCCGGCGTGTTCGTCTATTCGCGCGCCGGCTACGGCGAGTCCGCACCGGGCCAATTGCCGCGCACGGTGCGCTTCATGCACGAGGAAGCGTGCGATGTGCTGCCGCGTGTGCTTGACGCGATCGGCTTCCGGCGCGGCATCCTGTTCGGCCACAGCGACGGCGCTTCGATCGCCGCCATCTATGCGGGCTCGGTGCAGGACCATCGCGTGCGCGGCCTGGTGCTGGTGGCGCCGCATTTTTTCACCGAGGACATCGGCATCGCGGAGATCGAACGCGCGCGCGCCGCGTTCGCCGCCGGCACGCTGCGGGACAAACTCCAGCGCTGGCACGCCGATGTCGATTGCGCGTTCCGCTCGTGGAGCGAACCGTGGCTCGATCCGGAATTCCGCAACTTCGATATCACCGATGCGCTCGGCTACATCCGTGTGCCGATGCTGATTGTGCAGGGCGAGAACGACCAGTACGGCACGCTACGCCAGATCGAAACCGCCAAGGAGGAATGCTACGCGCCGGTCGAGGCGGCGATCCTGCCGGGCATCCGCCACGATCCGTGCCGCGAGGCGCCCGAGCGAACCCTTGGTGTCGCTGCGGAGTTTATCGACCGGCTGTTCCGCGACCATCACGAGGGCGAAGATCGCGCGCCTTCAGGGGTTGCGGCGTCATGAAAAGGGTTTTGGAGCATCTTCAAGCGCGGCATCGTCGGCAGTTTCCACAAAGTTAGCGCCAAATATATGCCGCTGTATGTTGCGGAGTTTCAGTTCCGTTACAATAATCGGGAGAACCCCGACATATTCGGCGCGGCAATTGTTGGCTGCTAGGTTCATTTCCTATCTAAGATAGTGCCAGTTAGATCAGGATTGGCGGGAGGATGCCACGAATCGAGTTTGATGAGTGGGGTTAGCGGCGGCAGAATCGTTGATGGCGGGGCGGATTCCTTCCGGACTACATACGGCTCGGTCGGTGGCCCCGAGGCTTTTTCAAATACTACTTTCTGGCGCTCAATTTCTTCGCGCGAGAATTGCCGTTTGTAAGATTTACCGTTGTATTTCAACACGACTGTGAAAGGAGCAAATTCGCCTGCAAATTTTGAGAATGGCACTGCATCTGAATAAGGTACATTTACGAAAAGCGGTTTTTTATAACCTACGATTTGCACTAACGAGAAACCCGGAATCCCTTTCGTGTCCTCGGGAAGAGTAGGTACCGCGAGGGTACAGGCCCGCGTCGCTACGGTATTTGCGGCTAAAATATAAATTGGGACAGTCTCGTTAGTCATGTCGGATCGAATATAGCCCTGAAAGTCGTTTATTGGGTCGGGCGATATATTCTTGCCTATTGCAGCAAAACCGACGGCAGTGATTTCTTTGCCTTCGGTTTTTTGCATCGCTAGGAAATAGCCTTTACCGGCAGCCGTTTCTTCGAAATTCCAAACAATAGGCCCTGTGCTTTGAGAATAACGCCAAAAACCGGGTATGTGGCCGCCAGTTAGCCAGCCGACGCAAACTCCGATCAGCAGGAGGCCGAAACCATGCGAATATTGTCGTCGATGTTGGGTCCAATGAGCCCGGATATTATCTTTGTGAGCCTCGATCCAACGCCAAGCCATGTGCCCGGCTAAAACAAGCGAGAGTAATATCAACAGCACGCTCACGATGGTGACCGTAACCGCGATCCAATAGGGAACCTCGATGCTCATCCTATCGAGTCCCCACGTCAAACCTGGCAGACTAATGCCAGCGAGGCCGCTTGCGGCAGCACCATATCCTTCACGCATAACCGAATCCTCCTGCAGCGCGATTGTACGCCCAAGGAGGCTTCCCGCATGAATGGTAGGTGGACTCGCCGTCCACATGAACTATAGTGCCGTAGACGGTTATTCCCCCTCTGCCTAGTTGTGGATAATCGCCTATATAATGCATATTATCGGTGCCGGCGGCGGATAACTGCATTATAATTCATCCGGCAGCCGCGGGCCCGTCGCGGGCGAGGCAGGAGATGGCAGAGGCCGATCACAGCGCTGCGCGCAATCTAGCGAACGGCAAGACGCGGATCGATTTTCAGACCGAGCCCGCGCGCTATCGCCATTGGAAACTCGCCGTCGATGGCGACATCGCCACTTTGACGATGGACGTCAACGAGAAGGGCGCGTTGTTTGAAGGCTACGAGCTGAAACTCAATTCGTACGATCTGGGCGTCGACATCGAACTGGCCGATGCGATCGACCGGCTGCGCTTCGAGCATCCGCAGGTACGCGCGGTGGTGCTGCGCTCCGGCAAGCCGCGGGTATTTTCCGCCGGCGCCAATATCCGCATGCTGGCCGGCGCGACGCATGCCCATAAGGTCAATTTCTGCAAGTTCACCAACGAAACGCGCAACGGCATCGAGGATTTTGCGGAGAATTCCCGCGTCGCCACGATCTGCGCGATCAACGGCACTGCGGCCGGCGGCGGATATGAACTGGCGCTGGCTACCGACCACATCATGCTGGTGGACGACGGCTCGGCGGCGGTGTCGCTGCCGGAACTGCCGTTGCTCGCGGTGCTGCCGGGCACCGGCGGCCTGACGCGCGTCTCCGACAAGCGCAAGGTTCGCCGCGACCACGCCGACGTGTTCTGCACCACCGAAGAAGGCGTCAAAGGCAGGCGCGCGGTGGAGTGGCGGCTGGTCGACGAAGTGGTGCCGGGCTCGAAATTCGATGAGACCATCGCGGCGCGTGCGCGCGAACTGGCTGGGAAGGCGAACCACGGCGTTCTGGCGCAAGGCATCAAGCTCACGCCGCTGAGGCGCACCATCACGGCGGACGCCATCGAATACAGTTCATTGTCCGTCGAGTTCAATCGCGCGGCGCGGCTCGCTACCATCACGGTACGCGGCCCGGAAGGACCGCCGCCCGCATCGGCCGACGCCATGCAGGCGCTCGGCGCCGCGTTCTGGCCGCTGCGAGTAGGGCGCGAGCTCGATGACGCGATCCTCAACATACGGCTCAACGAGCTCGATGTGGCGGCGATCGTGTTCAAGTCATCCGGCGATCCGGCGGCCGTGCTCGCCTACGACAAACTCCTCGATGCTAACAAGGATCATTGGCTGGCGCGGCAAATTCGCAATTTGTGGAAACGCGTGCTCAAGCGTGTCGATCTCACCTCGCGGTCCTTGGTGACGCTGATCGAGCCGGGCTCATGCTTTGCCGGCACGCTCGCCGAACTCGCCTTCGCCAGCGACCGCTCGTACATGCTGATCGGCGCCCGTGAGGGGGAAAACAGGCCACCCGCGGCGATCGCGCTCAGCGACGCCAATTTCGGCGCCTACCCGATGTCGAACGGCCTGACGCGACTCGGCTGCCGGTTTTTGGCTAATCCGGCCGATGTCGATGCGGCCAAAGCCGAGCGCGGCACGATGCTCGATGCCGGGCGCGCCGACAAACTTGGGCTGATCACGTTCGCGCTCGACGACATCGACTGGGACGACGAGGTGCGCGTGTTTCTCGAGGAGCGGGCCAGCTTTTCCCCCGACGGTCTCACCGGCATGGAGGCCAATCTGCGTTTCGCCGGGCCGGAGACCATGGAGTCGAAAATTTTCGCGCGGCTGACCGCGTGGCAGAACTGGATTTTCCAGCGCCCCAACGCCATCGGCGAGGAGGGCGCGCTCAAGCGTTACGGCACCGGGCAGAAGCCGGTGTTTGATACGAAGCGGGTTTGAATTTGTTCTCCCTCCCCCTTGTGGGGAGGGTGGGGTGGAGGTCGGGAGGTGGCGCGTTTGCGTCAACGCTAGTACCTTGCCTCCCGACCCGCACCCCTAACCCCTCCCCACAA
>Ga0208849_1002279_pt1 | contig 10849 bp, 7 predicted proteins | sample NGESurdeep072012_10_FD_184470 | JGI IMG/M metagenome (GOLD analysis project Ga0208849, IMG submission 184470) | Arctic peat soil microbial communities from Barrow, Alaska - NGEE Surface sample 53-3 deep-072012 (SPAdes) | ecosystem: Environmental > Terrestrial > Soil > Wetlands > Peat ...
CGTCGCCGGGTCGTCGCCCATGCGCGCCGTACCGGCCAGGTGATTGGTGTCGTCCTCCTGCCGGAAGATGTCGGTTGCACCCACCGCCTCCAGGCTCGTCTGCATCTGGCCGAGAGCATGCTGGATCATCGCTTTGTCGTTGTCGCCCCAGCTATAGGTTACGCGGGCGACGCGCAGCCCGTAGCGGTCCTTCTCATCGGCCAGCGTCACCTGGTTGCGCTCGTCCGGCAGCATCTCGCCCACCATCTTCAGCCCGACCTGGTGATTGTATTTCTCCATCTCGTCGCGCAGGGCTTGGCCCCACAGGCCGCGCGAACTGGTCTGCACCGACACCCATTCCACCGGCAGTGGTCCCTGCGCCATCCAACAATACCCGCCCGCGAAATCCTTGCGGTCTTCATAGTTCCAGTGCTCGGTGATGGCGAGCGAAGGAGGCCCTTTGTTCCAGCGCACCTCCTGCTCCATCACGCCGAACACGGCTTGGTTGGATTGCGTCATCAGATTCTTGCCGACGAGACCGGAGCTGTTGGCTAGGCCATCCGGGTAGTTGTCCGTGGCAGATGCCAACAGCAACCGCGGCGTCTCGATCGCGTAGCCTGCAACGACGACATTGCGCGCCTTCTGGAAGTGCCAGCGTCCCTCGCGGTGATAGTGCACGCCCGTCGCGCGGCCATCCGTCCCTATCTCGATGCGGCCGACCATCGCCAGATCGCGGATCTCCGCCCCCGACTCCAACGCGCGCGGGATAAAGGTCACCAACTGGCTCTGCTTGGCGTTGGTGGAACAGCCGAAGCGGCAGAATCCGCGATAGACGCAGGGCGGTGATTTTCCGTGCGGTGCCGACACGGTGGCGAGCGGCGTCGGCGTCCATTTCAGACCCATCGCTTCCGCGCCACGGGCCAGCAACTCCGCCGCGCCGTTCAACTCGTGGGCACGATAGGGGTAGCGCGGACGTTTCGGCCCCCAGGGATAATTCAACGGCCCGGAAATGCTGAGCGCCTTCTCAGCCTTGGCGTAGTAACGCCACATCTCCCGCCAATCGAGCGGCCAGTCGGCACCGTATCCGAGGGCACTGCGCGATTTGAACCATTCCGGCCGGAAGCGTAGCGACACCATTGCGAAGTGCACCGTGCTGCCGCCCACCGCCTTGCCACTGTTCTTTCCCCCCATGGTGATCGGGTTGGCCCCATCCACTACCCGCTCATCGGTCCAATAAAGTTTTTCCTGCTCCCGCTCGTCGGAGGCGAAATCTTCGAGCGGCCGGAAATACGGACCGGCGTCAAATCCCACGACCGAGAAGCCACCTTCCGCCAGCCCGGCGAGCAGCGGTCCGCCGCCGGCGCCTGTCCCAATGATGGCGAAATCGACGGCCTCGTCCTCACTGTGCTGGCGCATCGGTACCCAGCCGCCGCGCTTGAACACGTCCGGCGCGCGGCCGTTTGCGGCGCGCGGGGCAGCGAACGGATCAGCCGACACGGTGATTCTCTCGTCGCGCAATTGCCTCCTCGCCGGGGATGGCTTCGACGGCTTCCCATGGATCGCGCCGGTCCAACCCCATCCGCACATAGCCGCGGGGACTGGCCGGACCTCCGAATCCGATCTCGTTCCAAGCGACGGGATGGGCGTAATAGGCGTGGGTGATGTCGGGAATGACCCGGTGCTCGAAGAACAATTTGCACGGCATGCCGCCCCACGCGTTGCCGATCAGGTCACCACTCTGCATACGATGCAGCAGACTATCCTGCTGCTCGGTGGGCAAGGTATGGAACGGGCCGCGATGCGCCTCCTCGGCCGCCTGATCCAGCGCGGCCAGCCCACGCTGCCAAGCCTCGCCCTGCGGCGGCAACTGAACATAGCGGTAACCGTCAAGCATGCCGTCGGCCATCTTCTGGTCGACATAGGCGGCCAGCGGAACGGGTGGACGATCCTTCGGTTGCGGTACGATCCGGTCACATATCGCGTTGAGCGTTCGCCACTCCGTTACCGAGAAGAAACGCGGCTCACGCGACACGGCCCACCGCCGGTCGATTACCTGCCGCGTCACTTCATTCCAGGATTCCGTCCCGCGCTTGGCCATCACGTCGTAGCCGGGATAGCGATCAGTCATCGGGGTGATCCTCCATCAGGCCAAGGGCGGCGAGGCCGGCCAGCGCCAATCCGGTGAAGCTCGGCGGCGCCGGAATCGGTGGGCCGTTGAGCACGTTCTGTGTCCAGTTGCGCCAGCCGCCCATGTTGCGGGCGACGCCGATGACGTGAAAACCCGCGCCAACAAAACCCAGCAACGCGGTAAAGCGCAGCCAGAACCGCGCCAGTGGTCGACGCTCATACGTTCGGCCCAACGCGGCGCTGCCGATGAGCACGGCGGTGAGCGGCGGAATCGTCACCGGCAAGTACATGAACGGGTCATGGTAAGCGCCGCGGAAATGCAGCAGCCCAGCCTCGGCCACCGTTCCGAGCAAGCCCAGGCTGGTCGCGGCGGCAACCGCGCGACCCGCCGAGACGCCGCAGATGGTGGGCGCCCGGCCAGGAAGCGTGTCCCGAACGCGCTCCGCCAAAAAGCCTAGGATGCCGGACAAGGTCAGTGCCGCCGGCGCTCCAATGGGCGCCGAGTAGAACAGATTCTGCCACGAGAACCCGCCGGGCCTCTTGCTGATGTTGAAGATGTGAAAGCACGTGCCCGCCAAACCCGTCAGCGCCGCGGCGCCATAGATGCTGTCGCGCGCGAGATGGGCCGCGGGCCGCCTGTCGGCGCTGCCGTGCGCACTGGCAGCCAGCGATAGCGCCGCCGTCACAAGTGGTATCACCATCGCTTTGTTGTGGAATGACCCGCGATAATGCTCGATAGCGCTGTCCGCCAGGACCGAGGTTGCGATCATGCCGGCCGCTCGGTTCATCCGCTTGGCTGCCCGGACGGTCGCGCTGGGATCGATTGTTGGCGCGCGCGTCGGCAGACGCGCTGGGGAAGGCCTGAGAGCGGGCCGTAAGGTGACGGCTAGAACCGCCAAGCCCAAGAGCGCTGCACCGGGTGTGACGATGGCGGTAGTATTGCGGGTCATCGTGTGTCCGTGTGCGGAACGCGAACTGGCCGGCGTATTTTCGCGTCGACGTCAGCTAAGCGCACGGTTGGTCGACGTCGTGCCATCGGCTTCAAGGAATTCGGGACATGATGAGCCGATAACCGTTGCTGCTCCGGTCCGGCCAATGCATCAGCTTTTCCCGCCCGGCCACACGCTGGCGAGAACTTGCTTGGCGCTGTTCTTCAACACGCTGCCTAATTCCGGCTCGCTGGTCATCATGGTCATGAAATTTTTCGCTTCATCCAGCGTGATGTGCGGCGGCAACGGGGGTACGTTCGGGTCCGTGTAGCATTCCAGGATCACCGGGCGATCGGCTGCTAGCGCCTCATCCCATGCCGAGCCCAGCTTCTCCGGGTCATCGACGAAAATGCCCTTCAGACCCAGCAACTCGGCGTATTTGTGGTAGGGGAAGTCGGGAATACTCTGCGTCGACTCGGTTTTGCCAACGCCGAGTTGGATGCGTTCTTCCCACGTCACCTGATTGAGGTCCCGGTTGTTGAGCACCATGACGATCAGCCGCGGGTCGGACCATTGCTTCCAATATTTGGAGATCGTGATCATCACGTTCAGACCGTTCATCTGCATGGCGCCGTCGCCGATGAAGGCGATGACGACACGATCCGGGAACGCCATCTTTGCTGCCATGGCGTAGGGCGTGGCCGCGCCAAGCGACGCCAAGCTCCCTGAGAGCGAGCCCATCATGCCGCGGCGCATCCGGATGTCGCGAGCGTACCAATTCGCCACCGACCCGGAATCGCCGGTCATGATGCAATTCTCCGGCAGCCGTTTCGACAACTCCCAGAACACGCGCTGCGGATTGATGGGGTCCGCAGACATCATCGCGCGCTCCTCAAGCGTCTTCCACCAGGCGGCCATGCCGGTCTCGATGCTGCGCCGCCATCTGCTCTCGGTCTTCTGCTTCAGCAGCGGCAGCAACGCGCGCAAGGTAATGGCGCTGTCGCCCACCACGTTGACTTCCATCGGGTAGCGCAGGCTGAGCATGGTGCCGTCTATATCGATCTGCACGCCGCGCGCCACGCCAGGCTTGGGCAGAAACTCGCTATAGGGGAAGGCGGATCCGATCATCAGAAAAGTGTCGCAACCCTTCATCAAGTCCCAGGACGGCTTGGTCCCCAGAAGGCCTAGCGATCCGGTGACCCACGGTAGATCGTCCGGCAGGGCAGCCTTGCCCAGCAGTGCCTTGGCCACGCCGGCCTGAAGCTTCTCGGCCACCGCGATCACCTCGTCGGTGGCGCCGAGCGCGCCGGCGCCGACCAGTATGGCGACCTTCTCGCCCGCATTGAGCACGGCGGCGGCTTGGCGCAGGAGGTCGTCGTTCGGAAGTTGCGCCGGGCCGGCATAGCCGACGCCAGTATGGGTGGTGCCGTGGACCAGCGGCGGGTCCTCGTAGGTCAGCTCCTGAAGATCGTTGGGGATGATGACGCAGGTGACGGTTCGCTTGGTGGAGGCGATGCGCACGGCCCGGTCGATCAGGTGCCGGAGCTGGCACGGCACGCTTGCGGTTGCGACAAAGTCCGCTGCCACGTCCTTGAACAGCGATTGCAGATCTACTTCCTGTTGATAATGAGCGCCGATGGCGGTGCGCGCTTGCTGACCTACAACGGCAACCACCGGCACGTGATCCATCTTGGCGTCGTACAGGCCGGTGAGCAGGTGGATCGCACCAGGCCCCGAAGTGGCGTAACAGAGCCCAACCTGACCGGTGAACTTAGCGTGGGCCGAGGCCATGAAGGCCGCCATCTCCTCGTGGCGAACCTGGATGTACTGGAGGCTGTCTTTAACCTTCTCCAGTGCCACGTCGAGACCACCGACGCCATCGCCGGGGTAGCCGTAGACGCGCTTGATTCCCCACTCCTGCAGGCGCTGCCACACGAAGTCGCTGACGTTGATACTCATGGAAAATAGCTCCGGCGCAACCGAACGGGGGACGGAAGCTGCGGGAGCGCTCGTTCAGGATTCAAAATCTAACGCAGCACGAGCTATAACGCGGCATACATCGGGACGTTCCCGCGTTAGAAGGTAGCATCGAGGCAACTCAAGCCGTTTGCGTGCGCGCCTGCCGGAACCAAAACCTTGCCAGGAGGAGCGGATGGAGATCGAAGTAGTCCTCGACGCAGGTGCGACAATTGGGGAATCGCCGACCTGGATGTCCGCGGAGCGCGCGCTTTATTGGATCGACGTGAAAAAGCCCGCGCTCTATCGCTATGATCCGGTAACGGGAGCCCGGTTGTCATGGCTTATGCCGAGCGATATCGGCGCCTTCGGTCTGGTATCCGACCCGCCGGGTGCCGTGGTTGCGCTGCGGCAAGGGATTTTTCGGCTCGATTTTGCATCTGGATCGCTGGCGCAGTTGGCCCCGCCGCCCTTTGATCCGGCTCTGTTCCGCTTTAACGAGGGAGCATGCGATACCGCAGGCCGGTTCTGGGTCGGCGTCATGTTCGACCCGCTTGATGATGCCGTCCCACCCCAACAGTCGTCGCTTCACAGCTTCACTTTGCGGGGAGGCCTACGCACTGAGCCGGATTCCGCCGAGCTGCATAACGGCATGGCATGGAGTCCGGACGGTCGCCGATTCTATCTGTCACACAGTTATCGACGCGAGGTGTTCGCTTATGCGTTCCACCCGGCAAGCGGCCGGCTAGGCGTGCGCGACCTCTTCGCCCAGATCCCGGAGACTCTTGGTCTGCCCGATGGCGCGGCCGTCGACTCGCAAGGCGGATATTGGTGCGCATTGCATGGCGGCAGCCGGTTGCGGCGGTATACCGCAAGGGGCGCGGTGGACCGGGACATTGCGCTGCCGGTAAGCCAGCCGACCATGTGCGCCTTCGCGGGCGAGGCACTCGACGTGCTATACGTCACAACCGCCTCCGATAAGCTCAGCCCGGAGCAGAGACGGCTTGAGCCGTTCGCTGGCGCGCTGCTGCGACTTCGGCCTGGCGAGAGCGGCATCGTCCGGCCTTGCATGCTGCGCTGATCAGCAAGCTCCAGCCGGTTCGGGGCGGTGCTCCTCATACGCGCCGGGGCGGCGCCGTGGCTGCTGGCCGACGTCGCCGCTTCCTTTAGCTGTTTAGCTCTCGAATCCGGTCGAGGGATTCGCGGTACACCCGCAGAGAGTACAGCGCCAAACGCACGAAAAAATCCTTGCGGCCCAAGCTGATCTAGATCGGCTTCGCCGCTTCAAAATTTTCGGCAGCTTCGACAACGTCTCGGTTAAGTTACGTCCGTGCTACTGTCCTTTAAAATTCGTGACGCAGCAGTCCTATCAAGTGGACTCGCCGATCCCATCGACCACGAAAGCCCTATCCGCCAACCAATCGAAGGATGATCAGAAGAATGATCCTGCTTATGAACCGCGTTCACGATCAATCAGCGTTCGAATTTTGCACCCCGAAGGACACGTGATACGGCCGGCAGCGCGGCAGCGCCGCGTTCAGACCTATAAATTTTCTCAGCGCAGTCGTTGAACCGAGGTGTGTCGCACACCGCCCCCTAGCTCGCGCCATCATCAGCGCGCGCGCTCCCGGCGCGCGTAACGACGACAGAGTGGGCTAACGTGGCCATCACGTAGGCAGAATCCCGGCAACCCACGGCAGAAAATTTGCAATGTGGTCAATTTTGACCGGCGGACAGCGAAAAGTGGCGCTGATAATCACCTAACGTCGACCATGAGAAGCAATTTTGCGCGCTTGCAGGCTTGCCTCTAGCGAGGCGCTGTATCGGTTCTGAGGAGTGTGTCAAAGCTGGCCACTCGACAGACACGATCGTTTTTTACCGCGTAAACGAATCGAGGTGTGCCGGACATGAATAAAAACACACGCAGAGACCTACTCTGGACAACTGCCGGTGCAGGATCGGTGGCAATAGCTTCGTGGTTCGGTCCGCCGGCGCGGGCTGCGGAAGGCGACTCCGTGCCTCCGCATTCGGTCGCATCGCGGGCCTTGTCCTACTTTACTGCTGTAGAATTTGCCTTCACTGAAGCGGCGGTTAGCCGCCTCATTCCGGCCGACGAATTGGGTCCAGGAGCTAAGGAAGCCGGCGTCGCTTTTTTCATCGACCAGCAGATCGCGGGTTCCTTCGGCCGCGCGGAGACCTGGTACATGCTGGGTCCGTGGAAGGAAGGAACGCCGGAGCAGGGCTATCAACTAAAGCTCACGCCTGCTCAGCTCTATCGCGTGAGTATTCAAAACATCGATGATTATTGTCGGCACACGTTAAATAAAAAGACTTTTGCCGAACTCGGCGCAGACGATCAGGACAAAATTCTTCACGGCCTCGAGACCGGCGAGATCGGGCTCATGGACGCCCCTGCCAAGGAGTTCTTCGCCCTGCTCTGGCAGAACACCAACGAAGGCTTTTTCGCCGATCCAATCTATGGCGGCAACCTCGATTTCGCCGGCTGGAAGCTGATCGGATTTCCAGGTCCGCGCTACAATTACGTCAATGAAATCGAACAATACGGCAAACCTTACACGCTACCCACAGTAGGGCTGGTGGGCCGTAACGGAACCGCGGTGCGAAAGGAGTGAGCCATGGCTACAAAGCTCAAATCTGTCGACGTCGTTCTGGTCGGCTTCGGCTGGACGGCGTCCATTCTCGCACAAGAGCTCACCGAGGCCGGGCTCCAAGTCATGGCGATTGAGCGCGGCAAGTTTCGCGATACGGTACCAGACTTTTCGACCACGCATATCCAGGACGAACTGAGATACGCGGCCCGAAATGGGCTATTCGAGGAGCCGGCGCGGGAGACGCTCACCTTTCGCAATTCGCTCGACCAGACGGCATTGCCGATGCGCCACCTCGGTTCGTTCCGCCCGGCATCTGGCGTGGGCGGCGCTGGTGTTCATTGGAATGGCCAGACTTGGCGTTTCCTGCCCACTGACTTCACGATTCGCAGTCATACCGAAGGGCGTTACGGTAAGGCATTCATTCCCGCAGACATGACGATCCAGGACTGGGGCGTCACCTACGAGGAGCTTGAGCCTCATTACGACAAATTTGAGTATCTCTGCGGCATTTCCGGCCAAGCCGGCAACATCCAGGGCAATATCCAGTCCGGCGGCAATCCCTTCGAGGGGCCGCGGACCCGTGGTTACCCGCTGCCACCACTCAAACGCAGCTACGCAACCGTGCTTTTCGACAAGGCCGCCAGGGAAGTCGGCCTCAAGCCGTTTCCATGCGCCGCCGCGAATACGTCGCAGCCGTATAAGAATCCCTACGGAGTGCAGATGGGTCAATGCACCTACTGCGGCTTTTGCGAATGGTTCGCTTGCGGCAACTACTCGAAATCTTCGCCCCAGACCACAATACTTCCCGTGCTGCTCCCGAAGGACAACTTCTCCTATCGGACTCTTTGTGACGTTACCCGCGTCAATCTTGACTCCACCCGGAAGCGTGCCACGGGCGTGACGTATGTCGACGTGCAGGGCCGCGAATTCGAGCAGCCGGCGGAACTCGTGATTCTGTGTGCCTTCGCCCAGCACAATGTCCATCTTCTGCTGCTCTCCGGCATTGGTAAGCCTTACGACCCAAAAGCGAACCTGGGCGTCACTGGCCGGAACTACGCCTATCAGATAACGTCATCGGTCGACGTGTTTCTCGACGAGGACATGAACCCGTTCATGGGTGCCGGCGCGCTCGGCCAGGCTGTGGACGAATTCAATGGCGACAACTTCGATCACGGACCGCTTGGTTTCATCGGCGGCGGCTATATCGCGCTGTGGACGACCGGCGGGCGGCCGATCCTGCAGCAACACGGGGCTCCCACGGGCACGCCGAAATGGGGTGGCGGCTGGAAAAAGTCGATGCACGAAAATTATCTGAGAAGCGTTTCGGTCGCTACTCATGGCAGCGTGATGAGTTATCGCGACTCATACCTCGATCTCGATCCCACTTACCGCGATGTATACGGGAACCCGCTGCTTCGGTTGACCTTCGACTTCCACGATAACGAGCACAAGATGTCGAGGTTCGAGACGGACAAGGCGGCATTGATCGCCAACGCGATGAAGCCGCGGTCGATCAATATCAACTATCGCAAGGGCCATTACTCGATCCTGCCGTATGAGACGACGCACAATACCGGCGGTGCCATCATGGGGGCAGATCCCAAAACGAGCGTGGTGAACCGCTATTTGCAGTCGTGGGACGTGTCCAACGTGTTCGTGGTGGGGTCCTCGGTTTTCCCGCAAAACCACGGCTACAACCCGACGGGCACAGTCGGCGCACTCGCTTACTGGGCGGCGGACGCGATCACAACCAAGTACCTTAAGAACCCTGGACCGCTCGTTCAGGCTTGAGGCGAAGGAACGACATCATGCGCGCAGCGAAGCTTGCGTTCGGAGCAGCGGGGTTCCTCGGTCTATCACTCGCAAACGCCAATCCGGCAGGCGCGCAAAGCACCACTTACTCGACCATCGAGAGGGGACGCTACCTCGTCAACGCCGGTGACTGCGCATCTTGCCATACCAGCCAGGGCGGCAGGCCATACGCGGGCGGTCTCGCCGTGCCCACACCCTTTGGGGTTATCTATTCCACCAACATTACTCCGGATCCGGCAACCGGCATCGGCAATTGGTCGGAGCAGGATTTCTACAAAGCGATGCATGACGGCATCCGTCGTGACGGCAAGCACCTTTATCCAGCCTTCCCGTATCCCTGGTTTACCAAGGTAAGTCGCGATGATGTGCGCGCGATCAAGGCTTTCCTCGATACGCTCACGCCGGTAAGGCAGGCAAACAAGCCCACGGAGCTTCACTGGCCGCTGAACGTGCGGGAAGTGATGGCAGGATGGAACGACCTGTATTTCCACGACGGCCCTTTTAAGCCGAACCCGAAGAAGTCGGAACAGTGGAATCGCGGCGCTTATCTCGTCGAAGGTCTTGGCCATTGCGGTGCGTGCCACACGGCGACAAACGTGTTGGGGGCACCAAAGACCAACGAGAATCTGAAGGGCGGCGATTTTGGCGAGTACTGGTATGCACCTAGCTTGACACGCAATCTAAGAGACGGCCTCGGCCGATGGTCGGCAGCCGAGATTGTCGAGTATCTGAAGACCGGTGCCAACGCCAAGTCAGCAGCCGCTGGCCCAATGGTCGAAGTCGTCAAGAACTCAACTCAGTATCTCAGCGACGTCGATTTGAATGCCGTTGCGGCGTATCTGAAAGATTTTCCCGCTGGGAAAGTCGAGGCTACCACTAACACAACCGAGATCGACAAGCAGGCGTTATCTCGCGGCGCGGCACTTTACGCCGATAACTGCACCGGCTGCCACATGGAGAGCGGCGAAGGCCTGGCACAAGTTTTTCCACCGCTCAAGGGAAGTTCTGCCGTTCAAGCCGAGAGCCCCGACACGGTGATTCATGTCGTGCTCGCCGGCGCCAAGGTCGCGACGACCCAGGGCAAACCAACGGGCTTCGCAATGCCCGCGTTCGATTGGAAGCTCGACGACACGGAGATAGCAGATCTGGTGAACTACATCCGTAACGCCTGGGGCAACCACGCGTCTCTCACGAGTTCGGATGTAGTTTCTAAGGTCCGCAAGGATGTCGAAGATGGTGGCGGGTGATCTTTTAATGAACGTGATCACAGGTTTTAGATTTTGGAGTCGTACTCGGTGGCGAGAATTGAATGAGGGAAGAAAAAGCCAAACTCAACGGACCTGATTTCACTCAAGGAATTGAACTCTCAACCGTTCCTGACGGAACCACGCTGCTCGGCAAGCGCGCGGCGGACCGATGCTCCGCATGTCTTCG
>Ga0208849_1002281_pt1 | contig 10844 bp, 6 predicted proteins | sample NGESurdeep072012_10_FD_184470 | JGI IMG/M metagenome (GOLD analysis project Ga0208849, IMG submission 184470) | Arctic peat soil microbial communities from Barrow, Alaska - NGEE Surface sample 53-3 deep-072012 (SPAdes) | ecosystem: Environmental > Terrestrial > Soil > Wetlands > Peat ...
GCCGCGACCTCGCTAGGCTCAGGAATCGATATTCAGTACATTGACGGGTCTGTGCGCGCCCAGGACGACTTCTATCGTCATGTCAACGGCAAGTGGCTCAACAGCGCCGAGATTCCCGCCGACAAGGGACGTTATGGCTCGTTTGACCAGCTCAACGACGACACACTCGAGCAGTTACGCGCACTGATCGGGAAGTTGCAGGAATCGGCGGATGCGACAGATCCGGATCAACAGAAAATCGTCAACCTGTATGCCGACTTCATGGACGAGGCTACGCTGGAGCGCGTGGAGCTGACGCCGCTGGCGGCGGAGTTTGCCCGGGTTGCGGCATTGAAGCGCAAGGCACAGATTCCCGCGTTGATTGCACATTTCGGTGTCCTGGGCGTCGTTGCGCCATATGTGCCGCGGATCCAGCAGGACGCAAAGGATGCCAGCCGCTACGTTTTCGAACTCGTACAGGCCGGGCTCGGCATGCCCGACCGCGACTACTACCTGCTGGACGATCCGCGGCTGACGCAAATCCGTGCCAGCTATCTGCAGTATGTCGAAGCCATGTTGCGGATGGCAGAGCAGCCCAACGCGGCGCATCAAGCCCGGGACATACTCAAACTCGAGACCGGGCTGGCGCAGGCACAGTGGACCAAAGTCGAAAATCGCGATCCAATCAAGACCTATAACCGCTTCGAACTGGCGCAACTCCCGGAGCTCGCTCCAGATTACCGGTGGGACAGCTACCTTGCCGGCGCCGGCGTCGCCGGCAAGATCGACTACCTGGTGATCAGTCAGCCCAGCTACATCAGCGCTTTCAACCGGCTGTTACAACAAACACCGTTGACGATCTGGAAGTCGTATTTCCGCTGGCGATTGCTCAATCAATTCGCGCCGTTTCTGAGCCAGCGTTTCGTCGCTGCAAATTTTGGCTTCTACGGCACGGCGCTGCGCGGCATTGGCGAGAACCGGCCGCGATGGAAGCGCGGGGTGGGGTTGGTCGATGCCGCCATCGGCGAAGGTCTGGGTCGAGTCTATGTATCGGCACACTTTCCGCCCGAGTCCAAAATGCGGATGGATCAGCTGGTGAGTAATCTGCTGGCGGCTTATCAGGCCGACATCGATACACTTGACTGGATGGGTCCGGAAACCAAGCATAAAGCGCACGAGAAGCTGACCCGATTCACCACCAAGATCGGCTATCCCGACAAATGGCGCGATTACAGCGCCTTGCACATCGAGCGCGGCGACCTGCTGGGCAATCTCATGCGCGCCGATGCGTTCGAATACCACCGCAATGTCGCCAAGCTGGGCCGGCCGATCGATCGCAGCGAATGGGGCATGACGCCGCAAACCGTCAACGCCTACTACCGTCCTGAGATGAATGAGATTGTGTTCCCGGCTGCAATCCTGCAGCCGCCGTTCTTCAACGTTCAGGCGGACGATGCAGTGAACTACGGCGGCATCGGCGCGGTGATTGGCCATGAGATAAGCCATGGTTTCGACGACCAGGGCAGTCAGTACGACGGCGGCGGCAATCTGCTGAATACGCCCGGCTGGTTTACGCAGGCGGATCTGGATCGCTTCAAAGCCAGGACCCAGGCTCTGGTGAAGCAGTACTCGGCGTTCTCACCGGTCCCGGGTTATCCGATCAATGGCCAGCTGACGCTGGGCGAGAACATCGCCGATAATTCGGGGCTCGCGATTGCCTACAAGGCCTACCGGCTGTCACTCGGCGGTAATCAGGCGCCGGTGATCGACGGGCTCACCGGCGATCAGCGCTTCTATATGGGCTGGGCACAGGTGTGGCGGGCCAAGACACGCGACAAAGAGGCGATCCTGCGCATCAAGACGGATCCGCACTCGCCGGCTGACATTCGCGGCAACGTGCCGGAGATGAACCAGGATCCGTTCTACACCGCGTTCGAAGTCAAGGCCGGCGACAAGATGTATTTGCCGCCCGATCAGCGCGTGAGTCTCTGGTGAGTCAGGCGCGCGAATAGAATGGTCGATACCTATACCGCTTCCGACATCGAAGTTCTCAGTGGCCTGGACCCGGTGCGCCGGCGTCCGGGCATGTACACCGACACCACCCGCCCCAACCACCTCGCGCACGAAGTCATCGACAACAGCGTCGATGAGGCGCTGGCGGGCTACTGCAAGTCGATCCGCGTGACGCTGTACAAGGACCAGTCGCTCGAGGTAATCGATGACGGCCGGGGCATGCCGGTCGATATCCATCCGAAGGAAAAAGTCAGTGGCGTCGAGCTGATCCTCACGCGGCTGCACGCCGGCGGCAAGTTCACCGAGGGTTCGTATAAGTTCGCCGGCGGCCTGCATGGCGTGGGCGTATCGGTGGTCAATGCGCTGTCCAGGCACCTGGAGTGTTGGGTGCGACGCGGTGGGCACGAGTACAACATCGGCTTCCGCGACGGTCACGTGCATTCCAAGCTCGAAGCAATCGGCAACGTCGGGGCGCGCAACACCGGCACCACGGTGCGCTTCTGGCCGGACCCGAAATTTTTCGACACCGACCGGTTTTCGGTGCCCGAACTCAAGCGTCTGCTCAAGGCCAAAGCCGTGCTGTGTGCCGGCCTGCGAGTGACTTTTTTCAATGAGCAGAGCGGTGACAAGGACGAGTGGTTCTACACCGGCGACCTCGGTGCCTACCTGATCGAGCAATTGGGATCCGCGCAGCGGCTGCCGCAGGAGCCGATAGGCGGCCGCACCGCCAGCGACCAGGACGCGGTCGACTGGGCGCTCGCCTGGTCGAGCGATGCCGAGCATCTGATTGCCGAGAGCTACGTCAATCTGATACCCACCAGTGGCGGCGGCACACACGTCAACGGGCTGCGCGCTGGCGTGGTGGGCGCGGTGCGGGAGTTCTGCGAGTTTCGCAACCTGCTGCCGCGCGGCGTCAAACTCACGGCCGAGGATATCTGGGAGCGCGCCTGTTTCGTATTGTCGATAAAGATCCGCGATCCGCAATTCGCCGGACAGATGAAGGAGAAGCTCAGTTCGCGCGAAGCCGCCGCGCTGGTGGAAGCCCAGGCGCGCGATGCCGCAGCGCTGTGGCTCAATCAGCATCCGGATGCTGGCGAACGCATTGCTCAGTTCGCGATCACCAATGCCCAGGAACGATTGCGCGCCGCCGCGCGCGTGGTGCGCAAACGCGCCGTGAATGGTCCGGCTCTGCCCGGGAAGCTTGCCGACTGCAGCTGCCAGGACCCGGCGCGCTCGGAGTTGTTTCTGGTCGAGGGCGATTCCGCCGGCGGCTCGGCCAAGCAGGCCCGGGATCGGGAATTTCAGGCCATCATGCCGCTGCGTGGCAAAATCCTGAATACCTGGGAGCTCGAGCCGGGTGATATTGGCTCCTCGCAGGAGGTGCACGACATCAGTGTGGCACTGGGTGTCGAGCCCGGTGTCAGCGATCTCAAGGACCTGCGCTACCACAAGGTGTGCATCCTGGCGGATGCCGATTCCGACGGCCAGCACATTGCCACATTGCTGTGCGCGCTATTCCTGCGGCATTTCCGGCCGCTGGTGGCCAACGGCCACGTGCATGTGGCGATGCCGCCGCTGTATCGCATCGATGCCGGCAAGCAGGTGCTGTATGCGCTCGATGACGACGAGCGCGATGCCACGCTCACACGGCTGAAGGCCGAACATGCGCGCGTCAAACCCGTGGTCACGCGCTTCAAGGGTCTGGGCGAGATGAATCCCTCGCAGCTGCGCGTCACCACCATCGATCCGCGCACGCGCCGGCTGGTGCAGCTGACCCTGGCAGCGAAGGATCAAACCGACACGCTCATGGATATGCTGCTGGCCAAGAAGCGGGCCGGTGACCGGCGTGAATGGCTGGAGCGCAACGGCAACCTGGCCGAAGTCGTGGGCTGATGGCCGACCAAGAGCTGAATTTCGAGGGCGTGGAACAGCGCCCGCTGGGAGTCTTCACCGAGAAGGCCTATCTCGACTATTCGATGTACGTCATCCTCGATCGGGCGCTGCCAGCGCTCGGTGACGGCCTCAAGCCGGTACAGCGGCGCATCACCTATGCCATGAGCGAACTGGGCCTGTCGGCGGCCTCGAAGCACAAAAAGTCCGCCCGCACGGTCGGCGATGTGATCGGAAAATTCCATCCCCATGGCGATTCAGCCTGCTACGAGGCCATGGTGCACATGGCGCAGGAGTTCTCCTATCGCTATCCGATCGTGGACGGCCAGGGCAACTGGGGCTCGGCCGATGATCCCAAGTCGTTCGCCGCCATGCGCTACACCGAGGCCCGGCTGACGCGCTACGCCGACGTGCTGCTCGGGGAACTCGAGCACGGTACGGTCGATTGGGCGCCGAACTTCGATGGCACCATGGATGAGCCGCTGATGCTGCCGGCGCGCTTGCCGAACCTGCTGCTCAACGGCACCTCCGGAATTGCCGTGGGCATGGCCACCGATATTCCGCCGCACAACCTGCGCGAGATCGCCGCCGCCTGTATTCATCTGCTGGATGAACCCGAAGCCACCACGCGCGCATTGCTCAAGCACGTCAAGGGACCCGACCTGCCAACCGGCGGCGAGATCATCTCCCCGCGCGCCGACCTGATCGCCTTCTACGACAACGGCGTCGGCAGCTTCAAGGCGCGCGCAATCTGGGAAATCGAGGCGGATACGTCCCATATCATCATCACGCAATTGCCGTTTCAGGTTTCCGGCAGCCGCATTCAGGAGCAGGTTGCGCAGCAGATTCGTGACAAGAAACTGCCGATGGTGGACGACGTGCGTGACGAGTCCGACCATGAAAATCCGACCCGGATCGTGATCGAACCGCGCTCCAACCGCGTCGATGTCGTGCAACTCATGGCGCATTTATTCGCCACCACCGATCTGGAGCGCAGTTATCGCGTCAATCTGAACGTCATCGGCCTCGATGGCCGGCCGCGGGTGATGGGACTCAAAGCGCTGCTGACGCAGTGGCTCGAGTTCCGGCAGAAGACCGTGCGCCGCCGCCTGCAGCATCGGCTCGACAAAGTCGCGCGCCGGCTGCATCTGCTGGACGGCCTGCTGATCGCCTATCTCAATCTCGATGAGGTCATCCGCATCATCCGACGCGAAGACGAGCCGAAACCGGTGCTCATCAAGCGCTTCAAGCTCTCGGACGAGCAGGCCGAGGCTATCCTCGAGACCAAACTGCGGCATCTCGCCAAGCTCGAGGAGATGAAGATCCGCGACGAGCAGAAGGAGCTGGCGGAGGAACGTGAAGAGCTCGAGGGGCTTCTGGGAAGCGTGCGCAAATTACGAGCACTGGTACGTGCGGAAATCGAGGCCGATGCCGCTGAATATGGCGATGACCGGCGCACGCGCATGGTCGAGCGCGCCGCCGCGCAGGCCATCGAAGAGAGCGAACTGCTGGCCAACGAGCCGGTCACGGTGGCGCTGTCCAGCGGGGGATTTGTGCGTTCGGCCAAGGGTCATGACATCGACCCGCGCACCCTGTCGTACAAGAGCGGAGACGCCTTTCTGGCCGCGGCGCGCGGTCGCAGCACGCAGCTGGCAGTGTTCATCGACAGCACCGGCCGCGCCTATAGCCTGCCGGCCCACACGCTGCCGTCCGCGCGCGGACAGGGCGAGCCGCTCTCCGGACGGCTCGATCCGCCCGACGGCGCACGCTTTGCCGGGGTATTGCTCGGCGAACCGGAGGACTTGTGGCTGCTGGCCACCGATGCCGGCTACGGCTTTACCGTGCGGCTCAAGGAACTGCATTCGCGCAATCGTGCCGGCAAGGCGCTGTTGAAACTCAGTGACGGCGCGTTGGTGCTGCCGCCGGCGCCGGTGCCGCAGAACGAGGGACAGGTGATCGCTGACGCCCGGGTGGCGCTGGTCAATTCCGAGGGCCGCCTGCTGCTGTTTCCAGTGGGCGAGGTACCGGAGTTGCCGCGCGGCAAGGGCAATAAGCTGTTCGCCATTGCCGCCAAAAAGGCCCAGTCGCGCGCCGAAGTGCTGGTGGCCATGACGGTGCTGGCTCCGGCGCAGTCGCTGGCGGTGTTTTCAGGCGAGCGGCAGATGACGCTGACGCCAACGGATCTCAAGGACTACCGCGGCGCGCGCGCGCAGCGCGGCGCCATGCTGCCACGCGGCTGGCGCACGGTCGAGCGGGTCGCGCCGCTGGATTGATGCAGCCCGTGCCGCTAGATCTCCCCGGCGCGATGGCAGGCGACCTCGCTGTCGCCGATGCGCCGCAAGGCCGGAATTTCTCGCGTGCAACGCTCGATCGCATGCGGACAGCGGGTACGGAACACGCAGCCGCTGGGCGGTGACAGGCTCGAGGGGATATCGCCGATGATCGGCACGGGGCGCGCACGCGCGCGCTGCGGGTCGGGTATCGGTATGGCCTGCAGCAGTGCGCGCGTGTAGGGGTGCTGCGGGGTTTGGAACAGCGCAGCGCGCGCGGCGATTTCCATCACGCGGCCGAGGTACAGCACCAGCACCCGGTCGCACAGCAACTGCACCGCCGGCAGATCGTGGGCGATGAACAGCAGCGACAGGCGCAGCTCGCGCTGCAGGCGCTGCAGCAAATCCGTGATCTGCGCCTTGATGGAGACGTCGAGCGAGGACAGCGGCTCGTCGCAGACGATGAGGTCCGGCGCGACTATGAGGGCACGGGCAATGCCGATACGCTGCGCCTGGCCGCCGGAAAACTGGTGCGGAAAGCGTTGCAGATGTTGTGCCTCGAGGCCGACGCGCTCGAGCATGGCCAGAACGCTCGCGAGCCGCTGTGCGTCCGACCACTGCGGCCGGAAGATCTGCAACGGTTCAGCCAGGATGTTGCCAATACGCTGGCGCGGATCGAGCGCAGAAATGCCGTCCTGAAAGATCATCTGCAGATGCGCGCGCATGCGCTGCAGGGCCGTGCCACGTAAGGCCAGCAGATCGTTGCCACGAAAGTGAATCCGTCCGGCTTCCACCGCCGTCAGGCGCAGCAGTGCGCGCGCCAGGGTCGACTTGCCGCTGCCCGACTCGCCCACGACACCGAGCGTGTGGCCGCCAGCCAGATCGAAACTCACATTATCCAGCGCCCGCAGGCGTACCGTGCGGCCCCGATAACGCGCGGCGTAGCTCACACGCAGCTCGCGCACCTGCAGCAGCGGTGTCTGTGGCGCCGGCTTCACGGGTACGCGTCCATGCGCGGCACAGCACGCAGCAGCGCCTGGGTGTAGGGGTGCTGCGGGTGCGAGAACAATTGCGCGCACCGGGCCTGTTCGAGCAGTTGGCCAGCGCGCATTACCCCGACACGATCGGCGAGCTGCGCCACCACCCCCAGGTCGTGCGTGACCAGCACCAGCGCGGCACCGGTGCGGCCTCGCATTTCCTGCAGCAGGGACAGGATCTGCGCCTGCACGGTGACATCGAGCGCCGTGGTGGGCTCATCGGCAAGCACGACATCGGGTTCGCCGATCAGTGCCATGGCGATCATGACGCGTTGGCGCATGCCGCCGGAAAGTTCGTGCGGGTATTGCCGGGCGCGACGCCGTGGCTCGCCGATATGCACCGCTTCGATCATGTCGAGAGCGCGCTGCTCGGCGGCGCGGCGCGACAGGCCGCCGTGCACCCGCGGCACTTCGCTGAGTTGATCGATCACGCGCATGTAGGGGTTGAGCGCCGACATCGAATCCTGGAACACCATGGCGATGCGCGTGCCGCGAATGTCGTTGAACTGGCGCGCTTCGAGTCCCAGCAGTTCCCGGCCGCGATAACAGATACTGCCGCGCACCTGCGCCGAACGCGGCAGCAGGCCCAGGATCGCGAGCAGCAGCGCGGTCTTGCCCGAGCCGGATTCGCCCACGAGTCCGAGGCACTCACCGGCTGCGACCTCGAGGCTGAGGTCGCACAGCGCAGCCACATTGGCGCGCGCGCCCGGGTAGACGATGCTCAAGTCGCGAATCTGCAGCAGCGTCTGGCTCATGATCTGGCTCATGGGCGCTCGTGCGGGTCGAGCGCATCGCGCAGACCATCGCCGATGAAATTGAAACAGTAGACGATCGTGGCCAGCACCACCGCCGGCACCAGCAGCAGGTGCGGATGCGCCTGCATATCCGAGGCGCCATCGGCGATCAGTGAGCCGAGCGAGGCCAGTGGCGCGCGCACGCCCAGTCCCAGGAAGCTCATGAAGGCCTCGAACAGGATGACGCTCGGGACGGTGAGCGTGGCGTAGATGATCACCACCCCGAGCAGATTGGGCACGATGTGCGTGCGAATCATGCGCGCCGCACGCACTCCCGAGACGCGCGCCGCCTCGATGAATTCCCGGCGCTTGAGCGACAAGGTTTCACCGCGCACGATGCGGGCGATATCGAGCCACGATACCGCACCGATGGCAACGAACATCAGCCACAGTTGGTGCCCGAACAGCACGGTCAGCACGATCACGAACGGCACGAACGGCACTGAATACAGGACGTCGACCGCGCGCATCATGAGCGCGTCGATGGCGCCGCCGGCGTAGCCGGCAATTGCGCCCCAGAGCACGCCCACCACGACGCTGATGCAGCTGGCTGCAAGCCCGATCAACAAGGAAATGCGAATGCCCCAGAGCACCCGGATCAGCAGATCGCGCCCGAGCGGATCGGTGCCCAACAGGTGCGCGCCGTGCAGGGTAGGCGGCAGGGAGATGAATTGCAGCTGCGGCGTGTAGTAGTCGTAGGGCGACAGGGCCGGCACGATCACACTGCTCAGGGCCAGCAGCAGCAACACGCCGCCGGCGAGCACGGCACCGCGATGACTGCGCACGCGCTGCCAGCGGCCCATGGTCTCAGGATTCAAAGCCGCACTCTCGGATCGAGCCACGCGTAGCACAGATCCGCCAGCAGATTGAACAGGATGATGAGCGTGCCGTAGAGGATGGTGATGCCCAGCACCAGCGTGTAATCGCGATTGAGCGCGCCGGTTACGAAGAAGCGGCCGATGCCCGGCAGACCGAACACGGTCTCCACCACGATCGAAATGGTGATGACTCCAGCGGTGGTCGGGCCCAGAAAAGACACCACCGGCGCAAGGCTCGGACGCAACGCGTGGTGCAGCAGAATGCGCAAGGTCGACAGCCCCTTGGCACGGGCGGTGCGGATGTAGGCGGTGTTGAGCACTTCCAGCGCGCTGCCGCGCACGATGCGCGCCACATAGGCGATGTACGGCAACGACAGCGCCAGCACCGGCAACACCATATGCGAGAGCGAGCCCGGTACCCAATCCCCGGCCGGCAGCCAGTGCAGTTGCACCGCGAACACCAGCACCAGCAACGGTGCAATCACGAATACCGGCAGCGAAATACCCGCCACCGCCAGCGCCATGGGCAGGCGATCCCACCACGTGTGCCGCCGCCAGGCGGCATTCAGGCCGATGGGAATGCCGACCAGCAGGGCCACGACAATCGCGCTCAATCCCACAGTAAGATCGACCGGAAAACCGGTGGCGATGATCTGGTTGACCGAGGTGTTGCGGTATTGGAATGACGGGCCCAGATCGCCGTGCGCCAGATCGTTGAGGTAGCGCAGGTATTGGCGCCAGAGCGGCTCCTGCAGGTGGTAGCGAGCTTCGATGCTATGCCGGATCTCCGGCAGCAGGGGTTTGTCGGCCGAGAACGGGCCGCCAGGCGCCAGATGCAGCAGCACGAACGCCAGCGTGACGATCAGCAGCAGGGTGGGAACGCTTTCGAGCACACGGCGCAGGATGTATCGCGGCATGCGTTCAGCGCTCCTGGTGCTCGAGAATATACATGTAGCGCGAGAGATTGCGGTCCATGACGTTCGAGCGCCAGCCCTGCACGTAAGGCTTGATCAGGTGCCGCGTGGCGTAATAGTAGAGGGGTATATAGGCCGCATCAGCGTTCAGTATCTGCTCGGCCTGCTCGAGCAGGCGGTAGCGCGCGCCGTTGTCCGGATCCCGGGCGACGCGCTCGAGCAGCGCATCGAAGCGCGGATTCGCGTAGCTGCCATAGTTGAAGGCGCTGCCGCTCTGGAACAGTTGCATGAAATTCACCGGGTCGGCGAAGTCGCCGATCCAGGCATCGAAGAACAGCGGCAGCAGCCGCAGTTCCCGATTCTGCGCCAGCACTTTGAATTCGGTTTCATCCAGAGCCACTTCGGCGCCCAGCACCGCGTGCCACATGGCTGCCACCGCTTCCATGTAGTGGCGCTCATCCGCGCCCTGCACCGAAGTACTGAGGTTGACTCGCAGCGGATGCTCGGCTGTAAACCCTGCCTCCCGGTATAGACGACGCGCCAGGACGTCGCGCTCCAGTTGAGTCTTGGCTGCCCAGTCCGGATGTTGCTGCTGGTAGCCATCCAGCGGCGGCATCAGGGTGTCGGCCGGTTCGTACATCCCGAACTTGAGGTACTGCGTGAGCGCGGCGCGGTCGATCGCCAGGATCAGCGCCTGTCGCAACGGCAGGTTGTCGCGAAACGGCGGTAATTTGAAATTGAACGCCAGCATGTAGATGCCGAGCCACGGTGAGTTGACTACCTGGTCGCCGAGCGTGCGCTTGAGCCACGGCCGCTGGCTGGCGGCAAACGAGTCAGTGAACTGGACATCGCCGGCAAGATAGCGAAGCACCGCCTGCGCGCGATCCGGCATGGTGTAGTAGATCACTGATCGCAGGCGCACGTGCGCGGCATCCCAGTAGAACGGATTGGCGCTCAGCGTGATGCGATTGCCGATGACATCTTCGCGCAGCATGAACGCGCCGTTGCTGACCAGGTTCCCGGGCCGCACCCAGTCATCGCCGTAGCGCTCGATCGCCGGCCGGTACACCGGATAGAGGTAGGTCTGGTCCATCAGGTCCAGCAGGTACGGCGTTGCTGCGCCCAGGTG
>Ga0208849_1002282_pt1 | contig 10818 bp, 9 predicted proteins | sample NGESurdeep072012_10_FD_184470 | JGI IMG/M metagenome (GOLD analysis project Ga0208849, IMG submission 184470) | Arctic peat soil microbial communities from Barrow, Alaska - NGEE Surface sample 53-3 deep-072012 (SPAdes) | ecosystem: Environmental > Terrestrial > Soil > Wetlands > Peat ...
GGCGGTGCTCCCGAACCCGAGCGCGTCTCAGGGAATAATCAAGCTCATCTCAAGCAAAAATCGATCTCTGGGCAAAGTCATTGGTCTCACGGTCCTGCATCGTGGCTTCCGGCGCAATCTGACCCGAGGAGAGAGATCATGACCCAGATCCAGGCCACAAGCGAGGAAATGAAGAGCGGTCCGGTCGGCAGGTTGCTGGCTTTCGTCTATGGATTTGCATCCTACGCCATATTCCTTGTGAGTTTCCTCTACGCCATCGGGTTCGTATCGGGCCTGGTGGTACCCAAGACCATCGACACCGGCTCGGTCGTGCCGATGCCGCAGGCGCTCATCATCGATGTTCTCCTGATGTCCGCTTTCGCCATTCAGCACAGCGTGATGGCGCGCCGGCAATTCAAGCAATGGTGGACCCAATTCGTGCCGAAGCCGCTCGAGCGCAGCACCTACGTGCTGTTCGCCAGCCTCGCGCTGGTCCTGTTGTTCTGGCAGTGGCGTCCGATCCCTGCTGTGGTTTGGGAAGTCACTGATCCGCCGATCGCCATGGCCATGCTCGGCTTGTCGTTGATCGGCTGGCTGATCGTTTTGACGAGCACGTTCCTGATCAACCACTTCGAATTGTTCGGGCTGCATCAGGTCGCCAACAATCTGACCGGCCGTCCGATGCCAGCGCCGCGCTTCCGCACCCCACTTTACTACAAGTTCGTGCGGCACCCGATCTATCTTGGTTTCATCATCGCATTCTGGGCCGCCGCTACCATGACGATCGGGCATCTTTTGTTCGCGGCGGTGACCACGGCCTACATCTTCGTCGGCATCCTGCTGGAAGAACGCGATCTGGTCGATCTCTTCGGCGAGGACTATCGCCGCTATAAGGACCGCGTTTCGATGCTGCTGCCCTGGCGCAAGTCGACGCCATGAATGCCGGCGGAAGGAACCATTCGTCATGATCGACGAAGCGCAGGGCCGCATCGATTACGCTGAATGTGGATCTGGTCCTGCCGTCGTGCTGCTGCCGGGATCATGCGGCACGGGTGCTGCGTGGCGGCCCGTTATCGCGGCGTTGGGAAACCAGTTTCGCAGCGTCACCACGAGCCTGCTCGGCTATGGTGGGACCAGTGAACGACGCATCGCCGGCGATCCCTCTATTTCAAGCAACGCCGAAGCAATGGAGTCGGTTGTCCGCAAGGCCGGCGGTCGGGTTCATCTGGTCGGCCATTCCTTCGGCGGCCTGGTGGCGCTGGCGATAGTGCTCCGCAACCGCGTATCTCTGGCAAGCCTCGTTATCATCGAGGCGCCGGCGGTCGACCTTTTGCGGGAGAGAAAACAGCATCGGCACTATCGGACGTTCCGTCGGATGACGGACGCCTATTTCGCCGACTTGGCGGCAGGCAACGTCGAAGCGATCGCTGCGATGATCGACTTTTATGGCGGAGCCGGCACCTTTGCCTCGTGGCCGCCCCGGTCGCGCGCCTATGCCGTCGAGACCACGCCGGTCAACATTCTCGATTGGGCCGACGCCTATGGCTTCCCGCTATCGGCGGCCTTGCTCGGCACCCTCGCCATTCCCCTCCTGATCGTTCGGGGCGGGGCAAGTCCGGAAGCGGTGCAGCGCGCCAACGCGCTGCTTTGTGAATTTTCCAGCAACGCCACGCTGGCCACGATCGATGGGGCCGCGCATTTTGCGATCACAACCCATGCCGGCGAGATCGCCCACCGCATTGCAGCGCACATTCATCGTGCGGACGCAGATCTGAAATCGCCCGTATCAAGCTGAGCGTAACGATTGTCAGGAATTTCGATGTCCGATTTCACGCTTTGGCTGCAGAGTTTGGACCTCGAGAAATACAGCGCGGTCCTTGCGAGTCACGATATCGACCTGACGGTCGCCCCGGACCTGACCGAGCAGGATCTGGAAAAATTAGGGCTATCACTCGGCCACCGCCGCAAATTCCTGACGGCTGCGACGAAGTTTCGTCCGGTGACGCCTTTATCCCCGGCTGCGTCGGCGCAGGTCCAGCCGTCCAGCCAACCGACACCTGTGGTCGAGCGCCGCCAGGTCACCGTCGTGTTCATCGATCTGGTGGGCTCGACCGCGCTCGGAAGCGAGTTGGATCCCGAAGACCTGATCCGCTTGCTGCGCCGATATCGGGAGGCCTGCGTCGCTGCGGTTGGCAAATATGACGGATATATTGCGCAATATCTGGGCGACGGAATCCTGGTGTATTTCGGCTTTCCGCTGGCGCTGGAGCATGCCGCCGAACGAGCGGTCCGGGCCGGTCTTGAAATCGTGGAGAGAGTCGGACGACTGAAGCGGCCGGATGGATTGCCGTTGCAGTGCCGGGTGGGAATTGCGACTGGGCTCGTCGTTACCGGTGCGGCATCCGGCGTGGGCGCCGCCGGAGAGGAGACCGTGGTCGGCGACACGCCCAATTTGGCGGCACGGCTGCAGTCCGCTGCCGAACCCGATTGCGTGCTGGTCGGCCCCTCGACGCATCAGCTGACCGGGGACTTTTTCGACTATTCGTTTCTCGGCGAGCAGGCGATCAAGGGTTTCGGCGAGCCGTTGCTGGTCTGGAAGGCGCTTCGCGAGAGTGCGACCGAGAGCCGCTTTGCGGCCGCGCACGCCGCGGCTGCGGGTCCCATGATCGGACGCGAGCGCGAACTGGCATTTTTGTACGATTCCTGGCAGCGGGCGACCCGGGGAGACGGACACGTCGTGCTGCTGGCGGGCGAAGCCGGGATGGGCAAGTCGCGGTTGCTCGAGGCCCTTGCCGAGCGCGTGCGGGAGGAACCGCATCGTTTGCTGCGCTGCCAGTGCTCGCCCTATCACCGCAATAGCGTCCTGTTTCCGCTCAAAACATTGCTGCGTCATCGGCTCGACATCGGCCGTGACTTGTCGAGCCGGGAAAATATGGATCGTATCGGGCAGGCGCTTGAACGCGTGGGCCGGCACTCACGTTCGTCAGCGCTGCTGCTGGCAGAACTGCTCGAGATTCCGGTCGAAGATACCCTGTCTCCGATCGAGATGACCCCCAATCAGCGCAAGAACGAAACGCTGGCCATCGTCGAAGACTTGTTGATGATGGCGCTGGACGGTACGGTGCTGCTGTTGATCGAAGACGCACACTGGAGCGACCAGACCACGCAGACGCTGATCGACCGTGTGCTGAAGCGGATCGGGCGGGAACACGCGCTGGTCCTGATTACCCATCGTCCGGAACTGAAGACCAACTGGTCCGAGCATGCCCAGGGCACGCAGATCTATTGCAAGCCGATAGGGCAGGACCACTGCGCCGCCTTGATCCGGCAAGTCGCCAATCGCGTGCAAATCGACGATGCTCTGGTCCGGGAAATCATTGCGCGAAGTGACGGCGTTCCGCTGTTCGCCCAGGAATTGACCAGGGCGGTGATGGATTTGCGGTCGGCGGGCCCGAACGCAGTTCCTCTCAGCTTGCAGGATTCATTGATGGCGCGGCTCGACCGCCTCGGTCGCGCCAAGGACGTCGCCCAGATCGCTTCGGTTTTTGGGCGCCAATTCTCTTTTGCGCTGCTGGAAGCGGTTGCCGGTTTGAGCGAGAGCGAGCTGCGGGCCGCCCTGGTCCGGCTGCGCGAATCCGGTCTGATCTTTGAGGCGGGAAACGAAGACGGGTTGAGCTACAGCTTCAACCATTCGCTGGTGCAGGAAGCGGCTTATGAGAGTCTTTCACGCAGCCGGCGGCAGGTGCTGCACAATGAAATTGCGCGCCACCTTGAATCCCGGTCCACGGCGACGGGCGAAAGCGAACCTACGCTGATCGCGCACCACTACAGCCGCGCCGGAGAGTGGGAGAAGTCGTTTGATTTCTGGTTGCTTGCCGCAGATCGTTCCGGTCAGCGTCTGGCGTTTGCCGAGTCCGTCGCCAATCTCAGTTCGGCGCTTGCGGAAGCCGAGCGCGTTGTCGATCCGGCACGGCGCACGCATCTCAAGCTTGAAGCGCAGTTGAGACTGGGGGCGACGCTCGTCCTGCACAAGGGCCCGCAATCCAGCGAGGCTGAACTGGCGCTGGAGGAAGCAAGGACCCTCGCCGCCACGGTAAACGCCGGACCGCAATTATTCCAGGCGACTTGGGGATTGTATCTGAACGCGGCGAGGAATCAGCGGCTCGACAAGGCCGAGTTGAGAGGCGACGAGTTGATGACCGTCAGCCGCCAGATCGGCGACGAAGACCTGAAATTCGAAGCCCTGCATCATCGCTGGGGTCTTGTCTATTTCAAGGGCCAGACCGCGGACATGCTCCAGCGCACGGCCGAGGGCATCGAACAATACGACCGCGACCGCCATCACCGGTTTTCGTACGTCTATGCCGGACATGATCCGGGCACCTGCGCCCATTGCGTGCGGGCGCTGGCGCTGGGTCTGGCGGGTCGGGCGCGGAGCGTAAGGCCCACATTGGACAATGGCCTTGCGCTTGCGGATTCTCTGCAACATCCGTTGACGCTGGCGTTTTTCAACAGCGTCGCCTGCTTCGCGCTTCATATCGTCGGGGATGCGGGCGGCTCCCGGGAATTCGCCGAACGACTGATACAGGTCTCGGCCAGGTATGATTTTCCGGCGACCCGGGCCGTCGGGTCCTTCATGCTGGGCGCGGCACGCGCGCTGGAGGGGGATATGGCAACCGCGCTCGAACAGATGGAGCCATGCTACGAGGCGACTTTCGGCTATGGATTCCTGGGGATGCTTCCCGGCGTCATCATGGCTGACGCGCTCACCGGCGCCAATCGCAACCGGGAAGCGCTGGCTTTGGTGACGCGGCTGCTCGAGGGATCGAGGACGCCCGAAGAAGGCGTTTTCGTTCCCGAGCTATGGCGGATGCGTGGAGAACTGGTGTTGAGACAATCGGCCGGCGATGTGGGGCAGGCGGAGCGTCATTTCGGAACGGCGGAGCGCCTCGCCGCCGAGCAGGGAGCCATGGTTTATCGATTGCGAGCCGGAACGCGGCTTTCCCGCTTGCTTGCGGAGCAAGGTCGACGAGAAGAAGCCAAGACCGTGCTTGATCGTGCCAACGCCAATCCGCTGGGCGAATGGCAAGGCCCCGAGATCGGGATCGCCACCCAACTACGGTCGCAGCTTGCTACGAATTAGCGGTTTTCAGGACGCCGCGGCGACCGCCTCGCGGGCGTCGGCGCGAATTCGCTCGACCATGGCGCGCAGGCCGTTGGAGCGCTGCGGCGTCAGATGCTCGCGGAATCCGAATTCGTCGAACACGGATATGGCGTCGGTGGCAAGAATTTGCTGCGGGGTTTGGCCGGAATACAGCGTCAGCAGGATCGCGATCAGCCCGCGTACGATATGCGCATCGCTGTCGCCGAGATAGTTAAGCTGCGGCTCGTTGCCGCCGCCGCGGTCGAGCTGTTTCGAGAGCCAGACCTGGCTGGCGCAGCCCTGCACCTTGTTGGCCTGGGAATGCTCGGCTTCCGGCATCGGATCCAGCGTGCGGCCGAGTTCGATGACGTACCGATAGCGGTCGTCCCAATCGTCCAGCAGCGCAAAATTATCCCTGATTTCGTCGATCTTCATCTTGTCCCGCCGCGCCATGCAAGAGCCATATATAGGATCGCGGGCGATCGAAAGCGAGATTGTGCGGGCAAAAAGCCGAGCTGTTTCGAATTCAATTCGCGGTCATGGCGCCGGGGCCGCATGCCACTCCGCCACCAAGTCGTCCGGTGTCAGCGTATCGCGCGGCGCCATTTCCGTCGGCGCGGTATCGGCGTCCGTGCTGCCGTCGATCGAGCCGGTACGGTCGGACGAGCGCTTGTCGGTGATGATCTGGTACAGCTTGCGCGCGCCTTCCTGGGCGCGGTGGCCGATGACGACAGCGGCCTGGCCGCCGACTTCGCAGGCTGCCGGCTGGCGCTTGCAGAATTGACTCATGTCCGACACCGCCGCAGTCGCAGCCGACACGGCTTGCGACGCCCCCAACTGCGGCAGCTTGTCCGATTCATGCGTCTTGTCTCTGGGCAACAGCACGAGCACCAGCCCGAGCCAGAATGCCATGCGAAGCAGAAAAAACATCTCGCGACCCCGGCCGTCCCTTTTTTGATCCCTGTTGCGGTCGATCCCGCGCAATCAGGTCTTGACGAATTGTTCTTGGCTAACAGTCGACGATAAATCGCAAGTGTTTGCATCAAGCTTAAATCGCCGAAAATTCGTAAAAAATCCGACTGATTTGATTCGGTGTAAATTTTCAATTGATGGCGGTTTTGCCGCAAAATGGCGGCGCGGCGCCCGTCCACCCTTTCGAAACCATACGAGGTGCTGGTCGGAAACCCGACGTTCACCATCTGCATTGAATGAGCAGGCTCCCGGGAGGCGAAAACCCCGTAAAGCTGCGGTGTATCGCCGCCGTCCCGGCCGCCTTAGCGTTCGCTTAATTTCGCTCTGACACGGTGGGGCAACGATAAAGGGGGCGTTCCGGCGCGTCTGTTTGACGAACCAGCCGAAGCGCGAAGGCCGTGACAGTTTTGAACATCATCCGCGATTGTCTCGATGCGTTGCTGCATCCGTCGGCGCGATACGACGCGCTGACGCGCGCGCGTCATCGCGCCTTCATCGCGCCGCGGCTGCTCGGCAGCCTGGCGGCGTTCGCGGCATTCCCGGTCTATCTGGCGATGCGCGGCGCGCCCAGCGCGCTTGAGGTCGCGGCATTCGCCTGGCTGATCGCTCCGATCCTGCTGTCGTGGTTTCTGTCGCGCACCGGCCGCTATGAGGGCGCCCATGTGCTGTCGTCGCTGGCGCTGGCCGGCCTTGTCATGACGGTGGCGATGACCACCGGCGGCATCGAATCCTTTGCCGCGATCTGGCTGGTGGTCGTTCCGCTGGAGGCCGCGCTCTCGGCATCGCGCCGCGTGGTCGCGTTCGCCTCCGCGCTGGCGCTGGCATGCACCGCCTTGCTGATCGGGTTCGGGCATTTCGACCTGCTGCCGGCGCCGGAATCGGCCACCGCCTTGCGCGGCATCTTCATGGCGTTCGGCGTGGTGTCGGCGACGCTGTATGCCGCCGCGCTTGCGTTCGGCGCCGAGTCGCTGGCGCGCACCAGCGTCGCGCTGCTCAATGTCGAGGAAGATCGCTATCGCCTGCTGGCGCGCAACATGAGCGACGTGATTTCGCGCCATCGCCGCAACGGCGCGGTGCAGTTCATTTCGCCCGCGGTGGAGACCATGCTGGGAACGCCGGTCACCCGGCTGCTCGGGCACGGCCTGTTCGACCGCGTCCATGTCGCCGACCGTCCGGCCTATCTCACCGCGCTTTCCGACGCGGGGCGCGACGGCGAGGCGCGCAGCGTGGAATTCCGGCTGCGGCGCGAGGCGCCGCGTGGCGGCGAGCGCGGCCCGGTTGGTCCGGTCGATTTCATCTGGGTCGAGATGCGTTGCCGGCCGCTGGAGCAGGCATCGCCAGCTTCGATGGCGTCCGAAGCCGAAGTGGTCGCGGTGATGCGCGACGTCACCGACCGCAAAATCCAGGAACAGGCGCTCGACCTGGCACGCGTCGGCGCCGAGCAGGCGGACGCGTCGAAGAGCCGCTTTCTCGCCACCATGAGTCACGAGTTGCGCACGCCGCTCAACGCCATCATCGGCTTCTCCGAAATGATCGTTCAGGAAGACGTGCTGATGCTGGATGCGGCGCGCCGCAAGGAATATGCCCAGCTGATCAACGATTCGGGCCAGCATCTGTTGTCGGTCGTCAACGGCATTCTCGACATGTCCAAGATGGAGTCCGGCAATTTCGAGATTACGCCGGAGCCGTTCGCGCCGCGCCCGGCGCTGCTCAATTGCTGCAACCTGCTGGCGCTTAAGGCGCGGGAAAACGGTATCGATCTCGTTACCCGCGCGCCCGAGGATCTGCCTGACATGACCGGCGATCCGCGCGCGTTCAAGCAGATCATGCTGAACCTGGTCTCCAACGCCATCAAGTTCACCGAGCGCGGCGGCACCGTGACGGTCTTCGCCGCGGTCGAGGGCTCGCGGCTGGTGCTGCGCGTCGCCGATACCGGCGTCGGCATCGCCGCCGACGATCTCAAGCGGATAGGCGATCCGTTCTTCCAGGCCGGCAAGACCTATCAGCGGCGCCACGAAGGCACCGGCCTTGGGCTGTCGATCGTCAAAAGCCTGGTCGGATTGCATGCCGGCGAGATGACGGTGCAGAGCAGGATCGACGAAGGAACCACCGTGACTGTCGCGTTGCCGCTGGCGTTTACGCCGCCGCCGCAGCAGCCATCGAACAATATCGCAACGCTGTCGCCGGCGTCGCGATCCGCAACCCCGGAACAAGCCCATCAGGTGAAGCGAAGTGCCTAGGAAAAATGCAGGGAACGACGACACGCCGCGCCGCCGCCGTGGCGCCGGCGCGATCGCGGTTGAAGCGGCAGCCGAGCGTGGCCTCGCCATGCGGATTCTGCTGCATAGTCCGAAAGACATGGTGGCGGGCGCGCTGGCTTTTGCCGCGGTCACCGCCATCATCGCCAATGCGCTGTTCCTGCAGGCGGGACACCATCCGTCGCCGATGTTCGGCACGGTGGTTACGATGCCGGCGGCGGAATTGGCCGCGGTCAGCCCGTTGCCGCGGCCGCGTCCGGTGGAAGCGCGACCCGCGGAGGCTTCGCCGCTGGAACTGAAGCCCGCGGAGCCGAAGAATGCCGACCCGCTGGGCAATCTCGTCAAGGCGATCAGCGCGCCGCCGGTGGCGGCTTCCAATGCAGCTTCCAACAATGTTCCGCGTCCGCCGGCGCCGATTCCGGTTTCCCGCAACGAGGGTATCGCTGGGCCAACCCTGGGCTCGCGCCGCGTCGCCGCCGTGCAGCGCGCGCTCACCGAATATGGCTACGGCCAGTTGAAACCGACCGGCACCATCGGCGCCGACACCCAGGCCGCGATCCTGAAATTCGAACGCGAGCGCAAGATCCCGGTGACCGGTCAGATATCGGATCGTCTGGTGCACGAACTCGCCGCCATGATCGGGCACCCGATCGACTAACGCGGCCTGCGAATCGATCCGGGTCACCGCGCCCCAGCGCTGCAGGATGTTCGAACTGGCCGATGTGGCTTTTCCGCGCAACGCGGGCCCTGCTGCGGCCGTTAGAAAATTGTTAACCATATATTCGTCTATTTCGTCGCGGGGGCGTCTCCTTGGCGGGCTCGTCATGACGGAAAAGAGATCGACCGAAAGTCGAATCGTTCTGGGCGATCCGGTACCGCGGTTCAGTGCGCCGCTGGTCACCGGCGGTTCGTTCGACCTGCATGTCAGCGCCGGACGCTGGGTGGTGCTGAGCTTCCTTGGCTCGCCGGCGGATCCGCGGGCGCAACTCGAGCTTGCCAACCTTCTGCGCCAGGCCGACCTGTTCGGCGACGATCACCTCATTGTCGGCTGCGTCTTCACCGAGCCGCCGGACGACATCGAAAAATTCGCCAGGCTCAGCGGCAATGCGCTGTTCTTCCTCGCCGACTATGACGGCGCCATCAGCCGGTCGTTCGGAGCGTTGGCGATGCCGCGCACAATCGTGCTCGATCCGATGCTGCGGGCGATCACAGACATCGCGTGGGATTTCCCGCAAAACCACGCCGAAACCGTGAGCGGGGTGCTGCGCGGTCTTCCGGTGGTGGACGAGTCGGCGGGCGTTCCGATGTCGGCGCCGGCGCTGATCGTGCCGCGCGTGTTCAGTTTCGAACTCTGCGATTTCCTCACCCAGTTCTACGAGCAGCAGGGCGGGGAGTACTCCGGCTTTCAGTTCGACGTCGACGGCAAGACCGCTACGCTGTCCGACTGGCGGCTCAAGCGCCGCAGCGATGTCACCGTGGCGGTGCCCGAGGTCCGCGAACTCATCCGCAGCCAAATCGTGCGCCGGCTGCTTCCCGAGATCGAACGATACTTCCAGTTTCGGGCCACGCGAATGGACCGCTGCATCGTCGCCTGCTACGACAGCGAGGTCGGGGGCGACTTCCATCGTCATCGCGACAACGTCAATGCCGGCGCGCAGCATCGGCGGTTTGCCGTCTCGATCAATCTCAACAACAGTTTTGCCGGCTGCGACCTGATGTTTCCGAAGTTTGGCCGCAAGGCCTACCGGCCGCCGGAAGGCGGCGCGCTGGTGTTTTCCTGCGGCGCGCTGCATCAGGTGACGCCGGTCACCGGCGGACGCCGTTATGCCTTCCTGACGTTTTTGTATGGCGAGGAAGATGCCAGAATACGTGAAGCCAATAATGCAAGGCTGCATGCCGGCGAGCGACATTATGACGGCGCCCGGGATCGCCTGTTTCCCGAAGCCACGCTGGCTCCGGAGATCACGCCGTCTCCCGAGATGATGGCGCCCGCATAGCGGCGCAGCAGGTTGCTGGAATCAATCCGCGCTGGCCTCGGCTTGCGGGCTGGCTTATCGTCGATTCCATGCGATTGAAATCCAGCATATGGGTGGCGGCCTATCTGCGCCGCTGCCAGACCGAGGGAATCTTCGGCGCCGTGCGCCGGCGCGGCGCGGAAGAGGCCGGCGCGGTGTTCGTCAAGGTCGCTACCCTTGACGGCAACGCCATGCTCTACGCCCCGGCGCCGCAGACGGTCTATGACGACAGCCGGCCGATCGAGCGCATTTTCACTGCGACCTCGCCGCAGCCGGTGCCGGAAGCATCGGTGGAAGAGCGCCTTGTGAAGGAAATCCGCTTTGACCCGGATGCCTGGATCGTCGAGACCGAGGACCGGGCAGGGCGGCATTTTCTCGATCTGGCGCGAAGCTAGCTAGTGCCTGTCCATAAAGCAGCATTTCTTCTTCCGCTCGAAGAAGCGGGCCGTAT
>Ga0208849_1002283_pt1 | contig 10812 bp, 12 predicted proteins | sample NGESurdeep072012_10_FD_184470 | JGI IMG/M metagenome (GOLD analysis project Ga0208849, IMG submission 184470) | Arctic peat soil microbial communities from Barrow, Alaska - NGEE Surface sample 53-3 deep-072012 (SPAdes) | ecosystem: Environmental > Terrestrial > Soil > Wetlands > Peat ...
CGGCAGGACGTCGAGATTGTCATAGCCGCTCGGGATCAGCAGTTCAGGCAGCTCACGCTTTCCAGCCACCAGTTTTTTGGCCGATGCGTGCTCGTTCGGGTCGCACTGCAATATATAGCTGGCCGCTCCCTGTGGGTCCAGGTCCCACAACAGCGTGGTTTGTCCGCCGGCCGCACACAGAAAGGCAAGGTTGACGGCGGTGGTCGTCTTGCCGACTCCGCCTTTGATGTTGGTGACGGCAACGATTTTCATGATGCAGCCATCGCGGGATTCTAGCAGCGGCAATCGCCATGTCTGCTAGTTCACCGATGCGCATACCCACACCTTGTGGCACGCCAGGTGGAAGCGGAATCGACCTGTGCCCAGGTCGCCCGGCAGACGGCACTCCACTTCCTCGAACAATACCGGCGCACCGCACAGGGCACAGGGTGCACCGTTGCCGGCGCGGTCCAGCGTGAGCCCGGGCCGGACGGGCGGCAACTCAGCGCTCGCCAGTCGATCGCGCGCCAGCCGACGCAGATTCTCTTCCCGTGCGTGCATGACTAAAAGTATGTGAATGTGGTTCTCGCCTGAACGTGAAGCTACTCACAGCCTTAACCGTAAAGGCGGGCACATTTGCTGTAGGAGACGCCTCACGCGCCGCGCGCTCATTGGTGGTGCAACTCTGACCAAGTGGTGCGAACCCCGGCGCAAACCGCGCAATCAGCGTCTCGCTTATCGGACATATCCGACTGTTCAGCCGCCGCGCTGCGGCTAGTGTCAAAACGCATGCGGTAATCCGCGCTCGGTCTCAAGTACCCATGAACTCTTCGCGCTTCAATCGCATACCGCGCCTCGTGCGCTGGATCATCGGCATTGTGGTGGTCCTGGTGTTGCTGGTCCTGTGCCTGGGCCTGATGGATTGGAATGCGGCGCGCGGACCCTTGGGTCGCACCCTCTCGCGCCACCTAAACCGGCAAATCACGATCGGGGCATTGCGGGTGCATTTGTTCTCGGCCGCGCCCAACGCTGATATAGAGAATCTGACCATCGCCAACCCGGAGTGGGCCGGCGGCGGCAATATGATCGAACTGCCTCGTCTGCACGTGGCCGTGGTGCTGTCGCAGCTGTTTCTGGCGCGCCTGGTGCTGCAGACCCTGGAGCTCGACAACCCGAAGGTGTCGCTGCTGCGGCAGGAGAATGGCCGCGCCAATTGGGATTTCGATCAATCGCCCAAAAACAAATCGCAAAAGCCGACTCGCCTGCCGCCGTTGCGTCACTTTGCACTGCGGGGCGGATCCCTGGCGGTCGACGATGCCAGCCGCAAACTGACCTTCAACGGCATGGTGGGCGCCGTGGAGAGCGGCGGCGGCCACAGCTCTGAGCCGTTTCAGCTCCAGGGTCAAGGCACGCTCAACAAGGAACCGTTCAAGCTCAATTTTCGGGGCGATGCGCTGCTGGATATTAAACTGGATCATCCGTATCGCTTCCAGGCCGACATCGATGCCGGGCCGTCGAGCGCGCGGATCGGCGGCTCGATTGCCAAACCGTTTGATTTCGGCGGCATCGATGCCGATATACAGGTGCAGGGCCAGAATCTTGCCAACCTGTACTACCTGACCAATCTGGCACTGCCGCTCACGCCGCCCTATCAGTTGTCCGTGCACTTGCACCGTGACGGTAACCATTTTGCGCTGGACGATCTGGTCGGCAAAGTTGGCAGCAGCGATATGCGCGGCAAGGGCACGGTGGATCTGGCGGACAAGGACGGCCGTCCACGGCTCAACGCCACACTGGCCTCGCGCTCATTGAATCTCGGGGATCTCGGAGTCGCGTTCGGCGCCGGGGTGCCGCAGCCGGACAATGGCAGCAAGCCCTCCCAGGCTCCGGCGCCACAGCAGCAACCCATTTCGCCGCTGCTATTGCCGATCTTCGAATTCCAGTTCGACCGTCTGCGCGCCATGGACGCTGCGGTGGATTTTCGCGCTGAATCCATTCAGGCCGAGAAGGTGCCGATCAAGAACGTATCCTTCAAACTCAAACTCGATCACGGCGTCCTGACCATCGACCCGGTCGACTTCGAATTGCCGGCCGGCAGGCTCGCCGGGCAGATTCGCCTGACCACCAGCGATGGCGCGCCGGACACGAGCGTGGATATTCGCCTCAGCGACATACATCTGGATCAGTTCAAATCCAAAAAATCACCACAGGCCCCGCTCGACGGCATCATGCAGGGACGATTGCGTCTGGAGGGCCGCGGCAATTCCGTGCACGCGATTGCCGCGCACGCCAACGGCACGATCAGCGCCGTGATTCCGCATGGCGAGATGCGCGAGGCGTTCGCGGAACTCGCCGGCATCGATATGGTGCGCGGCCTGGGACTGCTTCTGGGCAAAAAGGACCAGACCGCCGCGATCCGTTGCGGTATAGCGGAATTTGAATTGAAGGACGGCGATGCCCAGGTTCAACGCCTGGTGTTCGATACTCAAAATGTGCTCGTGACTGGTGACGGGCACATCACGATGAATGACGAAAAACTGGATCTGAACCTGCACGGTGAACCCAAGAAAGTGCGCTTCGACCGCTTGCGCTCGCCGATCAACATCCGCGGCACGCTGCGCCACCCCACCGTGGGTCTGTCAACGTCCGCCGTGATCAAGCAAGGCGCCGTGGCGGCGGCGCTTGCGACCATCGGCACACCGATTGCCGCGGCACTGGCGTTCATCGATCCCGGGCTCGCCAAGGACGCCGACTGCTCAGGCCTGACCGACGAGGCACAGGACAAAGTCAAGCAACCCCCGGCACCCGTCCAGGGCAAGAAATGAGCGTGCTCGAAGGTCACGCCCCGGATGCGATTCACCTCCTCCATAGCACCGGGATCGCGGTGCTATGGCTGGACACGCAGCTGAAAGTGCGCGGATTCACGCCCGCAGTCAGCGACCTGCTGGAGATAGAGACAACTGATGTTGGCCGGCCGCTCTCGCACCTGCCGCGCAAGTTCACCGATGGCGAGCTCATGGAAAATGCTGCGCGTGTGATGCTCAGTCCGGTACCTATCGATGCGGAGCTGCGCAGCCACAGCGGCCGCGATTACCTGTGGCGCACGCTGCCTGATCTGACCCAGGACAGGCGCATCCTTGGCGCGGTCATCACATTCACGGATATCAGTACCCGCCGGCGAGCGGAATCAGCATTGCAACAGGCGCTGCACCACGCGCAACAGCTGCGCGCGGATGCCGAGGCCGCCAACCGCGCCAAGGACGACTTCCTTGCCACGGTAAGTCATGACTTGCGTACACCTCTGAATACCATTCGACTGTGGTCGCGCATGTTCGCCAGCGGCAAGATAGGCGAACTGGCTGTGCAGGAGGGAGCCAGGATCATCGGCCGCGCGGCGGCGGCGCAACAGCAACTCATCGATGATCTGATGGATTTGTTGAGCCTGTCGCGCGGTCAGCTGCAGCTCGAGCTGTGCGAGACGCAATTGTCCGAGGTGATTGCCAGCGCTATCGGCACGCTGCGGCCGTGCGCCGACAGCCGCGGGATCGCGTTTGACTCCCAGATCGACGATGACAGCGGACCGTTACGAATCGATCCCGGACGCATCCAGCAAGTGGTTTATAACCTGCTTGCCAATGCCCTCAAACTCACGCCCGACGGCGGAAAGGTGCAGGTGCGCCTGGCTCGGACCGGCGCCTTCGCCGACATCTACGTCACCGATTCTGAAGTCGGAATCCCGGCGAATCTTCTGCCGTACCTGTTCGACGGGCTACAAGGCGATGCGGGCTCCAGGCGTAACGCCGGCGCCGGTTTGGGATTGGCGCTCGCGCAGCAGCTGGCGCGGCTGCACGGCGGCAGTATCTGTGCCGGCAGCAACGCCGAATCGCGCGGCACTACCATGACTGTGCGTCTGCCCACCAAGTTGGAGCATCTGTAGGACACTTCGGCCTGTCAAGGCGCACCCGTCCTACGTTGCTGACGCGCTATTGTTGACCTGTCTTTCGCATTACAAATGACATGGTGGTTGCAATGACTGATAAGCCCGCGCTGACCGACGTCAAGACACTTCGTATTCGGGCACGCAAGAACATAGAGGAAGGCGCCGTCACGGCGGGTTACTCCGCCGACCGGACCGAGGTGGTTAAGCTGCTGAATGAAGCGCTGGCTACCGAACTGGTGTGCGTGCTGCGTTACCGCCGCCATCATTTCATGGCCAGAGGCATTGCCTCCAAGAGTATCGCCGACGAATTCCTCGCGCATTCCAACGAGGAGCAGGGGCATGCGGATCTGATCGCCGAGCGCATCGTGCAATTGGGCGGCGAGCCGGACTTCGCACCCGACGGACTGAGCGGACGCAGTCACGCGGAATACGTAGCGGGTAATTCGCTGGTCGACATGATCAAGGAAGATCTGGTAGCTGAACGCATCGCCATCGATAGCTACCGCGAGATGATCCAGTACCTGCAGCACGATGATCCCACGACCACTCGCATGCTAAAGGGCGTGTTGGCGGTCGAGGAGGAGCACGCCGAGGAACTGTCGGATCTGCTGGTGGGTTTGCCAGTACGTATGTAGCGCCGATGGCAGCGCTCGCTGATGATTCAGCGAGCGCTGCGACCCGGTTTTACTGACTACTTGCTGATTCCGGCCGCGGCGGCGATCTGGTTGATCTTGGTCAGATGCATTTGCACCGTGGGCAAGGTGGCGCTGGCAAACTGCTGCGCGGATGCGTCTTTTCCGGAATCAATCTCCTTCTGAAACAGCGCTACGGTATCCTCGTGTGCCTTGATCTGGTCCTTGATATAGGACTTATCAAATGAGTCGCCGGACTTCATCTTCAGTTCTTTGGCCGTGGCCTGCTGCATAAGACTGGGGCTGCCGGGCAGTTTCACGTCCTGGGCAGCCGCCACGGCTTGCAATTTCTGATTCGCGGCGCTGTGGTCCTTGACCATCATGGCACCGAAGTCCTTGACCGCCTGGCTGCCGCCCTTCTCCTGCGCCAGCTTGCCGGCATTGACTTCCGCCATGCCGCCCTCGGCGGCATTCTTGTAAAACGATTCGTCCTTGCTGCTGCTGAAGGCCAGCGCGGGCACGGCCAACAACAACACTGCCACTAGGTGTTTCATAGTGCGATCCTCGGTACCTTTAAGAGTTGATGAATAGCGAACCGGGCGCAGTGTGAGAGAGCGGGACGGCGAGTCGAAGTCTCCGTTATATGCAAATCAGGGTAGGACAAACGGCCAAGAGGCCTCCGATCAGCCTATGTCTTTAGGGAAGCTTCTGGCGAAAGGAGCCGCTGCCAACCAGGCCCATCACGCCGATGATGATCAGATAGATGGCGACGATGTAATTCAATAGCTGTGGCATCAGCAGAATCAGGATACCGGCAATGAGCGCGATGATCGGACCGATCGTGACATGCAGATTCATGGTGGAACTCCAAAGTGGGTTGGAGCTGCGAGGCTACCATCGAATCAGCGCGGCGGCGCAGCTCGCGCTGCGCCGCCACGCTCTGCTCACGGTTTCGATGCGGACGCCGCTGTGCTCACAGACGCGGGCCCGGCCTGGCTCGAACCGCTCACCGCCGCTGCGGTCGGAACCGCGCCGGCGGCCGGCTTCTGTGCCACGGGCTTGGTGGCTGAAGCGGCGGTGTGGCCAGCATCCAGCTGCTGAGCGCTTGTCAGGCTGCCCATGGTGCTGCCGCCGATGCGGCCCGCGCCGCTCGACATGCCGCCACCGAAGCCGCCGCCAATGGCGCCGCCCAGTCCGCCAGCGAGGCCACCGGCCTGGGCCAGGGAACTCAGCCCGAGGATGGCGACGATCGCTGCCGTTTTACCAATGCGAGTCGTATTCATGTTGATCTCCAGCCATGGCCGCGGCGAATCGCGACCTTCACTAGGTACAACGAACGGGCAGCCGATTTTCTTCCATGTGGTGCATCGCATCAATACATAGCCTCAGGGGGCGCTCAGGCGGCGGGCTCCGACCAGCGCTGGCGCTGTCTGCACATCTGTTCCCACGACACCCCATCCGAAGGCGTCATCGCGAGCGCCCGCGCCACGGTGTTGCGCCTCGCTTGCCAGCGACGCCACCGCGCGTTGTGCCTCGACCCGGTCCGGCTGCGCCAAACGCTGCGCGAGCAGCCCGGCCACGATGGGCGCGGCGAACGAGGTGCCGCGCACCGTCTCATAGCCGTCGGGCAGTGTCGCGGCGGCCATGTCGGCCCCGGGTGCGGCGAATCGGACCTGAGGACCGCGTCCGGCTTCCAGCAGCACGTGGTGCTGCGCATCGACGGCCGTGACGCCGACCACATCGGCGTAGGAGGCAGGATAGAGAGGCGGCGCAGCCGGTCCGTCGTTGCCGACGGCGGCCACGATCACAAACCCATGTTCGATCATCTGTCGCACGATCCGTCTGAGAATGAGATTGTCGGGACCGACGAGGCTGATATTGATCACCGCAACGCGCTGGCTGCTCAGCCAGCCAAACGCGGCGGCGATAGTCTCGATCGCGCCGCCGGCAGGCACGCCGCAATACACGTCGGCGGCATACAGCGCCGCGCCGGGTGCGGCGCCGCGAAACGGCGCGGCATCGCCGACCAGCAGCGACGCGACCTGCGTGCCGTGCACACTCGGCACGCTCTGGCCTTCACAACCCCACAGCGTGACGGCTGCCGATTGGAAAACCGCATGCGTGCGCTGCACGCCTGCATCGATGAGGCCCACGCGGGCGGTGCCGGTCGCGGCCGCGAGGTTCTGCGTCCTCGCTTCGGACTCTTCCTGCTGCGCCGCGCTCGCCGCAGCCGCAGCCGCAGCCGCAGCCGCGGCACTGTCGGCATACAGGTGGTCGTAGTCGACGCTCGTCTGCGGTGCCAGTTCACGCAAACGCACGAGCGCGCGGTAGGTGCTCATGCCGGGCGGCGCGCGCAGCACGAACAGCTCGCTGTCCAGTCCGGGCAATGTCTGCCGGTGCAGCACCACAAAACCAGCGGCAGTGACCGCCGCCAGGGCGCCACTGGAGAGATCCAGTGCCACCAGCTGCGCGCGCACCATGGGCGCTCCGTTCGGGTCGGCCTCCAGCGTTTGCCGATTGGAGCGAATCAGGCGCTGCGCGGCCACACGGCGCAGGCTGAGTGCATCGCCCGGGACGGGCAGCGAATTGACGTTCTCACCGATCGGCAATTGGGTTGGTAGTTGCGGCAAACGCACGGGCGGCAGATTGACCTGCGCCGACGCGCTGTGTGCCAGCGCGGCGCAGGCTAATGTGAAAATCGCGGCGGCCGTACCCGGTCTCATCTTGCTGTGCTCCTCGGCATCGATGCTAGCATTGCCGCAATCCTCGCCACCCGGTGCACGGCACCTGCCGATGCATAATATTTTTTGCCAAACCGATGGAAGAAATGACCGCGTTCAAACGTATAGTTGAAGACAGATGAGCTCGGATGATCTGCTGCAGAGCCGGATCGTCGAATTGCTGCCGAGACTGCGACGCTTTGCGCGTGCCCTGACGAGGAATCCGCATGATGCCGATGATCTGGTGCAGCTCGGGCTCGAGCGTGCGCTCACCCACCTGGAGCAGTGGCGGCCCGATACCCGACTGGACAGCTGGCTGTACGGCATTCTCAAGAACGCCTGGATCGATGAGCTGCGCGCCCGTGGCCGGAGATCGCGGATATTCGACCACGTTACGCCCACCGATTCGATACCCGACCCGGGCGGCGATGCCAGCGGAACGCTGTCGGTTGAGCAGGCGCTGGAGCAGTTGCCCGAGGAGCAGCGCCTGGCCGTTGCGCTGGTCCTCATCGAGGGCTTGCCGTACAAGGAAGCCGCGCAGATTATTGGCGTACCCATGGGAACGCTGACCAGCCGCCTCGCCCGTGGACGCGAAGCCCTGCAGGAGTTGCTGGAGCCCGGAGACGCTGCATGACCACGAACATCCCGGACGAGCTGTTGACCGCCTACGTCGATGGGGAACTCGAGGGTCCGGAACACGCCCGGATCGAACAGGCGATCGCGCTTGACGCATGGCTGGCGCAGCGGGTGGCGCGACATCGCGCATTACGCGGGCGGCTGCGCAAGGCGCTCGACGGCGCGCTCACCGAGACCGTGCCGCAGCGTCTGGTCAACGCCGCCAGGCTCCCGGCCGGCGGCCCGGCGCAGATCATTGACCTGGCGCGCGCGCGCGCCGCGCGTGCGCGGCGCCCCGAAAAACGGCGAATCCAGATCCCGCGCCGCACCCTGATGACGGTCGCGGCGAGCGTGCTGGTTGGGCTGGGCGCCGGAGCACTGATAGACAGCATGATCACGGGCAACAGCCTGACCGAGTACCGCAATGGATCGCTCCTGGCCAAAGGCTCACTCAATCGCGCCCTGAATGAGCAACTCGCCAGCGCCGCGCCAGCCTCGGGAGCGGTGCGCATCGGCCTGAGTTTTCGCGCCAGGAGCGGAGGCTACTGCCGCACCTTCGTCATCGACAACAACCGCGCTCTCGCGGGGTTGGCCTGCCGGGAGCAGCAGCAATGGCGGGTCCTGACTCTGCTCGGGGCGGATTCGGCCGGCTCGCCCGGCAACCCTCAGGCATACCGCATGGCCAGCTCGGCCATGCCGCCGCCGCTGTTGCAGGCGGTCAATGAGCACATCAGCGGTGAGCCGCTGGATGCCTCAGCCGAGGCCAAGGCCCGGCGCAACGGTTGGCACTAGCTCGCGCGCATCTGCTCGTAGCGCCGCCCGAGCGACGAGGCGACCAAACCCCAGACCACGCTGGCGCCCACACCCAGCGTGATCGCGCCATGAAAGCCGAAACCGGCGGCGCGCAGACCGGTCTGCATCCAGGCCGAACTCACATCTCCGAACCGGTACACCGCCGTGTCAATCACATTCTTGGTCTTATAGCGGCTGCTCTGATCGACCACCGTGAAGCAGATTTCCCGGCTTGGACGCGCGGCGCTCCTCGGGCTGTATCTAAGCCGCGGTATCGCGCACGCGTGTCGGCGCGCTCAGCGCACGCGCCAGATCAGCAGCAGCGCGGCCAGCGCCAGCAGTCCGGTGGGGACCCATGCCAGCAGCAGCGGGTTCAGATTGAACACCAGCGTGCCGCTTTCAACCAGCCGTTGCAGAAAAAAGTACAGGATGCCCAGAGCGAACCCGAGGGTAGTGCGCGCGCTCAGGGAACTCGCGCGCATGGCGCCGAAACCGAATGGCAATGCGAACAGCAATGCCGCCAGGATGCCGGCGGTGCGCGCCAGCCGCGACCAGAATGCAAACACATATTGCTTGGCGTCGAGGTTGTTGCTGCGCAGATAGCGGATAGCGGTATACAGAGTATGCAGCGCCAGCTCACCCGGATCGCTGACGGCAAGCTGCAGCAAATCGGCGCCGGCGGCGGTATGCAGCACCCGCGTCGAGGATTGCAGGCTGGTCACTGAATTCTCGGTGAAACGCGACTCGGCGTAGTCCTGCAGTTGCCAGGCCTGCCGGCCGGCAGCGGTGGCGTGCTCGGCGTGGCCGATGGCGGCCATGCGATTGTCGCCCTTGAGATCGAAGATCAGCATGCCGCCGAATTGCGCCAGGCTCGAGCGGCCCTGCACATTGAGTATGGTATCGCCGTCCCGGATCCAGGCGCCGCCGGCGCCGGCGAAGCTGATGTTGGCGTATTTGGCGAATGCCTTGCGTGCGTCGGCCAGCTGCCCCAGCGGCTGGGCCAGGAACTCCCCGATCACCAGCGACACGCCGATCAGCAGCCCGGCGCTGATCAGCGCCGCAGCGCTCAGACGCAGCTTCGACATGCCCGAGGCGCGCATCACCGTCATCTCCTGGCTGCGCGCCAGCACGCCGAACCCGAACAAGGCGCCGACCAGCGCACCGGCCGGAAAGGATTCGAGTGCGAACTGCGGCACCGACATGGCCGAATAGGCCAGCGCATCGAGCATGCCGTAGTGACCGACGCCGATATCGCCCTGCTCGCCGATGAATACGAACAGCATGCCGAGCACTACCAGCACGGTCATGACCAGTGCGATCGCCGACAGCAGGGTCCAGGCGATGTAGCGATCCAGCAGCGTCATGCGGCTGTCTGCCGCACGCGCCGCAAGCGCCGCAGTTTCGGCAGTGCCAGAACCACGAGGCTGGCCAGCAGGAATAGTCCATGCACCCACCAGAGTCCGAGGCCCGGTGCGATTTTGCCGCGCTCGAGCCAGGTGCGGGCTGCGAGCGCAAGATTGGAGTAGAGCGCGAACACCAGCACCGCAATCCAGACATGGGCATAGCGCCCCTGGCGCGGACGAAGCCGGCCGAGCGGCACAGCCAGGACTGTGAGCACCAGTGTCATGATCGGCAATCCCATGCGCCACTGCAGTTCGGCCCGCAGCCTGGGATTATCGCTGCCGAACAATTGCGCGCTGCTCATTTCATCCAGCCGCTGCGCTCGCCGGCCGCTGTCGGGCGTGCGGATCGGAATCAGCTGCTGCTCGAAGCGCATGATGCGGTAGCGCGTGCTGCCGGGAATGCCCTCCAGTCGCTGGCCGTCGTACAGCGTGATGGTCTCGCTCTGGCCGTCGCTGGACAATGCATAGTGCGCCCGCCGTGCCACCGTGGTCTCGACGATCTGACCATTGCTGCGCTTGACGAACACGCCTGCCAGATCACCGTCGGGATCAGCCGTGCGCGCATACACGACGACGCGTCCGCCGGCGAAGCTGCGAAAGTTCCCGGGCGCCAATGGCGCCGTGACGCTGGCGCGAAGCGCCTCAACGCGCATGGCCGCCTCGGCGGCTGCAGCGCGCGGAGCGAGCTCGAAATTCAACAAGACAACCAGCGCCGTGACTGGCAGTGCCAG
>Ga0208849_1002284_pt1 | contig 10812 bp, 5 predicted proteins | sample NGESurdeep072012_10_FD_184470 | JGI IMG/M metagenome (GOLD analysis project Ga0208849, IMG submission 184470) | Arctic peat soil microbial communities from Barrow, Alaska - NGEE Surface sample 53-3 deep-072012 (SPAdes) | ecosystem: Environmental > Terrestrial > Soil > Wetlands > Peat ...
TGCGCCTGCGCGTCCGCTGATCCTGATGCTCTCCGGCGCGGTTGGGCTCGTGCTCCTCATCGCGTGCGTCAACGTGGCCAATCTACTGCTGGCGCGTGGCGCGTCGCGACGAAAGGAAGTCGCCATTCGGGGCGCTTTGGGAGCGGGGAGAGGCCGCATCGTTGGTCAGTTGCTCGTGGAGAGCTGCCTCCTCGGCTTGGGCGGCGGCGCGCTCGGGGTGTTGATCGCCATTCCCGTCTTGCGTTTTCTCGTGCGTTCCGCGCCTGGATCCGTGCCGAGAATCCATGAGGCAACGATCAACGTGCCCGTCCTGTTGTTCACACTCGCGCTTTCCGTCGTGTGCGGATTTGCGTTCGGGCTGGTACCGGCGCTTCGCGTCTCGAAGCTCGATTTGCAGCGGGCGCTTCGGGATGGGCAGCGTGGGTCCGGCGCCTCGGTACGGGACCGCCTCCGGTCGGGGCTGGTCGTCGCCGAGATCGCTCTCGCACTCATCCTGCTCAATGGTGCCGGACTGCTCCTTCGAAGTGCCATTGACCTGCAACGCGTGAATCCCGGATTCGACACCCACAACTTGCTTCTTGCGGGCCTTCAGCTGCCGCAGGCGAACTACAACAACGACACCACCGCCGCGGCAGCGCTTCAACGGATCGCCGCGAGCATATCGGCGATTCCCGGTGTGAAATCGGTAGCACTGGTGTCGCGACCGCCGATTGCCGGCGGCGGGAGCAACTGTGGCTTTTGGCCCGATGGGAGTCAGGGGTCTGCGCAGGCCGTGGGCGCGAACTTCCGTTTTGCCACTCCGAATTTCTTCGAGACGATGGACATTCCTCTTGTACGAGGTCGCTGGTTCAGCGCCGCAGATCTTCCCGGAACGGTGCCAGTGGTGATTATCAACGCTTCGCTTGCTCGTGAATTGTATGGTGCAAGCGATCCGATCGGACGGCGGATTGCGGCGTGTACCGATCCGGCAACCGGCAACGCGACGTGGACAACGGTCGTTGGGGTGAGTGGCGACATTCGAGCGTCGGGGCTTGGGGCGGGCCCCACAGACGAGGTCTATTACCCGCTCGCGCAGGCGCCCCAGAGCGCGATGGCGTTGGTCGTTCGCGGCGGCGTTCCCGTATTGGGGCTCGTGGCGCCGATCCGAAAAGTGATCGCATCGTTCGACCCCACTCTCCCGTTGTCACAACCGATGACGATGGAGGAGGTGATTGACCGCTCGATGGCCTCCTCCCGATTCACCATGACCCTGTTCGCGCTGCTCGGCTTGACGGGACTCGTATTGGCCTCGGTTGGCATCTATGGCGTGATCGCCTACTTCGTTGTGCAGCGCAGGCACGAATTCGGAGTTCGTATGGCGCTTGGCGCCGACGCGAAGCGTGTCGTTTCACTCGTGTTATGGCACGGTTTGGCGCTCGGGGTTGTCGGTATCGGCGTGGGGTCGCTGGTATCGTTCTGGGCCACTCAAGTCGTGAGCAGCGAACTGCACGGCGTGTCACCGCGGGATCCCGTCACCTTTGGCGGAGCGGCAGTGGCGCTGGTTCTCGTTACCGCGGTCGCCAGCCTCGTTCCCGCGCGACGGGCAACGCGGGTAGATCCGATGAGTTGTATGCGGGACGGATGAGAACGTGCGGCCATAGAGAAGTGCGCGCGTTCTCCGCGTACGCACCTGCCATTTCCTGGGCGTCAGGATTGAGGCGAGTGCTGATCGATCGCCCCGTCAGTCCGCCATTAGCGATGTCATCGGATCGGTCTCTGCGGCTCGCCGCGCCGGGCGATAGGACGCCACGACTCCAACCACGGATGCACCAACCGCGACGAGCGCGTAGGTCACCGGGTCGCTTGGCGAAACGCCGTACAGGAGCGAACGGAGCAGCGGGGTCACGGCGAGCGCCGCGACGAAGCCAATGGCGCCGCCGACCGCGGTGAGTTTCAATCCCTGACCGAGCACAAGGCGCAACAGACCGCGTGGTTCGGCGCCGAGGGCCATACGCACGCCGAATTCACGCGTGCGTTGCGCCACGCTGTAGCTGATCACCGCGTACAGTCCGATGGCGGAGATCAACATCGCAATCACCGCGAATCCGCCCATCAGGCCGAGCATGATCCAGTACGGCGCCGAAATATTTCGGAACTGTTCAGCCATCGGTGACATGCGCGAAACCGCGAGGTCGGGATCGAAACGCCGTACGGCGGCGAGAACTGCCGACTCGGCGGTGGCCGGATCGTCGAGAGTCCGCACCACGACGCCCACATCGCTCCACGGCCACTGCTGCATCGGGCGGTAGATCTCCGGTGTGACGGGCTGCCCGAGTTGACCGTACATCACGTTGCCGGACACGCCAACGATTCGCCACTGTTCGCCACCGATCGCCAGTGTCTGCCCGACCGGGTCTTCGTGCGGGAAGAATCGTTGCACCATGGCCCGATTCACGATCGCGACGCGCGGCGCGCCCGGTGCATCGGATGGCAAAAACGCGCGGCCGCGGACAATCGGGATACCCAACGTGGCGAAGTAGTCCGGTGTGGCTGGCTGCATACGGCTGTATGGGTGATGATGTGGCGCCGGTGCCGGCTGGCCGACGATGTCGAAGTTGTTGGTGCTCATGGCGTCGCTGAACGGCAACGCGAACGTCACACCGGCGCTGCGCACGCCGGGCACGGCCGTGAGTGCGTTCGCGAGCCGGTCTTCACTTGTCGAATCGTCGACGGTGCCGGGTCGGTACGGTGGGCTCTGAATGCGAAAGGCGAGCACGTGATCGGGCGTGATACCGGTGGGTATCGTATAGAGGTGCTGGATGCTGCGGGCCAACAATCCAGCCGCCGACAGCAGTACAACGGCGAACGCGACCTGCGTGCCCACCAGCATACGCCGCCCGACAGCACGATCGGTGATCGTCCGAGAGGTCGCGTGCAGCTCCATCACCAGGTTCGGCCGCGCAAAGCGCAGGGCGGGCCAGAGTCCGATCACCGCACCGGTTCCGATTCCGATACCAAGCGCCAGCGCGAGTGCGGGCAGGTCGAGCCGGAACAGCGACCATCCCGGCATCGAGCTGGCGAGGTCGGCAGGCATGAGCGCGCGAATCGCGGCGATTCCGCCCCACGCCACCAGAGCACCGAGCGCGCCGCCCAGTGAGGCGACGAGCATGGTTTCAGTGAGCAATTGGCGGGCGATGCGGCCGGGGCCGGCGCCCATTGCCGCGCGGACCGCCAACTCGCGATGTCGCGCGGCGAGCTGCGCCAACAGAAGCCCCGCGAGATTGATGCAGGCGATAAGCAGTACGAGGCCCACCGCCGCCGAGAAAATCCATATCTCGTTCGTGTTGGACTCATTCCAGAGCGCCAGCGGACGAGCAGCGAATGTCGTGCCCTGCATCTGGTCGGGATATGCGCGCGCTTCAGCATTCGCGAGGGTTGCGAGTTCGGTGCGCACGCGGGACATTGGCACACCATCACTTACGCGGGCGACCATGTCGAAATCGGTCCAATGGTGGTCGGTCGCCATGCCGGCGGTCATGATGAGTGGCGCCCAAACATCGGTACGCAGCGGATAGACGGACTCTCCCGCGAGTACACCGATCACTGTGAATGGTGTTCCATTTATTACCATGGTCCGCCCGACCAATCCGCTATCCGCGCCGAACCGGGTGCGCCACAGCGTCTCACTCACGACGACGACGTCTTGGTGGCCGGTCGTGGTGTCGCCGGGGCCGAAGGTTCTTCCCAGGAGTGCCCGGCCCTCGAGCGTGTGGAAGAATTCGGGCGTGACCCGTGCCCCATTCAGCGCCTCTGCGCGGTCGGCCCCACGAACGATGGCCGTCCAGCCGGAAACGAGCGACACGCTCTGCAACGTCGTCGCTTGGCGCTGGAGCGTAACGAAGCTGCCCGACGAGATGTTGATGCAGTTGCTGCACCCTTCGGGTTCCTGCACGATGTCGAGCAACTGATTGGCGCGGGGGAACGGGAGCGGCTGCAAAGCAGATGCCCGCACCAGTCCGTACATGACCGTCGTCGCGCCAATACCGAGCGCGAGCGTAACGATGACAGCGGCCGTGAACCCCTTTTGCGCGCCGAGCTGGCGCCATGCGTGGCGGAGGTCGTCGCCGAGCGATTCGATCGCGCGTGCTCCCGTCGCTTCGCGTCCCGATTCCTTGTGCGCTTCGACCGCGCCGAAGGTGATCCGCGCGCGTCGCATCGCCTCATCGGGCGCGACGCCGGAGCGCTGCAGCTCGGCCGCTTCCATTTCAACGTGGAAGCGCATCTCGTCGCGCATGTTGCGCTCGAAGTCGGAGCGTCCGACGAGCGAGCGCAAGCGGCGGGCGATGCGGCCCGGCCACGCGATCAGATCGATGATGAAGTCACGCACCTTGAAGCACCTGTTCGATCGCTTGCGCGAAGCGGCGCCAGTCCGCCTGCTCGGCGTCGCAGCGCCGGCGGCCGGCGGCGGTCAGCTTGTAGAACTTGGCGCGTCGTCCTTCGTCGGAGACGCCCCACTCGGCGCTCACGTGGCCGCGTTCTTCCAGTCGGTACAGGGCGGGGTAAAGCGATCCCTGATTTACCTGCAGGACGTCTTTGGAGAGCATACGGATGCGCTTCGAGAGACCCCATCCGTGCAGTGGGCCAGCGCGGAGACTCTTCAGGATCAGGAGGTCGAGTGTGCCTTGCAGCAGGTCGGCGCGATCGGACATCGCTGGACTCCGGAGGGAAGCGCGACGGAGGGATGATACCTTAAGCTTCGACAAGAATACGACGGCCATTGTCGATGGTCAAGGTATGCTCTGTTTTCAGGCCGCGCCCACCGCACCAAGACCAGGGGCCGCCCATCTCGATCTTGCGTTGCCGCAGGAGTAAGTCCAATTTCTATTGGTTACCAATAGGAGAATTGGTGAGTGATCGGCTTGACGTGCAACAGGGAACTCTCGTGTTGATGGTACTCACGACACTTGATGTCCTCGGCCCGCTCCACGGCTACGGGATCGCGCGTCGCATCGAAGAGACGAGCCGGCACCGTCTGGCGCTCAACTACGGCACGCTGTATCCGGCGCTCCTCAGGCTGGAGCAACAGGGATTCCTGAAGGGCGAGTGGGGCACTTCGGAGAACAATCGCCGCGCTCGCTTTTACACTCTTACGCGTTCCGGACGCCGGCACCTGGCGCATGAGACGCGCGAGTGGCACACGACCGCGGAACTCCTCGGATGGTTTCTCGAACCGCGCGGAGCCACGCCATGAGCGGTCTCCATGAACTGCTCGCTCGCGTACGGGGCTTGTTTGGTCGGGTGCGTCGGGACCATGAACTGGACGAGGAGTTCGCCGCGCACCTCCAGTTGGAGGTTGACGAGAACACGCGCCGCGGGCTTCCGCCAGACGAGGCACGCCGACGCGCGCTGATCAGCACCGGCGGCATCGAGCGCGCGAAGGAAGCGTACCGCGATCAGCGCGGACTGCCGTGGGTGGACGCGATGATTTCTGAGTTGGTGGCCGCCGCGGCGCGGTTGTGGCGGCACCCCGCCGCGCTCGTCGGTACGGCGCTCTCACTCGCGCTCGGCATGGCGCTTGCCACCGCCGTATTCAGCATGGTGGACGCATTGTTTCTACGTCCGTTGCCCTACCCGCATCAGGAACAGTTGGTGCGTATCCGCGAGCGCGACCCAAAATGGAAGTCGCTCACAGAGTACCTGCCGGCGCGGGACGTACTCGCCGCGGAGTCGGATGCGCGATCGTTTTCCGGTATTGCGACGGCCGAGTTGTACGGCGATGGAAGTTTCGTCGGTGAAAGCGGAACGGCCGTCCGCATTCAGTCGAGCCCCGTCACTGCCAACTATTTCGCGGTGCTAGGTGTTCGTCCCATGCTCGGCCGCGCGTTCACCGAATCAGATGCGGGAACCGGGACTGCCGCGTTGCCGGTGATTCTATCGTATGCACTGTGGACGTCACGCTTCGGCCAGCGGGCGGACATCATTGGAACGGCGATACCGGTGAACGGCAGGCGGTCCGTGGTGTTGGGGGTGATGCCGCGCGGGTTCGAGATGCCGTTTGGCACGCAATTATGGATGCCGCTGAGCCAGGACAGCGTGAAGCGTCTCGCGGCATCCACAAATCGGGACTGGCAATACTTCATGACTATTGGGCGCCTCAAGCCCGAAATCTCGATTGATCGCGCCACCGCCGATCTGTCGACCCAGTTCCATGGCGTCGGAATGGCCGACGGGCTGGAGCGAATCCCGTATTCCGACCTGCTTCCGCTCGCGCGCGATGTGACGGCTCCGTTCCGTGGCGAGATGCAGCTGTGGGTGGCGGCCGCGGTCGTGATCATCTTGCTGTGCGCGGTGAACTTCACGACGATGGCGTTGGCGCGAGGGATGCGGCGACGCGAGGAGCTTGGTGTGCGACTCGCGCTGGGGGCTACGCAACGGCGCGTGGTAGCAATGCTCGTGTCGGAAACAGCGATCATGGCCATGCTTGGCGGCGCGCTCGCGGCGCTGTTCGCGGCGTGGCTGATCAACGCGCGGCACCTGTGGTTCGGCGGGGACCTGCTGCCGGTGACGCCGGCGATGGATTGGCGCACCATGGGGTTCGGGGTTGCGGCCACGCTCGTCATCGGTGTGCTGTTCGGTCTGGCACCGGCAATCGAACTGTCGCGAACCGATCTTCGACCCGTGCTGTCGGGTGGATCGTGGTCCACCGGAGGAGCCCGAGAGCTACGAAGCCGCCGCGGTCTCGTGGCGCTCCAACTTGGGCTGTCACTGGCCTGCATGGCGCTGTTGGCAGCGTTAGCGGCAGCAGAACGTGGTGCGCAGGGGTCCGGCGGACCCGGGTATAAGTATTCACATATGATATCGGCACGCCTCTACGTGCCCGATTCGACCGCCGCTGCCGGCATATCACCCTCCCTGCTTGATGCGGTCCGCTCCATCCCCGGTGTGAGCAATGCGACCATAGTGCGGGCGCCCGTTTACGTGGCGTATTGCTATCCGGATTGGCGGCCGCATCTGCCGGCCGGCATTAGGTGGTCCGACGTGCCACTCGGGTACTTTGCCACTCTTGATCTCAAGCCGATCGCCGGCCGGCTGCCCACCGACGCCGAGGCACGTGCGCGGGCACCAGTGATGATTCTGTCGAAGAGTAGTGCGAACTGGCTGTTCCACGATGGTGCAGCACTGGGTCGTCGAGTTGGAGTGGCGGCACATGCCAGGGACCGCACGATGTGGTACACAGTGATCGGCGTGGTGCCCGACGTGCGCGCCGCGCCGAATTTCGACCCATTGAGCGCTCCGGTCTACACACTCCAAGACCTACCGATGGGCGAAGTGTCGTCGCAACTGTTGATCCGGATGCGCGGCGATTTGCGTCTGCGACAGGGTGCGGCTGGCGATGCGGTGGGCCGAATCGATCCGCGGATCGTGGTGAGTGACGTGGAGCCGGTCGCGAAGCAGGTGGAGGTGTGGATGGCGCAGTCGCGGTCGCGTACGGTGTTCTTCGGGTTGGTAGCCGCGGTGGCGCTGGTGCTGGCGATCGTCGGGGTATACGGGCTGACGTCGTATACGGTGGAGCTTCGCGCTCGGGAGATTGGGATCCGGGTGGCGCTTGGCGCATCTCGTGGGCGTGTGGTACGCACGCTATTTAGCGAATTCGGATGGGTGGCGGCTGGGGCGGTGACGGGCGGATTGCTGCTCGGAGGCCGCGCAGTGATGCTGGTGGACCACTACCTGCGCAATCCGTTGCTCCCGGGGCCAATGCTGTCGGAGCAGTTGGCGCCCGTAGTTGTTGCAACGGTCACGCTGGCGGTGATTATGGTGGTGGGCACTGTGCTGCCGATCCGCCGCGTGCTCCGGCAGGACATTGTGAAGGCCATTCAAGGCAACGGGTGATGCGAGGAGTACCCAGGCATACTGCGCGTCCGTCACTCCGCGCGAAGCACGTCCATAACATTGGTCCGCGACGTGCGGAGCGCGGGCCCCAGTGTGGCCAGCAGTGCAGCCACGACAAGCAGTCCCGCGGTCAGGATGAATGTCACGGGGTCGGTCGGCGCCACACCATATAGTAGACTGGCGAGCACGCGCGTTGCGGCCCATGCGCCGACAACCCCGACAACAACGCCGGCGCCGGCCATAAGAATACTCTCATGAGCCACCTGCCTCGCCAAAGCCGAGCCCGATGCCCCGAGCGCCGCACGTATTCCGAATTCACGCGCTCGGCGCGCGGTGCCGTAGGAGACGACGGCGTACACGCCGAACGTCGCCATCAGCAACGCGAGAGCGCCAAACATGGCGATGAGCGTCGTCTGTGCCCGGCGCACGCTGATGCTGCTGGCTACGACTACGTCGAACATGCGCACGTCGTACGGCGGCAAGGTTGGCGCCGCCAGTCGGACCGCGCGTCTCATACCGGCGAGAAGGGCGTCGTCGGGGAGCCTGCCCTTCGCCACCATTGCCATGGTCGGCGGCAAATCCTCATCGAGGGGAAGGTATGCCTGCGTCGTCGACTCGCGCAGTGAGAAGTCCCGAACGTCCTGCACTACTCCGATCACGATGCGCTGTCCCAGGCCGAACATGCCGGCATCTACAGTCTGGCCGATGGGGTTGACGCCGTGCCAGAGCGAGTCGGCCACGGAGCGGCTCAGCACAATCACCCCTGGCTTCACTGAGTCGTCCCGCGCGGTGAACCACCGTCCGCGCACGAGTCCGATGCCCATGGTGCGGAGATACCCCGAGTCGGCGTGGATGTAATGGACGCCTACGATCGAGGACTCAACGGCGCCGTGAGCCGCCACCTGACCGAGGAGCCCGCCCCACGTCAACGGCAACTCCTGAACGACGCCGACGTGGGTCACGCCTGGCGTGGCTGCGAGGCGGCGTCGAATCTCGTCGAGGACAATCCGTTCCTGCCATGGCGGGTTGGAATGAGCATCGGCCCGTTGCGGTGTCACGACCGTGAGATACATCGTGCCCACATGACTGGTCTGAAAGCCAGTGTCTGTACTGTCCAATTGCATCAGGCTCCGCAACATGAGTCCAGCGCCTGCCACCAACACGACCGCGAGAGCAACCTCCGCAACCACGAGCGCGCGCCGTGTGACGCCGCTTGCCACGGAGGAGGTCGCTCCGGTGCTGCCCGCTTTCATGGCCTCGTGCGGGTCGGCTCTCGCGCTACTGAGCGCCGGCCAGAGTCCAAACACCACGCTCGTGGTCGCGATAAGCACCACAGCGAACGCGAGGACCCGTGCGTCGAGCTGCGGCGGAGCTACGTCCGCGAGATCGGGGGGTAACAATTGCCTGAGCAGCCCGAACGTCGCCGGTGCCAGACACACGCCAAACGCGGCGCCCGTTCCGGCCAGTAGAATGCTTTCGGCGAAAAGTTGGCGGGCAATCCGTGCGCGGGTGCCCCCCAGTGCCGCTCGCACAGCGATTTCGCGCCGACGAAACGCGGCACGAGAGAGCTGAAGGTTTGCAACGTCCGCACAGGCCAGAAGGAGCAGCAGTCCCGTTGCGCCCAGCAGGACGATCATGCCGCGCGAGTAGCTCGCCACCAACATTGACTGTAAGGGCGACACTGGACTCGTCGGCATTCGATCCGCACGCGCTCGATCGAGACGCTGGCGCCATGCGGCGCGTATACGCGCCGATGCGGCCGCCAACGGCACCCCGTCGCGGAGCCGTGCTATCGTATTCACTCCAAGGGCCATGCCCTGAATCGCTTCGAACGAGGCGCTACTGAGCGGCATGGAGAGGGGAATCCAAATGTCGCTGCGGTGCGGGAAAGCGAAGCTCGGGGGCATTACGCCGACGATCGCGTACGTCTCTTGGTTGAGCGTAACGTTCTTGCCGACCACCGGCGCGCCGCCGAATTCGCGCCGCCAACACGCGTCGGAGAGGACGGCGACGCGTGGGCCGTTTGGCGCACCCTCGGCTGCAGTGAACGTGCGACCTCGGGCAGCGCGGACGCCGAGCGTGGCGAAGAAACGCCAGGTCACGAGGCTGACGTTTAGCCGCTCGGGGTGGCCCGGATCGTTCAGGTTCAGCCCTGCCGGGCCACCGACGTACGCGGCGACTGACGAAAACACATCGTGCATGTCCTCGACACCCATTACATCGAGCCACCCCTTTCCCGAACCGTGCGTGCTGCCCGACGCCGCCATGATTCCCGCGACGTACACCAAGCGGCCTGGGTCGTCGAACGGAAGAGGCTTCAACATGGCAGCATCGACGACGCTGTACATCGCCGTCGTGGCGCCGACGCCGAGTCCAAGCATGACGATGATAGACAGTGCAAACGCGGGCTGTTTGCTCAGTTGTCGAACAGCTAAGCGGAAGTCGTCGGTCAGACTCCGCCACCATTCGACCCAGTGGAGCCAGCGGCGGTGACGCGTTGACGTTCGCTCCAACGCGCGACGAAGCCGTTCTACATCGCCGAACTGTTCCCGCGCGGCCCGCTCCGCTGCGGGCGCGGTCATTCCTTCGGACTGGAACCGCCGTTGGAGTTCCTGCAGATGGAACTGGATCTCGTCGTTCACATCGGCGCGAGGATTCGCACCGAAGAAGCGGAGGTACCGTCTCCAGAGGGGCTCTTCCGTGGGCATCTTCAGCTCCGTGCGGGCGGGACGTGCATGGGGATGTCCAACGCGGCGAAAACGGCTCTGGCGTACTGCGTCCAACTGACGGTCTCTTCGCGCAGCCGTCTCCGGCCGGTCGCGGTCAGCCCGTAGTATTTGGCTCGCCGGCGGTCATCTGTCAGGCGCCATTCGGCATCGATCAGCCCACGCTCTTCCAGGCGGTACAGTGCGGGGTAGAGCGACCCGTCTTCGATGCGAAGCG
>Ga0208849_1002285_pt1 | contig 10809 bp, 12 predicted proteins | sample NGESurdeep072012_10_FD_184470 | JGI IMG/M metagenome (GOLD analysis project Ga0208849, IMG submission 184470) | Arctic peat soil microbial communities from Barrow, Alaska - NGEE Surface sample 53-3 deep-072012 (SPAdes) | ecosystem: Environmental > Terrestrial > Soil > Wetlands > Peat ...
GGCGGACGTCCCGGAAGACACCGCAACCTACCAGGGTTCAAACAGACAAGGGGGACCGCCGCGCTAAGCGCGGGGGTGGAAGGGGCGCAAGGCCGGACCAATCTGGTCGCAAGGTGCTCTTAGCGCGAAGCGGTGCCGATGGTGGCGGGGCCGCGGGCCGCGATGTTGCACTTGGCCAGGGCCTTGGCGTCCAGCGACTTGTATTGGCCGGCGTAGGCGCTCAGCGGCCCGACCTGTTTGGCCAGATCCTGACAGGCGCTGGCGCTGACTGCCTCGTCGGAGGCGACGGAGGCGACGCAGGTCGCCCCTTGGCAGTTCCAGACCGCGTGGGCAGCGATCAGCTTGCCCTGGGTCGATTGCGGCCCATCGAGCGTGGCGACGATTTTGCCTTCGGCGGCCGCGGCGCCAGCGAAAGCCAGGGTGATGACGGCGCAAGCCGTTGCGATGGTGCGTTTCATGGGGAAGGCGCCTCCAAGGGTTCACGAGTGCGGTTCCAAAAGGGCGCCGGCGGCTGGACCGTCGAGGTCGATTCAGAACTTAACGCTGAATAGATATCAATGATCACCCAGCTGGCAAGCGAAATCTGAACGCTGTTAGAATGTTTTGCTGAAAATCATTCCAAGGCGTCTGTTCAGGCCGGCGATCGACTCCAACCCCGGCGACGCCGATGGCGCGCCAGCGGCCCACCGGCTAGAACGCGCGCATGACCAGCGATGCCGCAAAATCCCTCTCCGAGCTGGCCATCGAGCAGGGTCTGAAGCCGGAAGAATACGATCTGATCGTGCGGCGCCTGAACCGCGAACCCAATCGGCTGGAGCTCGGCATTTTTTCGGTGATGTGGTCGGAGCACTGTTCCTACAAGTCCTCGCGCCGGCATCTGGCCAAATTCCCGACCACCGGCGCTCGGGTGATCCAGGGTCCGGGAGAAAACGCTGGCGTCATCGATATCGGCGACGGCCAGGCCGTGGTGTTCAAGATGGAATCCCACAACCATCCCTCGTTCATCGAACCTACCCAGGGGGCGGCGACCGGCGTCGGCGGCATCATGCGCGACGTGTTCACCATGGGCGCGCGGCCGATCGCGCTCTTGAACGCCCTGCATTTTGGCGATCCCGCGCACCCAAGGACCCGCTCCCTGGTCGCCGGCGTGGTCGCGGGCATCGGCGGATATGGCAACTGCGTCGGCGTGCCGACGGTTGGCGGCGAGACGGGTTTCCACGCCGGCTACGACGGCAACATCCTGGTCGGGGCCATGTGCGTGGGCCTGGCCGATGCCGACAAGATCTTCTATTCCGCCGCGCCCGGACCCGATCTGCCGGTCGTCTACTTCGGCTCAAAGACCGGACGCGACGGCATCCACGGCGCCACCATGGCCTCGGCCGAATTTGACGACGATTCGGGGGCCAAGCGTCCCACGGTCCAGGTCGGCGATCCGTTCGCCGAAAAGCTCTTGATCGAGGCGACGCTCGAGTTGATGGCCAGCGGCGCGGTGGCGGCGATCCAGGACATGGGCGCGGCCGGCCTGACCTCGTCATCGGTCGAGATGGCCGGCAAGGGCGGCGTCGGCATCGACATCGACCTCGACCTGGTCCCCCAGCGCGAACAGGCGATGAGCGCCTACGAAATGATGCTGTCGGAAAGCCAGGAACGGATGCTGGCGATCCTCAAGCCCGGCCGGGAGCCCGACGGGCGGCGAATCTTTGAAAAATGGGGCCTCGACGCGGCCACGATCGGCCGGACGACAGACACCGGCCACATCGTCCTTCGCCATCTGGGCCAGGTGGTCTGCGATCTCCCGCTTGCGCCGCTAACCGAGGACGCGCCGCTCTATGACCGCCCGTGGACAGAGCCCGCCCAGCGCGCACGCCTGGATCCCGACGACGTCCCCGCCCCGCCCGACTGGCGAGCCGCAGTGTTGCGGCTGGTCGCCTGCCCGGACATGGCCTCGAAGCGCTGGCTCTGGGAGCAGTACGACCGCCACGTCATGGCCGACACCCTGGCGGCCTCCGATACCGGCGCCGACGCGGCCATCGTGCGCGTGCACGGCTCCAGAAAGGCGCTGGCCCTGACCAGCGACTGCACGCCGCGTTACGTGCAGGCCGATCCGTTCGAGGGCGGCAAACAGGCGGTGGCCGAGGCGTGGCGCAATCTTACCGCCGTCGGCGCCGATCCGGTCGCCATCACCGACAACCTCAATTTCGGCAACCCGGAACGCCCCGAAATCATGGGCCAGATCGTCCGCGCCATCGAGGGAATGGCCGAGGCCTGCCGTGCGCTGGACTTCCCTGTCGTCAGCGGCAACGTCAGCCTTTACAACGAGACCAACGGCGCTTCCATCCCGCCAACGCCGACGGTCGGCGGCGTCGGGCTGATCGCCGACTACGCCAGGCGCGCGGGTTTTGCGTCGATGAAGGACGGCGAAACGTTGCTGCTCATCGGCGCCAGCCATGGCGAACTGGGCGCCAGTCTCTATCTGCGCGAGTGCCTCGGCCGCGAGGACGGCGCGCCGCCGCCTGTCGATCTCGCCGCGGAGCGTCGCAATGGCGACTTCGTTCGCGGGTTGATCCAGTCCGGCAAGGCGCGGACCGTGCACGACCTTTCCGATGGCGGCCTGGTCATGGCCGCCGCCGAGATGGCCCTGGCTTCAAACGTCGGCGTTATTTTGAACGTCCCCAGCCGCGACAGCGCCCATGGCGCACTTTTTGGGGAGGACCAGGCCCGTTACCTGATTTCCGCCCATGATCCAGTCCCCATCGTAGCGTCCGCGCGCGCGGCCGGCGTTGATATCGCCATCGTGGGATCGGCGGGCGGCGATGCTTTCACCTCGGCCGGATTGTTCAGCATTCCGCTCACCGAGTTGCGGCGGGCGCATGAGGGATGGCTGCCCACCTACATGGCCGGCGCGGCTGGAGTTTCCGAAAATTAGCGGCGCGGCAGATTCGGTGACAGCCGGCCGTTACGGGCTTTCAAGATGTCACCTTCAACTCGGCCCGCCGCGCCGCCAGCGGGTGCACCGCCCCGGCGCCGGCCGGCCAGACGCCGGGCTCAGTCTTGATACGTCGCGAAATTCGTTGAGCGTGATGCGAGAGGGATGCCCACACCTCGTGGGGCATGGAAGGCTTAAAGGCGTGGTCTCCTACCCAGGCCGGAGAATATTCGACGTTGGGCATAGCCCTGACCTCGCGGCTGAGGTTGGGGGTGGCGCCGTGCCAGGCCCGGTTGTCCCGGAACACGGCTGCGCCCGCAGGGGCGCCGACGAGGGTCGAGAGCCGCATCCAATCGGGTTCCTCGGCTTGGGTAGGGGGTCGCCCGGGCCTCGCCTGGGTGCCGGGGATGTGCCGGATGGGACCATTCAGCGCGGTCTGCTCCGACAGCAGGAAGTTGATCGTGATGTGGGGGGACGTGCGTTCAATGATCAGCTGGGCGGTGGCGTGCGATAAGTCGCCGTTGTCGTCGATCTTAATTCCAAGACGCTTTGCCTGCTCGACGCGTCCCTGCGGCATCTCAAAGGTCTCGCGCACGTCGGCGTGCAGCGCCTGGTATTCAATCGCGCCTGGCAGGCAGAGATCGCCGCCCGCTCCGTTCACGCAGTAGTCCTCGCCCCCGAAAATCGCCGCCAGCAGCGGACGGGTGGTCGGAAGCTCGACCATCGATGCCCAGACCGGGTCGTGCAGCAATTGGCGGGACACGGACGAGGTGCCGAAGCTGTAACGATGCGGCAAACGCGCGGTCTCGGTGACGTACTTGCGTCCATCGACGCCAGGAAAGGCGAGGATGGCGGCCAAGGCTCGCGCGCTTGCATCTCTGAAACGCTCGAGCTGCTCGTTAATGAGCACGTCGCGAACGACGACGAACCCGTCACGCAGGAACACCCTGGCGGCGCGCTCAGTCTCGTCGGGGCTCAGGATCTCCAGTCCGATGATTCCGTTGTCTCGCGAGAGCCTGTCTCGCAGCGCACAGACTTCCGGGTCGTCGTAGACACGGCGGCGCGGCGCGCGTGGGTCGGCGGCGCTAAACCCGCGATCACGCACCACCAGATTGCCGGCTTCATCCGTCGTTTCGTTGGGAGGGGTCGCCGCGCACCAGCCCACATCGGTCTCGCCGTACACTCGAACACCTACTGGCTCGCCCACGTGACTTCCCCCCAATTCCCTTTCGACCAGTGTGTTTCGAAGACAACGCGCAAGGAAGTCGAAACAGCGCCGTTCAGGAAATAACGGACCTTGAAATGGCCGATACTGTGGCGGCGGCCTAGGGCGCCCCAGGCGCGATCCAGGCGACGCGTGAGAGCTCCGCATGATCCTGGAGGGTGGCGAAGGCCAGCTTGCGGATCGCCGTCGGGGACTGGCTTGCGCAGCCACTGAGGTTGGGGGCCACGCTGATCGCGCCATCGCTCGGCGACGGGCAGGCGAACGGAAGGCCAGCCGCGGAGACCAGGCGGCCCTGGCTGTCGCGGGCCAATTCGGTCAGGGCGAGGTAGAGGTAGCCGGCCCTGTCATCGCCAATCTGGGCGATCACCGGATTGCCGGCGGCCAGCCGATAGTCGGTGCGATAGCTGTGGTCGGGGGTCAGGCGCCGCGGGCCAGCCTCGGTGCGGACCACCATGGCCGAATCGCGATTGATCCAGAAGGGCGAGGCGCACTTGGGCCAGCGCGGAAAGTTCGCCAGAGTCGGCTTGGGACAGCCAGGATCGAGAATGGCCCACAAGCCGTCGGCCGGTTTGGGGGCCAGGGGCGTGGGCGCGCTGGCCATCACCGGCGTTGCGCGCCGGCCGTGCACCCAGGAGGCCAGTCGCATCCTGACGCTGGCGCAACCCGCCAGGGACACCATCAGAACCAGAATAACGAATCGTGCCGCCAACGCCCGCCGCCTCCAGCGAAGCACACCATATCCAGTGTCGCGCGCCTTTGCACCCTCAAAGGATGGTAAAATATGGAGTAACCATAGAGTTTCTCCGCCCGCGACCACCGCCGATTGACGCGAAAATGTGCTAAGACCCGGTTCTGCCGGATGACGCCGTGCGAGGACTTCTCAAGATGCCAATGCCAGCCGCGGATCTTGAAGCCCACCTGCGCGAAGCGTTTCCGGACGCCCAGATCGCCATCGACGATCTGGCCGGCGATGGCGATCACTACCGGGCGCGGATCGTCTCGCCGGCATTCGCGGGCCTCTCCCGCGTCGCCCAGCACCAGCTGGTCTATGCCGCGTTGGGGGGCAAGATGGGCGGCGAGTTGCACGCCCTGGCCCTCGAGACCCGGGCCGCGCCTTGACCGCGCCGCCGGCGCTTACTAGCTCTCTGAAATCACACGCCGAAAACGAAAGCCGAAATTGACATGACCGAAACCTTGCACACCGCCGACGCCGGCGCATTCATCGCCAGGACGGTGGCCGGCAATCCCGCCGTGCTGTTCATGAAGGGCACGCCAGAGCAGCCGGGTTGCGGATTTTCGGCCATCGTGGTGCAGATCCTTGACCACCTTGGCGTCGATTTCGTCGGCGTCAACGTCCTGCAAAGCGATGAACTGCGCCAGGGGATCAAGAGCTTTTCCGACTGGCCGACCATTCCGCAGCTCTACGTCAAGGGCGAGTTCGTCGGCGGCAGCGACATCGTCCGCGAAATGTTTCAGTCGGGCGAACTGAAGTCTTTCCTGGCCGATAAGGGTCTGCTCGCCGCCTGAGCGACGCCGTGACCTCAGCCCAGCGCAGAGTCGCCGTGGGCGCCGGCTGCGCGGTGGCGATCGGCGCCGCGATCATCGCCTATGGCCTGGCTGGCGCGCCCGGCATTCCGATCGGCTTTACCCATCCCAGCCTCGCCCAGCGCCTGATCCTCGCGGTGGGGGCGTGGCTGGCGCCCGTGGCGTCTCTTGGGACTTCGATCTTCTGGGTCGCCAATATCCGGGGGCGGTCGGTGGCGGACATCGACGACGCCGGCCTTACCGTCGAGAGCCCCCTCATCCGCATCCCGCGCGCGATCCTCGCCAACACTCACGAACAGGCGAGCCTCGCCATTCCGGTCTACACCGGTCTGGCCATCACCCTTTCACCCGGCACCCTGCTGCTGCCGGTATTGCTGAGCGCCGCCTTCGCGGTCGGGCGGATCGCTTTCGCGTTGGGCTATCGGCATGGCGCGGCCGCGCGCAGCTTCAGCATGGCGCTCACCGGCTATCCCACCTTGGCGGGATTTGCGGTGTTGATCTGGCGGATGACAGCCATCTTGCGCTGACCGCGAAGCAGCTCCGATCGGTGGGCGTCTCAGGAAGCGTAGAACTCGACCACCAGATTGGGCTCCATCTTCACCGGATAAGGCACTTCGGCCAGCTCCGGCGAGCGCAGGTATTTGGCCGACATCGCCTTGGCGTCGACCTCGACGTAGTCTGGAATATCGCGCTCGGCGAGTTGGAGGGCTTCCAGGACAAGCGCCATGTTCCGCGACCGCTCGCGCACCTGGACGGTATCGCCGACCTTGACCCGATAGGAGGCGATGTTGACCCGCTTGCCGTTGACCATCACGTGGCCATGATTGACGAACTGGCGGGCCGAAAACACCGTCGGCGTGAACTTGGCCCGGTAGACCACGGCGTCCAGGCGGCATTCCAGGAGCGCGATCAGGTTTTCCGAGGTGTTGCCCTTGGCCTTGGCGGCGTCGGCATAGGTGCGCGCGAACTGCTTTTCGGTGAGGTTGCCGTAATAGCCTTTCAGCTTCTGCTTGGCGCGCAGCTGCAGGCCGAAATCGGAAACCTTGTTCTTGCGGCGCTGGCCGTGCTGCCCAGGGCCATATGAGCGCTGGTTGACCGGCGATTTTGGCCGCCCCCAGATATTCTCGCCCATACGCCGGTCGATCTTGTACTTCGCCGCATGGCGTTTCGACATGATGGTCTCTTTCAGTTCGACACGGTCCGGCGCGTCCGTGGCTGGAAGCGCGATTTCAACGGCGGCGACGTGTCACCCGTCATGGTCCCGCAAACGTCCAAGCGAACCTGAGCGCGGGAGGGCGGGGTATGGCCCACGGGAGCGCCGCAAGTCAAGGCAGCGTCGCCCGCAAGCGACAGTCAAGCCGGTTTAACGCCCTCGCGCGCGGCGAGTTTGGCCAGCACGCGCCCCCTGCCCCGCGACAGCGCGGTGACCACGCCGCGAAGGGTGCGCACCTCCTGATCCGACAGACGGGCGCGGCCGAAAGCCACGCGCAGATTGCGCACCATCGAGCCGCGTTTTTCCGGTGGGTGGAAAAAACCGGACGCGTCCAACTCCGCTTCCAGCTGTTCGTAGAGGCCGATGACGGCGCGCTGGGGGGCTGGCGGATCGCCCGCGCCGAAGCCTTCGGGCGGCGCCGCCGACTGGCGAATGCGCCACTCATAGGCATTGATGGCCACCGCCTGCGCCAGATTGAGGGAGGCAAAGCGCGGATCGATGGGCACGGTGACGATCGCCTGGGCCAGCGCGATATCGTTCGCGGTCAGACCGGCCCTCTCGCCCCCGAAGATGAGGCCGCAGGCCCAGCCCCGCTGGCAGGCCGCACTGAGCTCGCCGGCGCCGTCGCGCGGGGTCAGGACAGGCAGGCTAGCCTCGCGGGGCCGCGCCGTGGTCGCCAGCACCAGTTGCAGGTCGGCGATGGCCTCGGCCAGGGTGGCGAATACCCGTGCATTCTCGAGCGGCCAATCGGCGCCGGACGCGCTCGCCCAGGCGCGCGGCTGGGGCCACCCATCCCGCGGCGCGACAAGGCGCAGGTCGGCGAGGCCGAAGTTCGCCATCACTCGGGCTACCGCGCCGATGTTTTCGGCCAATTGCGGCGCACTCAGGATCACACACGGCGCGGTCGCGTTCATCAGGGGGCCTTAGGCCCTTGGCCGAACCCCCGGCAATCACCTATTGCTCCACGCTCGAGGAAGTAAGGAGGCACGATGCACGCGACGCGCCGCCTCCTGGTGACCGCCCTGGCCGCCGGCCTGGCCGACTGTGGCCGCCCGGCGAGGCGCGGCGTCCAGCCCTCGCCACTCGACACCAGGCTCCTCGACAGGAGGTTCCCCGCGATCGCCGAACGCGCCCGCCCCGGGGTGTTCAATGCCGGCGTCATCGGTCTGGGGGCCAATCGGAGCTGGTATTGGAACATCAACCGGGCCTTTCCGATGGAGAGTGTCGCCAAGGCCCCGATCGCGGCGGCGGCTCTGGCCGAGGTCGACGCCGGCCGCCTGTCGCTCCACGAACCGATTGCCCTGACCGCCGATGACCTCTCCGCCCCGTTCAGCGCGATCAACCAGGCCTGGCCCACGCCGCCGGAGGGCCACGCGCTGACGCTGACGGCGGGCAAGCTGATCTCGCTGGCGGTGCGTCTGAGCGACAATACCGCCGCCGATGTGATCATGAAACGCATCGGCGGTCCCGGCGCGGTAACGGCGTGGCTGCAGTCCAAGCAGATCGTCGACATGCGGGTCGACCGCTATGCCCGGGAAGTCCAGCAGGCCATTGCCGGCATGGCGTCTTTCCGGTCTGCCTGGAAGGGCGAATCGGCCTGGCTGGCGGCCCGTGGGACCGTCGCCGCGGTCGACCGCCAGGCGGCCATGGACGCCTATCTGACCGACCCGCGCGACACCACCACGGCCCAGGCGGCGCTCAACTTCCTTAGCAAACTGGCCGATGGAGAGCTTCTGTCGCGCGCATCGACGCGCCTGCTCATCGGGCTGATGACCGGTGGACCAACCGGCGCCGGTCGCCTGGGCGCCGGCCTGCCCGCTGGCGCGGTTCTGGCCCACAAGACCGGATCGACGGACACCGATCTGGGCTTTACCCCGGTTACCAACGACATCGGCATCGTCACCCTGCCGGACGGGCGGCGCTTTGCGGCCGCGGCGTTCCTGGCCGGCGCCACCGCGACCCTGGCCGAGCGCGACCGCCTGTTCGCCGACACCGCGCGGCTGATGGTGCGGGCCTTCGGCTAGGCGTCCAGCACGGCCGGGTCGGCGCTTTCCCGCCGCCGTGGAAGGCTCTATAGCGCTGCGAACGCGAGTTTCGGCCCGGCCGAGCCCCGCCCTATTCGCCCAACCAACTCCGCCGGAGCCACCCCTCGCCCATGGCCAAGATCAAGGTCGCCAATCCCGTCGTCGACATCGACGGCGATGAGATGACCCGCATCATCTGGCGGATGATCAAGGACAAGCTGATCCTGCCGTTCCTCGACATCACGCTTGATGAATATGACCTGGGCATGGAGCATCGCGACGCCACAGACGACCAGGTCACCGTCGATGCGGCCCTGGCGATCAAGCGCTGCGGCGTCGGGGTCAAATGCGCCACGATCACCCCCGACGAGGCGCGAGTGAAGGAATTCCACCTCAAGAAGATGTGGAAGTCGCCCAATGGCACCATCCGCAACATTCTGGGCGGGGTGGTCTTCCGAGAGCCGATCCTGTGCAAAAACGTGCCGCGCCTGATCCCCGGCTGGACCCAGCCGATCATCATCGGCCGCCACGCCTTCGCCGATCAGTACCGGGCCACCGACTTCCTGATTCCCGGCCCCGGCAAGATGACCATCGCCTGGGAGGGAGCGAACGGCGATCGGATCGAGCACGAGGTGTTCGACTATCCGGGCTCCGGCGTTGCCATGGCCATGTACAACATCGACGAGTCGATCGAGGAGTTCGCCAGGGCGAGCCTGACCTATGGCCTGGCGCGGAACTATCCGGTCTATCTGTCGACCAAGAACACCATCCTCAAGGCCTATGACGGGCGCTTCAAGGATATCTTCCAGCGCATCTATGAGGCTGAGTTCGTCGACCGCTTCAAGACCGCTGGAATAACCTACGAACACCGCCTGATCGACGACATGGTCGCCTCGGCCCTGAAGTGGTCGGGCGGTTTCGTCTGGGCGTGCAAGAACTACGACGGCGACGTGCAATCCGACCAGATCGCCCAGGGTTTCGGCTCGCTGGGCCTGATGACCTCGGTGCTGATGACGCCCGACGGCATGACCGTCGAGGCCGAGGCCGCCCACGGCACCGTCACCCGCCACTTCCGCGCCCACCAGCGTGGCGAGAGCACATCGACCAATTCCATCGCCTCGATCTTCGCCTGGACCCGCGGGCTGAAGCACCGGGCCAAGCTCGACGACAACAGCGATCTGGACCGCTTCGCCGAGACCCTGGAAAAGGTCTGTGTCGACACCGTCGAGGCGGGCTTCATGACCAAGGACCTGGCCCTGCTGGTCGGCGACCACCAGGGGTGGCTGACCACCGAGGGTTTCCTCGACAAGGTCGCCGATAACCTGACGGTCGCCCTGGCGGCGTGACGTCGATCGCCTGATGGTCGCAATCGTCGACTTCGCCGCCGGCCACCTCGCGGGCGTGATCGCGCTCTGCACCGCCGAGGGATGGCCGTCCTATGCGGAAGATCCAGGGCGAGCCGAGCGTGCATTGACGGCGCCCGGGATCGTCACGGTCGTGGCTGAAGCGCGGGGCCAGGTCGCAGGCTTCGCGACAGCCGGCAGCGACGGCGAAATCCAGGCTTTTCTGATTCTGATCGCCGTCGACAAGACACAGCGCGGCCGGGGCATAGCCAAGCGCCTGATCGAGGCGTCGTTCGCCAAAACCGGCGCGATCCGCATGGACCTTCTGTCGACCGATGGAGCGGAAGGATTCTACGCCTCGTTCGCCCACCACAGGCTTCCCGGCTATCGCATCTACCCGGGAATGAAGCTGCAGGAATGATGCGGATCGGGGTCGGTTTGGCGTGGCTCTTGCGCCCCCTCCACCACCGGCTGCGCCGCCCAGCCCGCCGCACGCGGCGGGCGTTCGTCTCGGGGATCGACAAATCGTTGTC
>Ga0208849_1002286_pt1 | contig 10808 bp, 9 predicted proteins | sample NGESurdeep072012_10_FD_184470 | JGI IMG/M metagenome (GOLD analysis project Ga0208849, IMG submission 184470) | Arctic peat soil microbial communities from Barrow, Alaska - NGEE Surface sample 53-3 deep-072012 (SPAdes) | ecosystem: Environmental > Terrestrial > Soil > Wetlands > Peat ...
CGGTAGGGGTGTCGCGGTAAAGGTTCCACCAGTCGGTGCGGTCGGACACGAAGACGAGTGAGCCGCTGGCGTCGTATCGGGGCTGAATGACCGACTCGTTCGGATTGGCGACAACAACACGACGCGACGTCGCTTGGCAACGCTCATCCAGTTCAACTTCGTACAGCATGGTCGTGTCCCAGGGCATGTTGGGGTGGTCCCACGCCACGTAGGCCAATCGGCCCCCGTCCGGCGAGAAGGTGGGCGAGCTGCAAAAGTCGTGTCCTTCGGCCACTACCGCCGGATCGACGCTGCCGTCGGTCGCCATGACCACGATGTCGTTGACGACCTCGCTCTCGTGACGCTCACGAACACATACCAGAAATTTTCCGTCGGGACTAACCACGGGATCGGCGTATCGCCACGAGCGCGGTGTAGGTGGCTCGGCCGTCAAGGCGACGGGTTCTTTACCGATTTCGATTCGATAGAGACGTTGGTCGGCGAAGTTTGAGAAATAGACGGTCGAACCATGCACGGCGTAACAAAGGCCGCCGTATTCATGAGCCAAGGTTCGCGCCGCGAATTCAGTACCGAACACGTCGGCCGTGACGCCATCAGAACCTCGGCGAACGAGGACGTTGCGCCCCGCCTCGGTGGGACGTGACTCGATCCAGTAGTACGCGCCGGCCTCAACCAGTGGAAAACTCAAACGCACCACATCGCCCACTAAGAGTTGACTCGTGACCGGCGAGGTCCAAGATCCGAACGCGGAATGGTTTGCTGTCATGCCCTACGATAACCCCGAGCGAAATCAATTTGCACGCCCAATGGAATGCCAAGCCGCGCCGTCACTGAGGCGGCGTGGCGGAATACCCTCGTTGGTCAGTTGCGCGGAGCCCCGTGGGATTAAGGCCAAAGTGCTACGGTTCCTCGGACTATAAATCGGACGGCATCTCGAACGCCTTCGCTTGAGGTTGTCGTGCGTTCGCTGCCGTTCACCTGCTTAGGAAAGTTCTTTTCGCCACGTGACGATGCCGCCCGACACGACGGCGCCGAGTTGCTCGTTGACTGCGATCATTGGTGTGTTGACCGCAGAGTTGGACGTTGAGATCCTCTTCGTTGCGTACCCGCCTTCACCGAGCAGGCGCATGGTGGCGATTTTCATTAGTCCACCAAGTCGGTGTCCGCGGTGAGCGCCCAACACCAAGGTGTCCCACTGGTAGGCGGTCCCGGGTTGCTCTCGCGACACGGAGAGTTCACTAAAGCCCACGAGCGTACCCCTCGTTCGTTCTCGTGCCACGGCGACGAGTAGATCGCGGCCCATTTCGTGGGTACGTTTCTCGTGTATTCGTACCCGTTCGTTATCCCACTTCTCCTCTTCGTAGTCAAAGCCGGGGGAGGGCACCTCGAGGGGCATGACGGCGCTGAGGTGCGCTCGTTCGCTAAGGAGTTCCTCGGGTGTCGGCCCACGCCACGTCAGGATGTCGTAGGCGCTGGCGCGAGGCGACCACTCTTTAAAGAGACGATCGAGTTGGCCATCGGGTCGCGGCCAGTCGAGTTCGCGTCGAACGTTTTCTTCCACCACGACGTAGCCGTGGCGTGGTGCGAACGCTCTATTGGGGGCCTTTACGTCGCGACCACCCTCCATGACCCAGAACAACAAAGCCGGACGCTGAAGGTCGAGCGCGGTCGCTTCGAGGTGTAAGAGCGCCGCCGAGCCGTACCCTTTGCGTCGCTCTAATGGATCGACGAAGAGTTCGCCTCTGATCCAGTGCAGGTTGTCGTCGCGCGTTACTTCAAGTGCAGCCACGGCCACGGGGTGCAAGAGATCGTCGCCGTAAGAGAAGAGCTGGTGATACACGGGCGCGGACTCATCCAGGGCGCGAGCACGCCACTCCGAAGGAAGCCAGCCACCACCACCGCCCTCGTCTCGCTCTAGTTCCGAGCGGTGCAGCACCCCAAACCAGGCGTCGAACTGGTCATCGCTGATTGGATCGACGCGAGAGAACTCCATGTCGTGAACTTACTGAAAATGAACACGTGGGGGAGCTGCTCCGGGGCCACCTAGATTCAGAGAGAGCAGTTCAAGGAGAACACCATGGCGATCAACGTCACACCAGTACCAGGACTCGACGCACGCATCAATGATCTTCGTCGCCGCACGGCCGATTTGATCAATGAAGAGATCCTGCCCAACGAAGAGGTGCTGTGGCGATCACGCCGCGGTCGCGATCTCAGCAAGGACCAACGAGAGTCCGCTCGGCGCGAGAGCTTTGAACTGCGCGAAGTCATTAAGGGCAAGGTCTTCGATGCTGGGCTCTGGGCTCCTCACTTGCCGACTGAGTACGGCGGCGCGGGACTCGACTTCTTATCGCTCGCCTATATGTACGAGATCCTCGCCTACGCGGTCGGTGCGTCGTCACTCTTTGGAATCGCGGCACCCAACTCGGGCAACGCGAGCATCCTCGTGAAGTACGGCACGGACGAACAGAAGGCCAAGTGGTTGCTGCCCCTCATCGCGGGTGAGATGGAGTCGGGTTTCTCGATGACCGAACCTGATCACGCTGGATCAGATCCTCGTTCCATTACCACCGAAGCGGTACGCGACGGTGACGACTGGGTCATTAACGGTCATAAGTGGTTCACTTCGAACGGCATCGACGCCAACTTCTTCATTGTCATGTGTCGAGCGAACGATCCCAGCGGCGAGTTTGGCAGCACCGGTCGCATGACGCAGATCATCGTACCGAGTGACACCGTGGGCGTGAACATCGTGCGCGGCATTGGCGTTTTTGGTTCGGCGACCTCTGATCACTGTGAGATTAAATACGAGAACGTGCGCGTACCCTTAGCGAACACGCTCGGTCTCGTCGGCCAGGGTCATCAAGCGGCCCAAGACCGTCTCGGCGCCGGCCGGGTGTACCACTGCATGAACTCCATCGGTCAGATGTGGCGTGCCTTTGACCTCATGGTCGAGCGAACGTTGGTGCGCGAGGTGCACGGCGGACTACTACGCGATAAGCAGTTCATTCAAGGCTTCATCGCCGAGAGTTATATGGACCTTCAGTCCGCACGGCTCATGACCATTAACGCCGCGGAAAAGGTGGCCAACGGCGACCCCGACGCGCGCACGGCCATCTCCGCGATCAAGGTCTTCGTGCCCGCGGCCTTTCACCGCGTCGTTGATCGGGCGATTCAGGTGTGGGGCGGAGCCGGGGTCAGTAACGACTTGCCCTTGGCTCAGATGTACTTAACTGCTCGAATCCTGCGTTTGGCGGACGGACCCGATGAGGTGCACAAGATTCTCATCGCCAAGAACATTCTTCATCGCTACGACGAGGGAACTGGTTGGAACTTCGGAACGTGAGCAGCGACGTTCGTCGTGCCGCTCCCCGTGAGGGCTCGTTGACGTTGTTAGTTACCAGTCACGCCAGTGGCGATCAATCTCGTCGTCGTGCTCGAACGCTTGCTACAGACCGTGATTGGAAGGCTCACGTAGGTCGAGGGTACGATCGAACCGAGTTTGACGAGCACTCCCGAAACTTTTTGCGCGACGCAGGTCTTGGCGCTGAAGTTGCCCGTCGCCACGACGCCGTAGGCACTACTGACCGAATGACCCTTGGCTAAAGTGTGTCGTGGTTGTTTGAGACCAATGGCTTCGCTACTCGCGCTCGGACCAACCACACGGTGTGTCGAGCCAGTCACGGGCTGAATCGCGGGAGCACCATAGATGGTGCAGGTCGCGCCCGTGTTCGTGAAGATGATTGGGAAGTAGATAGTCCCGGCGACGCCGTCCCGAGGACCGTGAGTGACCTTGATCTGAGACGCCACACAAGACTTCGCTGAAGCGGCTGAGGCGGCCGTGGTGCCCACGAGGACGGTACCGCCCGTAGCCAAAGCGCTCGCGACCAGTCCCACTGCGACAATCACTGACTTGATTGGCTTCAAGATAACCCGCCGTTCGTTGGTCCAACTACCGGGGGTGCTGGTTGGTCGTTCTAATTGCCGGTCACGCCGTTGGTAATCAATCGCGTCGTCGTGCTCGCGCGCTTGGTACAGACCGTGATCGCGAGGGCCACGTAGGAAGAGGGTACGAAGGAACCGAGCGTTACGAGAACGCCCGACGCTTTGCGAGCAACACAGGTCGAGGGCGTGTAGTTTCCCGTCTCGGTGACGCCAAAGGCACCGCTGACGGACTGGCCCTCGGCCAACGTGTGGATCGCCGGCATCTCGCCCATGGATTCGTTACGCGCAAGTGGCCCGACCTTCTTGTGGACCTTACCGGTCACGGGCTGAATCGCGGGAACGCCAAAGATGGTGCACGCCGCACCGGTGTTGGTGAAGACAATGGGGTAGTAAATCGTTCCGGCGGCACCGTTAGAAGGACCGTGGGTCACCTTGATCTGGGACGCGACGCAACTCTTGGCCGTCGCGGCGAACGCCACGGTGGTGGGTACGAGCGCCGCACCTCCGGCGACGAACCCGCTAGTGACCAACCCCAAAATGATGATCGCTGATTTGACTGATTTCATCGTGACCTCCCTTTCGCCATCTCATCTAATCATGTCCAGCCGGGCGAAAAACTTACAGTTGGATGTCGATTGTTCCTGGTTGCAAAAGCAATCGTTCGGACGTCAAACGGGAGAAAATCAGGTAATTACGCGTCCGTCGGCACTCGCGCTGATGTGACGACGTAGGTTTATCATCATCGCCCCGCCGAGAAGTGCCGTGATTCCGGTGCCAATGGGCCACCAGTTTCCGAGGTGCACGCTGAAGTAGAGGGCGGTGATGGCCGGCGCCAGCGTGCCCGAGATTCCCCACGAAAGACCGGCGGCCGCGTTGTAACGACCTCGAAGGTGCTCGGGGGCAATGTCGTTAACGATCGCTGATCCCACGGGCTGCTGCATGGTTTCACCTATGGCGAAGACGATCATCGCGAGACACAACATCGCGATCGACGCTGACGCCGGCAGCGTGAGCGTCGTTTCGAGAATGAGCCAGAAGATGAACCAGAACGTCGCGACGACGCCCATGACGCGCGTGCGGCTCTTGCCTTCGATGCGATTGAGCACCCAGAGCTGAGCGAGCACGATGGTAGAAGTGTTGAAGAAGAAGATCACACCAATCACGTGCACTGAGAGCTTGAGATTGTTCACGACGAAGAGGCTGAGTCCAGCGTCCAGTGAGCCGTAGCCACCGATCATCAAGAAGACCGACGCCACGACGTAGCGCACCATCCGCGAATCCCTGATCACTTCGCGCCAGCCTTCGGCACTCTTGACCGGGTCGCCGAGGTGTTCCTTGTAGGCGCCACCGTGCTGGCGAAGGGTCAGGAAATAAACGGCGGCGAGTAGCGTCACGCCGGCGTTGAAGATGTACAACATGACGAAGGTGTCGGGGTGGCGCAGGTTGACGACGCTCGCCGAGATGAGTCCGCCAAAACCCATACCGAGATTGAGGAGCATGAAGTTAAAGCCAAAGGCCCGTTGGCGATGTTCCGGTGCGACGAGTCGACTGAGCATGGTACTTCCGGGCCCCCAACCCGCGCCGCCAAAGACGGCAATGAGGAGAGCGGCGAGCGTGGCCTGCTCGTGCGTGTGCGCGAAGGCCCAGAGCACCAGGGCGACCGCTTCGGCGCCGTAGGCGAAGAGAAGGACGCGAAGCGGTCCCAGCCGGTCGGTCACCGTTCCCCAGAGGGGCGTACTCGCCAGTCCCACCACCGCGGACAACGCCAGGAGCAACGTGGAAAAACTCGTCGAGAAGTGGCGAACGTTGTGCAGGTAGATCACAAAAAGAGAGATCGTGAGACCGCTTCCGATGCAGCCAATGAATGTGCAGATGTAAAAACGGCGCAGCGGGCCGTGTATTGAGGATCGAAAATCGATCGGAACGAGGGTGTCAACGAGTTTCAAGAGGTCATCAGGTTACACGGGGTACTTTGTGCGTCGAATCACAAGTATCGCGGAATCACTTTCTCCCGGAGGATTAGGGTTGGGGCGTTGGCGCTTTGCGCACGGAGAGGTATCACAACTTGAGCACTCGTCTGGCGAAGAGCCGCGTTGACCTTTTAGAAGAGATTGCTCCCGACGTCGAGCGCCTCTACAACCGGCACTTAGAAGCCCCAAGGCTCTGGTACCCCCACGAACAGATCAATTGGGGTGAAGGCGAGAACTTCAACGATCGCCCTTGGGCGCCCGAGGACTACCCACTCGCCGATGGAGTGCGCAGCTCCATCTACGTGAATCTCTTGACCGAGGACAATCTTCCCTACTACACCGACGCGATTTTAGAACACGCGCCCATGGGTCACCCCATTCGTGACTGGTCGTGTCAGTGGACGATGGAAGAAAATCGTCACGCTATGGTCATGCGCGACTGGGTCCACATCAGTCGGTGTATCAACCCCACGTTGCTCGAAGACGGTCGTCGCGTGCAGATGCAAAAGGGCGAAGTCCCGCACCCTGCTACGTTTGCCGAATTGATTTCCTATGTCTCATTCCAAGAGCGAGCGACCCAGATCGCGCACCGCAACACCGGGGCGAAACTACCCAAAGACGACAAGATCGGTCGCAACGTCCTCGCGCTGATCGCCGGCGACGAAACTAAGCACTACCTTTTCTACCGCGACCTTACGTTGGCGGCATTCGCGATCGATCCCTCAACCATGATGATCGCCGTCTCAAAACAGGTAAGCACGTTCGCCATGCCCGGTACCGGAATTCCGAGTTTCACTCGTCACGCGGTGCGCATCGCCAAAGAGGGCATCTACGGTCTCGGCCAGTACCTCGGCGACGTTCTGACGCCCGTGCTCAGTCTTTGGGACATCGAACACCTGAAGGGACTCACCAAAGAAGCCGAGATTGCTCGAGTCGACTTAGTGAACGTTAAGGCGAAGATCGCCGAGTCCGTCGAACGCATGGCCGCGAAGGCTTCCGCCCTAAAGTCGACGCTCTCTCCTACGCGCTAAGTCGCTTCGAAAGAACGACTACTCCTTGGTGTTCGCCACGTGGCGGATGTAGTCCTCGAACGCCTTTTGTTGAGCCTGCAGCGCGTGAACCTGACGTTCGTGCATTGAGCCGCCCCGGATGAGGACGTAGGCCAAGCAGCCCACGAGTGGCAAGATCAAGATAAAAATTACCCAGAGCATCTTCGCGCCACCACTGAGGTCGTGGCTTCGAAAGAGGTCAGCGAAGACGTGAAAGGCCAGCATGATCCAAAAGATGAATAGGACGAAGTACAACGTTGAGATGAAGACGTCGGCAAGGGGATAGTTCGAAGCCAGCACGGTGAACCTTTCAGTGGTCGTTAGGCGAAGTGTAGGGTCATCACTCGGTGTCGGGGAGCCATCGTCAACTGAGCGCGACTCTTGACGTTGCGTTGGTCACGCACAGTGAACAGGTTGATTGTCGGTTTTGTCTAAGATTACGATTTCATGGGGGTGGCCAGTGCGCATTGAAGACGTAATCGCGGAAGTCGGCGCGCCCGGGCAACCCTTTGAGGTCATTGAAGTCGAACGAAATGGCGTCACGAATCGGGTGTTTAAAAACGCCCCGGCCAACGTCCGCCAGTTCTTCGATCTCGCGCGTGGCATCGACCAGACGTTTTTGGTCTACGAAGACGAAGAGTGGAGTTTCAATCGCGTCATGAACGAGGTCGACGCCCTCGGTTACGCCCTCGTGCACCACTACGGCATCAAAAAAGGCGACCGCGTCGGTATTGCCATGCGCAACTTTCCAGAATGGGTAATCTCCTTCGCCGCCATCATTTCGGTGGGCGCGATTTCGGTCTCGCTGAACTCCTGGTGGACTGAGATCGAGCTCGACTACGCCATCAACGACTCGGAGCTCTCGGTCTTCATTGGTGACGATGAGAGAATTGTGAGAGCGACGACACCCTGTGTGAAGGTCGGCGTGCGTATGCTCGGTGTTCGTCTCACCGACGAAGTTGCCTACGACGCGGCCGTCGAGCGCTGGAGCGACGTTGTCGTGACCGGTGTGTCGATGCCTGAGGTAGAGCTCGACGCCGACACCGAGGCGACCATTCTGTACACGTCGGGCACTACGGGTTTTCCCAAGGGTGCGGTCTCGACCCACGGCGCCATCTGCCAGACGATCATGGCTTTTTCTTCGGGCGCGGCCCTGCAGGCGGCCCGACGCGGCGCCGTCGTCGAAGGTAGCGGACAGACACCGTGCTTCATTTTGATCGTGCCGCTCTTTCACGTCACGGGATGCATTCCGGTGATGATGTCGTGCTTCTCGTGGCACTTCAAACTGGTGATGATGTACAAATGGGATCCCGAACGGGCTCTGGCACTCATTGAACGCCACAAGGTGACGAGTTTCGTCGGTGTGCCGACCCAGTCCTGGGATCTCATCGAATCCCCGAGTTTTTCCAAGTTCGATACGTCGTCACTGACTGCGGTTGGTGGAGGTGGTGCGCCGGCGCCACCGACGTTGGTCGCGCGCGTGGACAAATCCTTTACGCAGGGTCGTCCGACGTTGGGTTACGGCATGACCGAAACGAACGCGTACGGTCCGGGTAACTACGGTGATGACTACGTGACCCACCCCACCTCAACTGGCCGCGTTCCGACGATCGTGATGGACGTCGATATTCGCGACGATGCACTCAACTCACTGCGCGTGGGCGAGAGTGGCGAGATCTGGCTGAAGTCCCCCACGATGATTTCGAGCTACTGGCGCAAACCCGAGGCGACCGCCGAGTCGATCGTTCAGGGCTGGCTACGCACTGGGGACCTCGGTCACGTCAGTGATGAGGGCTTCCTCTACGTCGAGGACCGGGTGAAGGACATGATTATTCGAGGCGGCGAGAACGTGTACTGCGCTCAAGTGGAGTCGGCGATCTACGAACACCCCGCGGTCTACGAAGCGGCGGTCTTTGGCATGCCCGATGAGCGTCTCGGCGAGGAAGTCACGGCCGCGATCATGGTTCGTTCGGACATGTCGCTCAGCGTCGAAGAGCTGCGAAGTTTTCTGGCGACTCGACTAGCGGCCTTTATGATCCCGACGCGCGTGGCCTTTACCAGCGAGCAGTTACCGCGCAATCCCGCGGGCAAACTCTTGAAGCGCGAGATGCCGGCAATCTACTTTGACAACACGCTCTGAATTGCGCGTCCGGCGTACTCGGCGACGTTGACGCCCTCGAGATCACGTAACTTGAACCACTGAACCTGGTCGGTCGTCCCCGCGGCTTCGTCGCGCAGTTCACCGCCGGCGAGCGACACGATGTAGAGCACGCGCACCGTGTGGATGCGGTCTCCGTTCGGGCGGCGCCGCACGTCACTGACGACGTCGTGCAACAGCGGATCCCTCACCGAGAGTCCGGTCTCTTCTTTGAACTCACGAAGTAGCGTCTGCTCGGGCGACTCGCCAAAGTCAATGCCGCCGCCGGGTAGCCACCACAGCGGGGGTCTGATCTGAGGGCTACTCGAGCGAACGAGTAACACTTTCTCCTCGTGTTCGAGGATGCCGTACGCCCTTACGCTGGTGTGCTGTTTACTCATCGGGCGTCTTTTGTCCTAACTCGATTGGTTGGCTCGCCGGTAGACGCGAACCGTCGAGAAAGGTCGATCGACATCCCTCGCCGCAGAAATAATAGGTCACCTGGTCTGGGCCCACGGCGCTGAGCGCACTTTTGGAGGACACCCGCATTGAGCAGACGGGATCGACCTGGTCGCCGCCTTGGTCCTCGACCATGGTGACGCCGCCCGGACTTTCACGATGTTCGCGTGCGAATCGGTCGCGACAGCGCAGGGAGCAGAAGTAGAAGGTCTCATCGTTGAAGACCGACGTCGCCGCGGGCGAGGAGACGTCGACGGTCATGCCGCACACGGGGTCGGTGGCGCTCAGGGCAAGTTCTTGGGGTCGGCGAGCGAGTAGCCAGACGTAGAGCAGGACCAACGTGGCGAGAATGTTGAGCACCAATGTCGAGCCGAGGGGGAAATCCCCGCTGAGCGCACGAACGTGGTGGCTCGTGGGTACGAGGTGGGCGACGTGAAAGAGACCGTTGACCAGTAGTCCGCCCACGCTCATGACGAACCAGAGCAGCACGAAGAGTCGCCACGTCGAAGCGCCACCGTAGAAGCGGCGGTAGATCGCGAGCAGCGGCAACGTGATGAGGTCGGCGAAGATAAAGGCGATAACGCCGCCAAAGGCCACGCCGTGTGCCCACAGCGCCGCGGCGAGAGGAATATTGCCCACCGAACACACGAAGGCAATGACCGCGACGAGGGGCGCGAGCACCGCGTTTTCCACGACCGTCCACGCTCCGTGGCCACTAATAAATATGTGGCTCCACCACGAGGCGGGAACGTGCACACTGATAAAACCCGCCACCAAAAAACCCGCCAGTAGCTCCCTGCGCAACATCGTGAGATCGCCAATGCTGTACCGCGCGGCCAGTGTGAAGTTCTCTTTGTGGTGGACTCGTTCGCGCCAGGACGTGGCGGAGGCACGCTCGTTAGGTGGCGCGTCGAGCAAGACCCGCTGCTTGAGCTGCTCTTGGCGCAGTGCACTAAACATGACGTGCGTCGTGAGCGCCAGCAGAATAACCATCACGACGCCGCCGACGAATTGGGCGAGTACGAACTGCCACCCGAGCAAGAGGTAGAGCAGGACGCCGAGCTCGATGACGAGGTTGGTCGAGGCGACCATGAAGATCAGCGAGTTCGACCAGGAAGCGCCTCGCGCGAAGAGCGCTCGCGACATCGCGCTCGCGGCGTAGCTACACGACGAGGAGAGGATGCCGAGTAGCGACGCCTTCGCGGCCGAGCTCGGTGTCGTCGTGCCCAACTGCGCGCGCAGGGCGTC
>Ga0208849_1002287_pt1 | contig 10804 bp, 13 predicted proteins | sample NGESurdeep072012_10_FD_184470 | JGI IMG/M metagenome (GOLD analysis project Ga0208849, IMG submission 184470) | Arctic peat soil microbial communities from Barrow, Alaska - NGEE Surface sample 53-3 deep-072012 (SPAdes) | ecosystem: Environmental > Terrestrial > Soil > Wetlands > Peat ...
CCGCGCCCGCAATGATATGAAAATCGCACACCAGCGGCCGATGGTCGGAAAACCTCACTGCCGGAATTCGAAACTCGGTCACCTCGATGCCGGCGCTGACCAGCACGAAGTCGAGCTCAATGCGCGGATTGCGCGACGGAAACGAGTGCAGTCCCTGGGTGTTGGCACTGCGCAATCCCGAGGCCCGCATGAACAGGTAAATCTCGTGCGTGCCCCAGAAGGTATTGAAATCCCCGGCGATGATCACCGGTTTGGCGGAGGCCATCACCAGGTCGTGCAAAGTGCGCAGTTGGTACTGCCGGTGCCGGAATTTCAGCGACAGGTGCACCAGGAAAATACAGACATCGTCGAGCTCCAGCTCGATGATCAGGCGCTTGATGCCGGTATCGAAATAGTGAAATCGCTCTCCGGTCACCCGCGGGGCCGCCAGCAGCGCATTGCCCTGTTTGCGCACAATGGGCACCAGCTGGTTGATCGAGCCGGCGCCGTACTTGCACTGGTGGGCGGTGTAGTGACCGAGGGCATTGGCGACGTATGTGGCCTGGTTGAGCATGCCGGTACGCACCGAGCCGGTGTCGACCTCGATCAATCCGACCAGGTCGGGGTCCTCGGCACGGATGAAGGCCGTGATCTGCTCCAGCACCCGCCGGCTGCTGCGCAGATAGCCCGCGCCGGGCACGGGCAAATGAAACGCCGGTCCGGTACCGGTGGCGTAACGGATGTTGTAGACGAGCAGTCTCACTGACGCGGCAGCGCTCTCTTTCAATCCTTAAGGCGGTCACAGTACACTGGCAGTATGTCCCAACGCGATCCCATCCGCGTGTTTGTCACTCACTGCTTCGAGGAGAGCGACGATCATGCGCGCGTGTTCGAGTACCTGGAAAGCGCCCGTAACTTTTACTACCGCAACTGCGGCAATCTGGCGCTCGACGCCACCGTCGGGCGCTCACAGGACTCGGTGCGCGAGGAGCTGCGCAAGCAGATCGCGCCGGCCGAAGTCATCATAGCGCTGACCAGCCTCTACGGGCAGCAGCAGGACCTGATGATCTTCGAGCTCAATTACTCCAAGGCGAGCGACAAACCGGTGGTATTGCTGCCGCTTTTCGGCCGCGAGCAGCCCAAACTCAAGACCCTCGATGGGCTCATCGATGAGACCGTGTCATGGGACGAGAGAGCCCTGGTGGATGCGGTGAAGCGCCAGGCGCGCCACGAAGAGACCACGCGCTGGGATACCATCGAATTCAAACTCGACTGACCCTTCAGGGGTTGGCGCTGGCTTCCACCGACAGAAACTTCAGTAGCGGGGCAACACTGCGATTGCCGCGGCCATTACTGATCTGCTGCTTCATGCCGGCGGACATGCCGTACAGGCGTACTACCAGTTCGGCATAGCGCTTGGCCTCATCGTTGGAGAGCTTGCGCACCGATGCCTTGACGACGTCATCGCCCGGCAGCGCGCAGGCGCGATGCAATGCCTGATTCATCTCGGCGAATTCAGCGCCGAGCGCCCCCGGTAGATCCGATTGCTGCACATCTTCGAGGTGCGAACATGCGTCGAGAAGCCGGTCCTTGATCGTGCCTGGCCCGGTCATCGATAACGCAGCTGCTTCCAGTCGTGTGCTCAAGTCCCTCATGTCATGCTCCTGGCGACACTTGGAAACTTCGCGTTGCGGGTTGTTCTTGTAACGCGAAGCTCATGGCGACCCTTGTAATTGTCGGCGACTAAAACCCTGTCTCATCAACGGCGTACAGCCGTAATATAGCGCGATGCCTGCGAAACTCAATGGCGATTAATCACAGCGCCGCCGCTCAAATCAGCCTCCGGCACGGGCGCGCAGTAGCTTTCGGCATCGCGGGACAGATTTTTTAATAATGAATTACCTTATGAAAGATTCATAACCTATTCATACATAATAACTTAGTGATTTCAGCTGACGCAGACACCACTGGCCCGCTCATGAGACCGCCCGGATGATGTCGCCCAGGAAACGGGTCGCGCGTCCGGCCGTCCGGGCCCGCCCGAGGCCCGATGCCTGTCATGTTAGGTGTCACTCATTTGAGATCGCATTAACATATTGGTCGTGCCGCAGGCTGCGGCGCTGGAGAGGACAAGCAATGGTCGCGAGGAAAGCCGTCAGGACGCGCAGTCCGCGCGCGCGCGGACTGCGCACGCTGCAACACCAGAGGTTGTCGTCGAAGATCCGTTATGCGATCGACACCGAAGTGTGGATGCGCGGCCTGCTGGCCACGCGCGAGCCGGCCGCCGGGCTCGATGCGCACTGGGCCACCAAGGATCACGTACACGATGAGGCGCTCGCCTGGTTCCTGCGGCAGCACGCACAGCAAGCCGTGGTGGATTATCCCGCCCGGCGCACCGGCGATGAGGATCTGACGTTCTGGGTTGATTCAAAGATCATGGAGCGTGCACGGCGCATGGCGTTACGCGATGGGGTCAAGGTGGCGCGTCTGATTGATGCGGCGCTCAGTGCCTATGTGCGGCAACACATTCCCGAGACATTGATCGACTTCCGGCGCCGCGTGCAATCGGACGCGCACAAGCTCTATGGCGGCCTACGCGCACGCAAGAGCGGGGCTTGAGCGATGACACTCGCGCGAGGCCTCGCAACGCTTCGACGGCTGGCTCGGCCGGGCAATAGCCGCCGGCCCGGACGAGCGCGAGCGAGCGCTCGCGCAATGGGCGCAGGCGCCGGGAGCACGCCAGTGCCATCCGCGCAGCGAGCATTTGATTCCGCTGATGGTTGCAGCGGGCGCCGCCGGACTGGATTCAGGACGGCGCACCTATAACGAGCGCCTGCTCGGCAAGATGATCTCCGGATTCCAGTTTGACGCGGCGGACGGGTAGCCGCCGGCGTCGACAGTCTGTCAGCGCTTGACGGCTAGCGACAGTCCCAGCGTGTGCGCCTTGTAGCGCACGGCAGCTTCGCTGCGCTTGAGTTCGCGTGCAATGCGTGCTGCCGGCGTGCGGCCTGAAAGGCGCCGCAGTTGTTTTTCATGTGCCGGCGTCCAAAGAATTCTCTGCCGCCGCTTCTGTCTCTTGGCCATGCAATAGTTTCCCTTCGGTAAGTTAGAGTCGCTAGTGTAGCTGTTCCGTCGTGAGACAAAGTATGCCATGTTCGCAAAATTCTATGCGCACAACGCGACGCAATTCATCCGGTGCGGCAGCACTGACCGCCATCGGCATCGTCTATGGCGATCTGGGTACCAGCCCTCTCTACACACTGCAGACTATAGCGCAATCGGTCGGCGGCACATTCAGCGTAGCCAGTGCGCTCGGCGTGCTGTCGCTGATCTTCTGGACATTGATCATTACCATATCAATCAAGTACTGCCTGTTTGTAATGCGCGCGGACAACCATGGCGAAGGCGGCATACTGGCGTTGATGTCGCTGGTGGGTGGCAATAGCTTCAACAGCGGCTCAAAGCTGTTCGCGATCATGGGGCTGCTGGGCGCGGCGCTGATCTATGGTGACGGTGTCATAACGCCGGCTATTTCGGTGCTGAGCGCACTCGAGGGCGTGAACGTGCTCACCAGCACCTTCAAGCCGTATGTCATGCCGGCGGCAGTCGCTATTCTGGTGGGCCTGTTCGCAGTGCAGCGTCTGGGCACGGAGAAGATCGGTCGCGCGTTCGGACCGGTGATGCTGCTGTGGTTTATTGTTATTGCGGCGCTCGGACTTGCCGGCGTTATACGCAACCCCGGCGTATGGGTTGCCATCGACCCGCGCTACGCGCTCGCGTTCGTATTGCACAACCGAGCTGTGGCGCTGCTGGTATTGGGCGGGGTATTTCTCTGCATTACCGGAGGAGAGGCCCTGTACGCGGACATGGGGCATATCGGCAAAGGGCCCATCCGCTGGTCCTGGTATACGATCGTGTTGCCGGCGTTGCTGCTCAGTTATGCGGGCCAGACCGGACTGCTGATGGAGCGCGGCACCATCCAGGGCAATCCGTTCTTCCTATTGGCACCCACGTGGAGCGTCTATGCGCTGGTGCTGCTGGCCACCGTGGCTACCATCATCGCCAGTCAGGCGATCATCACCGGATCATTTTCCATGACGCGCCAGGCCATGCAACTCGCGTGGCTGCCAGGGGTGAACATCCGGCAAACCTCCGACCAGCTGTATGGCCAGATCTATGTGCCCGTGGTCAATTGGCTGATGATGATCGGCACGGTCGCCATCACCATCGCGTTCCAGAGTTCAGACCGCCTGGCAGGGGCCTACGGCACGGCCGTGTCGACCAGCATGCTTCTCACGAGCTGTCTGCTGCTGGTGGCCATGCGGCGGATCTGGCACTGGTCGTTGCTGTCTTCGGTGCTCGTCGGCGGCCTGTTTCTGCTGGTGGATGCCAGCTTTTTCTGCGCCAATCTTTTGAAGATCGCCGATGGCGGATGGTTGCCGCTGACCCTCGGGTTGCTGATATTCCTGATCATGACAACCTGGCGTTCCGGTATCGAGGCCTTGCGTGCCTGCCTGATGCGCAACGACCAGGAGCCGGTAAAATTGCTGGCCGACCTTGAGGCCGGGCGGGTACCCCGGGTGCCGGGGACCGCCGTGTTTTTGACCCGCTCGGCGCAAAAATGCCCTGGCATCCTGGTGGAACACGTGGAGCATATGGGAGCCCTGCACCGCAACGTCGTGGCACTCCGGGTGGTGTTCAAGGATGTACCCCGCGTCGCCGAACAGGAACGCTGGACGATAGAACCGCTCACCGCCGGAATCTGGCACGCAGTCATATGCTTTGGGTTCATTGAAATTCCTGATCTGAGCGTGGCGCTCAAAGCCATCAAGGACCTCGACGCCGCCATCGATCTGGAACACGCCATATATTTCGGCACCCGCGATCAGGTGGTTCGCAGACCGGGCAGTACCACGCTCAGTCACGGACGGATGATGCTGTTTGCGTTTTTGTATCGCAACGCCGTCAAAATTGTCGATCGCTTCAATCTGCCGGCACGCAACGTCGTGGAGATTGCGCGCCTGATCGCGATCTAAGAGCCAAAGAGGTGCCCGTGGAGATCGTGTCGTTCCGCGCCGAGGTCGAGCCGCAAGCGTCCACTCCGCAGGCCGAACGCATCCTCAGCGGCGAGCCGCGGCTGAGCGCCTGGAATCACTACAGCGACCCCAGCGGGCAGTTTCATGCCGGCGTCTGGACCGCCACCCGCGGCAGCTGGCGTATCAACTACTCCGAATGCGAGTTCTGCCATCTGCTGCAGGGCCGCGTGGTGCTCACCAACCTGGCGGGACAACGATGGTCCGCCCAACCGCCGAGCCAAAGGCTCCCGGCGGCCGGGGGAATCGGTTCGTTCTATTGCGCCGAGACCTTCAGCGCGGTGCTGTCGACCTGCGTCACGCCCTTGGTGTGGCGGGCCACGTAGATCACATGATTCTTCTGCGCTTCTGACACGACAGTGCCGGACAGCGCGACGATCGCATCAGTAGTCGTGACGCTGATGTCCGAGCCCTTGGTCTTGCTATCGGCGGCGTATTTAGTCTTGAGGTCGGCGGTGATGGCCGTGTCAGTAATGGCCGCGGCCGTCTCATGCGTCGCGTGCCTGGCCTTCGATCCCACTTCACTGACGGCCGCTGGCGCCGACAGCAAGTTGTTGACCCGGTGCACGCCCGAGACGTTCTCTGCCAGCCTCTCCGCAGCCTCCTTGGCGGTGGAACTGGCCGCCGTACCCGTCAGTGTGACCACGCCGTTGTTGGTCTCGACGCTCACGTCACTGCCCTTGAGACGGCTATCGCCCACAAAATTGGCCTTGACCTTGGCGGTGATGGCCGTGTCGGTGAGGGCAGCGCCGACGGTGGCGCTACTGTCGGTGGAATCGGGGGCTGCGGAGGCAATGGTGCCCGCGCCCAAAAAAGTGGCCACTCCGATAAGCATCATTGGCTTACCGACGAACTTTAAAGTATTCATCAACATCTCCATGTTTGTGCCTTGAGGCGAGCCCACGATGAGGCCCGGGATGCATCGCACGCTGTAGGCGCCATCCCATTGTTGCGAGCAGTTGTGGGCAACGTGCTGCCAGCCGATTCTTAGGGCCGCGCCTGGAAACGCAAACAGCCCGGTCGCGCTGGCCGCTGGCGGGGCGCATCGAGTGCGTGATTACGCAAAACGTTCGGGCGCTGGTGAACCTTGGAGTTACGCGCGCGGATACCCAGGTAACGCTCAAGATCGAAGCCAATTGCGGCCAGGTAGTCGAGCAGATCGGCGCAAGGCTAGCCGCCGGGGACGCAATTGGATACCCTTCCTCGCCTGAGATCCGGACCGCGCCAACAACAGCTCTTCAGTGCACCCCCGTGCCGGCGTCCGAGCAGAATAGGGAGATGACGCGATGAGCCTAGCATCAGAATTCAAAGAATTTGCCATGAAGGGCAGTGTGGTCGACCTGGCGGTCGGCGTGATTATCGGCGCCGCATTCGGCAAGATCGTCTCCTCACTGGTGGGCGATATATTCATGCCGGTATTGGGCAAGAGCATCGGCGGCATCAATTTCAGTGATCTGGCCATCAGTCTGGGCAAAGACCCCGCCGGCAAATATGTGCTGATCAAATATGGGGCCTTCCTGCAGACGTTGTTCGATTTCCTGGTGATCGCGCTGGTGCTATTCATGGCGCTGCGGGGCCTGAACGCACTCAAGAAGCCTCCGGTAGCCGTGATGCCGCCGGCGCCACCGCGCCAGGAAGTACTGCTGGAAGAAATCCGCGACCTGCTGGCGAGGAAATAGGCACATGGGAATGCTCGATGGGATCCTGGGCGGCGTCGTCGGCGCCGAAATGACTTCGCTGGTCGCCGGCGCGATCGAGCGTCATGGCGGCTTGCCGGGCCTGGTGTCGCAGTTCGAACAGCAGGGACTTGGCGGGGTGGTGCATTCGTGGATCGGGACCGGTCCCAATCAGCCGATCAGCGCCGACCAATTGCGCCAGGTACTGGGCAGCAGCGCCGTGACGCAGATGGCGGCGAAATTCGGGGTCAATGCGCAGGATCTATTGCAGAAACTGACCCAGGTCCTGCCGCAAACCGTAGACAAGATGACCCCAGCCGGTGTGGTCCCGCAGACTTAAATACAAAACAGGGAATTTTCATATGAACACGTCACTGAAATGGACGGTACTCGGAGCCGCACTGTGTTTCGCGGCCGCGAGCTTTGCGCAAGCGCCAGCGGATGCACCGGCAGGCACGAACGGCCTGTGCAAGGACGGCACTTACTCGCAAAGCGCGGTGAAGAAAGGCGCCTGTCATGGACACAAGGGCGTGCAGGAATGGTATGCAAGCGCGCCCGCGGCCGCCGCAGCGCCGGCCGCCGCAGCGCCGGCCGCAGCAGCTCCTGCGCCTGCCAAAAAGCCCATAGCTACCGGTGCAGGCGCGACCGTTCCCGCAGCCACCGCGGCTCCCGGCGGCGGTCCCGGCATGGTCTGGGTCAACACCAGCAGCAATGTCTATCACTGCCCGGATGACCGGTGGTATGGCAAGACCAAGCACGGACAGTACATGAGCGAAGCCGACGCCAAGGCGAAGAACGCCCGTCCGGATCATGGCAAGGCCTGCCGATAATTCACAACCAGGAAGGGAGCGCACTCATGCACAGACAAATCATTGCGGGGCTCGCCAGCGTATTGCTGTTCGCAGGGTTGCCGGCTCATTCGGACAACACTCAGCAGACGAAGATGACCACGTGCAATGCGGACGCCACGACCAAGGGTCTTACGGGCGATGACCGCAAGGCGTTCATGAAGACCTGTCTTTCAGCCAGCGCAGCTCCCGCGGCGAGCGGCAATTCGCAGCAACAGAAAATGAAAACCTGTAACGCCGATGCCACCAGCAAAGCTCTGACCGGTGACGCCCGCAAAGCATTCATGAAGAGCTGCCTGTCGGGCGGTTAACTCACAAAACCTTGATCCCTCTGACATAGCTTTTGGCGGACGTTTCAGTGCGCGTGTCATCCGAGTGGCGCGCGCGCCGTTAGAGCCGAGGGGCATAGCATTCGCCCCTATAGTCGGCGTAGAGATGATCATTGCTGACCACCCCCTCCACAGATCCGGACGAGCGGCATTACCGCATCCGGCTCCCACCTTGGGTAGTGACGCGCAAGCGCTGGGACGGATAGGGATGGCAGATTCGGGCGGCCGGAAGCCAGGTGGTCAGCAAGGGCCACATTCGGCGCCATGGCAAGTGATTGCCCTGACTGCGCCGACGCAGAACTCGCCACCATACGCGACCGACCGCGTAACGGAAGGCGCAGAGCGCCGGGACGTTCATCGGGACGCCGTAGTAACGCACGTGACCAAGAACGACTGCCCTGACGTACTTGCCAACCGTAGGGATGGGCTCGTGCATACGAGGCTTGAGTTCGGCTTTCACCTCTCTCCGCTTCGCCTGCCACCGCTTGCGCATCGTCTGGCGCAACACCGTAAAGCCACCCTTGCGCGTCTTCCCGCAACTGTGCGTGAGACCCAAGAAGTTAAAGCTATCCAGTGCGCCCCGATCACCGCGTTTCTCTCGGTTGGAGCGCGCAAAGCGACCAAACTCGATGAGTCGCGTCTTCTCGGGGTGCAGTTCCAGACCGAAGTACGCGAACCGCTCGCGCAACTCCTGAAGGAACCGCTCGGCCTCGACTCGATGCTCGAACCCAACGACAAAGTCATCCGCAAAGCGCACCACGATGACATCGCCGCGAGCTTGCTTTTGCCTCCACCGCTGGACCCACAGGTCGAACACATAGTGCAGGTAGATGTTCGCCAGCAGCGGACTCACGCTGCCGCCCTGAACCGTACCGACCTCACTCTGGATTCGCTTGCCATCCTCCAGTACACCGGCAGAGAGCCATTTCTGGATCAGCCGCACGATGCGCTTATCTGCCACACGATGCTCGATGAACTGCACGAGCCACGCATGCTTCAACGTGTCGAAGAAGCTGCGCAGATCCGCATCGAGCACCCAGTTCACTTTCTTCCTCGTGATCCCAACCGTCAACGCATCCAACGCTTGGTGTGGACTGCGCTTGGGCCGAAAGCCGTACGAGAAGCCAAGAAAGTCCTCCTCGTAGATCGCATTCAACACCTCGACGAGGGCGCGCTGGAGGATCTTGTCCTCCAGCACGGGCACGCCCAATGGCCGCTGCCCACCATCGCCTTTCGGTATGAACACTCTACGCACCGGACTTGCCCGGTACACGCCTCGCTTGAGCCGATCCGAGAGATCCTGAAGATTGCTCTCCAGATCCTCCCGGTAATGGCCCCAGGTCTCGCCATCCACGCCCGCGACAGCGTCTCGCTTGATCGCAAGATAGGCCGATCGCAGTCGTTCAATGTCGTACACATGGTGCAGAAGCGCGGTGAACCGCTGTGTCCTATCCTCCTTTGCTACTTGTCGTACCCGCTCGAGCGCGCTGTGCACACCGTCCCGGCCCTGTGTCCGGAGTGTGTTGCCTTCGAGCAGGTCCCCCTTGGTCCGACCCCTTCCCTCCATCGCCTCCGCAGCCGATCCTTCGGCCTTGTTCGGCGACTTCGCAGGTACTACGGATCGGTCCGACTTCCCATCAGCGTTCATCGTCGGCTCCGATCTTTCGACTGCCCGACACGCTCTGCCGATCCTGCGATCACAGAGGCCGATGGGATCTCCCGGTTCCCGAGCAAAGTGCGTGCGTACATGCATGGGGTCTCTGACCGCGCAGGGTCCCGACGCGTCTTGCCAGAACGACGCGCCAGATTTTGCCTTCCGCCTATCTCCATGACGTCGGCACCCCGAAGTAACCCACCTCGTGGTGGGGCATTAATTTCCCAGCTCAATCCCCAGCCTGCACGTTCCCCTGTCAACGCTTCACCGACGCCCTTACGGACGCCCATGCATGACTCGGGGCCAGTGTGGTTGGCTAGACCTTCAATGTATAAAACTTTCATTTACAACACTTTGCCGGTTTAACCGGCGCACGGAGATGAGGCCATGCTTCCAACTTCACGCCTGGCCCGCTTGGCCGCCATCGCTACATTGGCAGCGTCAGCCATTGGAGCCGCAGAAGAGGGATTCACCCCATGCCGGGAACCGGCAACAATGGCAGGCATGCCGCAAGCAGGCCGATGACCAAAAGCTGCCGCGCGGGGACGCGCGCCGCGAGTTCATGCGAAATTGCATGAAGTCGGCGCAGACCGCACCGCCGCCGGCCGCCTCGCTCTGACGACAAAGGCCCTGCTATGCTCCTGTTAACGGGGAGCATTCATGATGAAGGCGCTGCTGGCTTTCTTGGTGCTGGCGATTCTGGCCGGCTGGGGATTCACGTGGGCCACGCTGCACTGGTCCTACTCGTCCGGCGAACGCGCCGGCTACGTGCAGAAACTCTCCAGACGGGGCTGGCTGTGTAAAACCTGGGAAGGTGAGATGGCCATGGTGACCATGCCCGGCACCGTAGCCGAGAAGTTCTACTTCACGGTTCCCAATGATGCCGATGCCAGGCGCCTGAACGACAGTGTCGGCAAGCGCATGGACCTGCATTTCGAGCAGCACAAATGGCTGCCTAGTTCCTGCTTCGGGGATACCGAGTATTTCGTGACGGAATTTCGCGTGACCGAGTAGCCGATGAAAGCCGCAGCGGTCGTCGACTATCGCGAACTCGCGCGCCGCCGGTTGCCACGCTTTCTGTTCGATTACATTGACGGCGGCTCCGGCAGCGAGGTCACGCTGCAGCGTAACGTTGCCGATCTGGAGTCAGTGGCCTTGCGCCAGCGCGTGCTGCGCGACGTCTCCAGGCTCGACCTGACTACCGAGCTGTTTGGCACTCAGGTCG
>Ga0208849_1002288_pt1 | contig 10793 bp, 11 predicted proteins | sample NGESurdeep072012_10_FD_184470 | JGI IMG/M metagenome (GOLD analysis project Ga0208849, IMG submission 184470) | Arctic peat soil microbial communities from Barrow, Alaska - NGEE Surface sample 53-3 deep-072012 (SPAdes) | ecosystem: Environmental > Terrestrial > Soil > Wetlands > Peat ...
AGGCTCGCCGCGCCCGTAGAGCACGCCGGGAATCAGGCCCTGCGCGCGCAGGCGCCGCGCGTTGCGTGAGCCCGTGAGCTCACGCGCGCTGACGATCAGCTTTGTCCGCTCTCCAGCCATTTCGGCGGCCAACTGTAGCGCAACCCCTCCCGCAGCCTGCACACTGCGGGCATGTTCGAGGAGCTGCTCCGGGCCTGGGACGGCGAGGAGGCGGTGATCCGCTTCGACCGCGCGAGCGGCGCCTGGATGTTCGTCTGCATCCACTCGACCGTCCTCGGGCCGGCCGGCGGCGGCACGCGGCTGCGCGTCTACGGCGCGCCCGGCGAGGGGCTCGCCGACGCGATGAGGCTGTCCCAGGCGATGACGCAGAAGATGGCGGCCGCCGGCGTGGCGCGCGGCGGCGGCAAGGCGGTGCTCGCGGTGCCGGAGCTGCCCGAGGGCGAGGCGCGGCGTGGCCTCCTGAGCCGCTACGCCGAGCTCGTCTCCTCGCTCGGCGGCACCTTCCGCACAGCGGGGGACATGAACATCACGCCCGCCGACCTCGACGTCGTCGCCGAGAGCTGCCCCTGGGTGTACGGCGCGACCGGCAGCGGAGGCAACAGCGGCCGCGGCACGGCCCGCGGCGTCCTGCACGGGATCCGCGCGAGCGTCGAGCACGCCTTCGGGTCGCCGGACCTCGCCGGCAGGAGCGTGCTCGTGCAGGGCGTCGGCGCCGTTGGACGCGACCTCGCCCGCGGGCTCGCGGAGGAGCGCGCCTCGGTCCTCGTCGCCGACCTCGATGCGGGTCTCGCCGCAGAGGTCGCCGCCGAGACCGGCGGGACGGCTCTGCCACCAGCCGACGCGCTCGCCACCGAGTGCGACGTCTTCTCGCCGTGCGCGGTCGGCGGCGTGCTCGGCGCGGACTCGATCGCGCGCCTGCGCTGCCGCATCGTCGCCGGCTCCGCGAACAACCAGCTGGCCGAGCCGGAGGACGCGGAGCGCCTGCACGACGCGGGCGTCCTCTACGCGCCCGACTACGTGATCAACGCCGGCGGTGTGCTCCAGCTGCTCGGCCTCCAGGAGCTGGGCTGGGACGAGGACGAGTTCGAGCGCAACCTCGCCGGCATCGGCGACACCTTGCGCGAGCTGTACCGCGACGCGGACGGCGAGGGGATCACGCCGGCAGCGGCGGCGGAGCGGCTCGTCGAGCGCCGCCTCAGCGCGGCCGGGTGAGGCTCGTCTGAAAGCGGCAAGCGACCTGGTCGCGACCAGGTCGCAGTCTTACCCGAGAGACGTCACGTACTTCCGATACGCCGCCCGGCTTGCCGGCTTCGTCGCGAGATCGAAGACGGAGCCGGGGACGCTTTCGTAGTACGCGAGCAGCTCGGTCCGGCGGTGCGTGCGGACGAAGGCGCCCATCTTGCGCACGAACGCGGGGTCGTCGATCCCCCACAGGCCCCACTCCGGGAACGAGAACGGCCGGTGCGGATGCGCCTTGTAGAGCGCGTCTGCCGCCGCCCACTCCGCCTTGCCGCGGATGTCGTACAGGTCGTCGCCGACGAGATCGACGTATGCGTCGCCCGGGTAGTAGGCCTGCGCCGAGTTGCCCGGGATGTCCGGATCGCCGAAGCCTTGCGGGTTCCAGACGACGCGCGTGGCCGGCACGGGGTTCGCGGGCAGATCGCCGCCTGCGAGCGGCGGCATCTTCAACCTCGCCAGCCTCGCGTCGATCGGCGCAGCCGGGCCGCCGTGGACGATCAGGTACACGCGCGCGAACGCCTTGCGGAACCAGCTCGTCTGATGGCCGGCCTTGACGGCGCCGCCCCTCGTGTACGCGCTATACGCGCTCCAGTAGCCGTTCATCTCGCCGAAGGGCCGGATCACGATCTCCTGTCCGAACCGGCTGATCGCGGCGCCGAGCGCCTCGAGATACGCATCGCCGTTGCCCTCCGCGATCTGCTGCGGCGTGATCGCCTCGGCGCCGCCGCGCCCGCGTGTGCTGAGCCCGATCATCGGGATCCCGCCCAGCTGCTGGAAGAGCTCGACGAAATGGGAGCCCCACGTCACGCCCTGCCCCCAGCCGACGATTACGTGCCTGACCTGGGAGTCCTGTCCGGTCAGCGTGTCGAAGCGGCTCGCGTCGCCCTTGATCCCGAGCTCCGGCGGCGTGGGCGCGGCGACGCCGGTCGCCGCGAAGGCAGCGGCCACAGCGACGAGGGCTGCGACCCCGGCAAGCCTCACCCCGCCCAGTATGCCCACGGGTGAGCACGGCCGCTCAAGGGCGGCCCGGCCAGAGCCGATCCCACCCTGTACGTGCTTTCCCTGCGCCTATCGCGGATCGGCCTCGACCGCTCCGCCGCGGCCGGCGGAGCCGCGCTGCTCGTTGCGCTGACCGTCGATCTCGCGAGCAAGACGTTCGCCGTGAGCCACGGCGGGCTCGGCCTCGTCTACTACAACAACACGCACCCGGCCGATTTCGTGCGCCGGGTCGCCCTCTCGCTCGTCGCCGTGGTCTTCACGGGGGTGGCGGGGTTCGTGTCGCAGCGGCGCGGCCTGGGCCGGCTCTGGGGCGGCTGGATCGGCGTCGGCATCCTCGTCGGCGGCGTGATGGGGAACGGCCTCTCGCAGCTCCTCTGGTCGCGCGGCGTACCGGACTTCATCCACGTGTACTCGATGTCGCGCGACGTCTGGAACGTCGCCGACTTCGAGATCATGTTCGGCCTCGTCGGCGGCATGCTCTCGATCGCGTGCTCCGCGTTGATCGCGTACGCGCGCGAGCGCTTCGGCACCGCCCCCGTCGAGACCTAGAGGCCGTACCAGCGCGCGATCGTCTGCTGGCCGACGAGCGGCCTGCCGACCTCGAGCTGGATCTGCGCGTGGGGAAGCAGTGGAATGCCGCGCGGGTTGCCGGTGTAGACCTTGCCGTCGTAGAGCGCGGTGACGCGGCCGTGGGCGGGGCCGACCTGCCGCCTCGACAGCGGCTGCTTCCAGACGTCGAAGAACTCGCCGAGGGTGTACACGCGCGGCACCGGCGACTCGATGTGGACGATCCCGTCTCGTGCGTGCGTGTGCAGCCACGCGAAGCACGTGCCGCCGACGACGAACCCGCCCTGCGCTGTGGGCTGCACCTTGATCGGGGGCCCAATGCCGATCCCGTACGGAACCGCGCGCGGCTTGCCGTCGACGTAGATCGTCAGGTGCGCGTGGATGTGGTAGAGCACCTGCTCGCTGCCCTGGCACTTGATCCCGTCCACGGTGGAGCCGGGGAACGGCGCGTCGGCCGGCGCGAGTTGCGCCGCCTTCGGAATCGGCACGCCCTCGGGGCCGATCGAGCCGGGCGGGCCGGGCGCGAGCAGATGACCGAGCGAGGAGAGCGGCGCGAGCGGCAGCCCCGTCGCGCCGAGGCTGCTGCCCACGCTCGTGAGCGCAGCGACCGCGGTTGCCGACGCGAGCGCGAGATTCCGGCGGACGCTCAGAAGAGCTGGTTCTCGCCGCCGAAGATCGCCGACACCGAATCGTCGGCAAAGACGTTCATGATCGTCTCGGCGAGCAGCTGCGCGACCGGGAGAATCGTCATGTTCGGAGGCTTCTCGACGAGGTCGATCGGCACGGTGTCGGTGACGACGATCCCGTCGATCGGCGCGTTCTGAAAACGCTCGAGCGCGCCGCCGCAGAAGACGCCGTGCGTCGCGAACACCCACACGCCCTTCACGCCCTTCGCGCGCAGCGCCTCGACGTTCGCGATCAGCGTGCCGCCGGTCATGATCACGTCGTCGCCCACGATCGCGATCTTGTCGCGCACACGGCCCGTGATCTCCGTGACCACGACCTGGTCGCGCTCGGGACGAGCCTTGTGCATGATCGCGAACTCGGCTTCGATCATCTCCGCGAAGCGGACGGCCATCTTCGCGCGTCCCTCGTCGGGAGCGACGGAGACGATGTCGGGCCCGGTCAGGCCGAGATCGCGGAAGTGGCGTGCGAAGAGCGGCAGCGCCGTCATGTGGTCGACCGGGATTGTGAAGAAGCCCTGAATCTGTCCCGCGTGCAGATCCATCGTCAGCACACGGTCCGCTCCCGCGAGCTGGAGCATGTCGGCGACGAGACGCGCGGAGATCGGCTCGCGCGGCCTCGCCTTGCGATCCTGGCGCGCGTAGGGGAAGAGCGGCATCACCGCGGTGATGCGCTTGGCCGACGCGAGCTTCGCCGCCTGGATCATGAACATCAGCTCCATCAGGTGGCGATCGACGGGCTGGCATCCCGTCTGGACGAGGAAGACGTCGGCGCCGCGGATCGATTCGATGTACCGCGTGTACGTCTCCCCGTTCGCGAACGTGTCGACCTCGATGTCGCCTAGCTCGACGCCGAGCTTCTCCGCGATCTCGAACGCGAGATCGGGATGCGAGCGGCCCGCGAAGACCATCAGCCGCTTTTGCGTTCCACGCTCGATCCAGTGTCCCTGGTTCGGTTGCGTCACGATTGCCTTCTCCAGACCCGGTAGGGCCAGCTCAGCGGTCCGGCTTTCCATGCTTGTCGTAGACCCACCCTTCCTTCGTCGTCTGGCGAGGGGCGAATCCGGCAAACGAGCCCGGAGGAACATCATCGGTGATGACCGTACCTGGCGCAATCCAAGCATCGTCGCCAATGTCGACAGGAGCATTGAACGTATTGTCGACTCCGGTTCTGACGTTGCGGCCGATCCGGGTCCTGGCTTTCGGCCGGCCGGGCTCGTGCTTGAAGTTCGCCGTGACGTTGCCGGCGGCGATGTTCGAGTCCTCGCCGACGTCTGCGTCGCCGAGATACGAGAGGTGCGGCACCTTCGCCCGGGCGCCGATCCGGGTGTTCTTGAGCTCCACGAACGTCCCGACCTTCGCGCCCTCGCCGACCTCCGTGCCGGGCCGCAGATAGGCGAAGGGGCCGATCTCGGCTCCTGCTGCGACCCGGATCCGGCCGCGGAGGACGCTGAACGGGTGGATCGTGACGTCCGGCTCGAGCTCGACGTCGACGTCGACCCAGGTCGTGGCGGGATCGACGATCGTCACGCCGGCGAGCATGTGCGCCTCGTTGACGCGGTCGCGTAGCACCGCGGTGACCGCGGCGAGCTCGGCGCGCGTGTTGATCCCCTCGACCTCGAACGGGTCCGGGGCGACGTGCACGGCGACGGGATCGCCGTCTCCGACGAGCAGCCCGATCGTGTCGGTGACATAGAGCTCGCCCTGCGCGTTGTGCGGTTCAAGGCGTTCGAGGGCCGGCCAGAGCTTCCCGGCGCGGAACACGTAGATGCCGGAGTTCACCTCGCCGAGCGCGAGCTCTTCCGGCGATGCGTCCCCGGCTTCGACGATGCGTGCGAGCCCGCCGCCGCCGTCGCGCACGATGCGGCCGTAGCGCAGCGTGTCCGCCGGCTCGAAGGAGAGGACGGTGCCGGCGGCGCCTGCGCTCCGGTGCGTATCGACGAGCACGCGCAGCAGCTCGGGCGTCAGCGCCGGCACGTCGCCGTTGAGCACGAGCACGTCGCCGTCGAAGCCGGCGAGCGTTTCGCGCGCGCTGTTCACCGCGTCGCCCGTGCCGAGTGCACGCTGCTGCACGGCGACCTCGACGTCCTCGAACGACGTGGCGCTGTCGGGCGACGCGACGACGACGACGCGCTCTACTCCTGCGTCGCGCGCGGCGAGCACGACCCAGTCCGTCATCCGCCGGCCGAGCAGCGTGTGCAGATGCTTCGGCGTCGCGCTCTTCATGCGCGTGCCGAGGCCGCCGGCCATCACAACTGCTGCGAGATCGTCCGCCATGTGTCAGGGGATGAAAATGGCTGGGGCGCCAGGATTCGAACCTGGGATCACGGGACCAAAACCCGTTGCCTTACCACTTGGCCACGCCCCATCAGGGGAAGGCAGCTTACCGACGGTCGGTGAAGAGATAGGCCAGTCCGACGATCGCGAGCACGACGATCGCGAGAATGAGCGCCCACGTCACGATCCAGGCGAGGATCACGACGACGACGGCGAGCAGCTGCGACGCGGCGAAGATCCAGAGCACCTCGCGCACGGTGTGGAACCTGCTCTCGCGGCCGCCGAGCCAGGAGACCACGCCCACGATCGCCAGGACGATCACCGTCCACTTGGTGATGTTGTGCGAGATGAGGACGACGAGTCCCTCGGCCGCGGCGATCCACGTGACGAGCCGGATCCGGCGCGTCTGGAGCCAGCGTCCGGGAGCGCTCGACCCGTGCTGCATGGCGTGCGGCGAGTCGCTGAGCACGGGTCAAACCTACCACGCTGGGGCCGTCAGCCAAGCGCGTCCGGCGCCCTCGAGCGCCCGCTCCGCGGCCTGCGCGGCGGCCTCGTCGTCGAAGAGCCCGTAGACGGCAGGGCCGGCGCCGGTGACGCCGGCGCGAAAGGCGCCGAGCGCCCGCAGCTCGTCGGCGAGCGGCGAAGAGGCGAGGTCGTTCGGGGCCAGGGCAGCGAGGCCGCGCGGCCGGCGTACGCGGTCGAGCGCGCCGAGCAGCGCGTCGCGGCGCCCTTCCCAGCCGGCGGCGCCGCCGCGCGCGTCGAACGCGGCGTAGACGTCGCGCGTCGACGACTTCTGCGCGCCGTCGGGCACGACGAGCAGCACCGCGAAGTCCTGCGGTAGGTCGAGCGGCGCGAGCGTGCCGCCGTCGCCCGAGCCGAGCTGGGGGCCCTCGGCGAGGAAGAACGGAACGTCGGCGCCCAGCGTCGCCGCGAGGTCGCGTAGCTGCGCGGGCGCGAGCGGCACGGCGAGTGTGTCGTTGGCGAGGCGGAGCGCGGCGGCGGCGTCGGAGCTGCCGCCGCCGACGCCGGCGGCGACCGGGAGGCGCTTCTCGATCCGCACGTGCCAGCCCGGCTCGACGCCGGCGCGCGCGGCGAGTGCCTCGAGCGCGGCGCGCACGAGCGTGTCCTCCGCGAAGCCGTCGACGCGCAGGGCGGGCGCTGCGTCGAGCTCGATCCGGTCGGCGAGCGTGAGCCGCTGGTAGACGGTGAGCAGCTCGTGCTTGCCGTCGTCGCGGAGCGGGCCGACGACGAGCGCGAGGTTGAGCTTCGCATGCGCGGTCGCGTTCATGCGAGCGCCTCCACGAGCGCGAGGAACTCCGGCGGGGCGAGCGCCTCGGCGCGCGTCGACGCGTCACGCCCGATCGCGGTGAGCGCTGCGGCGCCTTCTGCACGCTTCGCGAGCCCGGCGAGCTCGAGCGAGTTCGGAAGCGTCTTGCGCCGGTACGCGAACGCGGCCGCGACGACCTGCTTCACGCGCGCGTAGTCCAGCGGCAGCGCGACGCGGCGGAAGGCGACGAGCGCCGACTCGACGTTCGGCGGCGGCCGGAAGACCGTGCGCGCGACCGGATGGAAACCGGTGCGTTCGCAGACGAGCTGCACGAGCACGGAGACGGCGCCGTACGCCTTCGTGCGAGGCACGGCGAAGAGGCGGTCGGCCACCTCGCGTTGCAGCATCACGCACCAGAGGCCGATGCCCGGCAGGCCGTCCAGGCTCTCGACGAGCAGGGGCGTGGCGATGTTGTACGGCAGGTTCGCGACGAGCTTCGTCGCGCCGGGCGCGAGCGCGGACAGATCGAGCCGGAGCGCGTCGCCGAGGTGGAGCGTCACGTTCGCGCCCGCGTCGCGCAGGTACGGCTCGAGCGACGCGTCGAGCTCGACCGCATGGACATGCGCGACGCGAGCCGCCAGATAGCGCGTGAGCACGCCGAGGCCGGGGCCGATCTCGAGCACGACGTCGTCGGGCTGGAGCTCGGCGAGCCGGCCGATCACGCCGAGAATGTTCTCGTCGACGAGGAAGTGCTGCCCGAGCGCCTTCTTCGGTGAGACGCTCACGGCAGGCCGAAGCAGGTGGCGGCGTTGCGCTCGATCTGCCGCTCGAGCTCGCGCGGATCCTCGCCGCGCGCGTGCGCGAGCGCAGCGAGCGTGTGCATCACGAACGCCGGCTCGTTGCGCGCCCCGCGCACCGGCTGCGGCGCGAGATATGGGGCGTCGGTCTCGGCGAGGATCCTGTCGGCCGGCACCTGCGTCGCGGCGAGGCGCAGGTCGACGGCCTTCGGGAACGTCGCGTTGCCGGCGAACGAGACGTACCAGCCTCGCTCGAGCGCCGCCTCCAGCAGGTGCGGCGACGAGAAGCAGTGCAGCACCACCCGTCCGGAGAACGTCGCGAGCGCGGCGAGGGTGTCGGCGTCCGCCGCCCGTGTGTGGATCACCGCCGGCTTGCCCGTGTCCGCCGCGACGGCGAGCAGTCGTTCGAACAGGTGCGTCTGCGCGTCGTGCGGCGCGTAGTCGCGGAACCAGTCGAGGCCCGTCTCGCCCACCCCGACCGCGCGCGGATGCTCGAGCAGCCCTCGCACTTCGGCCACGTCCTCATCGGTCGCGGTGGCGGCCTCGTGCGGATGGATGCCGAGGATGGCGAAGACGCCGTCGTACCGGTCGGCGAGCTCGAGCGCGCGACGGCACCCGGCCGGCGTCGTGCCGACGGTGAGGATGCGCGTGACCCCTGCCCCGCGCGCGCGGGCGACGACGAGCGCGGGATCGTCGTCGAGCGCGTCGAGGTGCGTATGCGTGTCGATCACGCAGCGGCGGTCGGCAGCTCGATGCGCGGGAAGAGCGGCGGCGCCGCCTCGATCCCGTCGACGTCGATCGCCGTGCCGTTGCGGACGCGATCCCACGTGAGCTCGGCCGGCTGGCAGAGCGCCGCGAGGATCTTCGGCGCCGTTTCGGGCAGGAACGGCGACAACGCGACGGCGAGCGCGGTCAGGCCGTCGACGAGGTTGTAGAGGACCGCGTCGAGGCGGTCGGCGTGTTGCTCGTCCTTCGCGAGCTGCCACGGCGCTTCGGCGCCGACGTACTGGTTCAACCGGCGAACCGCCTGCCAGATTGCCTCGAGCGCACCCGTGACGTCGAACACGTCGAACCGCGCCGCGACGTCCTCGCGCAACGCGTCGAAGTCGACCGGCGGCTCGAACTGCACGCGCTTGATCGTGCCGCCGCGGTATTGCGAGATCATCGCGGTCGTGCGCGAGAGCAGGTTGCCGAGGTCGTTGGCGAGCTCCGTGTCGTAGCGCTCGCGCACACCGTCCACCGACGCGCTGCCGTCCTGGCCGAACGAGACCGCCCGCGCGATCCAGAACCGGACGGCGTCGGCGCCGTAGATGTCGATCAGCTGGAGCGGCTCGATGATGTTCCCGGACGACTTCGAGATCTTCTTGTCGTCCAGCAGCAGGTAGCCGTGCACGAACAGCTGCTGCGGCGGCTCGTAGCCGGCGGAGAGCAGCATCGCCGGCCAGAACACGCAGTGGAAGCGAAGGATGTCCTTCGCGAGCAGATGGTGGGCGACAGGCCAGAACGTGTCGCGGAGGTCCTCCCCTTCACGCGCGTACGTAAGCGCGCTCAGGTAGTTGACGAGCGCGTCGGCCCAGACGTAGGCGACCTGGCCCTCGTCCCAGGGCAGCGGGATCCCCCACGGCTGGCCGGCACGCGAGATGCTGAAGTCCTGGAGGCCGCCCTCGATGAACGAGCGCGCCTCGTTGAAGCGAAAGGCCGGGCGGACGAAGTCGGGCCGCTCCGCGTAGAGCGCGAGCAGCCGGTCCTGGTACGCGGAGAGGCGGAAGAAGTAGTTCTTCTCCTCGATCCACTCCGGCGGCACGAGATGGTCGGGGCAGAGGCCGTCCGGGGTCAGCTCGGCCTCGGTCTTGAAGGCCTCGCAGCCGACGCAGTAGAGCCCGGCGTACACGTCCTCGTAGATGTCGCCGTTGTCGTACATCCGCTGAAGGAAGTCGCGGACGAAGCGCTTGTGGCCCTCGTCGCTCGTGCGGATGAAGAAGTCGATCTCGGCGTTCAGCCGGACCGGCAACTCCCGCCACTGGACGGCGATCTGGTCGGCGTACTCCTGCGCGTCGAGACCCTGCTCCTGCGCGACCCGCCAGACCTTCGTCGCGTGCTCGTCGACCCCCGTGAGGAAGAACGTCTCCTCGCCGCGGAGCTTGTGGTGGCGCACGATCATGTCGCCGATCGCGGTCGTGTAGGCGTGACCGATGTGCGGCGTCGAGTTGACGTAGTAGATCGGCGTGGTGAGGTAGAAGCGCACCCGTCCATGATAGGGACGGGTGCGCTTCCGGCTCAGGCCGCGAGACGCTCGCGATCACGGACGCGTGTCGCAGGGAACGTGAGCACGTCGGCTGCCGGCGCCGGCCCGGGGGTCGGTACGCGGCGGCGCACCGCGACTGCTGCGGCCACCGTGAGCGCCGCGACAAGAGCGGCCGCGAGAGGAGCGACCGGCACGCGGGAGTGCAACGCCTGCGCGGACGCGGCCGGGGCGTCACGGTGCGACGACGGGCGGCGCTGCGCCGGCGCGGAATCGGAACGCGGGAGGTCGGCCGCCACGACGACGCGTGCCGGCGTTGCCGAATGCGCGCCTGCGCTGCGCGGAGCCGCGACGGACGGCGCGCCGTGCGCCGGCGGCCGGCTGCGCTGCAGCACGGGCGACGCCGGTGCAGCCTGGGCGAACGGCCGCACGGCCACGAGCGAGGGCGCCGCCGGCTGAGCGGGCGCGAGAGGCTGTGCGAGCGCCGGCAGCGCCGGCACGGCGGGCTCGGCCACGGTGGCGGCAGCCGGCGCAGGCGGCTGCTCGACGGGAGCGGGAGCGGGCGGCTGCTCGACCGGCAGCTCCCCGGTCGGATCGGCGTCGACGGACCCGGCCAACGCGGGAGCCGCGACGGGCGCCGTCTCGACAGGCGCCGCCCCGGGCACCCCGTCGACGGGCGTCGCCGGCGGTGTCACGTCCACCGGAGTCGACGCGGGCGCCGG
>Ga0208849_1002289_pt1 | contig 10792 bp, 4 predicted proteins | sample NGESurdeep072012_10_FD_184470 | JGI IMG/M metagenome (GOLD analysis project Ga0208849, IMG submission 184470) | Arctic peat soil microbial communities from Barrow, Alaska - NGEE Surface sample 53-3 deep-072012 (SPAdes) | ecosystem: Environmental > Terrestrial > Soil > Wetlands > Peat ...
ATGGCCCCAAACCTTTGGGCCGCCTTTTTAGCCGCTTTCACCCCGCCTGTCCACCGTTTTCTTGATTTATGTTCCGAATCCGACTTGACTCAAATGAAAGAACAAGGGCAGGCTCGCGCATGAACTTATACGAGTTTATGATTGACTAGCTGTGCGTCTGATGAGAAAGATAAGCCGGATTTTTTAGTGGAGCCCGCATTTTCAACCCGGTCAGGTGAACCATGAATACGGAATACTTTGAGTCGGCGGAAGTGTCCGACGTCGGCAGGAAACGTAAAAACAACGAGGACGCCTGCCTGCGGATTCCTGAATGGGGAATTTTCCTCGTCGCCGACGGAATGGGCGGACAGGCCGGCGGCGACCTCGCCAGCGAAGCCATCACCACGACCCTGCAACAGGCGTTCGCCAAGGCGGATCCGGCGGAGAACGGCTCCTTTGTCCGCCGGATAACTCTGTTTCGGAAAGCCACCAATCAAGCCAGCAAATGGATCAAGAATTTTGCGGACGAAAAAGTCATCGGCCAGATGGGTTCCACCATCGTCGCGTTAATCATTGATCCCCGCAACCCCACCCGCGCCGCCGCCCTGCACGCCGGTGACAGCCGCTTGTATCGCTACCGCAAAGACGAGCTGAAACAAATCACCACGGATCATTCCGCCGTCACGGCGCTGGCCGCCAAACTCGGAGTCACTCCGGATAAAATCCCCGCCAAGTATCAAAACGAACTGCTGCGCGCCGTCGGTTTGACCGAAGCCGTCGAACTGGAAAGAACCTCCGTGGATATTGCCAGCGGCGACCTGTATTTGATCTGCTCCGACGGCCTGGACAAAATGCAGTCCAACGAGCAGATCGCCAAAATCTTGAAGGATGGCGCAAAAGATCCCATTGCCACGACTGCCCAAAAACTCATCAACGCCGCCAACGAAGCCGGTGGCAAGGACAATGTTACCGTCGTGCTCATCAAGGTCGGCGACCTCCGCAACGCGCCCAAACTGATTGACCCCGACGAGGAGGAAGAAGACCAAACCTTGGTGGCTCCCGTGCCGCCAGTCGTTGAAGCGCAGACCCCCGCAAATTATCAGGCCCATACCCCCATGCTGGACAGCGGTGACGTTCACGGTGACACACCCCATACACCAACCCCGACCGCACACGGCGAAAATCCCAAATCGGAAAAGGACACGGCTGACAAAGACACGGCTGACAAACCACCCACTCCGCTTCCAACTTCCGTTCCAGCACCAGCACCAACCTCCGCCTCGGCACCCGCGCCCACGCCTGAGGCAGTATTAACTCCAGCTCCTGCACCGATGCCGGCTCCGAAGGTGGCAATGATAATTCCCAGCGCAAAAACAGAATCTAAATCGGAAAAAATAACCTCGGAAAAAACAACCAAACCGGAAATCAAGCCTAACCCAACCAAGCCCGGTTCGGAACCGGAAAAGGAAAAAAGTTTTCCCGCAGGCGTCGTCGTGGTCGCCGTAATTGTTGTTCTGGCTGTCGGCGCGGGAATCTGGTTCGCCGCCGGATCAAAATCAAAAACCGCCGCACCGGCAGCCGAGATTCCCGCCAAACCTGCCGTTTCGAATTCCCTAGTTGTGGCTGTGGCCCCCACTCCCGTCAAGCCGCCGACGCCAACGCCGACGCCAACGCCAACCACAAATAATACCGCCCCTGCCGTGCCCGACCAGGCGCAGGCCGCGCTGCTGGAGGCCGGACGCGCGGCGTTGAAAAACGCGCAGGCCGCGTTTGACAGCCACGATTACAACAAAGCGGCGACGCTGGCGGCGGCGGCGTTGCAGAAAATTCCCGGCGATGCGACGGCCACCAAATTGCAGGCCGACGCGATGGCACAGCTCAAGTTGATTCAGGACGCGTGGCGCGATGCGCTGACCAAGGCGCAGACCGCGTTCAACAACAAGGATTACAAAAACGCCGCCGCCTGGGCGACCGAAGCCTTGAAAAAAATTCCGAACGAGCAGGCCGCCACCAAACTGCGCGACAGCGCGCTGCAGCAGATTTCGGCGGCAACGGAGCAGGATCAAAAATATCAGGCGGCTTTGCAGGCTGGAAAGGACGCGCTTGGCAAAAGCGATTTCACACTGGCGGAGACCAAGGCCAAGGAAGCCCTGTCCATCCGTCCAAACGACCCGGCGGCGGAGCAGATCATTCAGCAAATGCAGGTGGCGATGGATTTGGACAGCGCCCGCCGGTTTTTCGGGCAGGGCGATTACGACACCGTCGCGCAAATCTGCCAGTCGCATCCGGCTTCGGCAGACTTCAAGCAACTGGCGGCGGACAGCCAAGCGGAGCAAAAGGCGCTCGCCGACGCAAAAAATCGTTTCACCGCCGGCGACTATTCCTTCGTCGCGCAGATTCAAAAACAGGCTTGCGCAAACAAGCCGCCGTTCGTCGAACTGCTCAAGCAGGCGGCGGACGAACAGAAGCTGCTGGCCGATCTTTCGTCGCTCAAGCAGGCCGGCAACTGGCAGACCGTGACCAACAAGCTCGCCTCTCCGGCGTTTTTGGCGGTGAAAAACAAGCCGTCGTTCCGCGCCTTGGGCGATTGGGCGCAGTCCATGTTTGAACAGGCGCAGAAGCAAAAGCTCCTTCAGCAGGCTTCGGTCACGTTTGAAGAATTACTGGTGTGGTTCAACATCAAGGATCCAACCGATCCCTACATTCAAACCGCCGAGGCGAAAAAAGAAAGGCGGCGGGATGGAACGCTCACGGTTGAAAGCCGGAAAAACGCACAGGATACCGTCGCCTGGATGGAGGACTTTTATGGCAAGCTGGGAATGCTCGACCAAAATGACCGGGCAAAACTGCTCAAACAGTTGAAAGACGCCATCGCCAGCCACAATTAGGCAGCCCGGATCCAAGACACAACCGACCATGGCGGAACCTGTAAAATCATTTCTCGGCAAATATGAATTGCTGGAGGTCATCGGTGATGGCGCGGAGGGGCGCGTCTACAAGGCGGTCTGCAACGCGGACAACGTGCCGGCCGTGGCGCGCGGCGAACTGGTGGCGGTTAAACGGCTCAAAAGCACCGGCCACGAAAAGGAATCCCAGCAGTTCCTCCGTCAGATTAAAATTTTAAGCAAGCTCAACCACCCGAACATCGTCCGCCACAAGGATTCATTTGTCTGGCGCGAAAAAGAACTCGAAGAGGACATCTATTGCCTCGTGATGGAGCTGCTGGACGGCGAGCCGCTCAAATCGCTGATTGAAAAACATAAGGGCGGACTGCCGTGGGAACAGGCCAGCGGCATTCTTTCCCACACCTTGCAGGCGCTGCAATACGCCAGCAAAAACGGCGTCATCCACCGCGACCTCAAGCCGTCCAACATTTATATCACCACCAACGGCGTCCCCAAGCTGGTGGACTTCGGCATCGCGCGGCAGGACGACGGCGAGTCCACCGCGACCAGCAGTGCGGCGGGCGCCAAAGGCACGTTCGATTACATGGCGCCGGATTTTGCGCTGCAACACGGCGGTTTCCGCGGCGACGAACAGTCGGACATTTTCAGCTTTGGCATCATTCTTTATTACACGCTCGCGGGTGCCCTGCCGTTTCCGCCGCTCGGCGAACACGCGGATCGCGGCTATTACATCCGCTGGCTGGCGCAGCAGCCGCCCAACGCCGAGTTCCGCCATCCCGTCTTCCGGGTGCTGGCCCACGCGCGCAGTTGCATCGCCAAGTGCATTGATCCCGACCGCACGGCGCGCTTCAAGACCTTCGACGAGCTGATGGCCGACTTCGCCCAAGTCGGCTACCGCAAGCTCAAACACGGCAGCGAGGTTTATGAATTCACCGACTGGCTCGGCAAAGGCGGCTTCGGCGAAGTTTTCCGCGCCCGCCGCACGAGCGACCACCGCGAAGTCGCCGTCAAACGCCTGTTCAGTTCCGGCCAGTCGTCGCGCTTCGTCCGCGAGGCGAAAATTCTCCGCAACGCCGCGCATCCGAATTTGACCGAGTATGTGGATTTCGTCGAAGTCCGGCTGCGCGACGACGAACGGGAATATTATCTCATCCTGGAATATCTTCCCGGCATGCCCGGCGCGGGCCTGCGGGACCGCGTCCGAAGTTCCGAGAGCGGCCTCGACCCCACCGAGGCGTTGCAAATCTTTGTCCGCTACCTGGACTGCCTGGCGCATCTGCACAAGAACGGCATCATTCACCGCGACATCAAGCCCGGCAACCTTTACGCCCCGGCCGGCGAACCGCAAAAGGCGAAAATTTTCGACCTCGGCATCGCGCACGACGAGGAAGGCACCCGCACCCACGGCCAAGTGCCCGGCACGTTGGATTTCATGCCGCCCGAATTCGCCACGCAGACCAGCGGACGCGGCTCGCCGCAATCGGACGTTTATTCCATCGGCGTCACGCTTTACCAGTCCCTGACCAAAAAACTGCCGTTCCCGCGCCTGCCCGAAAAAGATGCCGAGGCGTGGGTCGCCTTTTTCCGGCGTTCTGAAAACCCCCAGGAATGTTCGTTTGAACATCCCGTTTTCAAAACTTATCCCGAACTGGCCGCCCTGCTTCGCCGCGCGCTGGCCGCCGATCCCAAGCGCCGCTTTGCCAGCGCCGGGGCCATGCGCGACGAAGTCAAAAAAATCCTCATGAACTGGGGCGCACCGGTTTTTGACTACGCCCAGGAAGATCCAACCGCCGCCACGGTGTTCGCCAAACCGGTCGTCCGCGAAGAAATCGAAAACATCGAAGTGGACACCGAAGCCGCGACCCGCGTCGCCGATCTGCCAAAAATCGAACGCGAAATGGCGCCGGCCGCCTCACCGGCTCCGGTCGTTCCCGAAAAGCCTGCCGTCCCGCCGCCGCCGGCGGTTGATCCGGCGGAACTTGAACGGCAGCATCTGGCGGTTGAAGAAGCGGAAAAGAAAAACCGCGAGGAAGCCGAACGGCTGTCCAGGGAAAAACAACGTCTGGCCGAAGCAACCCGGATCAAGGCCCGCGAGGAGGCCGAGCGGCAACGCATCGCCGCCGCAGAAGCGGAAAAGAAAAATCGCGAGGAGGCCGAACGGCTTGCGAAGGAAAAAGAACGTCAGGCCGAAGAGAACCGGATCAAAGCGCGCGAAGAAGCCGAACGGCTCGCCAGGGAAAAAGAAATTCAAGAACGTCAGGCCGAAGAGAACCGGATCAAAGCCCGCGAGGAAGCAGAACGGCAACGCATCGCCGCTGAAGCAGCGGAAAAGAAAAGACGCGAGGAAGCCGAACAGCTGGCCAAAGAACGGGAACGCAAAGCCGCCGAGGACGCCGAAAGACGAAAAATTGAGGAGGCCGAGCGTCTCAAGCGCGAAAAAGAGCGCCAAGCCGCCGAAGAAGTCCGTCGCAAAGAACGCGAAGCCGCCGAGCGCGTGGAAGCGGAACGCCGCCGCATCGCCGCCGCCGAGGCCGCCGAAAAAAAACGCATCGAAGACGCCCGGCTCGCCAAAATCCGCGCCGAACGCGCCGTCATCCGCAAAAAACAGATGGCCAAAGCCGCCAAGGTGGGCGGTGTTTTCGCGGCGGTCGTGGCGGTGGCCGTCATTGGATATTTTGGCTGGAACAAGGCCCGGGTGGCGATGGTGGAAAGTTCCTTCAACAAGGCGGTTGGCCGGGCGCACGCCGGCTATAACAGCGGAAGCTACAAAACCGCCATCAGCGATGCCAATGCGGCCCTGGCCATCCACAAGGACGATCCGGCGATGCAAAAATTGATCGTGGACGCCAACGAACAGATCAAGCTGCACGAAAGTTATAGCGACTCGATACAGAACGGCCAGACCGCTTTCACCAATCACGATTATTCCAACGCGGTGGACTTTGCGGCAGCCGCCCTGAAAAAAATGCCGGACGATCTCGCCGCCACCAAGTTGGAGGCAAACGCGCAGGATACGCTCGATGCTTATCACAAGGCCGTGAACGGCGCGAACGTCGCTTTCAAAAATAGCAACTTCGCCGACGCCAGCACGGAGGCGGAAAAGGCGCTGGTCATTTATCCCAATGACGCGGCGATGCAGCAGATCAAGAACAACTCCCTGGCGCGGATCGCCAGCCAGCAGGCGTATACCGACGCGATGAAAAAAGCGCAGGCCGCCCTCAACGGCGGCGATTTCACCAACGCCGTGGTGCTGGCAGACGCGGCGTTGCAAAAATTCCCTGGCGACCAGAACGCGACCAGCCTGCGCAAAAACGCCCAAGACAAACTGGACAAATATCACACTGCCGTGGGTGCCGCCGAATCCAATTTTCGGAACAATAATTTTGACGACGCTGAAAACGCCGCCGACCAGGCGCTGGCCATTTATCCCAATGACGCAGCGATGAAACAGCTCAAGACCGACGCCCAGACACAGGCCGGCCTCCGCGCAGCCTACACCAAGGACTTTAACAACGCACAGACCGCCTTCAACAACGGTGATTACACGAATTCTCTGGCATGGACGGCGGAAGCGTTGAAACAGATTGCCAACGATCCGAAAGCCGCCGATTTGAAGAACAAAGCGCAGAAATTCCTCGACGATTATCACGCCGCCGTCAGCGCCGCCAATGCCGCATCGTTAAAGAGCGACTTTGCGACCGTCGTGACGGAAGCCGGCAAGGCGCTGGCCATTTACAAAAATGATCGCGCCATGCAGCAGCTCCAGGACAACGCCCAAACGCAGATTGCCAACGTCAAGGCTTACAACGATGCCCTGTCCAAGGCGCAAACCGCGCTGGACAGCCATAATTACACCAGCGCCGAGACGTTGGCGAAAACCGCGCTGGAAAAAAGACCGGGTGATGCGGCGGCCATCAAAATCAGGGACAGCGCCCATCAGTTCTTGAGCGCGTTTGACGACACGGTCACGCAAGCCCAGGCTGCTCTTAAGAAAAACGATTTTGCGGGGGCGGTGACGCTGGCCAACCAGGCGCTGGACATTCGCAAGGACGATCCCACCGCGCAAAAAATCAAGGCCGACGTTCTCAAGCAGCTTGATGGCTACCTCGTGCAACTGATGGAGGACTTCAATGTTTCCGTGCCGGCGGAGTTAAAATCCGCCGAGATTCAAAAGGGCACCAGGCTCACGTCCATCACCACCGCCCAAAGGACCTACTACCAGACTTTCACCGACGCTCTGGAAAAAGGCTATCGCGCCGGCAACTGGCTGGGCGAAGCCAACCGCCAGGCCTGCCTCCACGACCTGCGCCAGTCCATCAGCAATTGGGACTGAACGGAGGCCGCTCCGGCGGTCTGCCATTGAAGGTCTCTTAAAAATTCCCGATTTGACGGAGCGCGAGTTGTCCCAACTCGCAGCGCGTGCCGACGGGCAAACCGTGGAAAAAACATGACGCGCCTTTTTCAATCCAACGCGCTGCGGCTTGAGACAAGCCGCGCTCCGTCAAATTCGGACACTGCCGTTTTTCTCCGCGCTTGCATTTCATCTGTTCATGTTGCAATTTGGAACCGGAAACTAGGCGTTAAACAACAACCGATTAAATTATTATGGCACATGAACTCCCTCCGCTGCCTTACGACAAGGCCGCTCTCGAACCCCACTTTGACGCGTTGACGATGGAGATCCATCACGACCGCCATCACAAGGCGTATGTGGACAACCTCAACAAGGCCATCGCCGGCAACGCCGCGCTGGAAGCCAAGTCGCTCGACCAGCTCATCAAGGATTTGAGCGTCGTCCCCGATGCCATCAGCAGCCCCGTCCGCAACAACGGCGGCGGCCACTGGAACCATTCGTTCTTCTGGAAAATTCTCGGCCCCGGCGCGGGCGGCGCGCCGACCGGCAAGCTCGCGGACGACATCAAGGCCGCCTTCGGCAGCTTCGATGATTTTAAGGCGAAGTTTGAGGCGGCGGGCCTTGGCCGATTCGGCAGCGGCTGGGTCTGGCTCGTTTCCAACGGCGGCAAGCTGGAGATCGTCTCCACGCCGAACCAGGACAATCCGCTCATGGGCAAGGCCGTCGCCGGCTGCGAAGGCAAACCCGTCATCGGCGCGGATGTCTGGGAGCACGCCTACTATTTGAAATACCAGAACAAGCGCGCCGATTATCTCAAGGCGTTCTGGAACGTGGTGAACTGGAACGCGGTCGCCGCGAATTATTGAACCAGCGACGCCAAGGCAAAACGCGCCGGATCAAACCGGCGCGTTTTTTATTTCGCTGGCAGCCGGCAGCTTGATGCAAAAAATGATGACGCATCATTGATTGGGCGTCACGCGATAGAGTCCCGCGCTGTGCGAGTTGATTTCCTGGGCGAACGTGTCCGTGAAGGCACCCAAGTCTTTGTGCGTCCACAAAGCGCGGACTTTGACCGGGCCTGAAAAACCAAAGTCAGCCAGGGAAACCGAAACACTCCTGGGCTGGGCCGCCGTCTCATCCACTGCCGGCGCGGGGCCAGCTCCAAATCCGCCACGCCGTCCACGCGCCGCCGGCTCGGGTGAAGTGTTGAAGAGCGCGAGATATTTGTCCTTCGATCCCGGCACGTCCGCCACCCACGCGACCGTGCTGTTGGTATTAAAAAGCTGCCGGTTATTTTCGGAGTTCTGATTCACGGCCAGCACTTCGTCGTTGGTCAGGAGCGCGAGCGTAAAGTCGTCGTTCTTCGGCAGGTTGCCGCCGAGGATCAGCGGCGAGCGGGCAATGCACCAAAGGCTCATCAGCGTGAATTGTTCATCCTGCGTGAAATGCGTCCAGTTGTCCCGCGTCTGCCATGCGCGGACGTTGCCCAGCGGTATCATGTCGGCGTCGGGCCAGTGGCCGGGCGCGCGATACGGCGTCCAACTGTTCAACCGCGCGAACTGCTCATCCAGCGCCCGCCAGTTGTCCCAAAAATCATTGCTGATCCGCCAGAGGTTCGCGTGCGTCTCAATGTGTTCGCCCTGACTCAACGGTGTCGCGCCCGGCGAAGTTGAGAAAACAATCGCCCGGCCCGAATGGTCAATCGCCTTGCGGATGGCCTCAATCTCGTCCTTGTGATACGGCGAGGAGAGATCGTCCACTTTCACATAATCCAGCCCCCACGACGCAAACAGGGCGAACACGGAATCATAATACTCCTGCGCGCCGGGCTTGCTCATGTCCACGCCATACATGTCGCCGTTCCAGGCGCAGCGCGAATTCGTATTGGCGATGTCGGCGGCGGTGTAGGGCGTTCCCAAAACAGGCAGCTTGTTGTCCACTGCCTGGCGCGGAATACCGCGCAACAGGTGCAGGCCGAATTTAAGGCCCTTTGAATGCAAATAATCCCCGACCGGCTTGAACGAACGCGTCGTCGCCGTCATCGGAAAACGGTTCGGGGCCGGGAGCAGCCGCCCGTTCGCATCCATCTCCAGCACGGCGTTGCGCCGATACGCGGTCGAGTGCGCAAGCGGCTCATACCACTGGATGTCAATCGTGATGACGTCCCATCCGTGCGGCTTGAGGAACTGCGCCATGTAATCGGCGTTTTCAACCACATTTGACTGCCAGACGCCCGCGCCGAAGCAGTCCCACGAATTCCAGCCCATCGGCGGCGTCGGCGCCCAGGACCAAAAATTTGGGTCGGCGGCGCGTGCGGTGAAAAGCCCGCCAAGCAGTCCGGCGAAAACGATCAGGTGACGAAGCGAGGTTTTTGATTTCATAGGCGAATTGGGCATGGTGATGGTTCTTATCCAAAATTATTTGTTGCGGGCACGGGTTGAAATTACCAGAAGATTTGGTTGTGACAAGTCGCCAGCAGGCGGTGATGAAATGTTTTTCCGCCGCGCAACGCGACGGCCGCGAAATTTTCCAAGCCAATTTTCAACGTGACCGCCCGTGGCAGCCGGCGTAAGGAGAGTCCGGACGATGCCAAAAAGTTCATCGTTTTGCTTGGCAAGCGCGCCGCGCGCAGTTTAGCTAACACCATGCAACCGGTTCTCGATTACCTGAAACAGCAGCAACCAAGATTCCTTGCGGAATTCTGCGATTACCTCCGCTTTCCCAGCGTCTCGGCCCAGCCGCAGCACAAACAGGATTTGCTCGCCTGCGCTGAATGGCTGGTGGCGCACTGCCGGCACATCGGCCTCGACGCCCGGCTTTGTCCGACCGCCGGCCACCCAATCGTCATTGCCAAAACCCGGCGCGCGAAAAATTCCAAAAAACCGCACTTCATGGTCTATGGCCATTACGATGTGCAGCCGCCGGAACCGCTCGAACTTTGGGACTCGCCGCCCTTTGAACCGCGCATCGCCGGCAGAAACATTTTCGCGCGCGGCTCCACTGACAACAAATGCCAGAACTTCGCGCACCTCAAGGCCGTCGAGGCTTACTTGAAAACCGGCACACCTTTGCCCTGCGACCTGACGTTTGTGATTGAAGGCGAAGAAGAAGTCGGCAGCGAAAGCCTTTCCGGCTTTCTCAAACAAAACCGCCGCGAATTGCAATGCGCCGCCGTCGTTGTTTCCGACACGGGAATGCCCGGCCTGAAACATCCGGCGCTGACCTATTCCTTGCGCGGCATCATCGCGTTTGAAATCAAGCTGCACGGCCCGGCGCGCGATCTGCACTCCGGCGTCTTCGGCGGCGCGATTGAAAATCCGGCGATGGCGCTCTGCCGTTTGCTCGGCAGCCTGCGCGACAAAAACGGCCGCGTGACCATTCCGGGCTTTTACGACGACATTGTGCCGCTTTCGAAATTGGAACGCGAACAAGCGGCGAAGTATCCGCTCAAAGATGCCGCGCTGAAAAAGCTGCTTGGCTCGCCAAGACTGTTCGGCGAACGCGGCTTCACCGCGATGGAACAGCGCAGCGCACGACCGACCTTTGAGATCAA
>Ga0208849_1002290_pt1 | contig 10787 bp, 8 predicted proteins | sample NGESurdeep072012_10_FD_184470 | JGI IMG/M metagenome (GOLD analysis project Ga0208849, IMG submission 184470) | Arctic peat soil microbial communities from Barrow, Alaska - NGEE Surface sample 53-3 deep-072012 (SPAdes) | ecosystem: Environmental > Terrestrial > Soil > Wetlands > Peat ...
TTTGCCGTCGTGCTGTTGGTCATCGCGGAAGCGCCAAAGACCGTGTTATTGAATCCGGTCGTGTTGGACTCGAGCGAAGCGTTTCCAACGGCGGTGTTGTCTGAGCCCGTCTGGTTGCCGGTCAGCGCCCCGTCGCCAACGGCGGTATTTTCAAATCCGGTTGAGGTGTCGGCGAGCGCATCGTGCCCGAGCGCGGTGTTTGAATAACCCGTGGTGTTGCTTCCCAGTGAAAAAAACCCGACGGCTGTATTGGGGCCGCCGCTCGTGTTGGAGCTGAGCGCCAGGGCGCCGACGGCCGTGTTGTGGACTCCTGTGGTGTTGCTTTCAAGAGCTGAATCTCCGAAGGCGGTGTTGTAGGCGGGGGCGGAGACGGAAAGGGAGACCAACGCACTTGCACCCCCGGCCGTGTCACCGAAGGCATCCGTAAGGACTCCGGATGCGCCCGTGTCACCCGTTGCTCCGATAGCCAGAAGCGCCCCGAAGAGCCTCCCGTGTCTCTTGACCGAACCTGACATCTTGATCCTCCGCCTATTTAGGAGTGCAGTTGAGTTTAATAGCGTATTACGCTTTATCACGTAGTACGCTGTGAAAAGGGAGTACCCTCTAACCGTGAAAGCCAAACGAGTCCCGCGCGCTCGTGAGAGTGGGTGGCAATACGAGCAGGCGTACGAGCTGCGACTGGCGCTCCGCGAGTTCCTCGCCGACAGTGATCGAATCACCCGCAAGCATGGCCTGACCTCGGAGCGCTACCAGTTGCTTCTCTTCATCAAAGCCTCCACCCAGCGAGGCGCCAACCCAACCGTCAACGAGCTTGCGGTCGCATACAAACTCGCCCCCAGCAGCGCGACACAACTCGTGCGACGCGCCGAAAACCTCCGCCTGATCCGCCGCGAACTCGCAGACCACGACGCCCGCATCCGCTACCTCCACCTCACCGACGAGGGCCAACGCCGGCTCGCCAACGCGGCCGCAGAACTCCAAGAGGAACGGGCCAAACTCATCGCCCTCCTTACCGACCCGCCACGCACCGAACCAACGGACAACTCGAACACAGACTCGCGCCCACGACGGTCCTGAGCTCCGCCCGTAGACGGCGTATGGCGATTTTCGTCGCAGAGGACGGGACCGGTCTTCGCGACGAGTGCGCGCGCCGCGGGCGCGCGACCGATTTACCTGGGCGTGCGAGGGGCGCCGCCGCTAGTAGCGGAGGCGCGCGAGGTGGAGGCCGCCTGTCGCGCGGTCGGGCGCGATTGCGCGGATGGAGCGCCTCGGCGATCAGGCGCTCGTTCACCTCCGGCCCATACGCATGTGCGGTGTCGATGAAGTTGACCTCGAGCTCGACCGCTCGCCGAAGCACTCTGCGAGCCTCGTCGGGATCGCGCGGCTCGCCCCAGATGCCGGGGCCGGTCAGGCGCATCGCGCCGTAGCCGAGACGGTTGACCGACAGAGGCCCAAGACCGAGCGTGCCTGCGTCGAACGCAGTCACGGGTAGCTCACCTTTGCGGCCGGGCGCACTCAACGCCGCGAAGAGGGAACGCGTAGCTCGAGGTAGCCACGTCGACGCGACCGGTTCCGCCGGGCACGCCGCCGGAAGATCCCACCCTGAAGAGATGTCCAGGCCCGCAGCCGCCGCATCATCAGGAGTCTAGAACTCGGTTTTGCCTTAGATCAAGCCACTACGCGCTAACGCCGCACCAACCGAGCTCCGCCCCGGAGACGGGCCTTCGCCTCCCACAGCCCGTGACAACGAGCAGCTCGGTCACCGCTTGCCCCCATCCGCCAGCCACATCGCCGGACGCGTGTGCGCACGCGGAGAGCAAGGCACGCGCCAGGATGGAGCGCTTACGGAGCCAAGCGCACGCAACCGCCGACAACCCATCGCAAACGCGACCCCCCGCAGAAACGTCGCAACTAGGCGGTTCGGCAACCGCGGGCATTCCGTCGCAATGGCCCAAGAGCGCATGGTAAGAAGGGGGTCAGCAGCGTGGGAGAAAGACGGCTCCCGCAGCTTTTCTCGTACACCGCTTGCAGCAAGCGGTTGTAATAACCGCTTGCTGCAAACGGTTGACCGGATCTTCCTAAACCGTGCGCGCAAGTCGATTCTTGCCGGGGCATCGATCTCTCAACTGGCTAGCGAGCGGTCGTCCTGCCTGCGGGCCCGGTAGAATGTGGCGGTCCATACAAATGCCCCGGCGGCGCCGAAACGCCCCGGGGCCGGCATAGGAGGGTTCAGCTCCCATGCACCAGATATCGAAGCAGGGCGACCGGCTGCACACCCGCGTCGAGCGCGGCATCTTCAAGCGCACGACGCGCATCGCCGAGACCCGGTACGAGGTCAGCTACACGGACAGCGACGGCTACCAGTGGTGGCGCACAGTTGCCACGCTCACGGAGGCGCGCCGCCTACGCGCCGGGCTCGTCACGCGCGTCGCCTCCGGCGAGCGGGTCGCGCTGTCGAAGGTCACGCTCGAGGAGTTCGCGACCGAGTGGCTCGCGCAGCAACGAACCCGCCTGCGCCCCACCACGTTGCGCCTCTACCGTTCCTATCTCGCCCAACACGTCTACCCGCGCCTCGGCGAGAGGAAGTTGTCGACGATCACCGTCGACGACATCGCCGCCCTGATCGCCGACATGGAGCAAGGGTGGCGCTATCGCGACCGCAACGGCCTCGTACGCGTCAAGGGGAAGCCGTTCGCTGGCTGGACAATCCGCCGCGTGCTCGTCGTCCTCGGCCGCGTTCTCGGCCGCGCCGCCCGCACCGGCATCATCAACGCGAACCCCGCAAGCCGGCTCGAGAGGGAGGAGCGGCCGAAGGCGGAGCGGCGCTGTTCATCGACTATGGCCATACGGGTACGGGCTTCGGCGATACCTTGCAGGCGGTGGGGGGCAATCGGTTCAAGGATGTTCTTGCCGCGCCCGGCGAAGCGGATCTCTCGGCGCATGTCGATTTCGACGCGATCGCACGGGCAGCGCGCGCGGGCGGCGCGGAAGTTTATGGGCCGCTCGCACAGGGAAAATTTCTGGAAGCACTGGGCATTCGCGAACGCGCCGCGACACTGGCGCAAACCGCGAGCGCAGAACTGGCCGCCGTCGATCGCCTGACCCAGCCGGAACAGATGGGCACGCTGTTCAAGGCGCTGGCCATCCTGCCAAAATCCTCGCCACCGCCCCCGGGATTCTAAGGACACACCCGAAAAAGCATTCACGCGGAGACGCGGAGTCGCGGGAGCAAACAGTGAACGAGCGTCACAGAAATGATAACTGTTTGCGCGCCATTGCGCGAAAAGCAGGTTTTCTTGTCCCGTCCCGTTTCGCCATTCCAATTTCTCCGCGGACTCCGCGTCTCCGCGTGAGATATTTTTCTGCGGCGAATCTGTTAGAAAGTGAAAAATGCTGACGGCGCCCCATCTCGAAAAACGCACCCGCATCGCGCACGGCTTCTTCACGCGCGAAGGCGGGGTTTCCGCCGGCATCTACACTTCGCTCAATTGCGGACCGGGATCTCAGGATGCGCGCGAAGCGGTGATCGAGAACCGCAGAACAGCCCTTGCAACCCTGGCGCCGGCGAGCGCGGCCACGCTCGTCACCCTCCATCAGATTCACAGCGCCGAAGCGATATGTGTTAGCGAGCCGTGGGCCGTCGGCGAAGCACCGAAAGCCGACGCAATGGCGACGCGCACGCCGGGGCTGGCGCTGGGCATTCTCACCGCCGATTGCGCGCCGGTGTTGCTGGCCGACGACGAGGCCGGTGTCGTCGGCGCGGCGCATGCGGGATGGCGCGGCGCCCAATCGGGCGTCATCGAAGCCGTGGTGGCGGCGATGGAAAGCCTGGGCGCGGGGCGCGCGCGCCTCGCCGCCTGCGTCGGCCCCTGCATCGGCCAAAAAAACTACGAAGTGAGCGACGAATTCCGCGCGGCGTTTCTCGCCAGCGAACCTGCCAGCACGCGATTCTTCGCCACGGGCGTGCGTCGCACGCATTGGCAGTTCGATCTCGAAAGTTTTGTTGTGGAACGTCTGCAACGGGCCCGCGTTGGCGAAATCGCGAACCTCGGCGCCTGCACCTATGCCGACGAGAACAGGTTTTTCAGCTTCCGCCGGGCCACCCACAAAGGCGAGCGCGATTACGGCCGGCAGCTCTCCGCTATCCTGCTGACGTGACGAAACGGCTTCGCCGCATTGCCCGTTTACCCCCGGCGCGGCGCTTGCTAGAAGGCGTCACCAATTCTTCGCATCGGGACCGGATGTCGAAGGCCGGGGGGCGTTGATGAGCGACGACAGCGGGACGCGGGGCATGAAGCTGCTGGCGGGCAATTCCAATCGCCAGCTCGCCGACGCCATCAGCCAATATCTGAAAATCCCTTTCACCAGCGCCGTGGTGCGCCGTTTCGCGGACATGGAAGTGTTCGTCGAGATTCAGGAAAACGTCCGCGGCGAGGACATGTTCGTCATCCAGTCCACCAGCTATCCCGCCAACGACAATCTGATGGAGCTGCTGATCGTCACCGATGCGCTGCGCCGGGCCAGCGCGCGGCGCATCACCGCCGTGATCCCCTATTTCGGCTATGCGCGGCAGGACCGAAAAGTCGGTCCGCGCACGCCCATTTCCGCCAAGCTTGTGGCCAATCTGATCATGGGCGCGGGCGCCAACCGCGTGCTCACCGTCGATCTCCACGCGGGACAGATCCAGGGCTTCTTCGACATTCCGACCGACAATCTCTACGCCCAGCCGGTGATGGTGAAAGACATCCAGGATTACATCGCCGGACGCAGCCTGATGGTGGTCTCGCCCGATGTGGGCGGCGTGGTGCGCGCGCGCGGACTGGCCAAGCGGCTGGGCGCCGATCTCGCCATCGTCGACAAGCGGCGCGAGCGCGTGGGCGAATCCGAAGTGATGAACATCATCGGCGACGTGCGCGGACGCGTTTGCCTGCTGGTGGACGACATCGTGGATTCGGGCGGTACGATCTGCAATGCGGCCGAGGCGCTGCTGCGCGAAGGCGCCGAGGAAGTCTATGCCTATGCCACGCATGGTGTGCTATCTGGCGGCGCGGTGGCGCGCATCCAGGCCTCGAAGCTGAAATCCATGGTGGTCACCGATTCCATCGCCGCCACCGAGGAAGTGCGCAAATGCGCCAATATCCGGCGCATCTCCATCGCGCCGCTGCTGGGCGAAGCGATGCGCCGCATCAACAACGAGGAAAGCGTTTCGAGCCTGTTCGATTAAAAGCGCGTCACGCAAACATAACCCACGACACTTTGCTCACTTGTGATGGGAAGGGAACCCGGCGGGTGGAACCTCTGCTTCCGCCGCTTCGTTCTCTCTACAGGCCTCACCAGCCACATCCAACACAAAGGAAGCATTGCCATGAATTTCAAAACAAAGGTATTGAGCGGCACGGTATTGTCCGCTGTCGCCGGCAGCATGTTGCTCGCCGCCTCCGCGTTTGCGCAAACCGCAAGTCCGTCGGACGGCGCGCCCGCGGGTAGCATGTCCCAGCCATCGGCCACAGAACCCGGCATGACGCCGCAGCCCAACGCCCAGACGCATGAGAGCATGCCCGGCGCGTCGGACATGAGCTCGCCGCAAACGCCGATGTCTTCCTCAACGATGGGCGCGCAGCAATCCTCGTCCTCCGCGATGATGAAGGCGAGCGCCGGCGAACCTCTGAGCAAAGTGAAACACGCCAAGACGACGCTCGCGTCCGCCAGCGTCCAGGATTCCACCGGACAGCCCATCGGGCAGGTGAAGGACGTTCACACGACCAGGCACGGCACGCCCACGATGATCGACGTCATGCTCCAGACGAGCGGCGGCGAAAGCAAGACCGTCGCCATCAAGGCAAGCAAACTTCACTACGATCAATCCAGCAACACGCTGAAGACCGACCTCACGTCAACGGAAGTGCAGGCGATGCCCAAGGCGACAGGCATGTAATCGCGCGCCTCTGCGCGTTTGGAAAAAAAGGCCGGCGGCATTCGCCGGCCTTTTCGTGTGGGACGATCCCCGCGCGGCGCCAGTTGCCCTGCCCGACCCTTTCCGCTAAAAGCCTGCGCTTTCCGCGCCGGACGGAGCATCAGGCCCGTCCCCCAAGGCCGGAATATCAAGGACTTACCCATGCGCGAGATGCAGCAGCTCACCGCCGAGCCCCGAGCCGGCACCGGAAAAGGCCCCTCCTACCGCGTGCGGGTCAAGGGAATGATCCCCGCCATCGTCTATGGCGGCAAGGATGCGCCGGAACCTGTGAGCGTCGAGCGTCTCGCGCTCGAGCGCCACACGGGCACGGGCACGTTCCTCACCACCCTGTTCATGCTGGACGTGGGCGGCAACAAGACCCGCGTCATTCCGCGCGACGTGCAACTCGATCCCGTCACCGATCGACCCGTGCATGTCGATTTCATGCGCCTGCCGGAAGGCGCCAAAGTGAAGATTGCGATTCCCGTGCGCTTCAGGGGCCAGGAAAATTCGCCGGGTCTGAAGCGCGGCGGCGTGCTCAACATCGTGCGCCACGAAGTTGAGCTGCTTTGCCCCGCCGACAACATCCCCGAATATCTCGAAGGCGACCTCTCCAGCCTCGACATCCGCGATTCGATTCACATCTCCGCCTTCAAACTGCCGGACGGCGTCGTGACGACCGTGCGGGAGCGGAACTTCACCGTTGCTTCCATCGTGGCCCCGACCAGCGTCATCGAAGAGCAGCGCGCGGCGGCGGCAGCGGCGGCGGGCGGGACAACGCCGGCGGCAGAAGCCGAGGCAGCTGCGGCGACAGCGGCGCCGGCGGAAGGGGCCGCACCCGCGGCGGCTGGGGCGGTCGCGGCGGGGGCAAAAGCGCCTGCCAAGACTCCCGAGAAGAAATAATCTGCGCAATCCGCGCCGGGGGCGCGGCCCATGTCGGACACGCCTTTTCTCATCGCGGGGCTGGGCAATCCCGGCGCCGAATACGCGCGCAACCGTCACAATGCCGGTTTCATGGCGGCGGAAATTATCCACGACCGCTTTCGCTTTGCGCCCTGGCGGTCGCGCTTTCAGGGCCAATTCGCGGAAGGCGCCATCGCCGGGCGAAAATCATTGCTGCTGAAACCCATGACCTACATGAACGACAGCGGCATTGCCGTTGGCGCCGCCGTGCGATTCTTCAAGCTGCCGCTCGAAGCGGTGGTTATCCTGCATGACGAAGTCGACCTGGCGGCCGGCAAGCTGCGCGCCAAGACGGGCGGCGGCGACGCCGGCAACAACGGCCTGCGCTCGATTACCTCGGTTCTCGGCCCCGATTATCGCCGCGTTCGCATCGGCGTCGGCAGGCCGCCCGCGGAAGGCGGACGCGTCTACAATCATGTGCTGGGAAATTTCTCGAAGGCGGACGAAGATTGGCTCGCGCCGCTGCTGGACGCGATCGCGGATGCCGCACCCTGGCTCGCGCGCGATGACGATCCGGGATTCATGAACCGGGTTGCGGTGATGCTCAATCCGCCCGAAACGAAGCCGAAGCCAGGGAAAGACCCCTGATGGGATTCAAGTGCGGGATCGTCGGGTTGCCCAATGTCGGTAAGTCGACGCTGTTCAATGCGCTGACCCAGACCGCGGCGGCGCAGGCGGCGAATTATCCCTTTTGCACCATCGAACCCAATGTCGGCGAGGTCGCGGTTCCCGATTCCCGGCTCGACGCCCTGGCGGCAATCGCCAAATCCGCCGAGATCATTCCCACCCGCATCACCTTCGTCGACATCGCGGGTCTGGTGCGCGGCGCCTCGAAAGGCGAAGGGCTCGGCAACCAGTTCCTCGCCAATATCCGCGAGGTCGATGCCATCGTCCATGTTCTGCGATGCTTCGAGGACGAAGACGTCACCCATGTCGAAGGCCGCATCGATCCGGTCGGCGACGCCGACACGGTGGACACGGAACTGATGCTGTCCGATCTCGAAAGCCTCGAGCGCCGCGCCTCGCCGATCGAGAAGAAAGCCAGGTCCGGCGAGAAGGAAGCGAGAGAACAATTCGCGCTGATGTCCAAAGCGCTGGTGCTGTTGCGCGAAGGCCGGCCCGCGCGCATCGCGGAGCTGACGCCGGAGGAGCGCGAGCCCTTTCGCCAGCTCGGGCTGCTGACGCAAAAACCGGTGCTTTACGTCTGCAATGTCGAAGAGGCGTCCGCCGCGACCGGCAACGCCTGGTCATCGCAGGTGGAAGCAAAAGCCAAACGCGAAGGCGCGGGCTGTGTCGTCATCTCGGCGCGCATCGAGGAAGAAGTCGCCCAGCTTGCGGCCACGGAGCGCGACGAGTTTCTCAAAAGCATGAGCCTCGAAGAGCCGGGCCTCGACCGCCTCGTTCGCGCCGGCTATGCGCTGCTGGGGCTCATCACTTTTTTCACCGCCGGACCGAAGGAAACGCGCGCCTGGACGGTCAGGATGGGTGCACGCGCACCGCAGGCCGCGGGCGTCATCCATACCGATTTCGAAAAGGGCTTCATTCGCGCCGAGACGATTGCCTATGGCGATTATGTCGCGTGCAACGGCGAAGCCGGCGCCCGCGACAACGGCAAAATGCGTCTGGAAGGCAAAGAGTATGTCGTCGCCGACGGCGACGTGATGCATTTCCGGTTTAATGCGTGAGTTTTGTGAGAACCAAGCACGCGACGCTGATATTGGGTAGCGGACGCTCTTGATGTTACACTAAATCTTACCGGTAACGCCACTACCGTCCAGATTTTGGTCCTGATCGACACCGGCTTTACCCATCGTGTCGTCCAATCTTATCGTGGTCATTGGGCGTTTCGACATACTGGTAAGTAGATTCACCGTGATCTACAGTGGCGGAGTGTGCCACCCGTCCACGGCTAGATGGGGGAACCAGCCAGCGATGGCCGACGATAGTCAAGAAAAGATCCTCCACTATGTAGGAGAGGAGATTCTGGCTTCACTGGGTGCAGTCGCGCATGCCGCACAGCGTGCTCTTTCTAATGACACATTCGATACCCCAACCATCAATCTGGCCAATCCCACCAACACGATGGTGGGCGAAGACAAGGCTCAGAGGAAATACCGTGAACTCCATTCAGACGTCGGGGCCGCCCTGAGACGCCTTGTCCGTGAACCATTTGTGGCACGTGTTGAAGTGCAGTGGGATGCCGACGGCGGCAAGCCAGTTCAGACATTCTATTTTTCGCGGCCTTCGGCGGCGTACATCTCGCCCGAGATTGGAGGACGAATACTAGGAACACTAGGAACGCTAGCCGCTCCCCTTGGGCGCCTTGCGGAGTTTGAAGCTGGCGAAGACGTGGACCTAGAAATTCGTGGGCAGGAAAAGCATGCTCGCATTTTGCGCCGCACAGTGCTGCTTCCAGAACAACAAAATGGAATCTGGGACGCACTCGTAAGAAGGTTCGAGACAACGCCGTGGGGCGACATTCTTGAACTTTTGCGGCACGAATCTCTTCGACAAGCCATGGATGAGCTAACAAGAGACAGCGCCGGTCCACTTCCTCTGGAGGATATTGTTGGCCACCTTTTTCAAGAGGCTGCCGACGACGCCCTTGAACGCCAAAGGATACGACGCAAAGTCGTCGATCGCATTGCGCTTCGTGACCAGCCCATTCTCGATAAATTTCAGGGTGAGATTTTTCGACTTCCGCTAGATCGACAGGTCGTGTTGTTTGGGCCTCCAGGCTCAGGCAAAACGACAACCCTAATCAAGCGGCTCGCGCAGAAGCGGACACCTGACGCACTTACAGAAAATGAGGAAAAGATTCTCTCCGGATATGTGCGGGACAACTTCGCACGAGCGGATAGCTGGGCGATGTTTTCGCCAGCGGAACTCTTAAAGCAATATCTCAGTGATGCATTCAACCAGGAAGGTGTGCCGGATGCTGGCAATGTTCGAACGTGGGAAAACGAGCGCCATGATCTGGCACGCAACGTTCTAAATATTCTACGGTCGAGCAGCGCAGGTCGATTTCAGTTGGAGGCTAATCCCAACCTTCTCATTGATCCGTCAAGCAGAGGCATTTCGAATCTTCATGACGAGTTTGCGCCATATTTTGAGACGAACTTGCTCAAGCGGTGCAACGATGCTCAAACCGGCTTGCTGACAACGACCGACGAAAAAGTGAAAAGGGAGGCGTTGAGCCTCCAACGCACGCTGGACAGCAGCAAGGGATTCGGGATTCGTGACATACTGCGCCTTTTTGATCAGGCAGATGGCCTACAGAATGAAATTAGACGGCTCAGCGATCAAATAGCGACGGAACTAAACAAGATTGCCAATTTGCTGCTCAATACGCATAAACGGCTGCTCGACGATATCATTTCGGCACTACCCGCTATTCGCGCCGAGGAAGAGGAGGAAGCGGACGACGATTCCGACGAGGTCGCTCAGGCTGCAGTTGTATCAACAAATACTCGCGTGGAAGCACTGAATATCCTAATGAGCGCGCTCCGCAACTGGGCGCGGGCAATAGCTGAGGGACGCGGCCCCCTTGGCGGTCAATCCGGCCGCGTCATCGAATTTCTAAAGGCTAAGCTACCTCCCGATGATCGGTTCGCCAGCGTCGGAGCAGGTATTGTTACTCGTTCACGTTTACGAGTCCTAGTTCAAGCGCCAAGGGCCTCCGTGCTGGGCGTGCCGGCAATGTATGCGCGTTTTCGTCGGCAGCTCGTGCGAGAGGGTCTGCACTTTATTGCGAACGATGCAACGGCGACTTTTGTCAACCGCAACAGGATTTCGCATGATGAGGTAGACATCCTCATGCTTGTCATGCTGCGCAATGCCCGTCTGATCGTGGAGTATCCTGACGGGCGGC
>Ga0208849_1002291_pt1 | contig 10786 bp, 9 predicted proteins | sample NGESurdeep072012_10_FD_184470 | JGI IMG/M metagenome (GOLD analysis project Ga0208849, IMG submission 184470) | Arctic peat soil microbial communities from Barrow, Alaska - NGEE Surface sample 53-3 deep-072012 (SPAdes) | ecosystem: Environmental > Terrestrial > Soil > Wetlands > Peat ...
TCGCTCGTCCGCGGTCTCGGCGTCGAGCCCACTGCGACCTTCACGACGTACTACGACGCGTCCGCGTTCACGGCAATGCCGCCCGTGCCGGTGCCGGCACACCCGCGCGCGCTGTTCGTCGGCGTGCTCGAGCGGTACAAGAACGTCCAGGCGCTGGCCGATGCGTGGCGGCGGGTCGCAGCCGAGCTGCCGGACGCGCATCTGCACGTCGTCGGGTGGGGCAGAGAGCGGGCGGTCGTCGAGCGGCTCGTGCGCGACCTCCCGGCGCAGGTGCAGTGGGACGAGCGGCTGCCCTCCGATGGGGTGGCGGCGGCGCTCGACGAGGCGGCCGTGCTCGTCCTGCCGTCGTTCTCGGAGGGGCTGCCGCGTGTCGCCATGGAGTCGTTCGCGCGCGGCCGTGCCGTCGTCGGCGCGCGCGCGGGCGGCATTCCCGACATCGTCGAGGACGGCGTCAGCGGCCTACTCGTGCCGCCCGACGATGCCCCGGCGCTCGCTGACGCACTCGTGCGCGTGCTGTCGCAGCCGGCCCTCGCGCAGTCGCTCGGCGCCGGTGCGCTGGCTGCTTCGGGCCGCTGGCTCCAGTCGCCCGAGCAGTTCGCGACGCGCATGCGGGAACTCGTCGACGAGCTCCGGCGATGAGCCGCCTGCTCTTCGTCACGCAGCAGGTCGATCCGGCGCACCCCACGCTCGGAGCGGCCGCGGCGCTCGTGCGCGAGCTCGCACAGCGGTTCGACGAGGTCGTTGTCATCGCGTCGTCTGCGTCGCCCGCCTCGCTGCCGGCGAACGCGCGCTTTCGCAGCTTCGCCGCGCCGTCGCAGGCGCTGCGAGGCGTGCGCTTCGAGTCGATCCTCGCGCGCGAGCTCCTGCGCGGCCGGCCCGACGCGTTGCTCGCGCACATGTCACCGGTGTACGCGCTCCTCGCGGCGCCGGTCTTGCGACCGCTGCGCGTGCCCGTGCTGCTCTGGTTCACGCAGCAGCGTGGCGGTGCGCATCTCGGCCGCGCCGCGCGCGTCGTCGACGTCATCCTCAGCGTCGACGCGCGCAGCGTGCCGCTGGCGTCGCCGAAGGTTCGCGCGATCGGTCACGGCATCGACACGTCAATGTTCGAGTGTGCGCCGACCGCGCCGCGCGACGGCGCGCTGCAGCTTCTGTCCCTCGGCCGCTATGCCGAGGTGAAGGGGCATGACGTCGCGATTCGGGCGCTGCTCTCGCTTCCCGGGACCGAGTTGACCGTGTGCGGGGAGGAGGCCACGCCCGGCGATGCGCGCGTGCGAGCGCGGCTGCGGGAGCTCGTGCAAGAGCTGCAGCTCGACGAGCGCGTGCGCCTGCTCGACGCCGTTCCGCGCTCGCAGGTTCCGGCGCTTTTTGCCGCGTCGGACGTCGTCGTCAACGCGACGCACGGTGCGAGCGCGGACAAGGTCGTCTTCGAGGCGCTCGCCGCCTGCGTCCCCGTCGTCGCCGCCTCGCCGGTGTTCGACTCGCTCCTCCCGGCAGAGCTGCGCTTCGCGGACGGCGACCCCGCCGGCCTGGCCGGGAGCGTGCGCGCAGCGGCCGCCCTCCCGGCGGACGAGCGCCGTCGGCTGCGGGCCGCGGTCGAGGCGCAGCATTCCCTCGAGCATTGGGCGGACGAGGTCGTCGCAGCCGTTAGGCTGGCGCGCGGATGAGCACCGTCATGGTCACCGGCGGCGCGGGCTTCATCGGCTCCCACGCCTGTGCGCTGCTGGCGGCGGACGGCCACGACGTCGTCGCCGTCGACCCGCTGCGGACGTACGCGTACTCCTTCGAGGCGCACCACTGGCACGGGCTCCGGTACCGCCGCGAGGTGCTGCTGCGCGACGTGCGCGTCGTCGTCGCGTCGACCGAGAACCGCGACGAGCTGCGCAAGGCGGTGCTCGACACGCGTCCCGACTACATCCTCCATCTCGGTGCCTTGCCTCTCGCCACGGTCGCACGCGTGAGCGCCGACCATGCGTTCGAGAGCATCCTCCGCGGCACGTTCAACCTCGTCGAGCTCGCGCTCGAGGTCGGCGTCCAGAAGCTGCTCTACGTGTCATCGAGCATGGTGTACGGCGACTTCACGCAGATGCCGATGCCCGAATCGGCTCGCGTCGCTCCGAAGGATCCATACGGCGGCTTCAAGCTCGCCGGCGAGGTGATCGTCGAGACCTTCTCGCGCGCGCAGGGCCTTCCGTACGCGATCGTGCGTCCGTCCGCCGTGTACGGCCCGACGGACATGAACGACCGGATCGTGCAGCGCTTCGTCGAGTGCGCGCTCTGGAATCGGCCGCTCACCGTCATCGACCCGGACCACACGTTCCTCGACTTCTCGTACGTCAAGGATGTCGCGCAGGGAATGGTCCAGGTGCTGCTCTCGCCGGTGCAGAACGAAACGTTCAACATCACTGCCGGCGAAGGCCGGACGCTGACGGAGCTGTATGACGTCCTGCGCGACCGCTACCCGGACATGCCGGTCGAGGTGGCGGCCAAGTCGGAGGACTTCCGGCCGAAGCGGGGCGCGCTCGACGTCGCGAAGGCGCGGGAGCTCGTCGGCTATGCGCCGCAGTACACGCTCGAGCGCGGTGTGGACGAGTACCTCGCGTTCCTGAGCTCGCTTCCCGCAGGCGCACCCGCACTCGCGTGATCCCGTACTTCGCGCTCGATCGCGAGTTCGAGGCGCTGCGCGAGCCGGTCATGGCACGCGTGGAGGACGTCTTTCGCACCGGTCAGCTGCTCCAGGGACCGTGGATCGCGGAGCTCGAGGCGTCGCTCGCGTCGCTCGCGGGACGTCGTCACGCGGTCGCGGTGAACTCGTGCACAGACGCGCTGTATTTCGCGTTCGCGTCGCTCGGCATCGGATCGGGCGACGAGGTGATGGTCCCGGACTTTTCGTTCGCCGCCACCGCGTCGTCCGTCCTGCGCACCGGCGCGGTGCCGGTCTACGTCGACATCCGCGACGGCTACGAGCTCGACCTCGACCACGCTGTGGAGCTGCTGTCCGAGCGCACGAAGGCGCTCGTCTACGTCGACCTGTACGGGCGGATGGGCGATGCGGGCGCGCTCGAGCGGTTTGCGGCCGAGCACGGGCTCCTGCTCGTCGAGGACGCAGCGCAGACCCTCGGCGGCCGGCGTGACGGACGCGCAGCCGGGTCGGCGGGCGTCGTCAGCTGCTTCAGCTTCGACCCGACGAAGGTCGTGAGCGCCCCCGGAAGCGGCGGCGCACTGCTCACCGACGACGATGAGATCGCGTGGACCGCGCGCACTCTCAGCCACCACGGGAAGTCGCCTGAAGGGAGCTTCGACCGGGTTGGGCAGAACGCGCAGATGTCGTCGATCGTCGCCGCCGTGCTGTCGCTGAAGCTGGAGCACGAGGAGGACTGGCTCCGCACGCGGCAGCGCATCGCGGCCGCGTACACAGACGCGCTCGCCGATCGTTCCGCGATCGCGCCCGAGCGCCCGTCCGATCGCGAGCACGTGTTCCACAAGTACGTCGTGCGAGTGCCGGGCCGCGACGCTGTGCGGGAAGCATTGCGCAAACGGGGAATCGCCACGCTCGTCCACTATCCGACGACGCTCTCGGCTCTTCCGTTCGCCGCAGCAGCGCCGAAGCGCGGCGGCGGCGAACGGGCCGCGCGTTTCGCCGGTGAGGTGCTGTCGCTGCCGGTGCATCCACATCTGCGCGACGACGAGGTCGAGCGCGTGTGCGCGGCGCTGGCGGAAACCATCCCGTGACGCGCGTCCTGTTCGTCTCGCGCGAGCGCTTCCGGCTGCCGCTCGACGACACGCAGCGGCGCAAGTGGGACGCGATCGGAGAGCTGCTCGACTACCGCGTCGTCGCGGCCGCGCAGCCCGGCTCGCCGACGCGCGCGGAGCGCTTCCTGCTCGCAGGCCCGACCCGGCCGGCCGCGCTCGACGGCGCCTTCTACTACCTGCGGCTCCCCTTGCGAGTGGCCCGGGAGCTCCGCCGCTTCCGCCCCGACGTCGTCATCGCCCAGAACGTGCACGAGACGGCCCTCGTGCTCGGCGCGCGCGCCGCGGCGCGGAGTCGCGCCCGAGTCGTGCTCGACCTCCACGGCGACTGGCGCGCTGCGACGCGCCTCTACGGCTCCCGGTCGCGTGCGCTCCTGAACCCGGTCAACGACCTCGTCGGGCGGCTCGCGATCCACCGCGCCGACGCGGTGCGCGTCATCTCGGCCTGGACGGCGGGGCTGGTGCGCGCGGAGGGCGTCGAGCCGGCGGCCGTCTTTCCGGCGTTCGTCGACGCGACCGCCTTTCGCGAGCGCCCCCCGGTGCCGCTGCCCGAGGAGCCGTGCGCGCTCTTCGTCGGCGTGCTCGAGCGATACAAGGGCTTCGACGTGCTCGCCGATGCGTGGCGGACTGTGGCGAGAGAGCTTCCCGAGGCTCGTCTCTGCATCGTCGGGCGTGGGACGCTCGCGCCGGAGGCGGCACGGCTCGTCGACGACGTGCCCGGGGTGAGCTGGCACGCGCAGCGCTCGCCGGCCGAGATCGCGACCGCCCTGGACGAGGCGACGTTGCTCGTCCTGCCGTCGCGGGCGGAGGGGCTGGGTCGCGTCGTGATCGAGTCGTTCAGCCGGCGCCGTCCCGTCGTCGGAGCGCGCGCCGGCGGCATCCCGGACATCGTCTCCGACGACGAGAACGGCGTGCTCGTGCCGGCCGGTGACGGAGCGGCCCTCGCCGCCGCTCTCGTTCGGGTCCTCACCGACCGATCCCTCGCCGAGCGGCTCGGCGCCGTCGGTGAGCGAGTCGCCGCCGAATGGGCCGTCGCCCCCGAGGTCTATGCGGCCCGCGTGGAGGCTCTCGTCCAGAACGTGCTCGCGGAGTAACCTGGCGCCGTGCGCGAGCAGGTCAAGCAGGTGCTGAAGAACGCCGTCTACCGCACGATCGGCGAGACGGCCACGGGCCTCGGCGCCGTCGACAGCGACGGCCGCACGCTGCGCGTGCTCATGTACCACAAGGTCAACGACCTGCCGAACAACCGGATGTCGATGCCGGTGTCGTTGTTCGACGAGCAGATGGCAGAGCTCCGCGAGCTCGGCTACCGGGTCGTCGACCTCGAGGCCGTGCTGGCGCACTACGGGCGCGGGGAGCCCCTGCCGGAGGGCGCCGTCCTGATCACGTTCGACGACGGCTACCGCGACAACCTCGTCAACGCTGCGCCGGTGCTGCAGCGTCACGGCTACCCGGCGGTGCAATTCGTCCCGATCGCGTACGTGGGCGACTCGCAGCCGCTGCCGCACGAGCGGTACCTCGCGGCGCACGGCGTGCACAACCCCACCGTCGACTGGGACGAGATTCGCGAGCTCGAGCGCTACGGCGTTCGCATCGAGTCGCACGGCATCAGCCACAAGCCGCTTGCGGAGCTGGAGATCGACGAGGCCGCGCGCGAGATCGCCATCTCGAAGCTCCAGCTCGAGGAGCGGCTCGGTCGCCGAGTCCGCGCGTTCTCGTACGTGAAAGGCTCCGAGGCGGACTACAAGCCCGTGCATCCGAGCCTCGTGAAGCAGGCCGGATACGACATCGCGTTCACGGCTGTCTCCGGCGCGAACACGCCGCAGAGCGATCCGTTGCAGCTGCGGCGCTACAACGTCGAGCCGTACTCGCCGCGCACGTTCGAGCTCGTCCTCGCCGGCGCCTGCGACCTGATCTCCATCAAGGACACGGTGACGGGCACGCACGCTCGCCGGCTGTTCAACGCCGCGCTCGGCACGACGTCGAGGTGATCGTCGAGCAGGCGGAGCGCGACGAGTTCCTCGCGCTGATGGCGGAGACGTATGGCACGGCGATGTCGCAGGCTGAGTTCGACTGGTGGTTCGACCGCAACCCGGCCGGCCCGCGCATCCTCAACGTCGCGCGCGACGAGGACGGCTCCGCGCTCGGCGTGCTCGCGATGTCGTTCGCGCGGCTCGACAACGGGCTCGCCGCCTTTGCCGTGCACGCGGTCACGACGCCCGCGGCGCGCGGACGCGGCGTCTTCTCAGAGCTCGAGCTGCACAACGAGCGCGAGGCCGCCGCGGCCGGCGCGCAGTGGGCGCTCGGGTTCACGAACCCGATGGCTGGCCCGATCCTCGTCGGCAAGCTCGGCTGGGAGGACGTCACGTCGCTCCGCGTCTGGGCGCGCCCGAAGCGTCTGCGCCGTCGCGGCCGCGGGAACCTCCGTGCCGCTCCGGGCGTGCCGCGTGCGAACGGCGAGCGGCGCTTGCGCGGACGTCACATCGTGCGGGACGCCGCCTATCTCGACTGGCGCTACACGGACTCCCCGCGGCCGTACGCGCAGGCAGGCGACGCGATCGTGACGTACGCCGTCTGGCACGGCTTCTCCTCCGCGGTCGTGTGCGAGGGCGGCACGTCGTCCTCGCTGCGGAAGGCGGCCGGCGCCGTTGACGCCGACCTCGCGGTCGCGCTCGTGAACCCCGGGGAAGAGCGGCGCTACCTCGCCGCCGGCTTCGTGCCCACGCCCCGGACGATCCGCTTCATCGGCAAGCGTCTCCGCGACGACGCGCCGCCGCTTCCACACGACCGGCGGGCGTGGAGCTTCTCCCTCGGAGACCTGGACTTCTTTTGACGAAGATCGTCTTCATCACGCAGGTGGTCGACCCGGCCGACCCGAACCTCGGTGCGACGCGCGCGAAGATCGCCGCGCTCGCGCGGCGTGTCGACGAGGTCGTCGTCCTCTGCGACCGCGGCCTCGACGGCGCGCTGCCCGACAACTGCCGGGTGCGCACGTTCGGTGCGTCGCGCCGCTCGCTGCGCGCGCTCCGGTACTTCACCGCGGTCGTCGAGGAGCTCCGCGTCCGGCCGGTCGCCGTCGTCGGCCACATGGTGCCCCTGTACACGGTCGCGGCCGCTCCGTTCGTCCGTCTGCGCCGCGTGCCGCTGATGCTGTGGTACACGCACTGGAAGTCGCACGCGGTCCTGCGCGTGGCGACGTTCGTCTGCACCGATCTGCTCAGCCTGGACGAGCGATCGTTTCCGCTGCGGTCGCGCAAGGTGCACGGCATCGGTCACGGGATCGACCTGGACGAGTTCCCGTGCCAACCGCTCAACCCGACGGCGGGCCGGCCGCTGCGCGTGATGTCGCTCGGGCGCTACACGCCGCCGAAGAAGCTCGACGAGCTGATCGAAGGCGTGCGCATCGCGCGCGAGCGCGGCCTCGACGTGCGCATCGACGTCTACGGGACGACCGGCGCGCCGCCGCTGGAGGAATACAAGCGGCAGCTCGAGGAGATTGTCGCGCGGCCCGAGTACCGCGACTTCGCGAGCGTCGGCGGGTCGATCCCGCGCACCGAGCTGCCGCCGGTCTACGGTCAGGCCGACATCGTCGCGTCCGACTTCATCTCGCCGGACAAGGTCGTGCTCGAGGCGTGCGCGTCCTGCCGCCCGGTGCTCGCCTCGGACAAGTCGTTCGACCGGCTCTTCGTGGGGATCGAGCCTCCGCTCGCGTTCGTCCGCGGCCGCCCGGAGACGTTCGCCGACGGGATCGAGGCGCTCGCACGGCTCAGCGACGAGGAGCGGCATGCGCTCGGCGAGACGCTGCGCGAGCGCGTGCGCACCCAACACTCCGTCGACACCTGGGCGGATGCGATCCTGAGGCTCGCGGCGGCATGAAACGGGGCGCAGTCATCCACATGCAGAAGGTCGCGGGCATCTCCGGCTCGGAGGCGCACCTGCTCTCGCTGCTGCCGCGGCTGCGCGAGCGCGGGTGGGACGTGCGCATGCTCATGCTCCACGAGGACGAGCCGGGTGCCTGGGAGTTCGCGCAGGCGCTGCGGGCGCGCGGTGTGCCGCTGGATGCGATCCGCGTCCGCGCCGACGTCGACCCGATCGCGTTCGGGCAGATCCTCGCGTACCTGATCCGCATGCGGCCGGTGATCCTGCACACCCACCTCGTGCATGCCGAGACGTACGGCCTGCTCGCGGGCACGGCGGCGCGGGTGCCCGTCCGCTTCTCGACGAAGCACGGGTTCAACGAGTTCCGCGAGATGCCGTACTTCGGCGTCGCCGACCGCGCCGTCGCGACTCTCGCGCACGTGGAGATCGCGATCTCGCGCGGGCTCGCCCGTTACCTCGAGGAGGTGGAGGGATTCGACGGCGAGAGCTTCGAGATCGTCCACTACGGCATCGAGCCCGATGGCGAGCCGGCGCCGTACGACGGCGAAGCGCCGCGGCTCCTCTGCGTCGGCCGATTGATCCCGATCAAGGGACACATCGTTCTGTTGCGCGCCTTCGCTGAGGCACGGCGGGAGGTGCCGGAGCTCGAGCTCGACATCGCCGGGCGCGGACCGCTCGAGCCGGCGCTGCGCGCGCTCGCACGGGAGCTCGGCGTCGGCGACGCCATCAACTTCCTCGGCCACGTGACGCCCATCCAGGGTGCGATCGAACGCGCCTCCGCCGTTGTCGTCCCGTCCATGGGCGAGGGCTTCGGCATGGTCGCGCTCGAGGCGATGGAGCGCGCGCGGCCGGTGATCGCCGCGTCGATCGGCGGCCTCGGAGAGATCGTGCGCGACGGCGTCACCGGCGTGCTCGTCCCGCCCGGTGAGGCCGACCCGCTCGCCGCTGCGATCGTCCGCATCGCCTCCGAGCCGGAGCTGGGGCGGACGATGGGCGCAGCCGGACGGGAGCGGGCGCTCGCGCGCTTCCTGCAGTCGTTCTGCACGGAGCGGACCGAGCTGCTCTACGAGGACGCGCTCAGCAGGGCGTCGTAGAGCGCGACCGTCCGGTCGGCCATCTTCGCCACCGAGAACTCCTGTCGCGCCCGCTCGAGCCCGGCCGGGCCGAAGGACGGTTCGGCGAGTGCGCGCTCGATGCCGCGTGCGAGAGCGGCGGGATCGTCCGCCGGCACGAGCACGCCGGTGACGCCGTCGGCGACGAGCTCGGGCAGCGAGCTGAGGTTCGTCGCCACGACCGGCAGCCCGCACACCATCGCCTCGAGGACGGCGAGGCCGAATCCCTCCCAGCGCGCCGGCTGCACGTAGACCGACGCGCGCCGGAGCCATGCGGTCACGTCCGGGACGCGGCCGGGGAAGAAGACGCGCGACTCGACGACGTTCTCGCGCGCGAGCTCTTCGAGGAGCTCGCGCTCCGGCCCCTCGCCGAGCACGACGAGCACGACGTCGTGGGGCAGGAAGGACAGCGCCTGCACCGCGATGTCGATGCCCTTCTGCTGTGTCAGCCGCGAGACCGAGAGCACGATGCGGGCGTTCTCCGGCACGTCGTCGGGCGGGTTCGTCCCCCACGCCTGCGGCGGCCCGTCGAGGCCGTAGTGGATCGTCTCGACCTTCCCCGCGGGGACGCCCACGCGGTCGACCGTGAACCGGTGCAGCGAGTCGGAGATGGTGACGACCCGGTCGGCGAGCCGGGCGAGCCCGCGCTCGACGAACCGGAATGCGCCGGTGCGGAAGGGGTCGTCGTTGTGTTTCGTCGAGACGAGCGTCGTCCCACGCAGCCGCGCGGCGAGGCCGCCGTAGAGGTCGGCGTGCACGAGATGCGTGTGCACGAGATCGGCGCGCAGCCCGCGGACGAGCCGCGCGAGCAGTAGCGGGTCGAGGTCGCGCGGAGCGGGGATGCGCACGGCCGGCACCGTCAGCGCCTCGTAGAAGTCAGTGGGATCCCACGCGGGGTCGTCGAGGCCGACGAAGACCGGTTCGACTCCGCGCTCGGCGAGTGCGGGAAGCAGCGTGAGCAGATGGCGCTCCGAGCCGCCGATGCCGCGCATCCGGTGGACGTGCGCGACGTTCACCGTGGAACCGGCGCGGCGGCCTCGACGTGCGTGCGCTGCCACAGCTCGAGCATCGTCAGCGTCCACAGCCGGTGACCGTGGTCGGCGCGGCCGGCCGCGTGCTCGGTCAGCAGCCGTTCCACCGCCTCCGGCCTGAACCACCCGCGCGCGCGCGCCCGCTCGTCGAGCAGCAGCTCGCGCGCGAGCGGCTGCAGGTCGCCGCGGAACCACTCCGCGAGCGGGAGGCCGAAGCCGCTCTTGCCGCGGGCCGCGATCTCGGGCGGCAGGAGCGCGGCGAACGCGCGGCGCAGCGCGATCTTCCCGGTGCGGCCCTCCTGCTTGAGTGCGTCCGGCAGCGAGAGGCCGAGCTCGACGACGCGGCGGTCGAGGAGCGGCGAACGCAGCTCGAGCGAGTGCGCCATCGACGCAATGTCCGACTTCGGCAGCAGGTCGCCGGGGAGGTACGTCTGCAGGTCGAGGAGCTGCAGGCCCGTCGTCCCGCCCGCGGGCGGCTGCCCGAGGAGGAATCCCGCCGACGTGAGCGTGCCGATCTCGGCCTTCGCCGCACCGGTCCAGAGATCGGCACGCTCCTGGAGCGTGAAGACCTGCATGAGCCGCCCGTACCGCTCGGCGCGCGGGACGGCCGCGGCCTCGAGGAAGCGTGCCGCCCGGAAGACCGGGGACCGGCGCTCCCGGCGGCCGGCCGGCAGTCGGCGCAACATGCTCGCGCCCGCGCGTGCCACCGGTCTCGGCACGTGCTCGGCGAGAGCCGCCGCCGCATAGCGCTCGTATCCGGCGAACGATTCGTCGCCGCCGTCGCCGACCAGCCCGACCGTGACCTCGTTGCGCGCCGCCTCGCAGATGAGAAAGAGCGGGAGCGCCGCTTCGTCGCCGAGCGGCTCGTCGAATGCGTCCGCGAGTCGCGGAAGCGTTGCCGCGGCGTCCGGCTCGAGCACGATCTCTTCGTGCTGCGTCGCGTACATCTGTGCGACTGCGCGCGCGTACGCCCGTTCGTCGTAGCGCGCGTCCGCGAAGCCGACCGTGAACGTGCGC
>Ga0208849_1002292_pt1 | contig 10769 bp, 11 predicted proteins | sample NGESurdeep072012_10_FD_184470 | JGI IMG/M metagenome (GOLD analysis project Ga0208849, IMG submission 184470) | Arctic peat soil microbial communities from Barrow, Alaska - NGEE Surface sample 53-3 deep-072012 (SPAdes) | ecosystem: Environmental > Terrestrial > Soil > Wetlands > Peat ...
CGCCGCGTCATTTCGAGCGGTTGGTCGGCGGTGGGATGAACGCGTTCCGGGCGCCCGCGGCCGCCGGCTTCGCCTTGTCGGCCTCGGCCTTTTTCGGCTTCTTCTTTTCCTTGTTCGATCTCATCTGTCCCTTGGCCATGCCGATCTCCCTGTGCTGGTCGGGCGGGGAACCGCCGTCTCAATAACCCTCGCGCTCCATGCGTTTGCGCAGCGCCTTCCGCCGGCGCCGGATGCCCTCGGCCTTTTCCCGGGCCGCCGCCTTCTCCTGGCGAATATATTCCAAGATGCCATAGCCGCCGGACCAGGTGTCCATAGCTTCGAGGGCTTGGGACGTGGAATCCACCTGATCGTCCCACCGGCCGTTGGGAAAGACCGCCAGCTCGTGAAGATATTCGGCCAGCCACGGCGCCTCGACCGGCACATGCACAAAGCCATTTTCGATCAGGGCGGTCTGATTGATCATGCGCGTCGCCTTATCGCGCGTGGCCTTCACCGGGCGCAGCTTGCCATAGCCCTCGCGGCGCAGTTCCTGGATGAGCTGGGTTCCGGAGGCGGTATCCTCGACGAAGACCTCGGTCGCGCCATGCAGGCGCGCCTGGTCGAGCACGGCGCGCTTGAGGTCCGGATAAATCAGGCGCTCGCGAAAGACGTGGAGGAGCCAGGCGTGCTTGCCCTTGAGGCCCCAGGTCGTGCAGACGCTGAAGTCGTTCCATTCGCCGGCCTTGCTGGCGGTATCCCATGACTGAATGACCCGGTCGAAGCAGTCGGGCAGGTCGGCGTCGGCGTAGCGCTTGAACCAGCCGACCTTGACCATGCCGCCGCCGGCGGGCGCCGGACGCTGTTGGTATTGCGTCGCCCAGATGGCCTCGCCGAGGGTCTGGCGGATCTCATTGAGGGTCGCCAGCGGCGTGCGGCCAGGATGGAGCGCTTCGCCGGCGGCGCGGAAATAGACGAAATCACCAAGCGCGGTGGAATAGGGGATGGCTTGGTCCTCTTCGGCGATGGCCGGGAGATTGAGAACATCCCAGTCGCCGCCGAGGCCCAAAACGTGGCTCACGAAATCATCTTCGTGCAAGCGCTGCATGACGATCACCCGGCGCACGTTGCGTTGATCGGTCCCCCGGCTGAAAAAGGTCGTCTCATAGGCGCTGTTGGTCGACCGGCGCACGGCTTCGGACAGGGTCTCGCCGGGTTTTTGCGGATCGTCGAAGATCATCAGGTCGCCGCCGACGCCCGTGGCGGTTCCATCGAGGGAGGTGGCTCGCCGCTTGCCGCCGGCCCGCGTGTGGAAAAGATCCAGGGGCTGGCGGCCGCCGAGCAGCACATCGCCGAAGGCGGCGCGGTAGGGCCCCGATCGCATGACGGCCAAGCAGTCGCGCGCGAACTCCTTGGCAAGCATCTGGCCATAGCTGATGCACATCACCTCCTGGCCCGGATAGTGGCCAAGGACAAAGGCCGGCAGCGCCACCGAAACGCAGAATGACTTCAAGTGGCGAGGCGGCAAGATGATGATCACGCTTCGGCGCCGCCGATGGGCGATGTCGGCCATCCGCGAGCAGATGAGATCGAGGTAAGGATCCCAGATCAGAGCCTCGCCTCTGGTGGCCTGATACATCACCTGGACGAAGATGCCGAAGTCTTCGGCAAGCAGGGCCAGGGTCTCTTCCTCGGTCAGGCCCTCCAGCCGCACCCGCCGGCTATGTCTCTGGATCATGGTCCTCGTCCTCCGCTGCGAGCCGCGCCTTCAGCGCGGCGATGACCTGGGCGTTGAGAAGCTGGCGCTCGGCCGGCGCGGTCGCGTCCCCGCCGCTGGCCCCGTCGCGCACCTGCGCGCCGACGAGGATGTCGATCATCAGCTTGGTGGCCTTGGGATCGCCGCCGGCGGCGCGGTTCGACTGTTGGATGAAGGCGGCCTGGAGCTTCGAGACGCGCCGGCGGCGCCCGTTCATATTGACGACGACCTTCTCGTCCAGCGCCTCCTGGACCATGGTCGCCAGGTTCCTCGAGCCCTTCTTTCGCCCTGCGGGATTGCCCGACTGGCCCTTCTGAAAGCGCGATGCCAACGGCGGCTTGCCGTAGCCGACATCGTAGGCGCTCATGACGGCGCCTGCGCCTTGGCGGCGAGGGCATCGAAGGTCTCGCCGGCGCCATCGAGCATCGCCGCATCGCCGGTGAGGCGTTGCCAGCGGCGGATGGTCAGATCGACATAGAGCGGATCGATCTCAAGGCCTCGGCATCGACGCCCAACCCGCTCGCAGGCGATCAGGGTCGATCCCGAGCCGAGGAAAGGGTCCAAGGCGACATCGCCGCGGGCCGAGGCGTCCAGGAGCGCATCGGCGATCATGACCAGCGGCTTCGGGGTCGGATGTGGGGCCGTGAGATCGGCCTCCTCGCCATGGCGAGCGGCGGCTGAACCCGGGTAGGCCCAAATATTGGTTCTGTTGCGGCCGAATTTGCCGAGCCTGACATTGTTCTGGTGGGAAGCGCGGCCGTGCTTGAAGACCAGCACGAACTCATGGGCCGAGCGGTAGAGCCCGCCCATGCCGCCGCCAGGCTTTACCCACACGCAGACGTTGATCAAATCATCATAGGCCACGCGGCCGGCCGCCATCAGGGCGAAGGCGTTGCGCCAGTTCATGAAAACGTAGTGCAGGGCGCCGTCGAGGCTCGCCTTGGCCATCAGGGCGCAGGCGGTGGTCAGAAAGGCGGTGAACTCGACTTCCGAAAGCTCGCCGCTGGCCATGGCGAACTCACGATGCTTGCGCCGGGCCTTGCCGCCGGTGAGGTTGCTGACATTGCCGTCTATGGCGACGTTGTAGGGAGGATCGGCGATGACGATGGCGGCGCGATCCTCGCCCAGCAGCCGATCATAGGAACCCTGCTCCAGAGCGCTGGCGCAGAGGACCTTGTGGCGGCCGAGGATCCACAGATCGCCAGCCTTGGCGACCGCCGGGCCGGTCTCGACGGCCGCTTCGTCGGGGTCGTCGACAGGCTCGTCCCCATCCAGGCCTTGGATCTTCAGATCGATCTCGCCCATCGAAAATCCGGTGGCCTCGATGCTGAAGTCCAGCTCGATCGCCGCCAACGCCTTGAGATGGACCGCCAGCTGGCCTTCGTTCCAGGCGCCGAGCTCGGAGATTCGGTTGTCGGCCAAGGCGAACGCGCGCGCCTTGGCGGGGTCGAGATGGTCGATGGAGATGGTGTTGACGTCCCGCCAACCCAGCCGCTTGCAGGCTTCGAGCCGAGCGTGACCGGCCAGGACCTTCAGGTCGCGGTCGATGAGGATCGGGACGACGACGTTGAAGGTCGCGATCGCCCGAGCCAGGGTCCGAAGTTGCGGCTCGGGGTGCTGGCGGGCGTTCTCGGGGTCAATCAGGAGCGACGCGATGGGGCGGCGCACGATCGCCAGGTCGGCGTGGACTTCCTCGCTTGCTAGCTGCGTTCGACGTTCCATGGCAGCCCCGAACAATCGCTCACGGGGGCCAGCGTCGCGCCGACGCGAAAGGCGCGCGCGGTCAGGAAAAAGATTTATTCTTGAGCTTTTTCGACCAGCTCAAAGTGGATCAGCTTGGCTGCATCGATGTGGAATATGGGAGAACCCAGCACGGCTCGCTCATGAGCCTTGGCGATGTCGAGCACCTCTTCGAGGGCGCCCTCGATATGCTGAACGTCGGCGTGAAGGCCGGGCCTGCCGCGATCGACCGCCATGCGTCCATAGATCTCCAGGGCCGCGGCCTGGTGGATCACCGGCAGGGATTGTGACCAGGCTCGCTTGACGACGTTGATCGGATCGGACTCTCGGGATTCGTTGAGGAAGAACTTCGCGAGCTCGGCCAGCGAGAGCCGTTCCGTGGACTTGGGCAACGCCGGCGGCTGACCAGACACCCACTCCGCGATCGGGCCAATCGCCATGCGGCCGGCGAGCATTCGGTCGCGGCCTCTGCGGACTGATTGACGCACGCCCCTCTTGAACGCGGCCTCGTCGACGAAGGCGTGCCTGGGATTGATCATCTGCTTGGCCGATGCCCATTGCGGATCGCGTCTGGCGCGGTAACGCAGGACAGCGTGGCAGAGGGCCACGAAATGAAGCTCTCGCGCCGCGTCGTCCTCAGGAATTCTTGGGTAGTAGAGATAGCTCAGCAAGAGCGACCCAGCTTCGAACCGCTCCATCTCACGAAGGCTGATCGTCACGGCGGGCATGGCGGCGATGCTATTGCGGGGGCTCTGGGGCGAACGCGAAGGGGTTGGGCGCGAACGCCCTTCGAGCAACATAGGCGCGATGGCGCCGCGGCGCCGGGCCGCCTGGCCAATGCGCAAAATTCTTCGCCCAAAATCGCTAAAGGCGCTCGACTTGGCCGGTGAAGAGAGCGTTGGTCGTCCTGTCCTCTGACGCGCCCGGCTCCGATCCGGGCTCGCGCTGGTAGGGGCCGCGAATAGCCGCGGGCCTATCACAAGACGAGGATGCCATGACCAAACTCACCACCATTCAAAGTGAACTTCTCACCGCCGCCGTTCAATCGATCGAAGGAACCACAACCGCCGCCCCCAAGTCAAAAGGCGCGGCGGCCGGCCTGATCAAACGCGGATTCTTCGTCTCGATCCCCCAGACCGAGGGGCCAAGCCTCCTCTCGATTACCCCGGCCGGTCGTGAGGCGATCGGGGCGGATGAGGTCCCTGCGGCCGCCGAGCCTAGGACGCCCGAGGCCGCACCCGCGCCCGCGCCCGCGCCCAAGGAGCCCAAGGCCAAGGAGTCCAAGGCCAAGGAGCCCAAGCCCACCGAGCCGAAGCCCCAGGAGCCAAAAGGCAAGATCGCCGCCCTGGTTGCGCTCCTGCGTCAGGATGGCGGGACGACCATCGAGGCGATGATGGCAGCCACCGGCTGGCAGGCCCACTCGGTGCGCGGGGCCATGTCGGGGGCGATCAAGAAGGGCCTCGGCCTGGCGGTCGTCTCGGAGAAGACCGATGCCGGGCGCCTCTATCGCATCCCCGTCGGGGCCGACGCGTGACCGACGCGCATGCCATCGCCCAAGAGGTCCACGCCCTCGACGGCCTGGACCTGGAGGGCCTGCGCGCGGCGTGGCGGCGGCGGTATGGGCCGCCGCCGAAATTGCGATCGGTCGAACTGTTGCGCCTGGCTTTCGCCTGGCGAATTCAGGCCGGGGCCTTGGGCGGCCTCGATGCGGCGACCCGGCGGCGCCTGCGCGATGGCGGCGGAGTGGGGCGGGTGGACAATGTGGGCGATGGCGCCCGCATCGTGCGGGAATGGCGCGGCGAGACCCACGCCGTCGAGCGCGTCGAGGGGGGTTACCGCTGGCGGGGTGAGACCCATTCAAGCCTCTCGGCGGTCGCCCAGGCGATCACCGGCGTCAAGCGCAATGGGCCGAAGTTCTTCGGGCTTCGCGAGAGTGAAGCGGCATGACGCCCAAGAAGGTCCGCTGCGCCATCTACACCCGAAAGTCCTCAGAGGAGGGACTCGAACAGGGGTTCAACAGCCTCCACGCCCAGCGGGAGGCCTGCGAGGCCTATGTGCTGAGCCAAGCCGGGGAGGGCTGGACGGCGCTCAAGACCGAGTATGACGATGGCGGCTTCTCGGGAGGATCGATGGAACGGCCGGGGCTTGAGCGCCTCCTGACCGATATCGAGCGGGGCCTCATCGACGTGGTCGTGGTCTACAAGGTCGATCGGCTGACGCGCTCGCTCACCGACTTCGCCAGAATCGTCGAGGCCTTCGATCGGGAGGGGGTCTCCTTCGTCTCGGTGACCCAGGCGTTCAACACCACCACCTCCATGGGCCGGCTGACCCTGAATGTCCTCCTCTCCTTCGCCCAGTTCGAGCGCGAGGTCACCGGCGAGCGCATCCGGGACAAGATAGCCGCCTCGAAGAAGAAGGGCATGTGGATGGGGGGCAACCCGCCGCTCGGTTACGATCCGCCCACCGACCCCCTAACCCGGGCCCTGGTGGTCAATGAAGACCAGGCGCAGACCGTGCGCGCGATCTTCGCCAAATACCTGGAGCTCGGCTCGGTCCACGCCGTCCTCGCTTGGCTGAGAAACGAGCAGATCCTCTCCAAGGCCTGGGTCACGTCCAAGGGCCGCAAGGCAGGGGGGCTCGTCTTCGACCGCGGCGCCCTCTTCCACCTGTTGAAAAACCGCGTCTACATCGGCGAGATCACCCACAAGGGCCTAAGCCATCCGGGGGCCCACGGCGCCATAGTAGATAGGCCCACATTCGAGGCCGTTCAGGCCCAGCTGCAGGGCCAGGCGCGGCGCCACCGAGGTCGGCCAACGCGGGTGTCGACCATGGCCCTGAAGGGCCTGGTCTACGATGCCGATGGCGAAGCGATGAGCCCCACCTTCACCCATGGCGTCAGGGGCAAGGTCTACCGCTACTATGTCTCATCGCCGCTCCAGCGGGGGACCCCCAAGGACCCCCTCGATGAGGCCATCCGCCGGGTCCCGGCCGGCGCGATCGAGACGCTGGTATCGGGCTGTCTGGCCCAACTGTCGGGGGGCCAACACGGGGCCTTAAGAGGGGGGTCGCCGGCCCCCCTCGTCCGGGTCGAGATCCATCCCACCACCGTGCAGCTGATCGTGCGGCCGGCCGCGTTCTTCAAGGGCCGGGGGGACCCCCAGGCGCAGCTGGAGATCCTCGCCGCCCGCCTTGGCCCGGGCGAGCGGATCGCTCGGGATGCCGCCGGCGAGCCGCTGGCCAGGGTGACCCTCCCCTGCCGGTTGAAGTTCGCGGGCGGGCGCACGTGGATCACCGACGAGGGGGGCAATGACATCTTGGCCAAGACCCATCCCGATCCGGCCCTAATCAACGCTCTTCGCCAGGCCCACCAGCTTATCGCGGGGGCCCAGGCCGGGCCCCTCGGCAGGCCCGGCGATCTGGAGCTCGCTGCGGCGCCCAAGAGCCCCTATCACCGCAGCCTTTGTCCCCTGGCGTTCCTCGCGCCGGACATTCAGCGGCTTATCGTCGAGGGGCGCCAGCCCCCCGGCCTGACCCTGGCCCGCCTCATCGCCACCCCCATACCCCCCTCATGGGGGGCCCAGCGGCAGGTTTTCGACATTCCCTGCTGATCGGCCACGCGAGGCACCGGGGCCGTTCCCTGCCTAGCTTCGGCGCGTTCCCTGCTTGGTGAAAATTATTCCCTGCTCCGAGGCGAGCAGGGAAAGGGCTCGGGAGGCCCCCCTAAGAGGCCCTCTGGCCTAAAGAATTTTCGCAGCGGTGAGTCCGGCGACGGCCCCACAGAAGTGGAAATCGAGAGCATTCCCTGAAGACTTCCCTGTTACAGGATAAACTCACCTACATCGCAGACGGGCGGAGACGATTGGCGTAGATATGGCCAAAGTGGGCCAAGAAATGTAGAGTTATTAGCCTGCAAGCGAGCGTTGTGTGCGAAATAACCTGCTAGTTACCGTGGCTTGTATGGTCCGGTAATACTATAGATATACTATATAAGTAGTTGGCGGTGAGAGAGGGATTCGAACCCTCGATAGAGTTTCCCCTATACACGCTTTCCAAGCGTGCGCCTTCGACCGCTCGGCCACCTCACCTTAGCGGCGGGGTTCCTTACGCAGGATCCCGCCGGAAGGCGGGCAATATACGCATGCGACCGTCGCTCACAAGGATGCGTGAAACTGGCGGCCGATGCGCCTATCTTGCGGGAAGCCAAGAACAACGCCGGGAGAGGACGCCGATGCCGCTGTTTGCCAAGAGCCCTGATGGCCCCGCCCACAATGGGGCCCTTGCCGGCCGCGCGGCGCCGATCCCCACGGCGGAGCGATCCTTCATCAACGAACGGCCGCTGAAGGGCCCCTATCCGCCGGGGCTCGAGACCGCCTGGTTCGCCATGGGCTGTTTCTGGGGCGTCGAGCGCCTGTTCTGGCAGGCGCCGGGGGTGTGGGTGACCGCGGTCGGCTACATGGGCGGGGCAACCCCCAATCCGACCTACCAGGAGGTGTGCAGCGGCGCCACCGGCCACGCCGAGGCGGTGCAGGTGGTGTTCGATGCGGCCGTGATTTCCTACGAGAACCTGCTCAAGCTGTTCTGGGAGGGTCACGAGCCGACCCAGGGCATGCGCCAGGGAAACGACGTGGGCAGCCAATACCGCTCGGCGATCTACACCGCTTCGCCGGCGCAGGCGGCCGCCGCGCGCGCCTCGCTCGACGCCTACCAGGGCGCGTTGCGGGCGGCCGGCGTGAACCGGACCATCACCACCCAGATCGAGGCGGCCGGGGAGTTCTTCTTCGCCGAGGACTATCACCAGCAGTATCTGGCCAAGAACCCGGCCGGCTATTGCGGGCTGGACGGCACGGGCGTCGCCTGCCCGATCGGGGCGGGCGTCTCGGCGTGAGTCCGGCCGCCTTTGACGCGGCGTGCCGCGCCTTGCCCGCCGCGAGCATGAATATCCAGTGGGGCGACGACCAGGTCTACAAGGTCGGCGGGCGCATGTTCGCCGTGCTCGGACCCACAGGCGGCTGCTCCTTCAAGACCTCCGACATCGCCTTCGAGGCCCTGACGCAAAGCGGCCGGGCGCGTCCGGCGGCGTACCTCGCCAGGGCGAAATGGGTGCAGTTCGACGCCGTCGCCGATCTCGACCAGGCCGAGGTGGCGGACTGGTTGAAGAGCGCTCATGGCCTCGTCGCCGCCAGGCTGACCCGGGCTCAGCGGGCGGAGATCGGGCTTTGACCGCCCAGCCGCCGGCCGCGCTCGAGGGCAGCCTCACGGCCGCGCGGCGCGAGATCGGCGTCATCGCCGCCTTGCTCATCGCCGCCGCCGGGCTCCTCGGATTCCTCACCGTCGCCGACGCGGTGACCGACAACCACACCCGCGCCTTCGACATGGCGGTGATGATGATGCTGCGCACGTCCGGCGACATCGGCACGCCCATCGGACCGGCCTGGCTCAAGCAGGTGGCCATGGACATCACCTCCCTGGGCTCGGTGATCGACCTCACGCTGATCGTCCTGGTCGTCGCCGGTCTCTTCCTGGCCCTGCGGCAGTGGCGCGAGGCGCTGCTGCTCGTCGCCGCGGCCGGCAGCGGCCTGATCGTCGTCGACATCGTCAAGATCGCGGTCGGCCGCCAGCGGCCGCCGCTGGCCATGCACGTGGTGGAGGTGGCCAACGCCAGCTTCCCCAGCGGCCACGCCATGCTCTCGGCCATCGTCTATCTGAGCCTGGCGACCCTGGCGGGACACTTCGCGCGCCGCCGGCGGGTGCGGATCTATGCCCTGGGCGCCGGGTTCGCGGCCACGCTCATCGTCGGCCTGAGCCGCGTCTATCTTGGCGTCCACTGGCCCACCGACGTGATCGGCGGCTGGGCGCTGGGGGCCGCGTGGGCAATGGTCTGGTGGCTGATCACCTGGTTCCTCGAGCATCGCCATCACAAACCCGGGACCGCTTTGCGCGGGTGAATCCGGCTTGCGCCTCTTGGGTCACGGCGCAAGATAGCAGGGGGCGACCTGGCGGGGAGTGACCATGACCATCACTGAGACCTCGGACCTGGCGACGGCCGGCGCCGGCCAACTGGCCGCGGCGCTTGCCGCGCGCGAGGCAAGCGCCGTCGAGCTGTTCGACGCCGCCGTTGAGCGCATCGAGCGGCTGGACGGGGCGATCAATGCGGTTGTTGTGCGCGACTTCGACCGCGCGCGCGAGGCCGCCCGCGCCGCCGACGCCGCCCTGGCCAGGGGTGAGCGACGCCCGCTGCTCGGCGTGCCGATGACCGTCAAGGAGGCGTTCAACGTAGCCGGCCTGCCGACCACCTGGGGCGCGCCCTCTGAGAGGCCCTGGATCGCCAAGGAGGACGCCGTCGGCGTCGCCCGCCTGAAGGCCGCCGGGGCGGTGATCCTCGGCAAGACCAACGTGCCGCCCTTCCTGGCCGACTGGCAGAGCGCCAATCCCGTCTATGGCCGCACCAACCACCCGCTCGACCCGGCCAGGACGCCCGGCGGATCCACCGGCGGGGGAGCGGCGGCGGTGGCCAGCGGCATGGTTCCCCTGGAATTCGGCTCGGACATCGGCGGCTCGATCCGCGTCCCGGCCGCCTTCTGCGGCATCTTCGGCCACAAGCCCAGCCACGACCTCGTCCCCCAGCGCGGCCACGCCCCGCCGGGGACGGATGGCGACGGCGTGCCACTCAATGTCGTGGGCCCCCTGGCGCGCAGCGTCGGCGATCTCACCCTCGCCCTCGACGTCCTGGCGGGGCCGGCCGGCGACGAAGCGGTCGGTTATCGCCTGCGGCTTCCCCCCGCGCGCCACCAGCGTCTTGCCGACTTCAGGGTGCTGGTCATCGAAGAGCATCCCCTGGCCGCCGTGGATAGCGAAATCCGCGCCGCCCTGGGCGGGCTCGTCGCGCGCCTGGAAAAGGCCGGCGCAAAGGTTTCCCGCAAGAGCGACCTCCTCCCTGACCTCGCCGCCTCACAGGGAATCTACCTCACCATCCTGGGCGCGGTGATGTCGCACGGCGCGCCGCCGCAGGCCGACCCCACGGCGTCCCCACCGCTCACGGCGCACGAGTGGATGAACGCCCTCGAGGGCCAGACCGTCTGTCGCCGTCGGTGGGCCGCCCTTTTCGGCGAATTCGACGTGGTGCTGGCCCCCGCCTTCGGCGTCGTCGCCTTCCCCCACGACGAGCGACCGTTCAACGAGCGGACACACATCATCGACGGCCAGGTGACTGCTTACCCCGCACAGATCGCCTGGCCGGCCATGGCCACCCTCGCCAACCTGCCGGCAACGGCGGCGCCGATCGGCAAGACCAGGGGTG
>Ga0208849_1002293_pt1 | contig 10762 bp, 12 predicted proteins | sample NGESurdeep072012_10_FD_184470 | JGI IMG/M metagenome (GOLD analysis project Ga0208849, IMG submission 184470) | Arctic peat soil microbial communities from Barrow, Alaska - NGEE Surface sample 53-3 deep-072012 (SPAdes) | ecosystem: Environmental > Terrestrial > Soil > Wetlands > Peat ...
TCTGCACGAATTTTTCCGCGTCTTTTTTATTCTTCGCGCCGATGTCAACGAACAGGTCGTGCATTTTCGGCGGCTTGGGGTGTTCGTCGTCCTGCCGCGTCAAATGCGGCGCGACATTGCCGACGACGCCATTGACCGCGCCGTGGCGCGCATGAATGACAACGCGCTGCGCCTTGACGATGGCGGGATTCACGCCGCCATTTTTGCGGACGTAAATGAAGCCTTCGTCGTTGATGTAACTGACGAGCATGCCGATTTCGTCCGCGTGCGCGGCAAGCATCAGCCGCGGCGAAGCGCCCTTGTTCAGCACGGCGACGCAGTTGCCGTAGGCGTCGGAAAAAGTTTCTTCGGCGAAGGCTTTGACGTAATCGAGCCAGACCCGCTGGCCGCGGGATTCATGGCCGACCGGGCTGGGCGTGTTGACCAAAGTTCGTAGAAAATCCAAGGATTGAGCGCGCATGAAAACAGGATAACAACAACCGGCAAAACCCGAAACTCAAAACTTTTTGCCTTCAATACTTCTCTGTTGCAGGTTGGCTGCGCCAATCGTCGCTTATATTGGCTCCGTTTCATTTCAGAAAATGATTCAACGCTATTTCCAGCTTTTGAAATGTTTCTTCCAGGCGCAGCACCAGCGGGGACATTTTCTGCCAGTCCAAGTCAAAGGAATAGGCGTTGCGGAACACATGACGGAAACGCAGGTATTCATTCAAAGAGTCGTGAAGCTCTTCCGACAGCAACGCCGAACGGTGCGCGGTCGGCGATTTCATCCGCAGCAAAAGCTCTCGATGCCAGGAATCGCCGCGCACCGGCTCGCCGTCCAACTCCACGGCCACGCGCTTGAAGATATTTTCGACCCGGTATAGAAGGAATGGAGCAAGGCGGCCAGCGCGGAGAGTTCGATTTCGTTCGGAGCCGTGGTGCGACAGCGGGCGAGCAGTCCGCTCATTCCTGACACCAGACGCTGCAATTGTTCGCGTTCCGTGGCCTGTTGTTTGCGGAATTTATCCCACGCGGACGAGTTCATTCTCCGTGCGAAGGTGGCGGGTGAACGGCGTGCTGCGGTCCAGATCAATCAAATCCACCGAACGGCCAAACAAGTCGCTGACTCGCGCGCCCATGCGATAGAAAACCGACGGCGGCAGGCCGGAAACCGCCAAGTCGAGATCGGCAGCGGCCGTGCCTTTGGCGGCGGAGCCGAAGACGTAAATTTCCCGTGCGCCGGCGGTTTTGAGTTCTGCGGCGGCGCGCTGGATTAAAATGTTTGTCTCGGTGCTCACGCTGGGTTTGATTCTGCGCCGTTTGGGTCTGAAAGTCAAAATGTTCCCGCACCGTGAATGTTTATGCGCGCGGTTCAGCGGCACGAAATTATCCGGAATGTTTGGGAACGGCACAATCTCAAAACTTTTCTTGAAAAACTGCGAAAGCCTGTTAGGATTGGCTAAACAATCAACCAAAACAAAATATGAACTGGATCAAACCGGAATTTGAAGAGATCAGCTTGAGCATGGAAGTCACGGCCTATGTGAACGCCGGCAAATAAGCAAGCCGGCGACCTCGAAAAAAGTTGCGCCCCAGCCCGCGCCGGTTTTTATTTCAGCCGTGCAAATAAGAATCCTCGGTTCGGCGGCAGGCGGCGGAGTTCCGCAATGGAACTGCAATTGCGCCAATTGTCGTTCCGCCCGCAAGAGCGGACGTTTTCTTACGCAATCTTCAGCAGCAGTTTCCAGTGACGGTAAAAACTGGCTGCTGCTCAACGCCTCGCCGGATTTTGTTTTTCAGTTCGCCTCTTTTCCCCCTCTCACACCGCGCAGCGAAAATTTGCGCGGCAGCGCGGTGCAAGCGGTGGTTTTGACCGACGGCGAAATGGATCATGTCGCCGGATTGCTTTCGTTGCGCGAACAAAAATCTTTGCGGTTGATTTGCACAAACGCGGTTAAAAATTTGCTGACGAAAGAATTTTCACTGCTCCCGACATTGGAAAAATATTGCCGGATTCGTCATTCAACTTTTCCAGTTCAGATTGCGGGCATCCGAATTTCAGCGCTGGAATTGGCAACGGACAAAGCGCCGCCTTATGCCCGTCGTCCGGCGCAACGCGGCGAAGTTGTCGGCCTCCGGCTGGAAGCAAACGACCGGAGTTTTGTTTATCTTCCCGGCCTGCCCGCGATCAACCAAGCTGTGAATGAATTTGTCGCGGGCTGCGACTGTCTGCTGGTGGACGGCACCTTTTGGTCGCAGCGCGAGATGATTTCCCTCAACATGTCCAAACGCATGGCGCGCGACATGGGTCATGTGCCGATTGGCGGCGCGGGCGGCAGTCTGGAATGGTTGCAGTCGTTAAAAATCCCGCGTAAAATTTACACTCACATCAACAATACAAATCCAATTTTACAGAAAAACTCGCGCGAACGAAAAATGGTTGAACGCGCGGGCGTTGAAATTTCCCACGACGGAATGGATGTTTGTTTATGAAAAAAATTTCCGCCGCTTCAAAAAATTGCCCGTGGCCGCAAAAGGAATTTGTCGCGCGGCTTCAAGCGGTCGGCGCTCAAATTTATCACGACAAACATCCGTTCCACGTTTTGATGAACGAAGGCAAGCTGGATCGTTTTCAACTTCAAGGCTGGGTCGCCAACCGTTTTTATTATCAGGCGCAAATTCCCATCAAGGACGCGGCGATTCTTTCCAATTGCCCGGAACGCGAAATCCGGCGTGAATGGATTCACCGCATTTTGGATCACGACGGCGCGGACGCCGAGATCGGCGGCATCGAAAAATGGCTGCGGCTGGGCGAAGCCGTGGGACTCAAACGCGCAGAGTTGCTTTCGCAGTCGCGTCTGCTGCCGGGCGTCCGCTATGCCGTCGATGCCTATATCACCTTCTGCCGCACACAGCCGTGGATCATCGCGATGGCTTCATCGCTGACTGAATTATTCGCACCGGCATTGATGTCCAAACGTATCGCCGCGTTCGAGCGACATTATCCGTGGGTGAAAGAGGAAGGCCTGCGCTACTTTCGCGGACGACTGACGCAAGCGCCACGCGACGCGGAGGTCGCGCTGCGCCTGGTTGTCGAACGCTGCCGCACCCGCGAGTTGCAGGAACAAGCCGTGGCCGCTTTGAAATTCAAATGCGAACTGCTTTGGGCCATGCTCGACGCCATGCACCTCGCGTATGTTTTGACTCCGTAAAAATAAATATGACTGCCATCGCCGACACTTCCAAGCCGCGCCTCGCCGACAAGGCGCGGTTGAAATGGGACGCCGTGCGCGAAAAACATTTGCTGCTGTTTCCCGAAGGCGTGCTCGTGCTCAACCAAACCGCGCACGACGTGCTGGCGCTTTGCGACGGCCAGCGCGCGGTCGCGGAAATTGTCAAAACTCTCGTCTCGCAATATGCAGTCGAAATAAATGCGATTGACGCCGACGTAAAAGAAATTTTGCAAAAGCTGGCGCAAAAAACTTTTGTCACGATAAATGACTGATGCAATGGAAACGCCGCGTCCATTTTCACTGCTTTGCGAACTGACTTATCGTTGCCCGTTGCAATGTCCGTATTGCAGCAATCCGCTCGACTTCGCGCGCCACACAACCGAATTGAAAACGGAAGAATGGCAGCGCGTTTTGACCGAAGCCGCTGATCTCGGTGTCGTGCAGGCGCATTTTTCCGGCGGCGAACCGCTGTTGCGCGCGGACGTGCCGGAAATAATTCGCCACGCGCGCGGGCTTGGACTTTACACCAACTTGAGCACCGGCGGCACTTTGTTGACGGAGATAATCGCCGGACAATTGCGCGACGCGGGACTGGACAGCTTGCAGGTCAGCATCCAGGACGCCGACGCGGAAAATTCCGACCGCATGGCCGGCGGCGCGCCGTCGTTTGAAAAAAAAATCCGCGCCGCGCGGCTGGTCAAGTCCACAGGTTTTTCGCTGACAATCAATGTGGTTTTGCAGCGCCAGAACATCGGACGCATCGAAGCCATCATCGCGCTGGCGGAAGACCTGGGCGCGGAAAGGCTGGAGCTGGCAAACACGCAGTTTAACGGCTGGGCCTTGAAAAATCGCGCGGCGCTTTTGCCGTCGCGAGCGCAGGTGGAACACGCAGCGTGTGTTGCGCGTGCCGCGAGCGAACGGCTCAAGGGACAAATGAAAATTCTTTATGTGCTGCCGGATTATTTCGAGCAATTTCCCAAACCCTGTCTTCACGGCTGGGGGCGCGTTTTCATGACCGTGGCCGCCGACGGCGCGGTGCTGCCGTGCCAGACCGCGCGCGAGATTCGCGGATTGAAATTCGACAACGTGCGCGAACATTCGCTGGAAAAAATCTGGTTTGAGTCGGAAACCTTTTGCAAATTTCGCGGCACGGACTGGCTGCCGGAACCGTGCCAGAGCTGTCCGCGCAAGGAAATGGATTTTGGCGGCTGCCGTTGCCAGGCATTTTTGCTGACCGGCGATGCCGCCGTCACCGACCCGGCCTGTTCGCTTTCGCCCAGACACAATTTAATCGCCGAGGCGCTGGCTGAAGCCGGCACGAATGAGAAACTGATTTACCGAAACGCCGTCGAGTCGTTGCAAACATCCTCAAACCGGCGGTAGGGACATCGCGCTGCGATGTCCCCGCCCGAAAAAAGGAGCCGGAAATGGACGGGAATAATTCGCCATCGGTTCGGCAATCATTGCGCCGCTGCACACGGCGCGGACGGCGCAGCGCGCCATCCCTGCCGTCACTGGCTGACGATGAAAATTTCCTGTGACGTGATGCTTTTGGTGAAGCCCGGCTTGAACGCTTTCGCGCGCAGAATTGTCGGGCCGGAAAGTTGAACCGGTTTTTCATACAGCAAATCGGCGGTGCTGGGCACCGTTCCGTTCAATGTGTAACGGATCGTCGCGCCCGGTTCACTTTTCAAAACAACTTCCACCGGTTTGTCAAAATTTCCGCCGCGCGGGGAAATTTGCGGCGGCGGCAAAACAGGAGGGCCGGGCAGGCTTTCAATCCATTGCCGCAGCAAATTCATTCCCTGCACGTCAATTTCGTTGCGCGCGAGCGGCGGCATTTTGAACGCCTCAGTCGTATCCGTCCGCATGAAGAGAATGGAGCGCCAGATGTCATTTGGCTTGATGATGCGCGGATTGTTGTCAATGCGTTCGTCAATCAGCACCGGCCCGTCAATCAAATTCTGCTTCGCCAGCGGCGTGTCGTAACGCGCGTCGAAATAAGCGACCGTGCCTTTGGGCCGGTGGCACTGCGCGCAATTCGCGTCGAGATACGAACGTGCGCGATCTTGGAGGCTGCGTGTCGTGTCGGTGATGTTCGCGAGCTTTGGAGATTTTTTCAAATCCATCTCGTCCAGATTCGTGTCGAACAACCCGATGTGACTCCATGCGCGCAATTCGTTGTCCGTGACGCCGGACGGATAAGTAAAGTCGCGGTTCAACTGCCGCGTTTTCACGCCGAGCACATAATGCGCGTTGGCCGTGTGACAGGTGAGGCAGTCTGCGCGGCTCGGATAATACCACATTTGCGTCCGCACGCCGGTCGCGGTCTGGATGGGAATCGCCTCGGTCAAATTGGTTGCGAGCAGATCGGCGTCGCGATTGTCCGCACGCCATTTATAGACGACGCCATAAACGCCGCCTGCCGAATCACAAACGAGCAGGCGCGTTTCCAGGCGGCGCAGCGAATCAGGCTTCAGTTCGTTTGTCGCCAGCTCGAATGTCTTTACAAAAACAGTTCCTTGCGGGAAAGCCCATTCGCCCGTCGGCGCAAATTTTATTTTTTCATCCGGCTCTGAAATAAAACGCAGTTTCGTCGCGCCATCCGACCAGAACGGAACGATGACATCGTAAGGAATAAGCGAATCGTTTGGCGTGAGATTGGGCGTGTCCTTGAACGCGCCGGTCTGGGAAAGCAATCGCGGCAGCGCGCCGTTCGTGCTTCCGGGCATTTGCAAAAATGGTTTCGCAGGCGGACGCGAATCCAGTCCGTAGGCGGCAAATGACGTATTTGACGTGGCGCAGAAAATTACTGCCGCGCCAAGCGCGAGCAAAACTCCGGCGTCAAAACCACGACGGGAGAATCGTTTTTCCGTTCGGAATTCAGACATCATTTCGGCGGCACGTTTTTGGATTCGCTTTGATTTAAGTTCCATTGGGTGGCGTTCGGAAGCTTGGTGGTAAATTGCCGGACAGTTCGCTGAAGGCTGCCAACGGAAGTGTAGGTGTATTGGCCGACAGGAAAGCCCTCAATGTTGACGTAATCGTAAAGCTTTGGCTTGGACCCCCGCGACTTTGGCAGGTCGGTCAAGAACACCAGGCCGATGCAAACCGCGTCCGGCTGGCTGGCCTCGACCAGGTTGACGGCACGACCGGCCGTGACCGTGCCGGGAATAAGCCACGATTTGTTGAGCGGGGCGCGCATCAGATTCGTGTAGCCGCTGTCAACCATGAGTCCGTCCGGCAGCACCTTCACGATTTTGCCGCAGATGACCCGTCGGGCCTGAATGCACTCCATGCGGACTTTTTCATAGCGCTGGGCCACGGACAGTCCCAAGTTGGTCTGGGTTTGAAATGTCTCCGCCGTCGAATTGGAAATGACCGCCGTCCGCCCGGCGGACACGTCCCGGTTGGTCTGGGCCGCTGCGGACCAGACCGCAAAAACAAACAGCAGGACGAGTCTCATAAACGGTTTAGCTAACACTGAATTTGCCTTTCAGCAAGAAGTTTCGGCAGCCGGTCGGGACCGCCTTTCTCTGGCGAATAAACTCGCAAATCGCGCCGGGCAATGGCACGTTTCCCGGATGTTGCAGTTCCTGAAAAAAACATTTGTTGTGCTGACGGCGTCCGCCGTTTCTTCCTATATCACAGCCCACGCGGCGGCGATCACCAACGCCTTTGGTTTCAGCGGCCCGGAAATTTATCCCATTGACCAGCAGATCGCCCTGCTCCATGTCGCGGATCTCGACGGCGACGGCCTGAACGACATCGTTGTCGCCAATAATTTGCGCGCGAAAATCAACCTGCTTTACAATCAAACCGGCAAGACGAATCGCGCCGAGGCGAATCTTTTGCGCCCCTTGGAAATAAACGAGCTCCCGCCGGACGCGCGTTTTCGCATTGATTCGATTCCGTCCGGGCAGCGCATTTCCGCGATGGCGGTGACGGACTTGAACGGCGACGGCCGGCCCGACTTCGTTTATTTCGGCGACCAGAAAAATCTGGTCGTGCTTTACAATCGCGGCACGAACGGCTGGAGCGATCCGAAAAGCTGGCACATTGATGACGGACGTCTCGACGCCAACGCGCTGGCGACCGGTGATTTGAATGGCGACGGACGGACGGACATCGCGCTGCTTGGCGACAACGGCGCGACGTATTTTCTCGCGCAACAGGCCGACCACACGTTCGCCGACCCGGTGAAAATTCCCTATTCCGGCTCGCCGAAGGCCATTCAGATTGTGGACGTGAACAGTGACGGCAAAAACGACCTGCTGCTGGTGGATTTCGACACCGCGACGCCGTATCGCTTCCGTCTGCAGATTGAAGACGGCCAGCTTGGACCGGAAATTTTCTTCAAAGCCCAGCCCATCCGTTCGTTCATCATGGACAATCTCGCGGAAGACAAGACGAACTATGTCGTCAACGTCGTGCAGGCGACCGGACGTGCGGAAGTCTCGCAGTTCACGCGCAAGCCGGGCGATGTTCTTTCCGGCACGTTTCACAAGGGACAATTTCAGATGCTCCCGCTGACCAAAACTGGCGCGGCGCGACGCGGCGTCCTGTGGGCTGACGTGGACGGCGACGGCCGGGCCGATTTGCTCGTGGCCGAGCCGGAAAGCGGCCAGCTCTCGGTTTATCTGCAGCGGGCAGACGGCACGCTCGCCGCACCAAAGAAATTTCCAAGCTTCGCCGGCGTTTCCCAGATTGCCGTGTCCGACTGGAACAGCGACGGCCATCCGGAAATCTTTTTGTTGAGCCGCGACGAAAACGCGGTCGGCGTGACGCGGTTCGACCAGCAAGGACGGCTGCCGTTTCCGACGATCATTCCACTGGACGGCAAGCCGCTCGTGATGGCGACGGGCGTGCTCAAGCCCGGCGCGAAGCCCGTGCTCGCCGTCATCGTGGAAAAAGATGGCGCGCGTTCGCTCGTCATCTGCACGGCGGACGGCAAATCGAAATCGCAGAAGTTGAGCGCCAGTTTCACCGCCAACCCGACGACGCTGGCGGTTCAGGACGTGAATCAAGACGGCTTGGCCGACCTGGTCGTGCTGATTCCTTATGAAAAAGTAAAAGTGCTGCTGCAAAACAAGGAAGGTATGTTTGATGAAAAAAATGTTGATCCGCCCGGCGGCTCCATGGACCAGCCGTGGCTGGCGTCCGTGGATTTTGACGGCGACGGCAAGCCGGAACTCTTGTTGCCGCAGAAGAATTTCGTTCGCGTCGTCGTGCTGGAGCAGCAGGCGGCGGCCGCCGGCTCGACGAACGGTCCTGACTGGGTTTTCCGCGTGAAAGACCAGATCAACGGCGCAGCCAGCGACTCGCGCATCGTAGGCGCGACCGCCGTGGTCAACGGCACCAACACCATCCCCTCGATTTTTCTGCTCGACGCCCAATACAAGCAGTTGACGCTTTGCGAGCGCGACACCAACGGCGTCTGGCAGGTGGTTAAAAACATTGACCTGCCGACGGCGGATTTTTCCACGTTGAGCACCGTGAAATTTGCCGGCACGCCGAGCGTGGCCTTCACCGGCCAGAACGCCGTCGCGTGGCAGTCGCTCGCGGGCGAAGTCTGGGAACTTACCAAGCTCGACGACTACGACACGCCCATCAGGAACGGCTACCTGAATGATTTGATCGCCGGCGACCTCAATGGTTCCGGCCGCAAGCAGATTGTCTTCATGGAATCGGCGCGGAATTATCTGGACCTCGTTTATTTTGACGCCCACCGCAAGCTGGTGCCCGGCGACCGCTGGCAGGTGTTCGAGCAGCACACCTTTCGGGGCATCACCGACGCCCTGCCTGAACCGCGCGAATGCGCCGTGGCCGACGTGACCGGCGACGGCAAGAACGACCTCATCGTCCTCGTCCACGACCGGATTCTGGTTTATCCGCAGGAGTGAAACGGCGGCTATTGCTTCGGCGCTGGACGGAGGGTCAGGGACTTCAACAGCGCGCCCGGTTCGCGGCCCACGATGATGAGTTTGTGCGCGCCCGGTGCGAGGGTGAAACGCTTGGGGGCAAATTCATCGTTGGCGGAATCTCCGGTGCCGCGCCAGCTTATCACCCGCTTCTCAAATTCGGTCGTGACTTCAATGTCCCAAATCATGTCCGGGTCCACCGGCTGGGCGTCCACATTCACAAAAAATGAGTTGGCGTTTTCGTCGTCGGCGTTCACCAGCGTCTCGATCACATAATCTCCGGCGTTCGTGATGGTGAAATTGAAAACCGCCTTGCCGCCATCCGCGACTTCCACCATATCCGCCGCCGCCGATGCCAGATAAAAACAATCATTCGTCAAAACCAGCGGCGCGGTCAGGACGGCGGCGGACGCGGGGAAAAACTGGCCCGGCGGCGGCATATCGGCGGCGGCATTGGTTTTTGCATCCTGCGCGAAAGCGGGAATCGCCAGCGCACAGCCTAGAATAACGGAGGAGAGGTGCTTCATGCGATTAGTTCTACGCCTTCGGCGAAAATTCAGCAATGAAAAAAACCTCTCGTCTCTTGACGGCCAATTTTCTTTTCATCAACCGCTTTCCGATCGCACCGGCACGATTGCCACGCGCAACGTAGGACAGCGCTTCCAGCCTGTCTTTGGATTTGTTAATTGTTAAGATGGAGACAGGCGCGGCGCCTGTCCTACGATCTGGCGAAGCTGAATCTCGAAATCATTCCCGTCATCAACAAGATTGACCTCGGCCACGCGGACGTGCCGCAGGCGAACATGGCGCAAGGCAACTGCCGGATGATTTTCGGAAAAAATTAAATCTTCCGCGCGCCGCGAAATAAAAAAGCCGGAACAATTCCTTGCTCCGGCCTTGCGAACGAATTGTAAAAAGAAATTATTTTGCGGGTGCGGCGGCTGGCGCGGGCGGGGTTGGTGAACCGCCACTGTGACCGCCGCGATCAATAATCACCCGCGCGCTCAAATAACCCGCATAAAACTCCGGGTTCGACTTCTTGAACATCACCATCTGCTTGTCCAGTCGGTTGCGCAGGATGCTCATGATTGTTTGAATCGCCGTTGGCATCGTTTTTGTCTGGCCGGAACGTCCGGCAATCGCCGTGCGCGGCGCGGTTTTCAATCCGTCAAACTGCGTCGTCAAAGTGTTCAAGCCCGTCACTTCCGCCGCCACGATTCCATAATCCGCCAGCGCCGCCAGATTCGCCGTTGCCAGACCCGAAATGCGTTTGCCCTCGTTCTCCAAAATATCATCGCTCATCTTGTCCAGTTGCGGCAGCGTCAACTCCGTTTGCGCGGCGAGATTCATGTCATTGTTCTTGGCCGCCAGTGCCGAAAGCTGATGGGCAATTCGCAAAATCTCATCCTCAAAATCATGGCGCACCTGTTGCTTTTGATCCTCCGCGCCGCCCGTGGGAGTTTCCTGCACCTGCGCCTTGCCGCTGGCCTTTTCAATGGCCGCATCCAAATCTGAAACGGTCTGGCCCATCGCCACGTTGCCGCTCCAGATCGTGTTGTTCTTGGCCATGTAAGCAGAAACCGTGTTGCCCATGCCGGTTCGATTAAGTTGTTTTCGATTCATAGG
>Ga0208849_1002294_pt1 | contig 10757 bp, 9 predicted proteins | sample NGESurdeep072012_10_FD_184470 | JGI IMG/M metagenome (GOLD analysis project Ga0208849, IMG submission 184470) | Arctic peat soil microbial communities from Barrow, Alaska - NGEE Surface sample 53-3 deep-072012 (SPAdes) | ecosystem: Environmental > Terrestrial > Soil > Wetlands > Peat ...
CGGCGGCGTGGTGCTGCTGGAATCCCTGAATATCCTCGAGGGATTTCCGATGTCCGACATGAAACAGGGCTCGGCTCTCTCGCTGCATCTGCTGATCGAGGCGATGAAGCGCGCCTATGCCGATCGCGCGCACTACCTCGGCGATCCCGCCTTCGTCACCGCGCCGGTCGCCAGGCTGATGACCAAGGCATACGCCGCCAAGCAGCGCGCCACCATCAGCCTCGACCATGCCACGCCATGGACCGACATACTCTCGGCACCTTCGTCGCACGAAGGCAACAACACCACGCATTTTTCGATCGTGGACAGCGCGGGCAACGCCGTCAGCAATACCTATACGCTGAACTACCCCTACGGCGTCGGGCTGGTGGCCGAGGGCACCGGCGTGGTGCTCAACGACGAACTCGACGATTTCACCGCGGCACTCGGCGCCTCCAACGCCTTCGGTCTGGTGGGCTTCGAGGCCAATCTGCCCGCGCCCGGCAAGCGGCCGCTGTCGTCGATGACGCCGACCATCGTGCTGAAAGACGGCAAGGTGGTGCTGGTGACGGGCTCGCCCGGCGGCAGCCGCATCATCTCCACCGTGTTGCAGGTGATCGTCAACGTGCTCGACTATCACATGGATGTCGCTGCCGCGGTGGCCGCTCCCCGGCTGCATCATCAATGGCTGCCTGATGAAGTGCGGATCGAGCACGGTTTTCCCGCCGACGTCATCGCGGCGCTCAGGGCCAAGGGCCATACCGTGGTCGAACCGATGGGCCTGACCTCGGCCAATTCGATCGCCGTGTCAGCCAATGGATTGGTCGGCGCTCCCGATCCGCGCAGCCGTGGCGCGCATGCGGCCGGCGAATAAGCCGGGCCGGATGACGGGGTGGCGGATTTGCCTGATGACAGCATCGGGGATCGGCGTAGGATTTGAGGCACCGCGCGCGCAAACCGGCCGCCCTGCGGTAGTGCACAAGCCGGTCAGAAATTCTCCGGGGGGAATATCCACATGAGCGGCACTGTCGGACCATCGGGCGCGATCGAAATCGTCCCGATCGAGGATTCCAGCCTTCTCGCCTTCTACCGCGACATGAGCCTATCGGAGCGGCGGACGTTCTGGGCCTGCGCGTCCGGCTGGGCGCTCGACGGCATGGACTTCATGATCTATCCGCTGGTGATCGGCGCCATCATCGCGCTGTGGAAAGTCGATGCCGGCACCGCCGGTCTCGCCGGTACGGTGACGCTGCTTGCGTCCGCCGTCGGGGGCTGGCTCGGCGGATATCTGGCCGACCGCATCGGCCGTGTCAAAACCTTGCAGCTGACGATCCTGTGGTTTTCGGTGTTCTCGCTGGTGTGCGCCTTCGTGCAGAATTTCGACCAGCTCCTGATCGCCCGCGCGCTGCTCGGCCTCGGGTTTGGCGGCGAATGGGCCGCCGGCGCGGTGCTGATGGGCGAATCGATCCGTGCCCAGTACCGCGGCCGCGCGGTCGGCTCGGTGCAATCGGGCTGGGCGGTCGGCTGGGGCCTCGCGGTAGTATCGCAGGCGATCCTGTTCTCCTACTTTCCGCCGGAACTGGCATGGCGCTGGATGTTCGCGATCGGCGCGGTCCCGGCGCTGCTGGTGTTTTTTCTGCGGCGCTATGTCGAAGAGCCGGCGATCGCCGTGGCGACGCTGGCCAGGCAGAAGGCCAGCGGCGAGCGGCCGGGAATTGCGGAAATCTTCGCAGGCCCGATTCTCAGGACCACGATTCTGGCCTCGCTGGCGGTGACGGGATGCCAGGGCGGCTACTACGCCATCACCTTCTGGGTGCCGCGCTTTCTCACCACCGAGCGCCAGCTTTCGACCGTCGGTTCCACCGGCTATCTCGCCACACTGATCATCGGCTCGTTCATCGGCTATCTGGTCGGGGCCTGGCTCGCCGACAAGATCGGGCGCCGCAAGCTGTTTTTGTACTTTTCGCTCGGCGCCATCGCCGTCATCATCGCCTACACCCAGTTGCCGCTGACCAACGAGGTGATGTGGGTGCTGGGCTTCCCGCTCGGCTTTTTCGCTTCGGGGTATTTCTCAGGGGTCGGCGCCTTCCTCACCGAACTCTTTCCGACCAGGCTGCGCGGATCGGGCCAAGGCTTCTGTTACAATTTCGGCCGCGGCATCGGCGCACTGTTTCCCTATCTGGTCGGCGAGCTCTCCACCGTGACCTCGCTCGGCAACGCCATCGCCGTGTTCGCGGTGCTGGCCTACGGATTGTTCTTCGCCGCCGCGTTCGCGTTGCCGGAAACCCGTGGCCGCATTTTGCATGCGGATGCGTGAAGACTCTACTCCTGGTTTGAGATTTTATGATCACGTTGCAACAGCGGCAGCGAGCCCCTCTCCCATGGGAGAGGGTTGGGGTGAGGGGGGTACGACCTATCGTTTCGCTGTAATACCCCTCACCCGGATCGCAAGAGCGATCCGACCTCTCCCTATGGGAGAGGTAAGAAACTCGCGACCTCTGAACTTTAATTGAACCGGAGTTCTTTCGATGACATCCCTCAAAGGCAAGACGCTGTTCGTATCCGGTGGCAGCCGCGGCATCGGGCTGGCGATTGCGCTGCGCGCCGCGCGTGACGGCGCCAATGTCGCGATCGCCGCCAAGACCGCCGAGCCGCATCCGAAGCTCAAGGGCACCATCTACACCGCCGCCGACGAGATTCGCGCCGCCGGCGGCAAGGCGCTGCCGATCCTGTGCGATATCCGCGAAGAAGCCCAGGTGGTGGCGGCGATTGACAAGACCGTCGCCGAATTCGGCGGCATCGATATCTGCGTCAACAATGCCAGCGCCATCAGCCTCACCGATTCCCAGGCCACCGACATGAAGCGGTTCGACCTGATGATGGGAATCAACACCCGCGGCACCTTCATGGTGTCGAAATACTGCATTCCGCACCTGAAGAAGGCGGCCAATCCACACATCCTGATGCTGTCGCCGCCGCTCGACATGCAGCAAAAATGGTTCGCGCATTCCACCGCCTACACCCTGGCCAAGTTCGGCATGAGCCTGTGCGTGCTCGGCCTGTCGGGCGAACTGAAAGCCGCCGGCGTCGCGGTCAACGCGCTGTGGCCGCGCACCACCATCGCCACCGCGGCGGTCGGCAATCTGCTGGGCGGCGATGCCATGATGCGCGCCAGCCGCAGCCCGGAGATCATGGGCGACGCCGCTTATGCCATTTTCACCAAACCGTCGCGCGAATTCACCGGGCAGTTCTGCATCGACGACAAGGTGCTTTACGCCGCCGGAGTGCGCGACTTCGAACACTACCGGGTCGATCCCTCGGTGCCCCTGATGTCGGATTTCTTCGTGCCCGACGACGACGTGCCGCCGCCCGGCGTGACCGTAATGGCGCTGCCTTCGGTCGGCGGGGTCCAGAAGCCGCGCTAAATCTCGAACCTTCCTTCACGAAGTCCGGAATCGTGCCGGTTCCGGCCTTCAATGGGCTTGATGGCGGGTGGGCGCGTCACTGAACCGGCCTCCGCCATGCGACCGGTTTGGCTCGAGAATCCCTGACCGGCAAAATTAACCGGATGGACCGGGTTAATTCCGCCAAATTACATCAAATGCCCCGCAGAATCTTAAGGTTTCTCCGCTGTACTCGACCGCTAATTTCGTACCGGAGAGATGAAATGCTGTTTGGGTTCCGTAATATCGCGATCATTGCCAAAATCGCGGTTCCAGCGACGATTGTCGCCGTCGTGTCGATCGGGATTGTGCTCTACGCCTCGCTGGCGGTGACCCAGCTGTCGGACACAGCCGCCGCGCTGGTGGATCAAAATGCCACCCGGGTGCAACTCGCGCTTCAGGCCGAGAGTTACTTCAATAGCGCCGCCGTGAGCGAAAAGAACGTCATCCTCAGCGCCTCCGACGCAACGGCGGCGAAGAAGAATATCGACAATTACGGCAAGGCCACCACCGCCACCCTTGAGTCGATCGGCCGCTTTGAAGCAATCACCCGGGATGCGGATCAGCATGAGCTGATCGAGACCTTCCGGACCGCGGTCGGCAACCGGCGCGAAGCCAGCGCCCATGTGTTCGAACTCGCCCTCGCCGGCAAGCCGACCGAGGCTTTCGACTATTCGCTCGGCGTCGCCGCCAAGTTTCGCCAGGTTGCGATCAAGGCGGTCACCAAGCTGATCGACATGAACGTGGGCAAAATGCAGGCTGCACGCAACGCCAGCGTCGCAATGGCTGAGCATACAAGGGCATGGCTGGTGATCGGCGCCACCGGCGGGCTGATCTGCGCGTTCGGCATCCTCGGCTGGATCGCGCTCTACCAGATTTCCCGGCCGCTCGCCCATATGACCGGCGAGATGACCAAGCTCGCGCGCGGCGACCTCAGCATTGAGATCGAAGGAGCCGACCGGGCCGATGAAGTCGGCGGGCTCGCCCGGTCGCTGCAGGTGTTCAAGGAGAACGCGGTTACCGCGCGCAGGCTCGAGGCCGAGCAGCGGCAGCAGCAAGTTCAGAAAGAGAAGCGTCAGGAGGCGGTCGACGACTACATCGCGGCCTTCGACCAGCAGGTCTGTGAGGCGCTCGACACGCTCAGTGCCGCTTCGACCGAGATGCATGCCACTGCCGGGAGCATGGCGGCCACGGCCGAGGAAACCAGCGTGCAGGCCAACGCCGTCGCCTCGGCCTCGGAGCAGGCCTCGGCCAATGTGCAGACGGTGGCAGCGGCGACCGAGCAGCTGCACGGCTCGACCAACGAGATCTCGCGTCAGGTGACGCAGTCGGCCCAGTTCGCCAGTACCGCTGTGATCGAGGCCGACCGCACCAACACCACCATCCAGGGCCTGGCCGAGACCGCGCAGAAGATCGGCGAGGTGGTTTCGCTGATCCAGAACATCGCTTCCCAGACCAACCTGTTGGCGCTCAACGCGACCATCGAGGCCGCGCGGGCCGGCGAAGCCGGCAGGGGTTTTGCGGTGGTGGCGAGCGAGGTCAAGGCGCTGGCCAATCAGACCGCCAAGGCCACCGAGGATATCTCGACCCAGATCGCCGCCATTCAGGGCGAGACCGGCCTTGCGGTCGATGCGATCAAGGCGATCGGCGGCACCATCCGGCAGATGAACGAGATCGCCTCGGCGATCGCCGCGGCGGTGGAAGAGCAGGGTGCCGCGACCCGGGATATTTCCCAGAACATTCAGCTGGTGGCGCAGGGCACCAATGAGGTCGCAGCCAATATCGCCGGGGTCAACGAGGCGGCGGTGGAAACCGGCACCGCGGCCACCCAGGTGCTTACCGCCGCCGACGATCTCAGCCGCCAGGCCGACAAGCTGCGGACCAACGTCAACGGCTTCCTCGACAAGATCCGCGCCGCCTGAGCAGCCTGACAAGCTTGAGCGCAAGGCTTGGCGAGCTCAAGCTGGCGCTCCAAATCGTATCAGCGTCCGACCGTGTACGGTCCGCCCTTCTCCAGCGCGCGGGCGTAAGCCGGGCGGGCGTGGATGCGTTCGAGAAACGCCATCGCTTTGGGATGGCCCTGATCGAGCCCGGCACGGGCCGCGGCGGCTTCCAGCGGAAAACTCATCTGGATGTCGGCGGCGGTGAATGCGTTGCCGGCGAACCATTCGGACTTGCCGAGTTCGCCTTCCCAGAACGCCATGTGCTGCTTGACCTGCGGATTGACCAGCGCGGTCAGCGCCTGATTGGCGACCTTGCGGACCAGCGGGCGCAGCAGCGCCGGCGCGCGCTTCGGCATCAGCGTGAACAGCAGCTTCAATAGCAGCGGCGGCATCGCCGAGCCTTCGGCATAGTGCAGCCAATAGCTGTAACGCAGCCGCTCGGGCGTCCACGGCGGCGGGATCAGTCGTCCGTTGCCATAGCTGTCGATGAGGTATTCGACGATCGCGCCTGATTCGGCGATGGTGTTGCCATGGTCGGTAATGACAGGCGATTTTCCGAGCGGATGGATCGCGCGCAACTCCGCTGGCGCCCGCATGTCGGGCTGACGCTGATAGCGGACGATTTCATAGGGCAGCTCAAGCTCCTCCAGCAGCCACAGCACGCGCTGGGAGCGGGAATTGTTGAGATGATGGACGGTGAGCATGGCAGTTCCCCCGAGACGCTGGCGCGTCTGCACAGCTCGGTTCGTGCCAGCCGCAGGCGGGAAAGTCGAGATGCCGTCGGGACGGCAGATATTACCCGGATGTAATTGACAAGGATGATTTACCCGGGCAATATGAATTCCATGCTTTGGAGAATTTCGCATGAATCCGGGTTCTGACGCCGCCTACATCGCCTTCGAGGGTGACCGTCGCATCGCGTCCGGCGATCTTGGCGCAGTTGCCCGCGCGGCAAAGACGGTGCTCGACCGGCGCGGCGCGGCTTCGGTTGCCGTCTTCGACGGCCGCAGCAGCGCACCGGTCGAACTCGATTTACGCGGCTCGCTTGACGACGTCCTGGCGCGACTGCCCCGCGTCTCCAGCACGCCCGCAGTCGATCACGTCACGCCAGTCGCACCGCGCGGCCCTGGCCGCCCGAAACTGGGCGTGGTCGCGCGCGAAATAACGCTGTTGCCACGGCACTGGCACTGGCTGGCGCGACAGCCCGGCGGCGCCTCGGTGGCGATCCGCAAACTGGTCGAGCAGGCGCGGCGGGCCGGCGAGGACACCGATCGAATCCGCGAGGCGCAGGAAGCCGCCTATCGTTTCATGTCGGCCATGGCGGGCAATCGGCCGCATTACGAAGACGCGATCCGCGCGCTGTTCGCGCCCGACCCTGCGGGTTTCGAAAGATTGATCGCAGCATGGCCGGCCGACATCCGCGACCACGCCGCAACGCTCGCCGAAACCGCCCTTGGCCGCGAATCCCCACCGCGCGCCGGTTGATCCCGCAAAAGTGAACCGCTAGGCTGGTTTGAATGATAATGATCATACAAGAACCGTCCTGTCCCTGAGGGAGAGCGCCGTGAGCCCAGCTGCCCCGCAATTCATGTTCGATTTCGGCAGCCCCAATGCCTTTCTCAGCCATGAAGCGATCCCGGCGATCGAGGCGCGCACCGGCGTGAAATTCGAATATGTCCCGATCCTGCTCGGCGGCATCTTCAAGGCCACCAACAACAAATCGCCGGCGGAAACCCTCGCCGGCGTCAAGAACAAGCGCGAGTTTCACGCGCTGGAGACCGAACGCTTCGTCAAGCGTTTCGGGGTCAAGCCGTATGTCTGGAATCCGTTCTTTCCGGTCAACACCCTCAATTTGATGCGCGTCGCCGTCGCCGCCCAGCTCGACGGCGTGTTCGAGCAATACATCGATGCCGCGTTTCACCACATGTGGGCCGAGCCGAAGAAGATCGACGATCCGGAAGTGGCGCTGAGAGCGTTGACGGCATCCGGCCTCGACGCCGCAAGACTGTTCGCGCGCGCGCAAGAGCCCGAGGTCAAGGCGCGGCTGATCGAGAACACGCAAAACGCGGTCGAGCGCGGCGCCTTCGGCTCGCCGACCTTCTTCGTCGGCAAGGAAATGTTTTTCGGCAAGGAGCAGTTGCGCGAGGTCGAGGAAATGGTGTCGGGTAGCTGATGTAATCGTGAGCCTCATGGTGAGGAGCCGCGCACCTCGCGCGGCGTCTCGAACCATGAGATGAGTTGTTGTCTCCATCCTTCGAGACGCGGCGAAGACGCCGCTCGTCAGGATGAGGTCTGCGGAGAATCCAAACATGCAAAAGCGCAATGCAACCGTCGCGGTGATCGGCGCCGGCGATTATATCGGCGCCGAGATCGCCAAGAAATTCGCCGCCGAAGGATTCACCGTGTTCGCGGGCCGGCGCGACGGCGCCAAGCTCGAGCCGCTGGTCCGGGATGTCGAGGCCGCCGGCGGATCGATCGTGGCGCGCGCGCTCGACGCGCGGAAGGAAGACGAGGTCGCGGCATTTCTCGATGACGCCGACCGACACGCGCCGCTGGAAGTGACCATCTTCAACGTCGGCGCCAACGTCAACTTCCCGATCCTGGCGACCACCGACCGGGTATTTCGAAAAGTCTGGGAAATGGCCTGCTGGGCGGGTTTTCTGGCCGGCCGCGAATCGGCGCGGCTGATGGTGCCGCGCGGCCAGGGCCACATCTTCTTCACCGGCGCCACCGCGAGCCTGCGTGGCGGCAGCGGCTTTGCGGCCTTCGCCAGCGCCAAGTTCGGATTGCGCGCGGTGGCACAGTCGATGGCGCGCGAACTCTGGCCGAAGAACATTCACGTCGCCCACCTGATCATCGATTCCGGCGTCGACACCGCCTGGGTGCGCGAGCGCCGCGAGCAGCTGTGGGGCAAGGAAGCGCTGGATAATCCGGACTTGCTGATGCCGCCTGCATCGGTCGCAGCCTCCTACTGGCAGCTTTACCAGCAGCCGCGCAGCGCCTGGACTTTTGAGCTCGAAATTCGCCCGTTCGGGGAGAAGTGGTAAGAGGAGGTGAATGGCGAGTAGCGCATCGAAATTTCATCTATTCCCTATTCCCTATTCCCTATTCGCTACTCGCCACTCGCCCCCTCTGAACAACAACAAAAAGGAGTTTCCCCATGCGCATTCTCGTGGTCGGCGCCGGCGCCATTGGCGGATATTTCGGTGGCCGAATGCTTCAGGCCGGCCGCGATGTCACCTTTCTGGTGCGCCCGCGGCGCGCGGGCGAACTGGCTTCCGCCGGCCTCGTCATCAAGGGCCCCAACGGCGACGTGACGCTGAAAAATCCGCCGGCGGTGCAAGCCGGCAAACTCACGGAAAAATTCGACGCGGTGTTGCTGAGCTGCAAGGCGTTCGATCTGGAGGACGCGATCAAATCGTTTGCGCCGGCGGTGGGGCCGCAGACCGCGATCATTCCGCTGCTCAACGGCATGCTGCATCTGGATGTGCTGGACCGGAAATTCGGACCCGAGCGGGTGCTCGGTGGCCTCTGCGCCATCGCCGCCACGCTCAACGAGCATCGCGAGGTGGTTCAGCTGGCGCCGATGCAGTCGCTCAATTTCGGCGAACGCGACGGTAAATTGTCAGGGCGGGTCCGCGCCATCGCCGAAATCATGGCGAGCGGCAAATTCGGCTCGGTCGCCAGCGAACATATCGTGCAGGAAATGTGGGAGAAGTGGGTGTTCCTGGCTTCGCTGGCGGCCTCGACCTGCCTGATGCGGACCTCGGTCGGCAATATCCTGGCTTCGCCCGGCGGCAAGGATTTTATCCTCGGCATGCTCGATGAATGCAGCGCGGTCGCATCGGCCGAGGGCTACCCGCCCCGCGCGCCGTTCCTGGAACGCACCCGCGGCATGCTGACCGCGGAAGGTTCGCAGATGACCGCGTCAATGTTCCGCGACATCAAGGCTGGCGCGCCCGTCGAAGCCGACCACGTGATCGGCGATCTGATCGCGCGCGGCGATGCCGGCAAGGTCCCGGTGCCGAGGTTGCGCACCGCCTACACCCATCTGAAGGCCTATGCAGCGAACCTAGCCGCCATCCGCGTCTCCGGGTGACCCGAAATTTCGATCGAAACTGAGCAAAACGGATCAGACGCAGCTGCGACGGCTGGGTCAGGCTCGGCTCGTGGCGATGCCTTGAACTGAACGCACTTGGCGCGTCCGTTGCGGAATTACGCCGCATCGCTGATTCGATTTGCTCGGGGACGGACCCAATTTTGAAGCTTGCTGACATCCTGGAACTGCCGAGGACCGGCTGGGACAAGCGGATCGCCGCCGACCTCACCGCGGAGATGCGACGCTTCCTGGCGGTGAAGGGTTTTCGCGAGCTACGGCATATGATCGAGGGCGACATTGCAGGCAAGAGCGGCGCCGACGCCTTGCGCGCAGCGATGATGAGCCTGCGGCGCTACGCGCTGGAGCGTCCGGGCCTGTCGGCGGCCACGTTCCGAAATCCCGATATCGACAGCCGGGAATGGCGGGCCGCGCAAATGGAACTGGCGATGGTGTTGTTCGGCATCTTTGCGCAACTCGGCATCAGCGGTGAAAACGCCCAGCATGCGCTTCGGATCGCGAGAAGTTTTGTGCGCGGCTTTGTGCTGCACGAGATGGGCGCATCGTTTCTGGAGCCGCTCGAACACGACCAGAGCTATGCGGCCGGGGTCGAGGTTTTTATCGCGGGGCTTGGCGTCTTGCGGAATTAACAGTCGCTACGTCGCTTCCTCTCCCGGAGGAGAGGACAATCGCATATGGTTGATATGAGCCGCGCGTTGATGCCGTCGTGACTTCGCACAATCTCTCAGCGGGTCGTCCCTGCGAACGCAGGGGAACCATAACGCTGGCCTCAAAAATGAAAAAGGGCCCTCTGCTGCAGCGCTAAAACGAGAGTCGCGCCACCGCGATGAGCGCGATTGCGCTCACGCTGGGGTCCCTGCGTTCGCAGGACGACTCGTTGAAACGTCACGCAAAACCGGAAAAATTCGCGCGCGGACCGCCAAAGTCATGCCGTCCTACAGATGCGCGAGGTAATGCGAGAGCGCGACGATTTCCTCGTCGCTCAGGGGATAGGCGACGTCCGACATCGCCGCTCCGGCGCCGCCGGATCGCACGCCCGACTTGTAGTCGCGCAGCGCCTTGACCAGATATTCCTCGCGCTGCCCGGCGATGCGGGCGACGGCTTTGGTTCCTGCGAACGTATCGGTGTGGCAGGAGGCGCAGCGCCGTCCGGCGGCCGCCTGCGCACCCTTCCTCGATAGATCCGGATTGTCGTCGGGTGTCGAAGCCTTGGCGGGCGGGGGCAGCGAGGCGAAATAGGCGCCGAGATTGCGGATGTCGTCATTGCTTATCTGC
>Ga0208849_1002295_pt1 | contig 10757 bp, 6 predicted proteins | sample NGESurdeep072012_10_FD_184470 | JGI IMG/M metagenome (GOLD analysis project Ga0208849, IMG submission 184470) | Arctic peat soil microbial communities from Barrow, Alaska - NGEE Surface sample 53-3 deep-072012 (SPAdes) | ecosystem: Environmental > Terrestrial > Soil > Wetlands > Peat ...
TCTCATCAGCAGAGACCTCTACCGCCAGAGACGCTCCGCCGCCCTGGCGGAGTGGCGGTCAGTCATGGGATAAACCCCCGTCGGGTTTGGGCTTACTGCGCCCAAGTGGAGTCAAGTTGCCGTTGGACTGACAGCACCGCTCGGCGGAATGAAGAACGATGCGCGCCCGCTGGATATGCTTGAGTGGGCGACTACGATCAGAGACGATCGCCGCCAGTCGCTGGCGATCGCCTCCGCTGACAATGACGTTGACGGTCTGGGCCATGAGCACAGATTCGCACAACCCAGCGCCATTGTGAATCTTAAGTTTGCGTCAGTGCACTAGAAGCGCCAGCGCCGTGTGAGGACCTCCTGGGCCACCGATGCCGACAGGAAGCTGGCCGCTTCGTGGAACTTGTCGTTCTTCTCGCTATCGCAAAAGTCGGCCACGCCTTTTATTGACAGCATTTCGGGCTTGGCGAAGCCGGTGTGGGTAGTTGCGTAGTAGAAGCCGTAGGTCTCCATGTCGATGGCCACGATGTCTTCATTTAGTTCGCGGATCTTGGCGACGATTTCGGCATCGGCTACTACGGCCGAGCCCGAGCCCGTGGGCTTGAGATGAATGTTAATCGCCTGAATATGGCCGTCCGATAGACGCCCCGCGATCGACAGAATTTCGTCTGCGTTGAAGAGGCCTTCGTCAAGTATTTGCCGGGCGATGCCGTGGGCCTCGGAGTTTCGAAGCACCAGCGGCTCCGGGCGGGCATGGAGGCCCCTGATGCCCCGCTCAATCTTCCACTTGCCGAAATCCCAGTCGAACACCGACTCAGAGATCACCACGTCTCCGAGCCTCACCTTGTCTACAACGCCGCCGCAGAAGCCCGTCATCACACAGAGCTGCGGCCGGAACTCGGAAATAAGCGACTGAGTGTGGGCAGCAGCGGAGGCTTGGCCGGCCTTGCCAATGGCGAAACACACGCCCCGGCGGATATTGCCTGAGAGGTCATAGAAGTTGAAGGCCTTAGCTCCTTCACCGCCTGGCAGACGCTCGAGTTCGAATAGGTCCCGATATGGGCGCAACTCCTCGTCAAGGGCGGTGACAATGAGAGCCTCGTAATCATAACGCTGCCGGAATAATTTCTGACGCGCGGCAGCCGAAGTATGGGCATAGCGCACCCGGTCGCATAGCTGCTCCAGCCAGGGCCTTTGCTCCTTCTCCTCCACGATCGCCATCAGGTGAGGGCCGATCCGGGTGTTAATTCGGTTCAGAGCGGCCGAGTCTCGGGTGAGACCAATGAGGTCACCTGGAGGGTTCATGGTGTCCGCGGTCAGCAGTTCGTCGAACAGCATCTCTGCGGCCGTGTAGTCCGGGTCGCCCGCGCCGGAACCCTTCATGTTGGGGATCGTAAGGTCGAAGATGCCGACGTCGTAGAACTCCCTTCGAAGCGCCTCCCGGGCGCTCACGGAATCCTCTTTCCACGTGGTTTCGACCCCCGGCTCCAGCTTGGCGAGGGCCTCTTGGATGTCCCGCACAACTGGCTCTCGGTCGTGAACGATCAGGACCTTCAGCGTTGCCATCGGCTGCCGACCTTATCTCGGAAGTGTTCCGCCCAGCCACTGCGGCCGTACCGGACGCAGCCGATCAGATTGTCGCCGATGTGACCTCGCACCTTGGCCTCGATGTCGGCAACGGTCAGGACGTCGGTTGCATCCTCCGTTGCGACCGGGAAGGTATCGAAGCCGGTCAGGATCAGGGTGGGTAGTGCGATGTCGTCGTAGAACATGCACTCGGCTAGGTCCAAGCCACCCAGAATCGCGTGACCGAGATGGAGGGGTCCCGCGGAACCAGGGCTAATATCCATGGAGATGTCCAGGACGAGCAGATCGAAGTTGCCCCGCCGGATCAGATCCTCCCCCTCGGTGAAGGTCTCCGCTCGGGAGACGTGGGCCTCCGGGAACATCTCTGTCACAAGGCGGCGGACTTCCTCGAATTTACGCGGGACGTCTTCAACGATGAGGACCGAGGAGACCGTCATTCCGTCACCTGATCCACTTCACCCGTCGCGATCGGCACGATCACGTGGAAGCCGAACTTGGATCGCGCCACGACGATGGACACGGGCGTTTGAACGAGCGAGGCGGAGAGGTGAGCGATCTTCTGCAGTCCGGACTTGCGGTCTCCGAAGAGCGCCTCGTTTTGCGACTGGTAAGGATGCCCCCCGACTGTTTCCTGCGACCGCTTCTGCCGCTGTGTCAGCGATCGGCAAATCAGCGAGATCAGGGCATTGGTAGGAGCCCGGCTGAGGTGCAGCAGGGTCCTATCCCGACCGCCATGTTTCAAGGCGTTGCGGACCAGTTCTGTGAGCAAGTCGTAGGCGGGGCGAATCTGTTCGCGAGCGAAGGCGATGGCAAGGAGCTCTGGACATCCGATGACGATTCGCAGACGCCCATCGGCCACCTCCGAGCGGAAACGCTGCTGCACCGCTAGCACCAGTTGGTGCATGGTGAGTCGGTCATCGCCTCGCTCAGGGGGGATTGCGAACCATTCTTGCAACGACTCGCACTTTCGCGCGAGTTCCGAGCCCAAGATTTCCGCCGCGCGGCGGGGTTCTATGGGGTTTGGCCAGCCGCGCGCCAAGATCTCCCCTCTTGTCTTTTCGACCGCCACCTCGATATTCCCGGCAAGCTCCACCGCGACTTTTTCCCGCGCAACTTCCAGATGCCCGTCCAGTCGCCGGCGAAGGCCCTCCAGCACATCGTCCACCACTTCCTCCAGAGTGCCTCCCGCGCGATAACGAACAAGCAACACCTCAAGCTGAACCGGGGTGAGCACGAATTCAAAGATTGCTGGCGGTTCGGAAGCGTCACCGGTGTGCATGTACCTGTCGATCCAAGCTTGCAAAGCCGTCTCGACGCCGGCCCGAAACTCGGCCATCAGTTCCTTCCGGCGTTTTGCGACTAGGAACCCCATCTGGTGGCTGGCGACATCGTCGATGGTGTCGGCGAACTCCCGCCGGAGATTGTCGTGTCGGATTCGCGTTGAGAGAATGGCTTCTATCCCGAAGGCGGGGTGGCTCAGGAAAGTATCGACGATACTGCAAATCACCATCGCCAGGGGCCAATCCCGATTGGATACGGCGTATGAGGCCACCCGGCCGTTGAAGAAGCGATAGGGTAATGGCTTGCTAGCTTCCAGGATTTTAGGTGCCCTCCGATACGTCTCCGCTAGGGCTCGGTAGGTGTCGAAGACATCGATGTTCTGCGCGAATACATGGTCCTTGAGCGATGACCAGGAGGTCTCGAACTGTTTCGCGCCCAGCTGCACCATAGTTAATGCGCTGGTGAGGGCCTGTTGCTCCTTGGCGAGATCCGCCTCGCTGATGATGTCATCGTCAAATTTGTATTTGCCGACGACGTACTCCAGCGCGTTCACCCGCTCGCTCAGGGCCTCAGTATAGCTCGTGGCCAACCTTAGGCGTAGCAGAGTCCCCGGATCGAGGATAAGACGAACGAAGGCTCTCGACGCAGGTCCGAACTCTGCCGAAGCCCACCCAACGAGAGCTTCCACCGACCCGAACTCATTTGCAACGGGCAGAAGCACGCGGAATTGGAAGTAGTCCGGGACCCTCTGCTCCTCGGCTGATCGCAGCAGGGTCGTGTAGACTGCGTCCGGACTGCCGGCGAACGGGCTGAGTTTGGACTTAGACCTTACTTCGTCGAACCAGGGCCAGGATACTCCAGACAAGAACCGGCTGGTTACCCATACTGGGAAGGCCGCGCGAACTGCCGACATCCATTCGCGAATGCGCAGGCCCCGCTCAAGCGGCTGAAGGCGCCAGTGCTCGGCCTTTATCCAGGCACGACCGTGGGCGGCGTTGACCCGGGCGAGCGCTGCGTCGGTGTGGCCTTGCTGGGCCTGATGGCTCGTCGCGCTGGGGAAAAGCCCCCGCTCCAGCGCTAGAGCTCCCCGGGGCGAGCTGTAGAGGAACGGCGACGTAACCCCAGTGAAGTAAAAGAGCCGGAGGAGATGCGGTAGCTCTTTCGTGGCCGATTCCCGCTGCAACATGTAGAGCCCTGTCATCAAAACTTGAATCAAGCGTCCCGCCTCCGTGAAGCCGAACCTGCGGGCCGTGATGTAGGCTTCTTCGAACTGCTTCTTGTCCGGATAGCGGGACCACCGCATCTGGGCCAGGGCCGCGAGCGCGGGGGGGAGCGCCTCGCGCACCGACTCTGAGGGTGCCGCGCTTGTAAGATCTAGGAAGGAACACAGTACGGCTTCGTTCGTGGGGTCGAGCCCCAGAGGGATTAGGGCAGGCCATCTCCCGGGTGCAATGGCGTACGCGGTGGCGCGCCGGCGCATGAGGCTAGTCAGGGTGGTGAGCCGGGACCACGGGGCCGCGGCTGCAAGCCTCGCGATCAGCCGGTCGGCGCGGGGACTGATCGGCCAGCGCAGGCAATACGCGGTTTCGAAGTGACGCGTAACGATTTCCAGGGCGTCAAAGGGGTGGGTCAGGAGCGCTATGTAGCATTTGAACGCGAGGCCTTCCTTGAGGTCGGGGTCGCCAATAAGCAGGAAACGCACGGTGGCGCGCTCCACGGCGTCATCGCCCTCGGCGGGGAACAAGTGCCTCAGGAACGTCTCCACGTTGTTATCGGTGGGGGTGTTCACGGCGTAGTGGATCAGCGGATAGACGAAGCGCAGTCGCGTCCAACGGGAGGTCGGCGTGGTCGTAAAATGATCGACGATGATGCTGTGGGTTTGGGCGTGGATCGCGGTGTAGACGTTGTAGCAATAGAGCGACCGCTTGGAGATGTTGTCGGTCGCTTCCAAGGCCTCGCCGATTCGCTCCCCGTCGCCCTGAAGAACACCGGAGTCCACTGTCTGGGCGAGCGCTCGCAGGTTTTCCAGGTGGTCCTGGTTCGCAAGTACGTAATCGATGGCCAGTTCCAGAAAGTTCTCGTGGATCGTGGCAGACTCGCATGCCCTAAGTCGGCTGATGAGCGACCACTCGGGATCGGTGAAGTCCAGTGGCGTGGGCGGAGCCAAACGATTGATCTTGAATAGGGTGCGTTTAGTGAAGGCTGAAAGGCCCGAGCAAACCTCCTCCGAACGGATCAGGAACTGCTCCGTCACCCGTCGTCGGGTCCTCAGATCACTGAACGGCGTCTGTCCGCGGGCGCGCTGGAGCAGGAACGATTTCAACACGGAGCTCATTCTAGCACCAGCCAGGATCTGCTCCCCGCTCGAACACTACGGCTTGCCGCCGACTCGCCAATGGCTCCCTAGGTTCGTGCATCGAAAGCGAGGGTGCCCGTTGTGGATCATTCGGTGGCATTTGGCGATGCGCGCTGCAATCCTGTAAAAATTTTGTAGTGTCGGCTTCCACCTTAGGCACAGAGAATTACGGTTTTGTCGAAAGGGCACTGCCAAAGCAAATGAATATGGGGTTGTCCTACAGTCGAATCCCATCGCGTGCGTCTGCGGTTCCCGAGCGAAAACAACGGCGCAGTGTCCCGCCGCAAGCCGCCAGAAGGCAGTATAGATTTTACTTTGACAGTGCCCCATTGAATGTTGCAGGATTCATAGTTCCTCGCATCCGCCAGATCTCAAGGTGCCAGCGACGGCATCGAACTCGCCTGGGAGACGCATTGGATCGTCTATATCTCCCCAAGGCGCGTAAACCACGGAACGGCTCGGGCCCGCGTAAGGAGAACGTGATAGCATCCAGTCGGTACCGCTGACGATTAGGCTTTCGGGAGACCTGCCAACGCGGAGCGCCAAGCTCATGGGCCATTCGATATCGCCGGAGACCCGCAGGGATCTCCCTCATCTGGCTATCTCGTTGACAAGACAGAGATGCGGGAAAACTGTCGGCCGAGGCAGAGCGGGCTTTCTCCTAGAGGGCTGCGGAGTCGGGAGACCGGGAATGGTAAGCACGATCACGAAGATTCCAATGAGCAATAACAGGGAGTTGTTGGTTGAAGTCGATGAGCCAAGGGACCCTGCGCGGAGTCTGGTCAGTGCTGGCCCCCCCAGAGATTTGGACTTTGGCGCGGCGCTAGGCTCCATCAAGGAGGCTGCAGAGGAGTTGTTCACGACGCTTCAGTCGGTGTCCGTGAAACCCGATTCCTGCGAGATCGCCTTCGGCGTGAAAATCACTGGGTCGTTCGGCGCAATCCTCGCGAAGGCGCAGGCCGAGGGAAATTTCTCGGTGAAGATGACATGGTCGGGCCTGAAACATGGTGTTGCATGAGCGACGCTGACGACCGCTTTGCCTCGAGTGTGCGGTTCTGGACTGAACACGGCGGGATTGCTGGTGTCGGATTCGTAGTCGGTCATCGACATGTCATGACCTGTGCTCATGTAGTGGCCGATAGCCTACTCGATCGTAACCTAGCGCTGGAACCCAAGCCCCCTACTGGCAATGTCGTATTGGACTTCCTCCCGGCGGCCGGTGATAGGAAAACAGCGAACGTCGTAGCCTGGCGACCGCGCGCGGGCCCCCGTTCCGCCCCCCACGCGGCTGAAGATGTGGCCGTGTTAAAGCTAACCCGAAATTGTAGGGTTCCCGCTGGCGTGAGCGCGATCAAAGTCGGCTTTGGGATTGACGCTGGTGACGAGGTTCGCGCGTTCGGAGTATCGACCGCAAACCCGGGGGGCGTCGCGGTAACCGGCGAAATCGTTGAACGTCTAGAGGGCCGCTGGGCTTTCCAATCTACCCACGTCGATGGAGCGGTCGAGCACGGCTGTTCGGGAGCAGCTGTGTGGGCGCCGGTTCGCGGCGGCGTGGTTGGGATGATCATCGAAATGCAGCAACAACTGACCGGGCTCTTTCTGCCACTGTCGGAGTTGCAAGAAGTCTGGACGCTCCCACTGCCCGAAATACCGGACTTCGTCAGGGCGTCGCGGAAATGCCTGACGCTCCTGAACGAAGTGTTCGACGCCAACCAGCGGATTATTAGTCGCGGCCGCACTAGCGAGGGTGTGTGGTCGCAAATGCTCAATGATACGTACAACAGAGTGTGTTGTGCTTGCGAGCGTCGCCGCTTTGGGACCGAACCCCCGGACAGCTATTTCGACGCTATCTGCGGGGACCCGGATATGACGACGGTGTGCGTGAAAAGATGGTTGCTTGGTGAGGCCCTGGATGATTATCGCGCGCAGTTGAGCAAGATTTCGGCCCCCCCCAAACCGCACGTGTCACTGGAGCTTGCGATCCGCCGATGTGTCACGCAGCCGAACTGCGCGCCGGAAGAGCTACACGCTGGGTTGCTTAGAGCCATTCATGAGGCGAGGACAAATGAACTCCCGACTCGGCCACAGCCCGATCCCGCTGTCCGCAAACGTTAGCGGTGACTTCTAAAGTCATCGGTCCCCGCACAGACGACGGCCGCCATTGGCACTGTCAAAGATGGTACTATACAGCAAATTTGGCACGCTACTGCAGATTTGCGCTCGTTCATTCGCTCACAAATCGGTGAGTCACCGAACCAGAGTTCGAACTCGAAAAGCGCTATACTCATTCGCTCTGACAGTCCCCTTTCTTTCTATTTGGAAGAGACTAGAAGGGGGCGTAGTCGCGCAATGTGTGGACAACTTCGGCGCCGCGCAAGTCGCGGATTAGCCAGCTACTGAGCGCCAACAAGGACAGCGCGGAGCACGCCGAGTGCCAAGCGTATGACCAAGGATCGGAAGCGCGATCGGCACTAGCTTACCTCACGAGCTGCACAGAGTGCGCCGGAGGCGTCGGTCATCTCTGAAGGGTCGGGGGCTCGGTCGGAGAGAGTCCTCCCAGATAGCCTTTGACCTCGGCCCAGCCAGGTTGGTCCAGTAGATCCGGATGGTCCGTCGCCATTCGAACCGCGACTTTATGCAACGCCTGGGAATTCGGCGGATCGGATGGCGAGGCGCCAATCGGCGGCGGCGGCGGCGAGCCGGCGGCGGCGTCAATCTCGGCCAGCATGGCGGCTGAAATGGCCGGTGCCGGCGAAGTGGCGGACGGTGCGATGAGGACGTGGACGAGGCGGTCGAGATGGCCCTGGCGCGCAATCACTGGCACCGAATACGGCGTGCCTGGGGTGAACTTGTCAGCCAGAAGCTGCAGCATCGACGTGTGATCCAAGTTCCCCTTGAACACCGAACCGGGCTTGACCTGCGGCGATATGACAAAGGCAGGCACGCGAACACCGGTAGTCTGGAACTGATAGCTGGCCGGCGCGATGGTGGTCGGGATCGGCAATGGGGGGACATGATCGAAAAACCCGCCGTGCTCGTCGTAAGTGACAATCATCATCGTCTTGGCCCAGCGATCCCGATTGCCGACTAGCACGCCATATAGGTCAGCGAGGAAAGCCTGACCCTTGGCCACACCCGTCGGCGGGTGGTCGTCACAAGGGTCCGACAGAGGCCCCTCGCTGTAAGCTGGCTCAATAAAGATGACGCTCGGCATGTCGGAGGGTGACTTCCATTGCTCCGCGAATTCAGAGTACCGGCGGAACCTCCCACGAACGCCGAAGTCAGATAAGGTTAATGAGGAGAGGATCTCCGGCATTAGTCGCGGCATCAAGGTGAAGAACGGAAAGTAGGAGCCTTTTTGATAGGCGCACCAACTCACACCGTTTTGCGTGAGCCAGTCGTACACGAGTGGTTGGTTAGGTAAAAATACGCTGGCGTTGTCGACGATCGAGCATTCCCCGCTCATTGCCATCAACCGGTTGGGCTGAGTCCCGGTGGGGAGGGCGGCGAACCAGTGATCGCAAACGGCAAAGTTGGTTGCGAAAAAGTCGAAAACCGGAAGGGCCTCAGCGTCGTAGTAGCCCATGACGAGGCTAGGGTCGGGTGGGGTTGGATAACAAAATCTGACGTAGCTCTCGACGAAGCCGCCCATTGACCGGAGGTTTGGATCGGTGGGCGGTGTTGTGATCTGAACATCGATCGCCCGGTGGTCATGCTGGGGGTCGTCGATGTTCTGCGTTTGCGCTCCAAGACGGTGACTTTGGTATGGCGAACCAGCGTGCATGTTGGCGTGCGTCGTAAGCCAGGTCTGATCCGTCCTCACCCCCTCGACCTGGTCCTGTCCGGGATTCGCTGGCTGGTTGAGATAGCCCAGCAGGTGATCGAACGAACGGTTTTCAAGAATGACGACGACAATCGTGTCGATGTCGGAAAGGGCCATGCCCGGCCTCCTAGACGCCGCGGCTCACACCGCGCACGTCGGGCACTTAGCGCGTTCTCGATCGCGGCGCGACTTGCATTTCCTTTGCCGGGAGCTGGGCGACTCTTCAGCACGGCAGTTACGGTCGCGCTGCGCCGATGCCGATACCCATCAAGTCTCGACCACGCTCTCCCGAACGCCAGGCGAAGTTCTCCTCATGCATGTCCCCGCGGGCGCTTTGCGCTCAAACTCGACTCTGCCGCTTCCCGGACGCAGGGTCGTCCTCTTTGCAGGTTGTCTTTGCAAGGGGCGACTCCTCGATCCCCCACAACTCGTCGGTCCGGTCCTCAACCCCCAGGAAGCCATTGAATAGCGGCAACGTGCGAGATCGAGGCTTCAATTTGGCACCTTGCATCGCCAAACCGTTCCCTCGTCCCCGAACATGACAGCTCCGCGGTTGATTGAGAGGTGACTTCGCGGGCGCTCCGCTTTCAGCCGATCGCCCACATCAGCAGCTCCGGTTAGGGTTTCCGGCAGGTGGCGAATGGTTGCCGGAAGGAACCGAGCGAGCGGCCAACCCAACTTGAACGGCGGAGTGGCGGCCTTCCGAAAATTATTCGACCCCAAAGAATGCTTCAAGGGACCGGTGTCAGAGCTGTTATCCTATTGATGTCATTCGTGTACCGCCCAGTTGATAGTGCCCGGTTCTGTAGATCTCGAAAATTCGAGTCGTCACAAGATGGGAGAAAATTCGCCCACCCTGGTGTTCCAACAATCATTTCGGGATGATAGCGATACGGCGGCCCTGCCGCTGGGTCGTGCCAATACTTGTGCCTGACGCATACTGGAACAAAAGTAATATTCAATGTGTCTCTAACCTGTCGATTGAGATTGACCAACCCTAGACTATTTCCTCCTGGCCCCTTGAAGCGAGCGAGTGTCCAGATTGGACCGCCATTTATATTTTCGACGACAGTAAAGTCGATTTGCGCTGCGATCATGCCAAACGTGTATTGACCATTCGAATTCAGGTTGTTTGTGGGATTGGCGGGGCCGGCAGCGGGTGGCGGAGGCGCCGCTGCTGGCGGCTTAGGGGGCGCAGGCGTTGCTTGTGCCGGTGAGGCCAGTTTGGTTTCACCCGCGGCCGGAAATATGCCCACGTCGTTCATACTGATCGCTATCATTCCCGTGGCCAAAGTTTCCTTGAGCCCAAGCTGGCCACGCAAATTGATCCCTTTAGGATCGTAGATGGCAGGGCATTTTCCGCCCCCCACGTCAGCGACCGTTTGCGCAATGTAGTTAGGAGCGGCGGGCGCCGCGCCTGGATCGCGGTCCGACTCGACAAGGCGGCTGAAGTCCACGGTTGTGTAGATGTTGATGAAGCGATGAGCGCTGTCACTCACCGTCCCGCCAACTGGAAGCGCGCCGCCGGTCGCAGGAAAGACTCCAACCGCCGGCCGGTACGGCTGCGAAAATGTCAGCAGCGGATTCACCCCTCCCGTATTCGTGACGTCCAACGTCCATGGTCCGACCCTGATACATCCGTGACGGAATAGTCCGGAGACATCCCTGACAGTAGTTCGGCCGGCGGGAGGGACCCGCCGATGCCTTGGACTGCGTCGT
>Ga0208849_1002297_pt1 | contig 10754 bp, 15 predicted proteins | sample NGESurdeep072012_10_FD_184470 | JGI IMG/M metagenome (GOLD analysis project Ga0208849, IMG submission 184470) | Arctic peat soil microbial communities from Barrow, Alaska - NGEE Surface sample 53-3 deep-072012 (SPAdes) | ecosystem: Environmental > Terrestrial > Soil > Wetlands > Peat ...
CGGGCTCGGTCCAATGGAGCTGCAGACCCTAGCCTTCGTCACCCTTATATTCGGAGCCCAGGCCCTACTCTATGTCGTACGCGAGCGGCGGCATATGTGGTCTTCCAAGCCGAGCAACTGGGTGCTGGCGTCGTCCACCGCCGATGTCGCCCTCGTCGCTGCGCTGGCGTTGTCGGGCACTTTGATGGCACCGCTGCCGTGGCGCGTCTTGCTTGCCGTCTTCGCGGCCGCGGTCGCCTTCTCCCTGATCCTCGACCAAATCAAGCTGCCGATCATGTCTCGATTTGGGGTGCAGTAGTAGCGGGCCGGATGAATGGTGGCCACCCCGACGCTCGATCTAAGAAAGGTTGAACGACATGGCTCGGATGGAACCGACAGAAGGTGCCGCCAAGACATCAAGGTGGCGGACACCGGGATTCTGGTGGCTTGTCGGCATCGTTGCGGTCTTGGCTCTGCTGATTGGCTTCATGCTCGAAGAAGCAGGCCGACCTGCTCCGATGCCTTACAGCACATTCCTCGACCAACTCGACGCCGGCAACATCGCCGGGATCACGTTCAAGGAGACGGAGGTCGACGGCATCTTCAAGCGTCCGGTGGACGATACGGTTTCGACAGGTACGGCGCGGCGCGACACCTTCGGCACCCGCGTCCCCGACGTCGGCGACCCGACACTTATACCGGAGCTGCGCAAGCAGCGGGTCGTGATCGACGTCAGCGTTCCCTCGGCATGGGCCTGGTTGCTCGGGCGTGTTCCATTCCCGATCCTGATCTTCTTCGGTGCGATGATTGTCGGGGGTCTCGTCAGGCTCGTGCGCGGCGGCAAGGTGCGATCGGGATCGGCAATGCCCACGCACGGAATGACGGGACTCGTCTCCGGTCTCTTCGGAAGCCGGCAGCAAGCGGCCGGCCTACCGGGGCGCGACGACGATGAGTCAAAGGCTGGGTAGAAGCTTCACTTGATGCTCATCGAAATGCGCCGACATTGCCCATGACCACGGCGCCCTGCCTTGACGAGTCGAACCTCGACCGGTCGAGCGTCTCGCGGACGACGATCGCGCCGAGCTCGGTCGCTGGCGTCCGCCTTGAGCGAGCCGTTGTAGGTTCCGATCGCGGTCCGGACCGGAGCGCAGAGGACGACTGCACGCGTCGCCATGTCCATTTCCCCTTTAACATACTGGCCTCGCGTCAGATGACGACGGCCCATTTCAAGGCGGAGCCGAGATCGCGCGGCACGTCCCCATGGTCCAATGCAGCGACAAAAGGATGATCGTGACGCAGCTCATCGTGGGTCATGGCGCGCTGCGCCGCCGGATGGTGCCTTCAAGCTTGGTCGCGGCGGCAACGTGTTCGAGATCGTTCCGAACTTGCGCACATTGAGATGCAACAGCTCGAGGCGGCGATCGATTTCGTCGGAGTCGATGATCAGCTCGTAGTCGATGGAAACCATCATCGGCGGGCTGTCCTGCCGGACGCCGTGCAGCTTCACCTCGACGCCCCGGAGATCGAAGTTGAGCAGAGGAATCGCGCGCTCGATGCCCTTGATCATGCAGGCGGCCAACGCGGCAAGGAAGAGCTCGGCCGGGTTGAAGGCATCGGGCCGCCCGTTCACGTCCGTGTCGAGGACGATCTCGGCATCCTTGCTGTGCGCGAGGCTGCCATGGGCGTCGATCCGTTTGGCCGTGACGTTGTATTCCCGCATACGACCTCCTCAACCGAACGGGGCACCATCGGTACAGCGCACGACACCCTGTCTCAGCGATTGCGCAAGCACGTGAACCCACGCGCTCGCGATCAAACTGGGCCTCAAAAACTAACGACAGTCGCCCCTTCAACCGCAAACCGGACAAAGGCATCACGAGCGTATTCCAGAGTGAAGCCGAGGCCGACGAACTCGTCGGCGCGGCCCATGTCTTCTGCGATGCTCCGGCACACGTGTACCGGTATATGGTCTGCCGCCAATTTAATGAGAGCTTCCCGGAAGCTCGATTGAGCCGGGTCGCCCAGTGCTTTCTCCGCGGGACCAAAAACGTAGACTTCGAAAGCAACGCCGCGTTCGTCCTTCACCTGACGAATGCGCTCTGAGACGTGCGCGCCGGTGCCAAGCGAACTTTCGTCGGCATGAAAGAGATGGATCACGACCTTAGCAGGCATGGCGGCGGCCTCTCGCGTCAGAAAACGAGCTGATAAAGTTTGTATGCGGTCATGACCACGATGAGCACGCCGAAGATCTGCTTGAGCCGCTTGCCCGGCACATAGAGGCTCGTGATTCGTGCGCCCACGAACGAACCGATCGCTCCAACCAAGATCAGCAGTGCCGCAAGATAAAGGTCGACACTCGCCGTCGCGATATGCGGGAGGAGCGCCGAGAAGGATGGCGGTGTCACCGCGAATGCGTTCATCGCAGCCGCATGCTTGGATTCGTATCCGACGAGAATCAGCGTCGGCAGCAGCAGGAAGCCCGGCCCGACACCCAGCATGCCGGCAATGATGGAAATCGGCACGGCAAGCAGAAGCGCGCGCTTCAGGTTCCTGTCGATCGTCCAGGCCGAGCCCTGAACGCCGCCTCCTCCAGCCCTGACGATCTCTGGCGCTGCGGCCTTCTCCGGCATGAACATGCGGGCCGCGAGAAAGGCGACCGCAACGAAATAGAGCGCCCAAAGGTAGTTAGGATTGACGATTTGGGCCAAATAACCGCCAAGCGGGGCGGCAACCGTCGTCACGATCGCTAGCAAAATGGCAGGCCTCCACATCACCAAACCGCTCCGCGCAAAGCCGAACAGCGCAAACAAAGCGGTGACGCCATTGAGAATTAGGCTGAGTGGCTGCACTTGATTGACGAGATCGTGCAGAAACAGCCCAAGAAACGGCACCGCGGCAAAGGCCACCCCAAGGCCGAGCATTCCAGAAACGACGGAAAGAATGCCGAGTCCAACCGCCATGATCGCAGAATCATTCATCGCAATTCTCAGCCGTGGCGAATGCTGCTCAGGGCACCTCGCGCCCAGTACGGTTGTGAGGAGGGCGTTGGCCCGCGATCACGGCCGCACTCGAAAACACAAGGCCATCGCCAGTCGCATCACCTTGACCCACGTCAACCCATGGCAGCGATGCCCTACGGGACCGTGAGTCGTCCCGAGGTCAAGCGGCCGCGGGCACCAGAAACACCGGCGCCTCGTCGGCGGGTTTGCCGGCGAGTTCGGCCTCGGTCAGCCGAGCATCGATTTCGATAAGGCTGCCGTCCGGGTCCTTCAGCCAGAGCTCGTGGAACGGTGTGCCTTTCCACGTTGTGCGGCGGCTTCTCGACATGGGCGCCTTCGATCGCCCGCGATGGAAGGCCTCTCTAGCCGCGTCTACCGCCCATCCGACTCCGTCCCACTGCTCGGCCCACCCCCCATCATGCCACCGTGCATACCGCGAAACATCATGCCGCCCATGTTCTTCATCATCGCGGTCCGCATCGCGATCATGCCATCCTTGACGAAGTCGGTCACTTCCGAGGCGTGCTGTTGGAGCGCGGCGACCGTTTCGGGGTCCGTCGAGGTCTGGGCGACGACGATGCCCTTGTCGGTAATCTCGACCTTTGTCTGGATCTTGTCGTGGTTCTTGAAGATCGAACGCAGCGCGTCGCTCTCGATTGGCAGGCCCGGATCATTGCCAGTATCGACACGCTTGCCCATATCGGCAACGTGGTCCTTTAGCAGCTGAGCGATCCGCGGGTCGTCCGACTCCGTGACGGTCCGGATGCCATCAGGAAGGTTTGTCACCGTACGCGTGATGCGATCGTGGTTGATGAACAATTCGTGGATGACCCCCAGCTGCGCCATGGTCGCGGAATCGTGAGCCATCCCCGTCATCGCCCGTCCCATGCCCATCGCGCCCGGCCCTCCACCCATCATGCCGCCCATGCCGCTCATCATGCCGGGCCCCATGCCGCGCATGAACGGCGGGCTAAACCCAGAGCCGGCTTCCTCGGACGACGCAGTGAAGGCGTAGGTTCCGACGCCAATTGCCAGAGCCGCCGCAGCACCGAGACTGATCAGTTTCGTTCGGGTTTGCATCGAAGCTTTCCTTTGCTGTTCGCGACAGCTATCCCATCGCTTCGGTGCACCTAAGCTCAACCTGTCACGAGGGTTTTTCTGGCAACCGCTCGTTCGTGGCCAGCTGTGGCAATCCGGCCTTTTGTATAACTCTGTCACAAGTTTTTCGCCCGGCGCGGGCTTCAGACCCTTACAATTTGGCCATGACCGCTGCTCCGCACATCCTCATCGTCGACGATCATCGCGAAATCCGCGATCTCGTGTCGCGGACGCTCGCCAAGGAGGGCTTCCGCGTCAGCACTGCTGGAGACGGTCGGATGATGCGCAAGGTCTTGGCCGACAGCCACATCGATCTCATCGTTCTCGACCTGATGCTGCCGGGCGAGGATGGACTTGCCCTCTGCCGGGTACTGCGTACTGAGTCCAACATCCCGATCATCATGCTCACTGCCAAGGGGGATGAAGTCGATCGGGTGATCGGCCTCGAAATGGGCGCGGACGACTATCTGCCCAAGCCCTTCGGTAGCCGCGAGCTCATCTCGCGGATCAAGGCGGTGCTCCGTCGAAGCCGCATGCCAGCCACCGATGACGAACATCGACCCAAGCCGAAGCGATATCGGTTCGACCGTTGGTCGTTCGACGTTGAGACCAGAGATCTATTTCGTGATGATGGCGTTGTTGTCCCGCTCAGCACCGGCGAACACGACCTTCTGCTTGCGTTAGTCGAGCGTCCACAACGAACGTTGAACCGCGACCAACTCCTCGATCTCGCTCGCAGACGAACCGCCACCGCGTTCGACCGAAGCGTGGACACGCAGGTGAGCCGCCTGCGCAAGAAGATCGAGCGCGATCCGAGCGATCCCAAGATCATCAAGACGGTCTGGGGCGGCGGCTACGTGTTCACGCCGACAGTGAGACAGGAATGAACCGTTTCCTGCCGAAGAGCCTTTTCGGCCAGACCCTCCTGATCCTGCTGGCCGGGCTCGTCGTCTCGCAGCTTATCGGTGTCTATATTTTTGCGGGCGCTCGCGAACAGGCGGTCCGCATGGTCGGTGCGCTTGGGCTCGCGCAGCGAGTTGCCAACCTCTCGCGTCTGGTGGAGGAGGCTCCGTCTGAGTGGCAGCCGCGAATCGTGGCGGCACTGAACGATCCGACCTTCCGTGTGTCGTTGGCGCCTGAAGCACCCTCCGTCTCGCGCTCGGATACGGAAACGTCGAAGGCGATCGAGGATTTCCTGGCGGAGCAGCTTCCTCAGCAGCCTGGCCGACGTATACAGGTCGCGGTATCGGAGACCTCGGGATCGCTGTTCGGGGCTCCCTTCAATCACCCCATGCCAATGGGGCCGATGATGGGCGGCATGGGCAGTTGGCGAAGTCTGCAAGTGGCAGTCGAGCTGACCGGCGGACAATGGTTATCTTTCGCGACGGCTTTGCCGAACACCGGGCCTCCGGTGTCGTGGCAATTCATTTTGTCCCTTGCCGTCATGGCGATGATCATCCTTGCCGTTACGGCCTGGGCCGTGCGGCGCGTCACTGCGCCTTTGGGCCTCCTCGCCCAGGCAGCCGAGCGGCTCGGCAAACATGTCCGCGCGGAACCGCTTGCGGAAGTCGGCACAGCCGAGATGCGACAGGCGTCCCACGCCTTCAACGAGATGCAGGAACGACTTGGCCGGCTGATCGAAAACCGCACGCGGATGCTCGCTGGCATCTCGCACGACCTGCGCACGCCCTTGACGTTGCTGCGCCTCAGGGCGGAGGCCGTGGAGAATCTCGACAATCGCGGCAAGATGCTGGCGACGATTGCCGAGATGGACGCCATGATCGCGGCAACCCTCGCTTTCGCCCGCGACGAGACAACGGCCGAGCCGCGGCGTCGAACAGATCTCACGGCGTTGGTGGCCAGCATCGTGGACGACATGGCCGATGCCGGCCTTTCCGTCGCCATGGAGCCAGCCCCGCCTGTTATCTACGAATGCCAGCCGAGCGCCTTGAAGCGGGCACTCACCAATCTCTTCGATAACGCGGTCAAATACGGCAAGTGTGCGCAGGCGACGGTCTATACGACACCGCAAACGATCGAGATCGTGATCAATGACGGGGGGCCAGGAATTCCCGAAGACGAACTGGCGCGAGTGTTTCAGCCCTTTTATCGTGTCGAAGAGTCACGCAGTCGCGAAACCGGCGGGATCGGCCTCGGATTGGCGATCGCGCTCGCTGTGGTCCAGGCCCATGGCGGTCGCCTCACACTTATCAACCGGTTGGAGGGGGGCCTGCGCGCCTGTATCACTTTGCCGATCTGACGAGCGAAGGAGGCCGTCGGCCCTTGGCCACTGTCGGCGCGGTAACCGCTTGATTAGCGCAGCGCCCTTGCTCGCCATTGGCGCGCCGTAATCGAGATCAACCGAAGCGATTCTTGGGCACCATCGGCTACGCCCTTCTCGAAGTCTCCCTCGATCTGCGCCATCTGATTGGTGACGTGCGCAAAGCAGAGGACGGGCTTGCCGCGCGCTCTTGCGAACGCGTAGAGCGCCGCCGCTTCCATTTCCACCGCCAGGATGCCCACTTGTCGCGCTGCCTCGATCGCTGTCTCGGTCTCGCGAAAGGGAGCGTCTATCGTCCAGGCGGCGCCGACTAGAACGGGCATATCTGCGGCGGCAACGGCCTCCTGCGCAAACCCAATCAGCTGAGGATTCGCCTCGCTGAAGTCGGATGGTGGAAGGTAGTGGTAGCTCGTGCCCTCGTCGCGAAGAGCGCGGTCGATGATGATGAAGTAAGGCGGCGGCTGTACCGGCAGGATCTGCCCTGCCGAGGTCATGCTGAGGAGCAACTGGCAGCCGGACGCGAACAGTTCCTCCGCCACGAGCACGGCGAAAGCGGCGCCGACCGCGCAGCCGATGATCCCGAACTGGAGCCCGTCTTGATCGAAGATATAGAGGTCGGTGTGATAGCAGGCCCATAGCGGGTGGCGGCGAGTGCGCGTGGTCGCCCGGAGATGCCGGACAATGTCTCCGTCCGGGTCGAGAACGCAGATCTCGGGAACCGACCCGACCGCGAGGTTCTTCTGCCGACGCGCCTCGCGCAACAGGTTCTCAGGCGTGAACGCGGACGGCGCGTCGTATTCTTTACCCTCGATGATGGGCGGGACTCGGTTCCTTGACATGAGATCACTGTCGTCCCGGCTTTGTCACGCCCGGCGGTCTGCTCGCGGATAGCGCAATGAACGCAGCCCCAAAAGTCGTCGACCGGCCAAGCCTCAGATCGACCGGAGCGAGGAGCCGCGCCGCAATCGCGAGGGGCGGATAGAAGACGCCGCCGCGCATCTCGGACGGTCTCAAGCCGGTGGAGCTGACGAGTCTGCCAAGTTCGGCCGCCGTACGAAATCGGGCAGCACGCCATGTCCTGGCACCGAGCCAGCCGCGAATGCGACGTTGCATCGCCCATAGGCTCCAGCGGCCAAGTTCGCCGACGACGAGCCGCCCGCTCGGTTTCAGGACGCGAGCCATTTCGGCGACCGCGCGCTCGGCATCCCGAACGAAACAGAGCACGGTCACCGCGACGACGCCGTCGAAGGCCGCATCGTCGACTGGCAGCCTCTCGGCTTTTCCTTCGACGAAATGCGGCTGGGTAGACTCCGCCTCTGCCCGCTTTCGGGCAGCCCTCACCATGTCGGCGTCCGCGTCGAGACCGGTGACGTTGGCACCACGTCGCGTAAGCTCCAGGGCAAACACACCGTCACCACAGCCCACGTCGAGCAGCTTCAGGCCAGCGACCGGACCGAGAAGCTCGAGAATGAGTTCGGTCTCAAGCGCATCGGCGATCTTGCCGAGATAACTGGCTCGCCATTTGACATAGGACTTGCGCAGCCCCGTGATGGCCGGCGGGCTGGCCGAGCCGCTGGTGGACGGGCGCTTGTTGTTTTCGACCGCCGTGCCCCTCATGCCGCCATCACGCCGATGCCGGTCAGACGCTCGACGACGGCATCAATTTCATCCTGTGTGGTCCAGCGTCCAAGGCTAAAGCGAATCGCCCCCATGCCCACTTCCGGGGCAAGCCCCATCGCTTCGAGAACCGGCGACAGTTCGACCCGACCCACATGACAGGCCGAGCCTGTCGAGGCCGCTACCCCGTCGAGCCGCGCTAGTATTTCGGAGCCGACGCGGCCGACGAAAGCTACGTTGAGAGTATTCGGCAGCCGATGCGTCGGATGACCATTGAGGATCACGCGATCCCCGTGTTGCTCGCGCAACCGCCGCCAGAACTGATCTCGTAGGGCGCGGATTCGATCCATCGCCGTTAGGTCGCGCGCGAGTTCGCAGGCTTTCCCGAGGGCGACGGCAAGCAGCGCACTTTCCGTGCCGGCGCGGCGTCCGCGCTCATGTCCCGCCCCGTGGATCAACGGCTCAATCGTGACGCCGCGGCGAACGAAAAGAGCGCCGACGCCTTTGGGGGCATAGACTTTGTGCCCGGCGATCGACAGCAGGTCGACACCCAGTTCATCGACGTTGGTCGGGATCTTGCCGACGGATTGTGCGGCATCAGTATGGACGAGGACACCGCGTTCGCGAGCAATGCGGGAGCACTCCTCGACCGGCTGTATGGTGCCGACCTCATTGTTGGCGTGCATGACGCTGACGAGGATCGTTCGCGGCATGATCGCCGCCCGCAGGTCGTCGGGGTCGATTCGTCCGGTGCCATCGACCGGCAAGTGGGTCACGCGTGCGCCCAGGCGTTCAAGAAAGCGGCAGGGCTCAATGATCGCCGAATGCTCGACCCTGGTCGTAATGATGTGGTCACCCTTGTCTCTCAGCGCGAAGAAGACTCCCTTGAGCGCGAGGTTGTTTGCCTCACTGCCGCCGTTGGTGAAGACAATCTCGTCATTTTGGCAACCGAGCAGCGCCGCGACCTGACCGCGCGCCATCTCCAGGGCGGCTTTTGCCGGGGCTGCTGCCCAATGCCCACTCGACGGGTTGCCGAAGTGACCCTCGAGAAAGGGTCGCATCGCAGCGACGACCGCCGGATCGATCGGCGTGCTGGCGTTGTAGTCGAGGTAGATGCGTTCCATCGTCAGTGCACCAGTACCTTCCTTGCCTTGGCCGTGGCCGCGAGGGGCCTTTTTTCGCGGCGCGGGCTCGACTCGTCTTACGCCTCAGAACCAACGATAGAGCCAGTACTTCTCGTACGCGACCTTGCCGAGGTGGAGCAACCTTCCGGGCTGGCGAAGACGCACCTGCGGTGCGGGTTCGGCAAGGAAGTTCCCGCTGCCGAAGCCAGCGCGGCCGTCGCCGATTTCGATGAAGCACGAACCATAGCCCTCGAATGAGCGCGGTGCCCCCGCGCCAGTGATCACGTGCACGATATTGTTCGGCACCACCTCCGCCTCGCCATGGGCGAATACGCCAGCTTTGGGCAGCGGCCAAAGTAGCGACGGGGAAAAAACATGCTGCGATTCCCGCTCCACCAGAACGACACTGTGGGCGCGCGACAGGCGCTTGTGTATCAGGCTGGCCGCCACGATGCCGCCGATGCCACCACCCAGAACGAGAACAGTCTTGCCGCTGATCATCGTGTTCACCATGGGTTGGTCATCGCATCGTATCGGGCGTTTCAGAAAACGATCACTTTGTCGGCCTCAATGGTCGCAGTCGCCAGCTCGTCCATGCTGCTTCGCCGCGCACCATCCATGACATCGTCGTCAGTCATGCCGCGCGCATCCATGCAAGTCCCGCACAAGAGAACCCGGCCCTTGCCGGCCAGCACGCGTCTCAACATCCGCTCGACGTTGTAATAGCCGTCCGGAGTCTTTTGACCGGTCTTTGCGGCGGTCACCGCGTCCGCCATCAGGAACACCGTGACCTCGTGTTCGGGCCCCTTCTTCTGCAGGGCGTGGGCGAAGCGCGGAGCGTTGTAGACACGCTCGGTGCCGTAGGGCGGGTCGTTGATGATGATCAGGGTCTTCATGAACAAATGAACAAGGTTTTCACGCCGCCATTCTCCTCCACTCCGACTCTGCGATCTTTGGGCAGGTCAAACTCGCATCGTGAAGACCGTTCGTCAGGGGGCCGGTGCCGCTTGTCTGCGGATAGGAAGTCATCGGCGTTGTTCCTGCATCATCACGGCTACAACTCCTCCCGAGAGAAATGTGAACGCCGCAATTGAGCCTATCGCCCACGAAAGCCCAAAGAAGTCGGCGATGATTCCAGCCGAGAGAGCACCGATCGCATAGCCGAGGTCGCGCCAGAAGCGGTAGACGCTGAGCGAGCGCGCTCGCCAGGTCGGATGTGAGGCGTCAGAAACGGCAGCGATCAGGCTCGGATAGACCATCGCCGTTCCGAGGCCGAGGAGAATGCTGCTGAGGAGCCACCACTGGAACTCGCGGGTCAGTGCCGTCAGCAACAGTGCCGCCGCTTGAACCCACATCCCGGCAACGATCAGGCCCTTGCGCCCCCACCGATCGCTCAAGGGACCGGTAGCGACCTGGAGAAGGCCCCACGTCGCCGGATAGACCGCCTTGAGAATGCCGATACGCTCAACGCCCAATCCGAAACCGGCGAAGAACAGTGGGAAGATGCCCCAGCTCATCCCGTCGTTCAGGTTGTTGACTAGCCCGGCTTGCGATGCCGCAAACAGATTGCGGTCGCCGAAGGAGGTGCGGCGGAAGATTTCCCGAAACCCCACCGCCTCCGCGGCCGGGGCAAGATGGGAGACCTCCAATCCCACG
>Ga0208849_1002298_pt1 | contig 10753 bp, 7 predicted proteins | sample NGESurdeep072012_10_FD_184470 | JGI IMG/M metagenome (GOLD analysis project Ga0208849, IMG submission 184470) | Arctic peat soil microbial communities from Barrow, Alaska - NGEE Surface sample 53-3 deep-072012 (SPAdes) | ecosystem: Environmental > Terrestrial > Soil > Wetlands > Peat ...
ATCGGCCGCGCTACGCGATGTCGCGCTGCCGCTCGCCCCGGAGCCGCCATCGGAATCCGAGGCCGCAGCCGAGCCGTCGGCGGGCAGGATGCCGCTCGATCCAACGTTGCCGCCCGATCATCCGCTGGAGCCCGGGTCTGCTCCAGGCCGGGCGCGCAATCTGTCGCCGGCGGAGCGAATCGCCGCTTCGGAAGCAGTCGTCAGTGCGGTCAAGCCGCCGGTCATCGCCGATGCGGGCCGGCCCGATTTTATCGCTGCCGCGCGCCGCGCCGCTCAGGCCGCCGCGGCAGAGCGACCCGGACAAAAGCCCGCAAATGCCGCCGGCGCGCCAGCCGCGGCGCTACCGAAGAAAAGTTCTCAACGGCTGCACAAGCTCATCGTCGCGGGCGCCGCCGTCCTCATCCTGCTCGGCGGCGTGCGTGTTGTGACAAAGTTTTTCGAGAACAGCGGCGTGACCGTCGTCCCGCAAACTCAACCCAGCGCCGTGCCTGAGCAAGCAGCACCGGGCGGCGCGTCGCCAGCCATCACTCCTGAAGAATCGCCGCGGCCAGCCGAGCCGTCCCTGCCGGTGCCGCCTCGCTCGCTCAGCGCTCCAGCGGTGGTGCCACCTGCGACCAAGGAAGTCGTCCCGCAGCGGCAATCCATGCAGCCGCAAAATGCGGGCACACCGCCGGCAAGCGCCGTGGCGCCATCAGTCGGCGGCCGACATGCCGCGGCGGGCATGCCGTCGTGGGCGTCGCCTGAGATCACCGGCGCGTTGCCGCTACCCGAAACAGCGCCACAGATGGCGCCGGCCGGAAGCCGCGCTGCGCCGATTGCCGATGACAAGCTTCCCGCGACTATCGGCGATCCGGCCTTACGCGCGGCCGCCATGGCGGGCGATCCGGCCGCAGCTTACGAAGTGGCAACGCGTTTTGCCGAGGGCCGTGGCGTCCTGCAGAACGGTGCGGCCGCCGCTCACTGGCTCGAACGTGCCGCTCAAGGCGGGTTGGCTCCCGCGCAATTCCGGCTCGGCGGACTCTATGAGAAGGGCGCGGGCGTCAAGAAAGACCTCGCCAGGGCGCGCGAGCTTTATGAAGCGGCCGCCGACAAGGGCAACGGCAAGGCCATGCATAATCTCGCGGTGATCTACGCCGAGGGTGTGAACGGGCCGCCGGATTACAACAAGGCCGCCGAGTGGTTCCGCAAGGCGGCCAATCACGGCGTCCGAGACAGCCAATACAATCTCGCTATCCTCTATGCGCGCGGCATCGGTGTGCAGAAGAACGACGCCGAGGCCTACAAATGGTTCGCGCTTGCGGCCGATCAGGGCGACAAGGAAGCGGGAACAAAGCGCGATGAAATCGCATCGCACCTTGATCCGCAGACATTGGCAGCTGCGCGCAACGCGGTGAAGAGCTTTACGCCTGAGCCGCAGCCCGACGACGCCGTCAATGTGAAGACGGCTGCGGCCTGGAATGTGCAGGCCAGCGCGGCGCGTCCGGCCAAACGAAAATAGCGATCAATCGGGCAGGCAGCGCGCGGCCGTGACTGCGTAGAGACGGCTGTCACCCAGCATATGGGCGGTGAAATCCAGCGTGCCGAACAGCATCGCGATGGCGCGGTCGCGCACGTTCAGTCCGCCCGTGTAGGCGCCGAACGACGGCATGACGAGGCGATGGGCATTGGCGGCGAAGCAGCGCCGGCTTACAGCGCGGCCGCGTCGCGCGACGCGCGCCTGCGGATGCAGATGGCCGGCGATCTCGCCGTCGGTGGCAAGAGCCGATGGTTCGTGCCGGAAGGTGAGGGGGCCGAGCGCCAGCATGTCGGTGAAGCGGCCGCCGACGCCCGCAACCGGATCGGGATCGTGATTGCCGGCGATCCACAGCCAGTCGCGGCCGCGCTGGAGCGCTCCGAGCGCGACGCGGTCGGATTCGGCCATGCGGGCCGCGCCGCCGCCGTCGTGAAAGCTGTCGCCAACTGCGATGACGAGCCGCGGCGCGTAGCGCGCGATCAGATGACCGATGCGCGCGAGGGTCGCCGCCGTGTCGTAGGGCGGCAACAGCACACCGCGCGCCGCGAAGGCGGAGCCCTTTTCCAGATGCAGGTCGGCGACCGCGAGCACGCCTTCATCGGCCCAGTACAGTGCGCCGGCCGGATCGCCGATGAGGGTGGTGCCACAGAGCGAGATCGTACTATCCGCTCGTCCCGGCGAAAGCGGGGACCCGGCAACTGGATTTCCGCTTGCGCGGGAATGAGCGGAGGAAATGGCGCCCCTCACTGCATGGCCTCCTTCACAAGCTCGGCCTCAGTCTCTGCGAGCAGCGTATCGGCCGCCTCTCCGTAAACGGCTTCGCGGCCGATCTCCAGCATTACCGGAACGGCGAGCGGCGAGACGTGATCGAGCGCCTTATGGACGATTCGGCCGCTGATGCGCGAGAGCATTTCGCCGAGCCGGCGGACGTCGAGCAGGCCGCTCGCCGCATCGGCCCGCCCGGCTCGCAGCAGCACGTGGTCGGGCTGGTGGCTGCGCAGCACGTCATAAACGAGATCGGTCGAGATCGTGACTTGCCGGCGCGACTTCTCCTGACCGGGAAAGCGGCGTTCGATCAGTCCGGCGATGATGGCGCAGTTGCGGAAGGTGCGCTTCATCAGCGCCGATTCGGCCAGCCACGCTTCCAGATCGTCGCCGAGCATGTCCTCATCGAAAAGTTCATCGAGCGAAAACGTCCCGCGCTCGATTTGCTGCGCCACATTGCCCAGCCCCCACACCGCGAGCGCGTATTCGTTGGCAACGAAGCCCATCGGTTTCAGTCGCGCGCGTTCAAGGCGTCGCGTCAGCAGCATGCCGAGCGTCTGGTGGGCGAGGCGGCCCTCGAACGGATAGCAGACCAGATAATATTTGTTGGCGCGCGGAAAGGTCTCGACCAGGAGCTCGCGCTGCCCCGGCATCTGCGAGCGCCATTCTTGAATCTCCAGCCATTCGCGCACTTGCGGTGGCAGGCCGCGCCATTCCTGCGGGCGGGCGATGATGCCGCGCACGCGCGCGGCGAGATAAGTCGAGAGGGGAAACTTGCCGCCCTCATAAGCCGGCACCTTCGGATCTTCGGCGGTGGCGCGCGACACGTAGACTTCGTCCTCGACGATGGCTTCGTATTTGAGAATCTCGCCGGCGAACACGAACGTGTCGCCCGGCACCATCGTCTCGACGAAATATTCCTCGACCTGGCCGAGCATGCGGCCACCGCGCGGAATCACTTTCGACGCGCGGGAACGCACCAGGCGCACCTTCAGCATGTCGGCTTCCACGATGGTGCCGACGTTAAGCCGATAGCGTTGCGCCACGTTCGGATGGGTGATGCGCCACAGCCCGTCCTTGCCGAGGCGGATGCGGGCGAAGCGCTCGTAGGCCTTGAGCGCATAGCCGCCGGTGGCGACGAAATCGACCACGGCATCGAAATCCGCACGCGTCAGCGCCGCATAGGGCGCGGCCGTCATCACCTCGGCGAATAATTCGTCGGAGCGAAACGGCGCGCCGCAGGCACAGCCGAGCACGTGCTGCGCCAGCACGTCGAGTGCGCCGATGCGCGCCGCCGGCGTGTCCTGGGCGTTCTCGGCAATGGCATCGAGCGCGGCGCGGCATTCCAGCACTTCGAAGCGGTTTGCGGGGATGAGGACCCCCTTCGACGGCTCGTCCATGCGGTGGTTGGCGCGGCCGATACGCTGGAGGAGCCGCGACGCGCCTTTCGGCGCGCCGACATTGATGACGAGATCGACGTCGCCCCAGTCGATGCCGAGATCGAGCGACGAGGTGCAGACCACGGCGCGCAGCCAGCCGCTTGTCATTGCGGCTTCAACCTTGCGCCGCTGCGCCACGTCGAGCGAGCCGTGATGCAGCGCGATCGCCAGATTGTCGTCGTTGATGTGCCAGAGATCCTGAAAGATGCCTTCCGCCTGGCTGCGCGTATTGACGAACACCAGCGTCGTGCGGTGCGCCTTGATCAGCTCGTACATTTCGCCGAGCGCGTAGCGCGCCGAATGCCCGGCCCAGGGCAGCCGCTCGCGGCTGTTCAGCATCGTCACGTCGGGCGCGGCGCCGCTTTCGGCGATGATGAGATCGGCGCGCGAATCCTCAGTGCGCTGGGGCACCATGAAACGGCACAACTCGTCCGGTTCCGCGACAGTCGCGGAGAGTCCGACCGACGTGAGCTGCGGCGACAGGCGATAAAGCCGCGCCAGCCCGAGCGACAAAAGATCGCCGCGCTTTGACGTGACGAGCGCGTGCAGCTCGTCGAGAATGATGCGTCTGAGCGAGCCGAACAGATACGGCGCATCGGCGGACGCCAACAGCAGCGCGAGCTGTTCGGGCGTGGTCAGCAGAATTTGCGGCGGGTCGCGGCGCTGGCGCTGGCGCTTCGAGGTCGGCGTGTCGCCGGTGCGGGTCTCGATGCGAATCGGCAGCCGCATCTCGGTGACCGGTGCCTCGAGGTTGCGCGCGATATCGACCGCAAGCGCCTTGAGCGGGGAGATGTAGAGGGTGTGCAGTCCTCCCTCGCGACGGACCTCGCGGCCGATCGAGAGCAGACGGCGAGCAGGCGGCCCTATCGCAAGGCCTTCGGCGTCGCGACCTTTCCCGACACGCGGAGAGAGGTGAAGCCCACTTAGCTCCACCAGGCTCGGCAGGAAGCCGGCCAGCGTCTTGCCGCCGCCGGTCGGTGCGATCAGCAGCGCCGACCGGCCGGCCCTTGCCTTGTCCAGCAATTCGAGCTGATGCGCGCGCGGCGTCCAGCCGCGGCTTTCAAACCAGCGCGCGAACTGTTCCGGCAGGATTGTGGAGCGTTCGAGGACGGTCACGGCCGAGAACTCGCGGGCGGGCTCGGCTGGGTCGAGGGCCGCGCCACCACGATCAGGCTGTCAACCGGCACACCCTTCTCGCTGCGAACGGCCGCTCGCACGAGAGACAAGACCTGAAGATCAGCGTCTCGCAGTCCGGTGCGCACATAGCGCTCGCCGTGTGCGTAACGCAGCGTCGGTAAAAGTTTTACGCCATCGCCCGCATGGGTCTCGACCGTGAAGGCAAACATCCCATCCGGCGCGAGGACGTGTGCAACATTGGCGAAAATGCCCGCAAGCTCGTTCACATAGACGAATACATCAGCCGCGATGACGAGATGATATTTCGCTGCATTGGTTGTCTCGTTGGCTAGTGCAGCGGCAACATCGGCAGTGACAAAGCGATCGTAGAGACCCTTGGCGGTGGCCCGACCGATCATGGCCGGCGAAAGATCGACGCCGACGAGCCAGTCGGCGAAGGGGCGAAACACTGCTCCGGCAAGCCCGGTGCCGCAGCCGAGATCCAGCAAGGAGCTGAAGCGCATAGGCCGTCCGGCAGTATTCGCAGCGGCTTCGACCGCCTCGCGCAGCAGCGCCGGTCCCCGATAGGCGAGATGTTGGGTGAGCGACACGTCGTAGCGTCCAGCGTATTGGTCGAACAGCCGGCGCACGTAACTGTCAGTCATCGCCGGCGTGGTGTCCCCCGCGCCGAGCCGGGCGAGTTGGAGCCGCGCGCCGTGGTAGTCCTCGGGGTCGGCGCCGCGGGCTTTTTCGAACGCCGCAATGGCCGCGTCGCGCTCGCCAAGGCGGTCGCGGATGGCGCCGAGCGCGAACCAGGCGGTAGCAAAGCCCGGCGCCAGTTCGAGCGCCTGCACCAGAATATCGATGGCGCCGGAAAAATCGCCGCGGGCCGCATGGTCCAGCGCCCATTTGTAACGCCGGTCGGCGATGGCATCGCCGGAGGAGACGAAGAGCGGGCCGGTGTCGGACATGGTGCTCGCGTGGTGTGCGGGAATGCTTATCTAATCATTTGCGATGCGTCCTGAAGATATCCTGGGGCTGACGCCGGTGGGCCTGTGCTGCAAGCGCGGCGGCTTTCATATCGATCCGACCCGGCCGGTCGAGCGGGCGCTGATCACGCACGCCCATTCGGACCATGCGCGCGCCGGGCACGGCGCGGTATTGGCCACGCAAGAGACGCTCGACATGATGCGGCTGCGTTACGGCGAGAATTTTGCCGGCACAACGCAGGCGATCCGCTACGGCGAGACCGTGAGGCTCGACGGCGCAACGGTGACGTTCCATCCGGCCGGTCACGTGCTCGGTTCGGCGCAGATCGCGGTTGAGGCCGAAGGGCTGCGCATCGTCGCCTCCGGCGATTACAAGAACGTCCCCGATCCGACCTGCGCGCCATTTGAACTCGTGCCCTGCGACGTGTTCATCACCGAGGCAACGTTCGCGCTGCCGGTGTTCCGTCACGGCGATCCCGGTGGTGAGATTGCCAAACTGCTGAGCTCCACCGCCGTGTTCTCCGACCGCGCGCATCTGGTCGGCGCCTACTCGCTCGGTAAGGCGCAGCGCGTGATCGCGCTCATCCGCAAGGCCGGCTACGACAAGCCGATTTATCTGCATGGCGCGATGGAGAGCATCACGCGCTATTACGAAAGCCGCGGCATTGCGCTCGGCGAGCTGCGGCTGGTGCGAGGCGTCGACAAGGCGGCGCTTGCCGGCACCATAACGATATGCCCGCCATCAGTGCTCAACGAACTGTGGGCGCGGCGTTTCCCCGATCCCGTGAATGCGTTCGCGTCGGGCTGGATGCGCGTGCGGGCGCGGGCGCGCCAGCAGGGCGTCGCGCTGCCGCTGGTGATTTCCGATCACGCCGATTGGGACGGCTTGACCGCGACAATTGCGGCGACCGGCGCCGGCGAGATCTGGGTGACGCACGGCCAGGAGGACGCGCTGGTGCATTGGTGTGGCACGCGCGGGCTGAAGGCGCGGCCGCTCGATATCGTCGGCTACGGCGAGGAAGACGAGCCCGGCGAGCAGAACGCCGGAGAGGTAGGAGAATGAACCGCTTCGCCGAATTGATGAATCGCCTGGCCTATGAGCCGGCGCGGAACGCCAAGCTGCGGCTGATGACGGACTATTTCGGCTCGACCGGCGATCCCGAGCGCGGCTGGGCGCTGGCGGCGCTGACGGGTGCGTTGAGTTTCCCGCATGCCAAGGCTGGATTGATCCGCCAGTTGATCGCGGAGCGGACCGATCCGGTGCTGTTTGAGCTGTCGTATGATTATGTCGGCGATCTCTCCGAAACCGTCGCGCTGATGTGGCCTGCGCACTCTTCCTCCGCGCCGGTTCCGTCGCCACAAGCCGAAGGGGAATTAACGCTCACCTCTGTCATCGACACGCTGGCGACGCTCGGCAAGGCGCAACTACCGCAGCAACTCGCGCGATGGCTCGACCGGCTCGACGAGAACGGCCGCTGGGCGCTGATCAAGATCGTCACCGGAGGTTTGCGGATTGGGGTTTCGGCGCGGCTGGCGAAGACCGCCGTCGCGGCACTCGGCAGCGCCGATGCGCAGGAGATCGAACTGCTGTGGCCCGGGCTGGCGCCGCCTTACACTGAGTTGTTTGCTTGGCTCGAAGGCCGCGGCGACAAACCGGCGAGCCGCGACCCGGCGCCATTCCGGCCGCCGATGCTGGCGCACGCGCTTGACGAAGCCGACCTTGCCGCGCTCGATCCGCCGGAGTTTTTGGCGGAGTGGAAATGGGACGGTATTCGCGTGCAGGCCGTCGCTGCTTCTCCGCAAGCGGCGGAGGGCAGAGTGGAGCTCGCGCGGCTCTACTCGCGCACCGGTGAGGATATTTCCAAGGGCTTTCCCGATCTTGTTGACGCGCTGCAATTGCCGGGCGCCATCGACGGCGAGCTTTTGATCCGGCGCGACGGATTGGTGCAGTCATTCAACGTGCTGCAGCAGCGGCTCAACCGCAAAACCGTGACGCCCAAATTACTGACTGAGTTCCCGGCGCACTTGCGCGCCTACGATCTGCTCGCCGATGGCGACGAGGATTTGCGCGGGCTTCCCTTCACTGTACGCCGGGCACGATTGGAAGGTTTCGTCGCTCGCTTGAATTCACCGCGGGTCGATCTGTCGCCTCTCGTTGATTTTGCGACATGGGACGCGCTTTTGGCGGCGCGCAAGGATCCGGCCGCAGCCGGAGCGGGCGCCGCCGCCGCCGCGGTCGAGGGCGTGATGCTCAAACGGCGCGACTCGGTCTATTTGCCTGGCCGGCCAACCGGACCGTGGTGGAAATGGAAGCGCGACCCGTTCATCATCGACGCGGTGCTGATGTATGCGCAGCGCGGTCATGGCAAACGATCGTCGTATTACTCCGACTACACGTTCGGCGTCTGGAGGACGCGCGGCGAAGCCGGTGACGAACTGGTTCCGGTCGGCAAGGCCTATTTCGGCTTTACCGATGAGGAATTGCTGCAGATCGACCGCTTCGTCCGCCGCAACACCACCGAGCGTTTCGGTCCGGTGCGCGAGGTGGTGCATCAGCCCGACCAGGGTCTGGTGCTGGAAGTCGCGTTTGAGGGACTGCAGCGCTCGACGCGGCACAAGTCGGGCCTGGCGATGCGCTTCCCGCGCATCAGCCGGCTGCGCTGGGACAAGCCCCCGGGCGAGGCCGACCGGCTGGAGCAGCTGGAAACGATGATCGCCCGGATCGAACAGGGACGCATGACGTGACCGAATCGCCGACCCGAACGCTGCCGCCGGCAAAACTCCGGCGCGGGCGTTTGGCCGACCTCAACGCGCTGCTCGCGCTTGAACGGGATTTCTTTACCGCCGATCACGTCATCTCGCGGCGCGGCTTCCGCCATTTCATCGCCTCGCCAAAGTCGACGCTGATCGTCGCCGACGTCGACGGCAAAGTCGCCGGCTGCGTGCTGGTGAATTTCCGGGAGGGCTCGCTGCGTGGCCGGCTCTACACGATCTCCGTTGGTAGGCAGTTCCAGCGGCGCGGCATCGCTCGCCGGCTCATGGTCGCGGCGGAGGCGAGCGCAATGCGGCGCGGCTGCCGGTTCATGCGGCTTGAAGTCCGTGCCGACGATGCCGGCGCCATCGCGCTTTACGAGTCCTCGGGCTATGCACGATTCGGCCGGCGCCGCCGCTATTATGACAATCGTATTGACGCGCTGCGCTTTGAAAAGTCGCTCAGGCGCCCAAATCCCGCCTGACTCTCGCGCCCGAATCGGTTTTCATGGTGGACATCGCAGGTGGCGCTGTCGCCAAGTGTTTCGCTTCCGGCTAAGATATTTGAAGCCGTGCCCGACTTCGAAAACATGATCGGCCTAAACCTACATTCCGCCCGGGATACGAAAGGGACCCGCCCATGACCGGCTGGGTCATCCTCGTCGACCAGCCCCGCGATCTGCCCAACGCTGAGACCCCGCACAAGGTCATCACCACGAGCGAATACTTGGCGCGGCCTCGCCTGTTCGATATGGGCCGGCCCAAGCTCGTCAATCTCGCGCGCTCCTACGCCTACCAGTCGAAGGGCTATTACGCCTCGCTGCTCGCCGAGGCGCGCGGCCATCGCGTGGTGCCGACCGTGGAGACCATGCTGGAGCTGCGCGAGCAGAAGCTCTACGAGCATGCGCTGCCGGACCTCGAGGACGAGCTGAACCGCTGCGCGCGCCGTGCCGATTACCAGCCCGACGGCGAGATCAAGCTCCTGGTCTGCTTCGGCATCGCCCGCGACGCCCGTTTCGAATCGTTCGGCCGGCTGTTGTTCGACTGGTTCCGCTGCCCGGCGCTGGAGGTGATCGTTGAGCCCGGCGACTGGCTGTCGATCGATCGCATCCGACCGCGCGCCATCACCCGGCTCGTCAACGGCGAGGGCGAATTCCTCCGCGATTCGCTGCACAACCACACCAAGCGGGAATGGCGCGATCCGAAAGCGCGTTCGGTCGCCAAATACGATCTCGCGGTGCTCTACGATCCCAACGAGAAAATGGCGCCGTCATCGCCGAGCGCGATCAAGCATTTCGCGCGCATCGCCGAAAAGCTGTCGGTCGACGTCGAGCCGATCACCAAGCGACAGCTTGCCGAGCTCGCCGAGTACGACGGCTTGTTCATCCGCGAGACGACATCCATCGACAATCACACCTATCGCTTCGCGCGCCGCGCCTGGCAGGAAGGCATGCCGGTCATCGACGATCCGATCTCGATGATCCGCTGCACCAACAAGGTCTTCCTGATGGAACTGATGCAGCAGAACCAGGTGCCGACACCGCCCACCGTCATCATCGCCGAGGACACCGACCTCACCAAGGCGATCGACGAACTTGGCCTTCCGCTGGTGGTGAAGATTCCGGACGGCTCGTTCTCGCGCGGCGTGCACAAGATCGAGTCGGCGGTCGAATTCAAGCGCATCTGCGACGAGCTGTTCGAAGAGACCGACCTGCTGCTGGCGCAGAAATTTCTGCCGACAGAATTCGATTGGCGTGTCGGCGTGCTCGCCGGCGCACCGCTGTTCATCTGCCAATACCGCATGGCACGCGGTCATTGGCAGGTGGTCAAGTACCGACCCGATGGCTCCTCGCGCGAAGGCGGCTTTCGCGCCTTCGACATCGATCAGGCGCCGCCTGAAGTGATCGATATCGCGGTCCGGGCGGCGCGGCCGATCGGCGACGGACTTTACGGGGTCGACCTCAAGCAGACCGAAAATGGCATCGTGGTCATGGAGGTCAATGACAATCCCAACATCGAGCACGGCATCGAGGACGCGGTCGGCAAGGACGAGGTCTGGATGCGAGTGCTGCGCTGGTTCATCGACCGGTTTGAGCAGTAGGCCCGTCATTGCGAGCGAAGCGAAGCAATCCAGTTGTGCATACCCGCCGCTGGATTGCTTCGTCGCGGAGCCTGTCATC
>Ga0208849_1002299_pt1 | contig 10746 bp, 13 predicted proteins | sample NGESurdeep072012_10_FD_184470 | JGI IMG/M metagenome (GOLD analysis project Ga0208849, IMG submission 184470) | Arctic peat soil microbial communities from Barrow, Alaska - NGEE Surface sample 53-3 deep-072012 (SPAdes) | ecosystem: Environmental > Terrestrial > Soil > Wetlands > Peat ...
AAAAACTGAACCCGCAATCCCTTACAAGACGCGGGTTCCAATGGTGGAGATGAGGAGACTCGAACTCCTGACCCCTTACATGCGAAGCAAGTGCTCTACCAGCTGAGCTACATCCCCATGGGGTCCAAGCGGTAAGTATATCATACGGCAAAATCGGCCGCAAATCCCGGTTGATGGACCGATGGGCGCAGGGTCCAGACAGTTCGCGGAGGCAATTATTCGGAGCAATGGGCGAGCGGCGCCCGCCCTACTAGCAAAGATCTGGATTGTACTCATGATGAACTACGACGCACGGCTCATGCGCAAACAGGCGCGGCTTTCGCAGAAGCTGGAGCGAGTGAAAGCCAAGCTCGCAAATCGGGCACACGCCATGCAGATCCGACGCGACCGCGCGGCGCGCAATCCGCATCTCGCGACATTTCGCGGCATCATCAGCCTCATCGCATTTGGCGGATTGTGGTGGCTCGGGCACGATCGGGTGAACAGCTTTATCGACGAAATATTCGGTGACGCGACACCCGCATCGCAACAGCATTCCCCGGGGCCCAGGCCGCAGACTTTTTGGACTTTTGGGAGGCGCCGGCGCAGCGGTCAGTCGGAGATTCAGACAACCAAGTAGCGGTTAATCTGGATCCGGCACTAAATCTACGGCGTCATGATTTCGATCGTCGTCACACCCATGATGAATCTACCTTGTGTGGCATCTTCCGGCACGATGAGTTCGGCGATGCCCGCTCCCGGAAGCACAGCGCCATCCTCTTCGTATGCGAGCAGAATCCGCTTCGCGTTGTAGTCGTGATGGAATTCGGCAAAGGCGATGATCGCCGAAGCACCGGACATGCCCGTCACCAACGCATATGCGTGCGTTGCCATGTCCACGCCGGTTGACGTCGTTGGCCTCGCGGCGCCGATGACATCGGCCAGCAGCGGCCCGGTGAAGATGTGCACGCGGCGCTTGCCGTCCAGATCCAGCACGCGCATGGTCAGCGTGGATCGTGACATCCCCTGCAGATCCTTGAGGGAGATTATCGTCGGCACGGACACCGCGCCGGTCACTTGAATGAGCGAGCCAGGCGGCGCGACGATCGCAGGCGGCGCGGGCGTTGACGTCACCGGCGCCATCGTCGACGGAACGGCCGATGTGGGTAATGCCGGCAGAGTGGTGGCCGAGACGGAGGGCACGGGCGTTGAATGCTTCTGCGCCGCGATCGCGGCTGCTGCGGTGGCGGTGGGCGCGCCCCACCCTATGGCGAACGCCGCGCAAGGTACGATTGCGAGAGCCATCCATCCAAGCCGAACGCGCATTTCGTTTCTCTCCTTCGTTGTACTAGGGCAAGCATCGCTTGCCCAAAATGGGTGAGCGTTGCTCACCCTCCTACGGTACGAATGGGCAAGCGATGCTTGCCCTCCTACAGGTACAGCGGAAGTTACCCCGCGCCGTAGCCTCGCGCCTTCAGCCAGCGTGAGACCACGAAGCGGGAGCGTTCCGCGCAGTCGGTGTGATTCGCGTCGATGAGCTCAAACGTCTTGGGTTCCGAAGCGGCATCGAACAGGCGCCGCACGGCCGAAGGTCCGACGAGGCCATCCTTACTGCCGGCGATGACGAGAAGCGGCCGCGGCGCGATCTCGGCAACGTGCGAAGTGAACTCGTCCATCGAAATCGCGATCTCGTCGGGAGACGCGCCGTCCACGTATGCCGCCCGGTTCTGCAAGCCCGACAACATGCCGGCGTCGGTGAGCACGCGGCCACGATCCAGCGACGTCGCCATCGCGATGACCGCTTCGATCGAAGGCGATCGGGCGGCGGCGCCGATGGATGTCGCGGCTCCCATCGAATGGCCGCCCAGGACGATATGCTCGACTCCCGGCAAAGTCCGTGCCAGGGCGACCGCGTCCAAAGCGTTTTCAAGGAGATCCGAGCCCGATCGCAGTTTCCCCGTGCTCGCGCCGAGCTTGTGGCCGAGAAAATCGAACGCGAACGCGGAGAAGCCGTCGACCGCCAAATGAAATGCCAGCGGATCCACATTGTGTTTTGACGCCGAATACCCGTGGCACAACACGACGCACGTCGACGGACGCCCCGCATGATAGAAAAGTCCGCGCACGGTGCCGCCGGCGCTTTCGAACGACAACAACTCGATTTGGATGTGCGAAAGATCGCGGACTTTCACCATGCGTGGATCACATCACCGTGTGAAGCGTGAGCTTGGTCGTGCGCGTCCAAATGCCACGATGAAATCTCACCGCGATCGTCGTGCCGAGCGCGCCCTCGAATGCGGAGCGCACATCTTCCAGCTCACTGACCGGCCGGCCGTTGAGCGCGAGCAATTGATCGCCGCTGCGAAGGTGCGCGTCATCGGCGGGCGAGCCCGGCAGCACGCTGCGAACCTCCACGAATCCCGCGCGCTGCACGAGCCATGCGCCGCTCCTGTCAAACGGTGCGGTCGCCGTCGACGACGATGAAGCCGGTGCAAGCACGAGTCTAGCCCCCGGCACGTCGAGGGTCACCGTGAAGCGCCGCAGCAGCCAGGCGCCCACCGCACCGTCGGCGCCACGCGGCAGTACGTTTGATTCGGAGGGATTTGCCGCGACTGTGATCGGGCGGACAAAGTCGAGAGATCCGAGCGACAGCGATGGAATACGGCCCATACGCCCCGCGATCTCGCCGCTCGGCCTTGCAAGCCATGCGGTGTCGATCCAGCCGTTGTTCAGCGGCAAACGGTGTGCGCGCGCAAAGCCGTCGCTCATCACCACTTCGGTCGTCGCGGTCAGGTCGAAGGCGAATTCTCCGGCGTATTTTCCGGCGACGAGTGCCGTCGTGGCAGGCACGCTGCGGTCTTGCGCCAGCGTGAGCGTGGCGGCGCTCGCCGACATGGCCGCAGATTCCGCCGCAGCGCTCGTTTCGTAAAGCGTGAGACGCCGGTTGGCGTAATCGATCGTGACGGGATATCGCGAAAGAAAATCCATGCCGACCGCACCGTCGGCGGCTGCGCCGAGATACGTCACCGAATACGGCAAGATGCGTTCCGGTGCGGCGCGCAGATTGGTGAGACGCACGTCGCCGATCTGCAGCGTGCCCAACACGACCGCAGCGGGCATCGGCTCTGCGCTCAGCGAGTTGTCCACCGCGGTGTTGCCGTGCGAATCCAGCAAGAACGTGCGACGCTTCCCGTCGACGACGACCGGCACGAAGATGACGCCATCGTGGATGTCGATAGGAATAGTCGATGTTTCACCCGGCGCGAACCAGAGCGCGTCGGGAACGGTCGGCTCCGGAACCGGCGATTGCGGCGCGATCGGCGGGGTGGTCGCGCTGATGCCGGCGGCATCACGCGGGCGATGTGGCGACGGCGGCGGCGACACCGACGGTGACGGCAACGGCGACGGCAGTGGAGGCGGCAGCGGCGGCGGCGTCGGCGTGGGAGCCGCCGTCGGAGCAGGCGCAGGAGCACCGCTCGGACCGGGCGACGGTGATTGTAATGGAAGCGGAGAGCTTGACGCGGCCGGGAGCGCCGATGCGGTGGGCGACGGCACGACGCTGGGCGGGGGCAATGCGATCAGGGCATTCGACGCCCCCGCGTTCGCCGCGATGCTGCAGATCACGATGACGGCGCCGCACGCGAAGTTTCGGAGATTCACTGGCTGGGCGTTCGCGCCGTGTCGTGCGCCCGCCCTCTATCGGTTTTCGCCGCGCTAGATCGGCTTGTGCGGTCGGATCGTCACCCGCCCGAATTTGCTGGATGCGGTGATCTCAGGACCGCCGCCGCGCAACGCCATGGAAAGCGCGTGCCGATTGAAGATGCGCACGCTCCCCGGGCGCTTTTCAAATGCGTTCACGACCGAGCCAGACTCGCTCTGCGCGTCCACGTTCGCCGCGGCGTCCGGCGCCAATCCTACCTGAATGTTTCCCTGACGCGAATTGAAGCGGTATGCGCCCCGCCCAAGCGACGAGAATTCCCAGTCGACGTCGCCCGATTGCGTCGTGACGTCGGCTTGATTCACGGACATCTGGCGTGCCGTTATGGCGCCGCGCGCCGACTCGACGCCGAGCGCCCCTGCGATTCCGTTCAGCGTGATCGGCCCCGTCCACGTGCGTACGAGTCCACGCCCGGACATGTTCTGAAGGTTGATGCCGCCTCGGCCGGTGACGATCACGTAGGTGCCGGTGAGATTGCTGGCGCTGACGTCGCCTGGTCCGGCGCCGACGATGAGCCCAGCTAGCGTCGGCGGCACGTAGATCGTTATGTCGCTTCCGCCTCTATTGGTGACACTCAGTCCGTCGCTGCCGTCTTGCAGCCCGGGGATTGTGAAACTGCGCGGACCCAATCCGCCGCGAACAGCGCCCGGCGCCGCGCCTGCGTTGCCCGCTGCAGGCGCCGCCGCAGGCGCTCCCGCCTTGCCGACAACCGGCGCTCCTTGTTGCGGCAACATGATGTGACCGTCGGCGTCCGCCGACACTGCGAAATGCTTCAACGCGACTCGGTCCGGACTCACAACACGCACTTCGCCAGGATTTCCAACCATGATCGTGACGGTGCCGCCGGCCGACTTTATCGCGACAAGGCCCGCTCCGGCGAGCGGTGACGTCTGGTCGGCGCAGGCAGCAGCCGATGTCGCGAACATCGCGATTGCGGCAAGGACGGTGGCGAGCGGCGCGGGTCCGCGGAGGCGGTGAAGCATGTTTAACCGATCGGGAGGACGTCGTTGGTCTTCCCAACCTTCACAGTACGCTTTTGGGGCCGGGAGCGCATGAATGGCCTGTGAACTGAAGATGAGGTCAGCATGAGAACACTCAAGCGGCCGGCATTTCGACGGTAAACGTCGTGCCCACGCCTAGCCCGGAGTCGGCCCGGATGTCGCCGCGATGGACTCGTATGATGTTGCGGACCACGGCGAGCCCCAAGCCCGTACCCTCGACGCGTCGAGAGCGGGCCGGATCGGCGCGGTAGAACCGTTCGAAGACGTGCGGAAGCGCGCCGGCCGGAATTCCCGGCCCGGTATCGGTGACGGTCAACCGGACGCGAGATTTCTCGCGCACCACCGTGAGCGAGACGCCGCCGGTTTCCGTGAACTTGATCGCGTTCTCGGTGAGATTGGTGATCAATTGGCGCAACAGTCCCGGCTCGCCGCGCACGACCGAATTCCCGTCGCATCGCACGGTTAGAGTCAAGCCCTTTTGTTCTGCACCGGGCCGCATCGCCGTTGCTACGTCGTGCACGACGGCCGCCATGTCGACGGTCTCCATCGACAACGCGTCCGCGTCGTCGGTCTTGGCAAGCGTCAGCATGGCGTTGATGACGCGCGCCATGCTCGCGCTTTCGGCGCGGATCGTCTCGAGCGCCTCCGCGCGCAATACGGGGTCGCTGTCGGCCCAACGTTGCAGCATCTGCGCGTTGCCGTTGATCACGGTGAGCGGTGTCTTCAGCTCGTGCGACGCGTCGGCGATGAAGCGCCGCTCGCGCGCGAAAGCGCCTTCCAGACGGCTCAACATCTCGTCGAACGTCGCAGCCAACACGCCGAGTTCGTCGCGACGGTCCTGCCAGTTCAAGCGCTTTGCGAGATCGTCGCCGCCGATCTCGCGCGCGGCGCGAGCGATCTCGTTGATCGGGGCGACGGCGGTGCGCGTGAGCCAAGCGCCCGCGGCGATCACAGCGACGGCCGCGAGCGCGACGCTCAAGAGCAAGAACACGCCGAACGCGGCAAGCGTCTGCCGGACGAGGACGAGCGACTCGGCGACGTAGACGACGACCTCCGGTCCCTGCGGGCCATTGATCGTCATCCAGTGCGCGAGCACGGGACCGACGGCGGTATCGGCCGTGCCCCAGTTCTCGTCGAAGCCCCCGGGGGCGCGCCATGGCGTGTAACCCGACGTCGGGAGCTCGGCGGAACCGAGGTTCGCGCTGCGGCCGATCGGATACGCGGGGTTGCCTGGAGTGAATACCTCGACGTAGAGTCCGGCACCGGCGAATGTGTTGAGCGTGGACTCGTCGGCAAGCAGCGTGCGCACACTGACGACGCCGAATGGTTCGTTGCGTTCGTCGCGCGCCGCGCTCGCGATCTGATCGCTGACACCGCTCACACGTTGCGCCGTCGAGATCGTGAGCACGCGCGCTGCGCCGGCGTTCACGGCGATAGCGAACGCGGCCAGCAGGACGAGCATCAACCCCCCGTACCACGCCATCATGCGCCAGCGCAGTCCGGCGAAGAACGGCGGAGCGGTCGACTTCAGATCGACCGGCACGGTGCGATCCGCGCTAGGTCCGGAGAGCGTAGCCGACGCCCCGGACAGTGTGAATCAGTTTGTCGTCCGCACCCTCGTCGACTTTATTGCGGAGGTAGCGAATATAGACATCGATGAGATTCGACTCACCGAGAAAATCCGAACCCCACACGCTATTGAAGATCTCGTCGCGGGTATGGACCTTATTGGGATACATCAGCAGAAATTCGAGCAGCGAAAATTCCTTGGCCGTGAGCGTGATGACGTTTGGCCCACGCTTCACTTCGTGCGTGTCGCGGTTGAGGATGAGATCCTTAGCGCTCAACGTCCGTTCGACCGGTTCGTGCGAGCGCAGCTGCACGCGGATGCGCGCGAGCAGCTCTTCGATGGAAAACGGTTTTGTCAGATAGTCGTTCGCACCGGTGTCGAGCCCGGCGATGCGGTCCGGCACCGCATCTTTGGCGGTGAGCATGATGATCGGCACCGAGGAATGACGGCGCACCCTTCGGCAGACCTCAAGGCCGTCGATTCGTGGCAGCAATAGATCGAGGACGATGAGGTCGGGGCCCTTGAGCGCGCGCTCGATGGCGCTTGCCCCGTCGGCGCAGACCTCTATTCTGAAGCCCTCGTGCTCGAGCTCAAGCTGCAGTACGCGCGCGATCTTCTCATCGTCTTCAACGATGAGTATCCACTGCTTCTCAGCCGATCCTACGGTGGCTGTTTGCTCCATTATGCCCTCGTCCAGTGCATGTAGCGGTTGGCTCTGTCACCCATCTTAAAGGTTAACGGCTGGTGAACCCGCTCGCATTAACGGCACGTGAAACCGGAATTGCCTTGGGGCAATCCGTATTAGGGCAAGCCGTACTAGGGCAAGCATCGCTTGCCCAAATATGCGGATTTGTAGTAGGGCAACCATCGCTTGCCCAAAAATGCGATGGCCGTGAGACTCTTCGCCGCTATTCCGTTGGACGCCGGCGCGCGCACGTACGTCGCGACAGCACTCGATGCTCTCAAGCGAGAAGGCGCTCGCGCGCGATGGGTTCGGCCCGAAAATTGGCACGTCACAATAGCGTTTCTCGGCGAAGTCGCCGACGCGGGCCTCCCTGCGGTCATCTTGGCGTTCCGGTCTGTCGTTCAAAGTTCCGTACTAGGGCAAGCATCGCTTGCCCAGTCAATGATAAAACCTTTTTCGCTCCAGCTATCTAGTATCGGCGCATTCCCGAATCTACTGCGGCCCCGCGTCATCTGGGTCGGCGGGCGCGAACCAGATCTCGCATTCGAGCGCGCCTCACTCGCGTTACGCACTGCCTTCGCCTCGCTGGGCTTTCGTTTTGACGACGCGGCAACGCCGCACGCGACGATCGGCCGCACGAATGGGTCCACGCCGCTGCGCGCTCCTCAGCTATCCGTCGAGTTTTCAATGCCGGTGACGCGGCTCGTGCTTTTTGAATCGGTACTCGGGCCTGCGGGCGTGCGATACCCCGAACGCGAAGAGATCATCCTCGGATAGACCGTCGAGATGAAGGATATGAAATGAAACACATGCTCGTCATCGGTGCAGTTTTGTTTGGGTTAGCCTCGAGCTTTGCGCCATGCGCCGCTAAAGCGGCTGAAGGGCCAGGATTCAATGGACCGCCGCCCAGCATCTCGGTCTCGGCGAGCGGCAGCGTGAAGTACGCGCCCGATATCGCCCACGTTTCGTTCGGCGTGCGCGCACAGTCGCAGGCTGCGACTGACGCCGCCGCACAGGTCAACACACGCGCACAAGCGGTGGTCAAGGAATTGCGCGGTATGGGCATTTCCGACGCTGACATAAAGACGAGCGGTTATACGCTGGACTTTCAACAAAACGATTCCGGCATGGGTGGTTCTGTCTCGAACGGCCCGCTGGCGGGCGAACCGCACCGGCCGATTTCGCTCGGCTACTACGTCGCCACCGAAAGCATCGATGTCACCGTATCGGTTTCGCAGGCCGGCGCTGCCCTTGACGGTGCGGTCAAAGCCGGTGCAAACGAGACGTACGGACTTTCGTACGACACATCGCAACGCGACCGGCTCTATCGTCAAGCACTCGCCGCCGGAGTCTCATCTGCGCGCGCGCAAGCCGTCGCTCTCGCGGCGGCTGCCGGCGTCCAACTTGGAAGTATAATAGCGATATCCACCGGTGGCGGCGGTGGGCCCATGCCCATGCAAGGACGGATGATGATGATGGGCGCGAGCGCAGTCGCACCGCCCGTGCTTGGTGGAACGGACACGATCGACGCGACGGTCAGCGTGATCTACGCCATCAAACCTTAGCACAAAAAAAACAGGGCAAGCGTTGCTTGCCCCACTGTGGGTCGCGTTGGCCGGAGGTTGCAAATCCGGCTACGCTTTTAGGCGTTGAGGAGAGTCTCTTACTTTTTGCGTACGAGCGCCATGGCCCAACCGCCGGCGGTCATTTTTCGGACGATCATCCCGTCTTTGCGACGGTCGAAGAATTGGAAGCCCAGGCTTTCAGCCTCTCCTAGATCCTTGAAAACGAGCAATCCTTGCATGGCCTGGTTTCCTTTCGGCGTGTCGTCCTGTGCATGTGACGTATAACGGTAGTAAAACATTACATGAATGTCCCAACTTAGTTGTGGAATTGTCATATGATGACGCGAAGCACGCCGAGGTAGCCCTTCAACGGGACGCGAAAGCCGAATTTCGATATGCCCGAAGTCCAACTCGCCGTCGAGACCGCAGTCGTCAGCAGCCGGGAGCCGTTAGGCCCCGGCTTTTGGCGTATCGCCCTTCGGTGTCCGCGCATCGCGCGCGCGGCCGGCCCCGCCCAATACGTCGCGACCGATTTGCCGGGGCCGTTCGCCGTGCGGCTTCCGCTGGGCATCTGGACGGTCGACGGCGACGAGTTCACGCTGCTGTTTCGCGAGTGGGGCGAACGCACGGCTCAACTCTCGCGCGTGATGCCGGGCACAGAAATCTCCGTCATCGGTCCGCTCGGCAACAGCTTTAGCATCCCGGCGCCGGGATCGCACGCGACGATTGTCGCCGGTGGGGTCGGCGTCGTGCCATTCTGGCTGCTCGGGCGCGCGCTCATCAAAGCGGGCGTCCAGACGCGCGTCCTTCTTGGCGCGCGCACGAAGGCTATGTTGATCGGTGCCGCCGAGCTTCGAGATCTCGGTCTAACGCTCGACACTTGCACCGATGACGGAACTGCCGGCCAAAAAGGCACGGTTCTCGACCTGCTGCGCGATCAGGGCCCTGTGGACATGCTTTACGGCTGCGGCCCGCCGGCCATGCTGCGCGCGCTGTGCGAGCACGCGAACGCCGCCAAAATCCCGTGTCAGATATCCATGGAAGAAACTTTTGGATGTTCGATGGGAACGTGCTGGGGTTGCGTGGTGCCGGTCCGCCGAGGATGTACGCAGGCCACCGGATATCCCAGAGCGCCGGATGAGCGGCGGCCCTACGATCTCTCGCGCATCTGCACCGACGGCACCGTTTATTCCGCGTCCGATGTGGAGTGGCTTTGATGGGCGTCGATATGTCGGTCCACATCGGCCCGGCAATATTGAAAAATCCGGTGATCGCCGCGAGCGGCTGCTACAACCGCGGCGCCGAGTACGCGCGCGTGACCGAAATCGGCGAATACGGTGCGATCACGATCAAAAGCATCACGAGCAAACCCCGGCTCGGCAACTCGATGCCGCGCGTGATTCCAGTTCCCGGCGGTCTGCTCAACGCGATCGGTCTGCAAGGACCGGGCATCGATCACTTCTTAGCGCACGATGCGCGGGAAATAGCGGCGGTGCCGACGGCGATCATCGCGAGCGTCGCCGGTTTTTCGGTGGCCGAGTTCGCTGCGGTCGCAGTGCGCATGAACGGGCTCCCCAACGTCATCGCGATCGAACTCGACGTATCGTGTCCGAACGTCGACCGTGAGGGCGAGTGCTTTGCGGAGAGCGCTGCGGCGATCGGCGAAGTGGTGCGTGCGGTGAAAGCGACGGCGAAACTCCCCGTCATCGCAAAGCTCACCCCGAACGTATCCGACCTACGATCGATCGCAGTTGCGGCCGAAGCCGCCGGCGCGGACGCGATCTCGCTCATCAACGCGGTTCGCGGCATGGTCATCGACACGACGCGCGCTCGACCGTGGCTTGCGAACGGCACCGGCGGTCTCACCGGACCCGCGATTCGTCCGATCGCCGTTCTCGCCGTCTGGGAAGTGGCCCGCGCCGTTCGGATTCCGATCATCGGCATGGGTGGAATCGAAACGGCCCGGGATGCGCTGGAATTCATGTTCGCAGGCGCGACAGCGGTGAGCGTGGGCACCGCGAATTTCCGCGATCCCGACGTGGCCCGCAAGATCAACGCCGGGCTCCGCGGCGAAGCGGCGAGGCGCGGATTTGCATCGGTGAGCGCATTGACGGGTCTGGCAAACCCCGAGTTCGCAGGCGTGAGGGTCAGCAGGTGACTCAACTCATCGTCGCCCTAGACGAGCCGGATTACGACCGCGCACGCTTTATTGTAGAGCAGACCGCGCC